>WBZQ01003185.1_pt1 | contig 10267 bp, 9 predicted proteins | sample 5204251 | NCBI WGS metagenome assembly WBZQ01 (sample SAMN12412402, study PRJNA552823) | activated sludge metagenome | isolation source: activated sludge from nitrification reactor of wastewater treatment plant... | place: USA: Virginia | collected 2017-09 | reverse complement strand
CCATGCCGTCGCCCTTGGGGTTCGCGTGATTGAACAGGAACATGGTGAGGAAGACGATGAACAGGCTCTCCGCCGCGACGGCGAAGAGGACGCTCGTGCGCAGCCGCCTATCGTCAGGGCAGAGGGTTGGAATCACGCCGGCTTACCGGCTGGTTTGGCGGCAGGCTTGGCCTGGGTCGAAGCGGCGTGCTTCTTCTCGGCGAGCCGCACCGCGTAGATCGACAGCTCGTAGAGAAGCACGGTCGGTATGGCGAGCGAGATCTGGCTGATCGGGTCAGGCGGAGTCAGCACGGCGGCAACGATGAAGGCGATGAGGATAGCGACGCGGCGCTTGGCCTTGAGCTGGTCGGCGGTGACAAGCCCGGCGCGGCCAAGCAGGGTCAACAGCACCGGCAGCTGGAAGCAAATGCCGAAGGCAAGGATCAGCGTCATGATGAGAGAGAGATATTCGCTGACGCGCGCCGTCAGCTGGATGTGCACCTGATCGTCGCCGGTCTGCTGCATCGACAGGAAGAAGGTCATGGCGAGCGGCATCACCAGGAAATAGACGAGGGCCGCGCCGAGCACGAACAGGATCGGCGTGGCGACGAGGAACGGCAGAAAGGCCTTGCGCTCGCTGCGATAGAGCCCCGGCGCGACGAACATGTAGATCTGCGAGGCGATGACCGGGAAGGCGATGAACACGGCGCCAAACAGCGCGAGCTTCATCTCGGTGAAGAAGAACTCCTGCGGCGCGGTGTAGATCATCTCGATCGGCGTATCGACGCCGGCAGCGAGCCGATACGGCCAGAGCAGGAGATTGTAGAGGGGCCGCGAGAAATAGAAGCAGACGGCGAAGGCGGCTGCGATCGCTGCGAGGGACCAGATGAGCCGCCGGCGGAGCTCGACGAGATGCTCCATCAAGGGCGCTTTGGTCGCGTCGATCGCGGCTTGATCGTCCTCGCTCACGGCGCGCCCTCCCCAGCCTTCTTGGCGCGCGGCTTCTTTGGCGAAGCGGCGTTGGGCGACTCGGCTTTGGCTTTGCTCGTCTTGGGCTTCTTGGCGCGAGGCTTCGGCTTGGCTTTGGGCGTTGGCTCGGGTCGAGCCGTGATCGCCGCCGGCGCGGCTGCCGGGGCCGGCTCGGCTGGCTTCGGCACCATCAGAGGCTTATCGACGGCGGCGGTCGCATGAGAGGCCTGTGCGTGAAAATCCTGCATGGTTTTGCGCACGTCGTCGATCTCGCTGTCACGTACTGCGTCTTCGAACTGACGCTGAAAGTCGTTCGCCATTGCTCTGAGCTTGCCGGTGTAGTGGCCAAAGGTGCGCATGAGCCTTGGCAGCTCCTTCGGCCCGACCACGACGACGGCGACGACGCCAATGACTAGAAGTTCGGACCAACCGATATCGAACATGGGCGCTAGTCTGGCCGGACGTGTCGCAAAATACTGTGATGGCCCGCTTGGAGCGCGCGCAAGGGCTGAACGGCCTAACCCGCTTTCGGCGCCCGTGGAGACTTGGCGCGGGAGGCGGTCTTGGGCTTCGCCGCGGATTTCGCGGGCTTGTGCTCGATCACTTTGGCCGCCGGCTCTGGCTCGGCTTCAGCCTCAGCATCTTCTTCGGTCATCTCCTTCTTGAAGCTCTTGATGCCCTTGGCGAGGTCGCCCATGAGCCCGGAAATTTTGCCGGTACCGAACAAGAGCACAAAGACAAGGAGCACCAGGAGGATGTGCCACCAACTCAATCCCATATGACGGTCTCCAATCCTTCTAAGGCTTCGCGCACCAGTTCCTTCCATAATGGCAGCAAAGCGCGGGCGCTCGCAAGGCTCCGGGGCATGCAGGCGCCGGCAGCTACGTCGCGCCGTTCATGCCGTTATCGTGACCCGCTTCGAACACCAGCACGCCGCCGGCATCGACACGAACGGCGATCTCGCTGCCAACGGGGGGTGCGTCGGATTCCCGCACGCGGGCGAAGAGCGGCGCCTCGAGGCCCTGCACCGCGACTTCCACCAGTGCCACGTCGCCGAGGAAGCGATGGTCGATCACACGGCCCGGGAGGCCCTCCCCTGCGGGGTAGAGCCGCACGCTCGAATGGCGCACGCAGGCGATGGCCTCTTTGCCCTCTTCCATGCCTTGGACCGGGAAGTCGCCAAGCACGGTCTTGGCCTTGCCGCCCTCGATGCGGGCCGGCACCTCGTTCAAATCGGAGAAGGTACGTGCGGCGAGGATGTCCTTTGGCGAGCGGTAGAGGTCGACCGCGCTGCCAGACTGCACCACGCGGCCCCTGCGCAACAACACCACGTTGTCGCCCATGCGCATGGCCTCCTCGGCGTCATGGGTGACGACGATGCAGGTCGTGCGCGTCTCATGCAGGATGGCGAGCGTCTCCTCGCGCATCCTGTCGCGCAGGCGCGGGTCGAGGCCGGAAAAGGGCTCGTCCATGAGAAGCACGCTCGGACGCGGCGCGATGGCTCTCGCGAGCGCGACGCGCTGCTGCTCGCCGCCCGAGAGGATATGCGGGTATTCGTTGGCATAGTGGTCGAGCCCGACGCGGGCGAGCGCAGCGAGCGCCTCTGCCTTGGCCTCGACGCGCGAAAGCGAACGGAGGCCAAAGGCGACGTTTTGCAGGATGGAGAGATGGGGAAAGAGCGCGAAATCCTGGAACATCAGGCCGACGCCGCGCTTCTCCGGCGGAACGAAATTGTCCGGCCCCGCGACCTCCTGGCCGTCGAGCAGCACACGGCCAGAGGTCGGACGCTCGACACCGGCGGCGATCCTGAGCAGCGTGGTCTTGCCGCAGCCTGAGGGGCCAAGCAGGCAGAGCACCTTCCCCGGCGGCACTTCGAGCGAAACATGGTCGAGCGCCAGGCTCTCGCCATAACGCTTGCAGACATCGGCGAATGTGAGCTCGGCGGCGAAGCTGACGCGTGCCCTGCCGCGCTCATGGCCTGGTTGTGCGCGCCGTTCGTTTCTGCTGGAGAGGAACTCAAACACCGGGGCTCTCTACGCTGTTCGAGGGGCCGGAAGCAACTCCCGGCTTGCCTCAGTTCTGCTCGGGTGCCGGGCCGTCCTCGTCCTCCATCGGAGGCTCATCCTCGAGCGGATCTTCATCCTCGCGCAAGGCCGCAGCATCGTCGGGGTTGGGCATGGCGAAGCCCGGGGGCAGATTGGAGTCGAGGAGCCCTGCCCCCTTCAGCTCGGAAAGTCCAGGCAGGTCCTGGATCGAGTCGAAGCCGAAATGACCGAGGAATTGCTCGGTGGTGCCGTAGGTCACCGGTCGTCCAGGCGCGCGCCTGCGCCCCCGGAGCTTGATCCAGCCGGTCTCAAGCAGCACGTCGAGCGTGCCTTTGGACGTGCTCACGCCCCTGATCTCTTCGATCTCTGCGCGGGTCACCGGCTGGTGATAGGCGATGATGGCGAGCGTCTCGAGCGCCGCGCGCGACAGGCGGCGCTGCTCGACCGCCTCGCGCTCCAGCAGGAATGCAAGGTCCTCGGCGGTGCGGAACGCCCATTTTCCGGCGACGCGAACGAGATTGACGCCGCGCGCGGCGTAGGTCCCTTGCAGCTCTGCGAGCAAAGCCGCGATGTCCTCGCCCTCGGCAAAGTGCTCGGCAAGCGCGGCATCGTCGAGCGGCTCTGGCGCAGCGAACAGCAACGCCTCAAGGATGCGCAGCTTCTCCTGCCGGTCGGCTGACGGGCGCGCCATCATGGTCTTCGAGGGAAAGGGCAACAGAAGTGAATCGCGGCGCTCGTGCTTCTCCTCCACGGCCTCCAGCGGCATCACCCTCTCTAAATTATTCACAGTCATTCATTGACCTCTTTTGTTGTGGTCGGCGCGCTCAAGCTGCCTCGGTCGAACGGCGGCGGACGAGAAGCGGCGCAAACACCTTGGTCTGCCTGATCTCGAGCGCGCCTTCGCGGGTCATCTCCAAAGTCGCCGTGAAGCCGCTCGCCAACGCCGTTTTGCGCAATTCCGGTCCAACCAGGAACTCGGCTAAAAGCTGATCGAGCGGCGCCCAGTCGCATGTCATGCCGAGGAGCCGCTCAAGCTCTTCCCTCGCCTCTTTCAGCGACCATACGGTGCGCTGGCGCACATGCCAGGTGCGAACCGCAGTGCGCTGCCTCTGCTGAGCATAGGCCTTCAGCAGATCGTAGAGATCGGCCTGATAGGTGCTCTTGCGCGTGATGCGGAGCGGCTCGGGCATTCCCCGCGCGAACACATCGCGGCCAAGGCGCTTGCGCGTCATCAACTGCGCCGCGGCCTCGCGCATGGCGTCGAGGCGCTTCAGGCGGAAGGCAAGAAGCTGGGCAAGCTCTTCGCCGCTCGGACCGCCGTCTTCGTCCTGCTCGGCAGGAAGCAGCAGCTTCGATTTGAGAAAAGCGAGCCACGCCGCCATGACGAGATAGTCGGCGGCGATCTCGAGGCGCAAGCGGCGCGCCTCACCGATGAAGTCGAGATATTGCTGGGCGAGCGCCAAGACCGAGATCCTGGCGAGATCGACTTTCTGCGTGCGGGCGAGTGCGAGCAAGAGGTCGAGCGGTCCCTCGAAGCCTTCAACGTCGACGACAAGAGTCTCGCCGGCGTCCGGCGCCTGGCCGTCGTCCTGCTCCCAGTCGGAGACGTCGTTGCGCTCGTCCGGCGCGTCGTCGTCGGAGGTTTCAGTCGCGTTCATGTTTCCCCGCCGCTATTCCAACTCACGCGACGCTTCTGCTCCTCGCCGCAGCCTCGCTGACGAGGCTAAGCGCCTGATCGGCATCGTAGGCTTGCGGCTCGCCAAACTCGGCAATTGCGCGGGCAAATCGCTCAGCGCTCACTCCGTCAAGCGGCGGCACGACGCGGGCGACCTCGCGCATCTCGTCGAAATTGCCGCTGCAGTGGAGCGCAACGTCGCAACCGGCGGCGATCACCGAAGCCGCCCGCTCCGCCATCGGTCCGCCAAGGGCCGCCATGCCGATATCGTCGCTCATAACCAAGCCTGTCAGTCCGATCAGCTCACGAATCACTTCACCCATTATAACGGGCGAGACGCTCGCCGGTCGCTCATCATCGAAGGCCGGCAAAAGAACGTGGGCGGTCATGGCGAGCGGAGCGTGGCGGAGCGCCATGAAGGGCCGGAAATCGACGGCGATCAGGTCCTCGGGAGAAGCATCGATCTGCGGCAGCGCCAAATGGCTATCGGACCGCGCCCGCCCATGGCCTGGCACGTGCTTGATCACCGGGAGCACGCCGCCGGCAAGCGTTCCCTCGACCACAGCGCGGCCGAGATCGCTCACAATGTCGGGGTCGAAGCTGTAAGCGCGGTCGCCGATGATGTCGTGCGCCCCGGCCTCGGGAACATCGAGCACTGGCGTGCAATTCACAGTGATGCCGGCGTTGCGAAGCTCCTCGGCAATTAGCCTGGCGCTGGCGAAAGCCGCTGCTCGCGCGGCCACCGGATCGAACGTATAGAGGTCGCCATAGACCCTCGCCGGCGGCATCTGCCGCCAATGCGGCGGGCGCAGGCGCTGCACTCGTCCGCCCTCCTGGTCGATCAGGACGAGCGCCTCGTCACTTTCAACCGCATCGCGGTAGTCGGCGGCGATCTCGCGCAGCTGAGGCACAGACTCGCAATTGCGGGCGAACAGGATGAGCCCGCAAGGGCGTGTCTCCGCGAAAAAGGCGCGCTCGTCGCTGCTGAGAGACGTGCCGGCGCAGCCGGAGATGAAGGCGTTGAAGTTCACCACGCCGGGCTAGCGGCCGATCGGCCCGCGGTCAAGCGGAGCGGCCGATTATTGCGCGGCCATCACCAGGCAATCGGGGTGACCTTGCGACTTGAGCTGGCCGCAAAGCTTGGTTGCGGCCGTCTTGTCGACGATCGGTCCGATGCGCAGGCGATACCACACGCCCTTAGAGCCAAGGTCTGCCTTCTGCACCATAGGCCGATAGCTTGCGAGCAGCGTCGGATATTTCTGCTGCATGTCGGCAAAGGTGGCGAGCGCCTCGGTCTGATTCTGCTTCGAACCCACCTGCACCACGAATTTTGTGGGTTTCGCGGGTGCCGGAGCGGCTTCGGCGGCGGCGACGCGCGGCTGCGGCGGAATAGCCGCTACCGGTTGCGGATCGGCGGCGACAGGCTGCGGCGCCGGTGCGGCGACTGGCTGCGGCATTGGTGCGGCGACTGGCTGCGGCACTGGCGCTGCCTGTGGCATGGGCGGGGCAGGCATCGGGGGTTCGGCGAAGGCGACCTGCTGCGGAGCCGCCGGCGGCGGAGCAGCGGCTGCCGGCTGCTGTGGCGCAGGTGCGGGAGCGACGGCTTCTGCCATGGTGCCGTCTGGGCGCACGACCATCGTCTTTACCCGGCGCGGACCGCCGTCTGGATCGTCGACCGTCGCCACGGCTGGCGGCATCGGCGCTACACCTGCGGGAGCAGGAACTGCGCCTCCGGGCATCGCTGGCATGGCAAGGTTTTCCTGCCGCGGCACGATGCGTTCCGCCTCAGGCTGATCTCCATTCTGAAGACGTTCGTATATCAATTTGTTTTTGTGTGGAAATTCCTTACCACCGGCCTGCTGCGGCGCCTCTTTCACGGGGCGACTGTCAGCCTGGACGACGGGAGTCTGACCTCCACCCATCGCGCCGCCGCTCTGCTTATAGGCGAAGGCGAGCGCGCCGCCGAGCGCGATGGCGCCGAGCAAGGCGCTGCCGATCATGTAAATGCTGCGGCTCCTCAGGTTGAACTTGCGCGCTGGCTTGGCCTCAGCTGCGCCAGGAGTCATGAACTGGCTTTCGTCGAGAAAATCGGCGTCGCCCTGATCGCTCTCATAAAAATCCTGAGGAGCATTCTGCGGCGGCATTTCATTTGGATAGTGGGTGCGGCCAAGCGCGATCTGCGGCGGCTGCTCGTAGCCGGCATCGAAAGCCTGCAGGGACTGATGCGACGGCAAAGGACGCTGAGATGCGCCGTGGGTTGCCGGCGCCAGGTAATCGTGCCCGGCCTGATAATCGTGGCCTGACTGATCGGCGAACATTTCCTGATCGGACTCGGCGCCGTAAGTCTCTGCCGTATCGTCGGCCGGAAAGGCGTCATGAGTTCCAAAGGCATCATGTTGCGACGGCGCAGCGGCGTAATCCAGCTCGGCCTTCTCCTCGGGGAAACTTGCATCCGGGAAGGTGGCGTCAGGGAAGCTCGCATCGGGGAAGGACGTGTCGCCGTAGCTCGCGTCGGCATAGTTGGCGTCGTCGTATTCCTGCTCGACATGACCAGCTTGCTGCGTGGCTTCGGCCGGAAAGATTCGGTCTGGGAAGCCCGCATCCTGGAACGAATGCGCTGGGCTTGGCTCAGGCTGGTATGCGGGCTGGGGGGGTGCCGGGCTCGCGTGGCCTGGAGCCTGCCGGCTCGGCTGGGCTTGTGGCTGGTAGTTCTGGCCTGGGTATTGCGGTCGCTGCGGCTGATAGCTCTGCCCTGGGTATGATTGTTGCGGCTGCGGCTGGTAGCTTTGCTGCGGCTGGTAGTTCTGCTGCGGCTGGTAGTTCTGCTGCGGCTGGTAGCTCTGCGGCTGTGGCTGATAGGTCTGCTGGGGTGGGAATGGATTCGGAAAGTCCGGAGCGTCATAGCTCCGCGTCGGAGCGGCCGGAGTCTGGTAGGACGGAGCGGCGCCATTCTGGTTCGCATAGCCCGATACACCAGGCATCTGGGGGGCTTGCGGCTCAACGCTCTGCCTGGCATAGGCGCCATAATCAGGCCTGGGCGGCTCGGGCGCATGAGGCTGCGGCTCAGAGCCTCTCGTGACGGGCTTGTAGGCGGGCATCTGCGCGAAAGCCGGCCCGCGACCGGCTCCAAAAATCGAGCGCTGTCCCGGCATTGGTTGGCCTGGTCGGCCTGGTCCCGAAGTCATAAGGGAATCCTCGCTCCTGTGAGCTGCGTGCGCGTTCGCGCCCCAGGACTGATCGCCCTCGGCGCCGACGCTCCTAAAACGGTTGGCGAAATCGGACTCAAACTCAAGGGTAGGACGGACGTTGTCCCCGTACCCCTCATCGTGCACGGACATGGTACTTCCCCCGAACCATCTCCCCCGCCCCGTTTAATTTCCCCAGTCAATGCATCTCGTGCATTGCCGTGACGCCGAGAATGCCCAAACCCGACGCTAATACTTGTTTTGTGGCAACAACGAGCGCCACGCGAGCGCGAGTCAACTCTCGATCCGTTTCGTAAATAAATCGTAATTGTGGCGAGTCTTTGCCTCGGTTCCAAAGCCCGTGAAACTCACCAGCAATATCATAGAGATAAAACGCGATGCGGTGCGGCTCATGGGCTTTTGCCGCGGATTCGACCACCCCGGGAAACTGGGCGATCTTGCGGATCAACGCCACTTCGGCAGGATCGCTCAGCCGGTCCAAGTCGCTCTGCGCCAAGGCATTACCCCCAAGATCTAGGTCGGGGAAGACGTCCCTCACGTTACGCAACACGGAACTTGCCCTTGCATGGGCATACTGAACGTAGAACACCGGATTGTCGCGCGACTGCTCGGTGACCTTGACGAAATCGAAGTCGAGCGGCGCGTCGTTCTTCCGGAAAAGCATCATGAAGCGAACCGGGCCTTGGCCCACTTCGTCCACGACGTCCCGGAGCGTGACGAACGTCCCGGCACGCTTGGACATCTTTACAGGCTCGCCGCCGCGAAACAAGCGGACGAGCTGACAAAGCTTGATGTCGAGGTCGGCCATGCCGCCCGTGAGGGCAGCGAGCGCCGCCTTCATGCGCTTCACATGGCCGCTATGGTCCGCGCCCCAAACGTCGATCATGGTGGCGAAGCCGCGCCTGAACTTGTCGCGATGGTAGGCCATGTCGGAGGCGAAATACGTGTAGCCGCCATCGGCCTTGACCAGTGGCCGATCCATGTCGTCGCCGAATTCGGTCGAACGGAACAGGAGTTGCTCGCGGTCTTCCCACTCTTCGTCGACTTTGCCTTTTGGCGGCGGCAGGCGCCCTTCATAGACGAGGCCCTTGGCCTTGAGGTCCGCAATAGTCTCGGCGACCTGATTGTGCGGGCCATCGGTCAGCGAGCGCTCGGAGAAGAACACGTCGTGGCGGATGCCGAGCTCGGCGAGGTCGCCTTCGATCATGACAAGCATGGCGCGCAAAGCTGCGTCGCGCACGATGGGCAGCCACTCGCTCTCTGGGAGCGTCAGCAGCTCGCGTCCATGCTGCTCGACGAGCAATTTGCCGACCGGCTTCAAATAGTCGCCGGGATAGAGGCCTTCGGGAATCCTGTCGATGTTCTCGCCAAGCGCCTCGCGGTAACGGAGATAGGCTGAGCGCGCGAGCACATCGACCTGCGAGCCCGCGTCATTCACGTAATATTCGCGCGTCACGTCGAAGCCGGTGAAGGCGAGCAGGTTCGCGAGCGCATCGCCGAACACTGCGCCGCGGCAATGGCCGACATGCATCGGACCGGTCGGGTTGGCCGAGACATACTCGACGTTGACCACTTGGTTCTTGCCAATAGCGCTCTTGCCGTAGCCGTCGCCCTGCTCGAGCACCATGCGGAGCACGGTCGGCCAAAAGCTCAAGCTGAGCGTGAGATTGATGAAGCCTGGGCCCGCTATCTCGACCCCTTCGATATAAGGATCGGAGGAGAGCAGCGGCACGATGCGATCGGCCAGCGCTCGTGGAGCAAGTCCGGCAGGCTTGGCCAGAACCATGGCCGCGTTGGTGGCGAGGTCGCCATGCGCGGAATCCTTCGGCGGCTCGAGCGCGATGCCCTCGACGCTGGCGCCCGCCGGCACGACGCCGTCATGCTTGAGCTGCTGAACGGCAGCCAAGACGCGCCCGTGGAATCCCGCAAAAACGTCCATGATTTCTCCCGGAACAGTGTGGCGCGACTAACGCAATTCGGGAGTGGCGTCAAACAGGCGCCGATGCTCGGCTAGCGCGTACCGGTCGGTCATGCCTGCGATGAAATCGCAGACATAGCGGACATAATGTTGCGCCGGCGCCTGCTCCCGCCATTCCGGCGGAAGCGCCTGAAGGTCATCGCGATAACGCGCGAAAAGGTCGGTGACGATGCGTTCGGCGACGTTCATGATGCGTTCGACCCTCGGATGGCGATATACGCGGGCGGCGAGAAACGCGCGCAAGGCATCGAGGTCTTGAGTCATGGACGGTGAGAAGGCGACGACGGGGTGGCCGGCGTGGCGCACATCGTCGGCGCTGATCGGGGACAGGCGCTCCAGCCGCCTGCCCGTCTCGGCAATGACATCGTCGATCAGCTCGGTGATGACCCGCCGCGTCGTTTCATAAAGCGCGCGA
>WBZQ01002801.1_pt1 | contig 10269 bp, 4 predicted proteins | sample 5204251 | NCBI WGS metagenome assembly WBZQ01 (sample SAMN12412402, study PRJNA552823) | activated sludge metagenome | isolation source: activated sludge from nitrification reactor of wastewater treatment plant... | place: USA: Virginia | collected 2017-09 | reverse complement strand
GAAGGAGTTCTTCCTCCGCCAGCAGATGGAGGCGATCCGCAAGGAGCTGGGCGAGGGCGACGACGCGCAGCGCGAGCTCGACGAGATCAAGGCGAAGATCGAGAAGGCGCAGATGCCGCCCGACGTGCGCAAGGAGGCCGACCGCGAGCTGGCGCGGCTGTCGCGCATCCCGCCGCAGGCCGCCGAGTACACGGTGGCGCGCACGTACCTCGAGACGCTCTGCGAAATGCCGTGGTCGGTGTCCACCGAGGACAACCTCGAACTGCCGCACGCACGTCAGGTGCTCGACGAGGACCACTACGGACTCGACAAGATCAAGGAGCGGATCCTCGAGTACCTCGTGGTGCGCCGCTTCAAGAAGGACGCGCGCACGCCGATCCTGTGTTTCGTCGGCCCGCCGGGCACGGGCAAGACGTCGCTCGGCCGCTCGATCGCGCGCGCGCTGGGCCGCAAGTTCGTGCGCCAGTCGCTGGGCGGCGTGCGCGACGAGGCCGAGATCCGCGGCCACCGGCGCACGTACATCGGCGCGCTGCCCGGCAGCATCGTCCGCGGCATCCGCCGTGCGGGCTCGCGCAATCCGCTGTTCATGCTCGACGAGATCGACAAGCTCGGCTCCGACTTCCGCGGCGATCCGTCGAGCGCGCTGCTCGAGGTGCTCGACCCCGAGCAGAACGTCGCGTTCATGGACCACTACCTCGACGTGCCGGTGGACCTGTCACAGGTGCTGTTCATCACCACGGCGAACCTGCTCGACACGATCCCGCCCGCGCTGCGCGACCGCATGGAGGTGATCGAGCTCGCGGGCTACACCGATCGCGAGAAGCTCGAGATCGCGAAGCGCCACATCCTGCCGAAGGCGATCCGCGAGAACGGCCTCGAGGAGCTGGGGCTCTCGCTCACCGACGAGGCGATCCTGAAGGTCGAGCGCGAGTACACGCGCGAGGCGGGCTTGCGCAACCTCGAACGCGAACTGGCGAACGTGCTCCGCCGCACGGCGCGCCGCGTCGCCGAGGGCAAGGAGATCGCGCGCACGGTCGGGCCCGAACTCGTGCGCGAACTGCTCGGCCCCGAGAAGTTCGAGGACGAGAAGGCCTCGCGCCTCGATTCGCCCGGCGCCGTGTTCGGGCTCGCGTGGACGCCCGCCGGCGGCGAGGTGCTGCTGGTGGAGGCCGCGCTGATGCCCGGCTCGAAGAGCCTCGTGCTCACGGGGCAGCTCGGCGAGGTCATGCAGGAATCGGCGATGGCGGCGCTCTCGTACGTGCGCTCGCACGCCGAAGCGCTCGGCATCGACGCGAAGTTCTACGAGAACTCCGACCTGCACGTGCACCTGCCCGCGGGCGCGATCCCGAAGGACGGACCGTCGGCCGGCGTGACCATGGCCAGCGCGATGGTGAGCCTGCTCACGGGCCGCAAGGCGCGCCCGGACATCGCGATGACGGGCGAGATCACGCTGCTCGGCAAGGTGCTCAAGATCGGTGGCGTGAAGGAGAAGGTGATGGGCGCGCACCGCGCCGGCATCCGCACCGTGATCCTGCCGCGCGAGAACCAGGGCGACCTCGAGGAGGTGCCGGTCGACATCCGCACGCACATGATCTTCGTGCCGGTGGAGCGCATCGACCAGGTGCTCGACGTGGCGCTGGAGCGCGAGGCCGAGAAGCCGCCGGTCACCGCGGCCGCGGCGGCGGGTGCAGCGGACGGCAGCGATGCCGCGGCGGTGCCGCCCGACGCGACGGGCAACGGCGCGCCCGCATCCGAGGCCGCCGAGCCGGTGCAGGCGAAGGAGACGCGCCGCGACTGAGCCGCGGCCCGCCGATCAGCGCAGGGCCGCGAGCGACCGATCGGCGAGCGCGACGCGTTCGCGGCAGTACGCCCGCGTGGACGCCCAGTACTCGAGCAGCTTCCCGCGACGCTCGATGTCACCGAAGATCGACTCCGCCGCCGCGTAGGCGCCGCGCGCGTGCACCCACGCGGCCCGCCGCTCGGCCGCCGGCGTCGCCGGGTCGGTGCCCTCCCCCGCGTACACGTCGCCCAGCCCGGCGTTCGCGCTCGCGAGGTTCGCGAGGCTCGGCAGGTCGCCGGTGCGTCGCGCGAGCAGGCCGGAGCGCACGCGCACCGCCTCGAGCGCGCTCGCACGCGCCTCGGCGTGCCGGCGCAGCAGCGTGCGCGCCTGAGCGAGCCACGTGAGGCTGGTGGCCAGGCTGCCGCCCGCGGCGTGGTTCGTCGAATCGCGCCGGAACATCTCGCGGTTCTCCCCCACGGCGCGCTCGAGCGCGGCCGCCGCCTCGGCGGGCCGGCGCTGGTCGAGGTACGCGCCGCCCAGCTGGCGCAGCGCGCTCGCGTACTGGCGCAGCGCCGCCGCGTTGTCGTGGTCGAGCGCGTACTGCGGCTCCGCGATCGCCACCGCCTGGCGGTACGTCTCCAGCGCACGCGGCGGCGCGACGCTCTCGTACGCCTCGCCGAGCTGCAGCAGCGCGGCCACCTGCTTGCGCCGCACCCGCACGTGCCCCGGGTCCTCCGCGGCGAGCGCGGCCAGTCGCGCGCCGACGTCCGTCAGGCGCGGCACCATCTCGGCGTAACGCCCCGCGAACTTGAGCCCGTCGCTGCGGTAGTACTCCGCGTCCGCGCGCGCCAGCGCCACCTCGGCGTCCCCGGGTCGATTCCGCGCGAGCGTGTCGAGCGCCCCGATCGCGCGGTCGGTCTCGGCGATGCCGGCGTCCAGCTCGCCCGCCCAGATCAGGAACCAGCCCCGCTTCGACCGCACGCTCGCCGCCTCGAGCGCGAGCCCGGTGTCGTCGGGGCGCTCGCGCGCGAGCGAGTCGAGCGTGGCCAGCGCCGGCGCGCCGCGCGCGATCGCGCCGTCGTTGTCGCCGTTCCACGACAGCGCCGCCGCGATGCGCGCGCGCACCACGGCCAGCGCGCGACGCCGCGTCGCATCGCCGGGGGCCGCGGCGAGCAGCGCCGCGCGCAGGCTCTCGGCGGTGGTGTAGCTCCGGATCGCGCCCTCGAGGTCGCCGAGGCTCGCGTACTCGGGATCGCCGCGCAGCTCGCCGAGCTGCTCGTGCGCCGCGGCCAGCTCCGCGCGCAGCGACGGATCGTTGCGCGCGTCGCCCGCGAGGCCGTCCAGGTGCAGCGTGGCCTGCCGCACGAGGTGCTCGCGCAGGTGCGTCATGCCGGGCGCGTCGCGGATCTCGCGCTGCGTGTCGAACAGCAGCGTGTTCGCGAGCGTCCGCACCTCCTGGAACCGCGCGCGCGCCTCGCTCGCCTGCCGCGCGGTGGTCGCCCAGCCGACGAGCGCCACGACCAGCACGATCGCGGCCGCCGCGAGCACGCCGCGATACCGGCGCGCGAGCGTCGCCAGCCGGTACGACAACGTGTCCGCGCGCGCCACCACGGGCAGCCCGGTGCGCAGGCGCCGCACGTCGTCGGCGAACTGGGCCACCGACGCGTAGCGCCGGGCCGGGTCCTTCGCGAGCGCGGTCATCAACACCACGTCGAGGTCGTCGCGCCGCGTGCGCGTGACGAGCCCCGTCGTGCTCGGCCGCTGCGGCGCGTCCTCGCTCACCACGCGCATGGCCTCGGCCATGCTGAGCCCCTCCAGCCGATGCGGCCGGCGACCGCACAGCAGTTCGTAGAGCACGACGCCGAGGCTGTACACGTCCGAGAGCGTGGTCGCGGGCTCGCCGCGGAACTGCTCGGGGCTCGCGTACTCGGGCGTGAGCAGGTGCTGCCCGGTGCGCGTGAGCGCCTCCGCCTCGGGGGCGTCGAGCAGCTTCGCGATCCCGAAGTCGAGCAGCCGCGGCCGGCCCTCGCGGTCCACGAGGATGTTCGACGGCTTGAGGTCGCGGTGCACGACGAGGTGACTGTGCGCGTACTGCACCGCGGCGCACACGGCCTCGAACAGTTCGAGCCGCGCGGGCACGTCGAGAGCGCGCTCGCGGCAGTGCTCGAGCAACGGCGTGCCGTCGACGTACTCCATGATCAGGAACGGCGCGCCGTCGGGTCCGACGCCGGCGTCGAGGAGGCGCGCGATGTTCGGGTGCTCCAGGCGCGACAGGATGCGCTGCTCGTCGAGGAAGCGCCGCTGGTCCTCGGGGCGCACGTCGCGGCGCAGCACCTTCACCGCGGCGCGGCGCGCGAGCCGGGGGTCCACGTGCTCGGCGAGGTGCACCACGCCCATGCCGCCGCGGCCGATCACCTCGCCCAGCCGGTAGGAACCGAGCACCTGGCCCCGGCGCGCGGCGTCCGCGGCGCCGCGCGGGCGCGGCCGCACGCCGGAGGCGAAGGGGCTCGTCAGCGCCTCGGCGCGTTCGGCGCGTTCGTGCGCCGCGAGCAACGATTCCACCTCGCGCCGCAGGTCGGGCCGCCCCGCGCAGGACCGCTCGAGCAGCGCCGGCCGCTCGCCCGGAGGCGCGGCCAGCGCTTCGTCGAACAGGGACTGCACCTGCCCCCACGTGTACGGGGCGGACGAGGTCATGAGGGACTCTCCCGCGGTGGGCGCCCGGTCGGGCTCAGCCCGCCACCCCGGCGGGACGGCGCGGCGCGCATCGGCCCCGCCCACGGAGGGACCATCGGATTTCCCGGCCGCGGCGGCTCACGTGCGCTCGATCTCGCGCTGGAGCCAGGCGCGCGCCAGGGTCCAGTCCCGCTTCACGGTGGCCGGCGAGATCCCCAGCACCTCCGCGGTCTCCTCCACTTCGAGGCCCACGAAGTAGCGCAGCTCCACGACGCGTGCCTGGCGCTCGTCGAGCGCTTCCAGCCGCTCCAGCGCCTCGTGCACCGCGAGCACTTCGTCGGACTTGAGGTCCGGGGCGGCCACCTGTCCGTCGGCCTCGTCGAGCGACACCGGCGCCACGCCGTCGCCGCGCTTGGCCGCCGAGCGGCGGCGGGCGTCGTCCACGAGCACGTGGCGCATCGCCCGGGCGGCCACGCGCAGGAAGTGCACGCGGTCCTGCCACTCGATGCCGGAGGGACCCGAGAGGCGCAGGAAGCTCTCGTGCACGAGCGCCGTGGTGCTCAGGGTCTCGTGGCCGCGGCTGCGCCAGCGGTGGTGGCGTGCGATGGCCCGCAACTCCTCGTAGAGCAACTCGATCGCGCGGTCGCGCGCGGCGAGGTCGCCCTGCGCGGAGGCGCGCAGCAGCCGGGTGATGGGTTCGAGGGGCGTGTCGGACATGGGGAGAGTCGGCCGGGGAGCCGCACGAATGGTAGCGCAGGAGCGGGCGGGATCGGCGGAGGATTCTCGCGGCCGGGCGCGGGAACGGCCGGTGGCCGCCGGGACGCGGCCGGCGGCGGCGCGATCGGGGCATTCGACCCGCACGAAACGTTCGCGGCCGACCCGAAGGCCGGCCGCGCATGCGTACGGGGTCCCGGGTCGTCCCCGATCAGGGCACCTTCACCAGCTTCGCCTCGAGGCGCGTTCCGCTCGCGACCAGGCGCACGAAGTAGACGCCGGCCGCCGCGCGCCGGCCGTCTTCGAGCCGGCCGTCCCATTCCACGCGGTGCGGCCCGGCGGCCAGGCGACCGCCGGCGAGCCGCCGCACGCGCCGACCGCTCAGGTCGTGCACCGCGAGCTCGACGGCGTCGGGCGCCGGCAGCGTGAAGCCGATGCTCGTGCGGGCCACGAACGGATTCGGGCCCACGAGCAGCCGCACGCCCGGCCCGGGCGCGGGCGGCGTGGGCACGTCCACCACACCGGTCGTGTCGTACGTGCTCGACACGATCGTCGTGCTCAGCGGCTCGAACGAGCCATCGCCGTCGGTGTCCATCTCGAACACGAGCTCGTAGCGCGCCGACGGATCGTGTCCGCGCGGGAAGTTCGCGACCACGTCGAGCCGACCCGCGCCGGACGTGGGCGGCAGCGTGCCCGTGACGGGAACGCCGGGCGCGAGCCCGTTCAGCGCGAGCGCGAGCGGATCGGCGTGCACGGGATCGGTCCAGCGCGGCACCACGCGCCACGGCGCGCTGCGCGGATCGCACGGGTGTTCGAACGGCAGCCCGATCACGGTACCCGTGGGCACGCGCGCGGGCACCGTGACGAACGCCGGCGCGGTGGGCGGCGCGCACCAGCACGTCGTGTCGGCGCGCAGCGTCGCGCTGCGCGTGCGGCACACGCCGGTCGCGGCGTTGAGCCAGCTGAGCGCGTAGCACGCCGTCGCGTTCTGCGCCGTGAGCCCGACCGGCCGCCGCACCAGCACGCAGATCGCGCCCGAGTTGCCGCCCGGCGGCACCGTCACCGTGCCGGCGGACGGCGTGAACTGCACGGGTCCCGCGACGGTGCACCCGGGCCCGGCCGGCAGACCCGCGAACGACCACTGGAACGTCTGCGGCACCGCGGTGGCATTGCCGATCTGGAAGCACACCTGCACGGAGTCGCGGTTCTTGCAGAGCGTCGTGACCTGCGGAAGGACGGCGTAGTCCGGGCACCACGCCACGGGCGGCGGACCGAGCGCCTTGCGCGCCGCCTCCTCGCCCACCGCGGTGTCCCACAGCACGACCTCGTCGAGGCAGCCCGCGAACGGCGCCGAGCCGCCGAGGCCGTCGGCCGCCTGCCCCATCACGAGGTCCGCGCCGCCGAGCGCGCCCGCGACCGGCGTGAAGCCGTACGCGGCCTGCGTCTCGCCGTCGAGGTACCAGAGCCCCTGCGCGTGCGCGCGATCCACGGACACGGCGAGCTGCGTCCACGTGTCGGCCGGCACCATCGGGCCCGGCACCACCTGCGGCGCGCCGCCCGTGTCGAGTTCGAGGAACGCCTGCTGTCCCATCAGGAACAGCGACCAGCCGCGCACGCCCAGGCCGCCGGCGTCGGGCGCGCGCTGGTCGAGCACCACGCGCGGCCCCGCGCTGCCGGCGTCCACGCGCAGCCGCACCGCGGCCGCGAACGAGCCCGTGCCGAAGTCGAGCTCGAGCTGGTCGGCGGCCGGCACGCGCGCGTGATCGCCGGGCGCCTGCAGGCACAGCGCGCCCGACGCCCCCGTGGCGCCGCCGGCGAGCACGGCGCGCTGCGACGCGGGCTCCGCGTGCGTCACGTCGACCGCGGCGGTCGCGCCCGGCAGCTCGTCGAACGTCCAGCGCCCCGCCACGCCCGGCGGCACGCCCACGCACGGCGCGTTGCCCGCGCACGGGCGGTTCGCGAAGTTCACGCCGGTCGCGGTGCCGCCGAACTGCGGGCTCACCACGTGGCTGCCGTTCGCCGGCGCGGTCGTCACCCAGCCCGGCTGCTGCACCTCGGAGACGGTGTACGTGCCGCACGCGAGGTTCGTGAAGCAGTAGTCGCCCTGCGCGTTCGTGGTCGCGGTCGCGACCAGCACGTTCGCGAGATCGAGCAGCCGGATCGTCCAGCCCGAGAGGCCCGGCTCGCCCGGGTCCTGCACGCCGTCGCCGTCGAGGTCGGAGAACTTGCGCCCGCAGACCGCGCACGCGCCGGTGCACGGCGAGGGCACGCACGAGGTGTTGGGATGGAACGACGCCCCACCGAGGTCGGCGCACTGGGCGGCGCTCCATACGGGCACGCACGTGAAGTCCAGGCAGCACGCCGAGGGCGGAGAACAGAAACGCGCGATGTAGCCCTCGTCCTGCCCGGGGCTCTGGTTCGTGGCGGTGAACCAGGCGCCGCCGCCCGGGTTCACGGCGAGCGGTCCGGCGTTGTCCTGCACCTCGCCCACCGCGAACATGCAGCCGTTCGCGGCCACCGTCACCGAGCGCCCGAAGTCCATGCTCGGGCGACCCATGTACGTCGCCCACAGCCGCGTGCCGTCGTTCGCGAACTGCATCAGCACCGCGTCGCCGTTGCCCGAGTAGGTGCCCGAGAAGAACGCGCCACCGCCGGGGTTGAGCACGGGCAGGTCCGGCGAAGCCGACTGCGCCGTGACGTGGAAACGGCCCTGCGCGTCGAGCGCCGCGCTCTTGCCGCCGTAGCCGGCCATGCCCTCGAGTCCGCTGCCGCCGTAGTAGGTGGACCAGCCGAGCGCGCCGCTCGCGGCGAACTTCGCGAGCAGGAAGTCGGCGCTGCCGCCGAGCACGGGCTGGAAGTACGCGCTGCCGCCCGGGTTCACGAGCGTCAGATCGGTGGAGTACGTGGAGCCGTCCACGAACAGGTTGCCGTTCGCGTCGATCACGGGCTCGTCCACGCTGTCGAAATCGCTGCCGCCGAAGTACGTGCCCCACGTGAGCACGCCAGCGGCGTCGAACCGCGCCACGAAGCCGTCCTGCAGCCCGCCGACGGTGCCCTGGAAGTACGCGCCGCCGCCCGGGTTCACCACGGGCAGGTTCGGCGCGCTCGTCTCGCCGGTCAGCACGACCGCACCGCCGCGCGCGGTGATGCCGTTCGCGAGATCCCAGTCGGGCCCGCCGCCGTAGAACGTGGACCATTCGAGCGCGCCGTTCGCGGCGAAGCGCTGGATCGTGGCGTCGTAGCCGGATACGCCGCCGTTCGGCACGGGCTGGAAGTACGCGCCACCACCGGGATTCGCGAGCGGCAGGTCGGCCGAGGCCGAGTAGCCGCCGAGGTACAGCTTGCCCCCCGCGTCGATGGCGATGCCGTTGAAGCCGTCCCCCGTCACGCCGCCGAAGTACGTGGACCACAGCAGCGCGCCGGTGGGCGAGAACTCCACGATCATGCCGTCCTGGCCGCCGCCGATCACGGCCTGGTTCCACGCCCCCGGCCGCACCACGAGCGGCATGTTCGCGCTCGGCGTGACGCCGGCCACGAACAGGTTGCCGGTGGCGTCCACCGCCGCGTCGATGAACGTGTCCCAGTCGCTGCCGCCGAAGTACGTCGCCCACAGCCGCACGCCGGTCGCGTCGAACTTCCACACGAAGCCGTCCACGCTGCCCGCGGTCGCGCCCTGGAAGTACGAGCCGCCGCCCGGATTCAGCACGGGCATGGTCGTGGAACCGGTGTAGCCCACCACGTAGACGTCGCCGGTGACCGGATCCGTGACGACGTCCTGCGGTCCGTCGAAGCTGTCGCCACCGTAGAGCGTGTACCACGAGAGCGGCGGGTCCACGACGAGCGGCGCGTTCCGGTCGTACGCCGGCACCTCCACGGTGACCACGTCGCCCTGCACGCGGAAGCGCGCGGGCACGTCGCGCGCGGGCGCGCCCTGCCAGCAGCGCAGCGCGCCTTCGCGCACCTCGCCGAGCGACGTGCGCACCACCAGCGTGCGCCCGTCGGCGGACAGCTCGATCGCGCTCGCGCCCTCGTAGCGCATGCGGATCACGGCCGGATCCGCGCCCGGGGCCACCACGAAGTCGTGGTGCACACTGCGGTCGGATTCCGTGCGGACGACCCAGTCCACGCCCGGGTACACGTCGCCGAACGTCACCCGGCCATAGGCGGGCACGTCGCGGACGCCCTGCGGGCAGTGCGGCAGGTAGTAGTTCACGTGGCCCGACGACGGCAGCGGTTGCTCGACGCGCGCGCGCTCGGCCCGCACGTCCGCGCCCAGCAGGTGCACGTCGAGCCGCGCCCAGTCGAACGTCACCGGTTCGCGGACGTCGCGCGGCACCGGGGGCCCGCGGCGCTCGCGCGGGTTCTCGCGTTCCTCGCCGCCGTCGCGTTCGTCCGTCGCGCGGCGCGTGACGAACCAGTGCGTGAGCCCCTGCGTCGTCACCACGACGCGCGCGCCGGGAACTTCGGCGAGATAGAGCACGTCGCGCGCGGGGCGGCCCTCGCCGTCGGGCACCTGGCCGAAGTTGGGGCGCCAGCCCACGTCCGCCGCGTCCGTGGACGGGAACGCGCTCGCGGGCGTCGAGCGGACATCGAGCGGCGCCGCGACGGACGCGGACGCGAGGACGGCGAGAACCAGCGTCGCGAGGAGGACGGGACGCACGGGGAACCTCCGCGGTGGAGCTTCGGGCCGGCGCGCGCCTCGCGCCGCGGCGACACTAGCGGAGGCGGGCCGCGGTCGCGGAGGGAATTCGCGCGAGTTCGGTGGTGCTGCGCGCGCGTTCGGCGCGAGCGATCGCGCTCAGCGCGTGGTGGTCGCGAGCCGGCCCGTGGTGGCGCGCTCGCGCGGCGACTCGGGCGCGACGGGCGCCGCGGGCACGATGGCGTCCTCGCGCTCGGCGAACTCGTCGCGCATCCACGCGCCCGCGCTTCGGCGCAGGAACCACAGCCCGCCGGCGAACAGGCCGAGCGGGATCAGCGAGAGCGCGATCGTGCTCCAGAAGAACGCCGACCGGCTCGGGCCGCCGTCGGCGCCGCACACGGCGCATGCGTGCGCCACGGCCGGCAAGGCCGCGCAGAGGGCCGCGAGCGCGGCGACGCGGGCC
>WBZQ01003183.1_pt1 | contig 10272 bp, 6 predicted proteins | sample 5204251 | NCBI WGS metagenome assembly WBZQ01 (sample SAMN12412402, study PRJNA552823) | activated sludge metagenome | isolation source: activated sludge from nitrification reactor of wastewater treatment plant... | place: USA: Virginia | collected 2017-09 | reverse complement strand
TCGGCCGCCACGTCGGTCGCGCGCCGAAAGGTCTCGCTGTCCTCCACGCTGCCCAGGAAACTGTCGGCCAGGCCGCGCGCGTCGGCGCTGCCCTGCAGGTCCCAGTAGAGCGGCACGAAGGGCGACTGGGCGCTGTTCTGCGTGGCGTGCTCGAGCTGCTTCAGCAGGCTGGTCTTGCCCAGCCGGCGCGGCCCGACCACCCACAGCGCGTGCCGCTGGCCCTCCAGCACCTCGCGCAGGACGTCGCGCCGGCCGAAGAAGTTGTCGCCGCGCACCCAGCTCCCGGCGATGAACGGGTTACGCAGCATGGACTCGACCGTGCTGCGCGCGCGCGCGCGTCCACGCGCGACGCGCGCGCCCGAGGCGGCGCGCCGGACCTTCGTCGTCGGGCCGGCCGTGGCGTCGGAGGTTCGCGGGGCGCATGTCGGCTAGCTTCTCACAGCTTCGGCGGCGCGCGACGTGCCGTCGAAGCGCGCCGCCTCGCGCACCGCTTCGACGTCCTCGAAGGTCACCACCGCGCGCCCGTGCTCGATCATGCGATTGACCGCGTGGATGCAGAATTTCTGGATCACGTAGGGCTTGAGGTCGCTGCCCGCCAGGATGGCCTCGACCGCCTCCGGCTCGTAGCGGAAGATGCCCTCGACCGGCGTGCGGATCAGGGCCTCGGCGTCCTGGCGGTCGAAGGGCTGCAGCTCGATCTCGTCGAAGAAGTTGTACCAGGGGCTGCCTTCGCTCTTCCAGACGCGCTTGATGCCCACTCCGCTCATGACGGCGACCAGGTGTTGCGAGAAGGTCTTCATGAAGATCGAGCGCAGGCGCTGGTTGGTCTGCTCGCTGTACTCGTTGAGCACGTCGACCTCGTCGATCAGCAGCGCGAGTTTGGCGTGCTTCTCCGTGCGGCGCTTGAGCTCTTCGATGACGATCTGCGCGTCGTGGCTGAAGTCGCGCGCGTCGTAGGAGTGAGCTGGGGGGGGCTGCGCCGCCCCCCCCAGACCCCCCGCGCCGCGGCCCGAAATGAATTCGGGCTCGCGTCGCATCTGTTGCTCGGGGGGGGGCTGCGCCGCCCCCCCCAGACCCCCCGCGCCGCGGCCCGAAGTGAATTCGGGCTCGCGTCGCATCTGTGGCTCGGCGGGCGGCTGTGCGTCGCCGCGACTTGCCTTGCCTTGGCCCGTCGTGAATTCGGGCTCGCGTTGCGTCTGTGGCTCGGGGGGCGGCTGCGCGTCGCCCCGACTTGCCTTGCCTTGGCCCGTCGTGAATTCGGGCTCGCGTCGCATCTGTGGCTCGGGGGGCGGCTGTGCGTCGCCCCGACTTGCCTTGCCTTGGCCCGCCGTGAATTCGGGCTCGCGTCGCATCTGTGGCTCGGGGGGCGGCTGTGCGTCGCCCTGACTTGCCTTGCCTTGGCCCGTCGTGAATTCGGGCTCGCGTTGCGTCTGCGGTCTGGGTGGGTTCGCGTTGCCTGGACTGGCCTCTTCGGGATTGCGTTGCGCTTCTCGGGGTGGGGCGGAGGCGGCGTCTGGCGCTTCGGGCGCCGGCGCGACGTCGACGTCGGTGCTGCGCCTGGAGGTGAGCAGTCGGGCCGTGGGGCTCGCGGCATTGAAGCGCAGCCGGTCGAGCGTGGCCGAGGCCAGCGCGAGCGAGTCGACGACGTCGGCCATGAGGGCGTGGAAGAAGCTCTCTTCGGGCACGCCTTGCAAGTCGACCGAGACGGGGAAGAAGCGGTACTCGGGCACCTCGTCGCGCTCGAGCTCGCGCTTCAGGTGGTACAGGAAAGTCGTCTTCCCGATGCGTCGCTCGCCGGTAATGATCAGGCTGTTGTGGTGCAGGACGTTCAGCATGCGGTCGAGCACGCGCCGTCGTCCGAAGAACAGCGCCTCGTCCATGACCGGAGCGCCGGCGATGTAGGGGTTGAAGCGCCGTTGAACGGCGCGGCGCCGGCGCAGGCGCTGGAGGCCGAAGCCGGTCGCCAGCAGGCTGAGCGTTCCGAGCGCCACCAGGGGCAGGAAGGCGCGTGTCTCGTAGAAGCGCAGGCGACGTGTGACGCGATAGGTCTCGCGGCGCTCCAAGCCGAGCACGTCGCGCGCCACGACCGTGATCTCGTTGGGTCCGGGACGCAGCTCGAAGAGGCGGTCGAAGCGCCACGTGCGCGGGCTGCCGGCGTCGCCCAACGGGGGGGCGAGGTCGGCCAGCACGACGCCGTCGGCCTCGAAGCGCAGGCCGGCCAGCCCGCGGTCGTCGTACACGACGCCGACCAGCGTCAGGCGCGCGCCCTCGACCTCGCTCTCCGGCGCGCTGGGCTCGAGCAGCGTCAGGGTCGGCGCGTAGTTCGGCAGCCAACGGCTCATCAACGCCAGGCCCGAGAGTTCCTCGGCGCGGCGCAGGCGCTCCTGGGCCGCGACGTGGGTCGGGTCGAGCTGCAGCACGCCCTCGAAGCGCACCTGGGCTTCGGGGTAACGGCGCTCGGCGAAGAGCCGGTCGCCCTCGCCCAGCAGAGCCTCGACGCGCCCGCGCAGGTCTTTCTGGCGGCGCATGTTCTCGAGCACCTGGCGGGCCTTGGCGAGCAGCTCGCGGGCCTCGACCAACGTCGGTTCGGCCGCGGCGATGCCCAAGGGTTCGAGGGCCTGCTCGTACTGCTGCGCCTCGAACAGCGCCCGGCCCTCGCGCAGCGCCGTTTCGAGCGAGGCCCTTGTGCGCGAGGCCAGGATGCGTCCCTGGGCCTCATGCCGGCCTTGCAGCGCCGCCTCGTTCTGGGGCTCGAGCGCCAGCGCCTCGTCGAAATGCACGAGCGCAGCGGCGGGGTTGCCGGCGTCGAGTTGACGGCGGCCGTCGGCCAGCGCTTGTTGCAGGCGACGGGCGCGCGCGCTCTCCTCGCCCTGACGCTCCTGCTCGCGACGCGAACGCGCCGAGCGTTCGAGCACCGACTGCTGCAGCTCCGAGTCGTTCAACTGGCTCGCCAGCGTGCCGGCCTCGGCCAGCTTGACGAGCGCTTCCTCGTGACGCCCCTTGCGCGCGGCCTCTTCGGCGTCGCGCAGCAGCGCCAGCGCCGCCTCGCGCACCTGGCGCGCCAGGCGCTGGCGTTGGCCGTCCTGGGCTTCGCCGCGGCGTTTGCCCAGTTCGCCGTAGAGCGCGCTCTTACGGATCGCCCCGGCGCGCTCCTCGCGGTCGAACATGCGCTCGGCCGCTTCGTAGTCGCCCTTGCGTAGATAGCACAGGCCGAGCTGGTAGTAGGGCAGGTAGTCGACGAACTCGAGCCCGTAGGTCTGTTCGCGCAGGGCCGACTGGGGCTTGAGGCGCAGGGCCTCGTTGAGCGCCTCGATGGCCGCCTCGAAGCGTCCCGCGGGCATGTGCCGGTCGCGCGCGTCGAGATAGTGGTCGTACCAGTTCTTGACGGCCCAGGCCGGCCCGGCGCTGACCATGGCCAGCAGGGCCAGCAGGCAGGCGAGCGGCGTGAGGAGCCGGTTGATCGGGCGCATGCGCGGCCTCAGAGCAGGCTGACCAGATGCTGCTTGATGCGCTCGCGCACCGCGTCGTCACGCGTGGCGCGCAGCGCCAACTCCCAGGTCTCGGCCGCCTTGAAGCGGAACTGGTGTTGCTCGTACAGGCTGGCCAGCGCCACGATGGCGTCGTACAGGTTGGGATTGGCGTGCACGGCCTGCTCGTAGTGATCGATGGCGTGGAAGACCATGCCGCGCTTCTCGAACGTGCTGCCGAGGTAGTAGTGCAGCAGCTCGTGGTGCGGGGCGGCTTCGAGGCCGCGCTCGAAGCACTGCACGGCCTCGGCGAGCTGGCCCTGCTTGAGCGCGGCCACGCCCGTCTTCAGGCCGGCCTGCACCTGCTCTTCGGCGTCGGGCGCGGGCGGCGGGGCGCGCTTCAGCAGCGTCTCGACCCGGCGCAGCAGCTCGAACGGCTCGAAGGGCTTCTCGACGTAGGCGTCGGCGCCGTAGCGTTCCTGGACGTCGGCGGCGAAGCGCCAGCCGCGGTGCACCGCCGACACCAGCACGACCGGCACCTGGCGGAAGCGGTCGGTGTTCTTGATCTGGCGGCAGATCTCGAAGCCGTGCACGTCGGGCAGCATGCCGTCGAGCAACACCAGGTCGGGCGTGCGTTCGCGCAGCCGCGCCAGGGCGTCGCGCCCCGAGCGCGCGGTCTGCACGTGCAGCTCGGCGCCTTCGAAGAGCTGCGTGAGCAGGTGCAGGACCATCTCGTCATCGTCGACCACGAGCACGCGCGCCGGCTCGGCCCCGCTCTCGACGGGACGCGCCCGCACCGGTGCCGCCTCGGGGGCCGTGCGGGTCTCCTGGCGGGCGGGCTGGGCGACGGGCGCGCTCGGCGTGGGCGCCGCCGGAAGCGGGCGCGGCTCGGCGCTCAGGCGCCCGGGCGGCTTGGGCTCGGTGGGTGGGATGGGCAGCGGCGCGCCGGCCAGCGACTCGACCACCGTCGGCTCGCCGCGCTCGAGCGGGCGCAGCGGCAGGGGCTGCGGGTCGGCCGGCGTGTCGAGCGTCGCGGCGGGGAAGGGCGCATAGGGCGTGGCGTTCTCGTCGCCGTCGCGCACGCCCAGCACGTTGGGCTGGATCAGCCGCCGGCCGTCGCGCAACGCACGACGCGCCTCGAGGATCGCGTTCTTGACGCTGGCCTCGAGCGCGATCATCGGTTGCAGACGCACGCCGGTCTTGGATTCGACCTCGGCCACCAGGAGTTGGTCGGTGGGGTCGGACATGGCGAGCTGCAGACGCGTGCCGTCGACGCGCACCGGGAAGATCATGTGGCGCTCGCACAGGCGCAGCGGCACCAGGTCGAGCAAGCCCAGATCGATCTCCTGCTTCGACAGGTCGACCGCCGGCACGCCGATCTGGCGGCCCAGGTAGGTGACCGCGAACTTCTCGGTCAGGATGCGCTGGCGCACGAGCACGCTGGCCAGGCGTTCGCCGTAGGCGCGCTGCAGATGCAGGGCCTGGGCCAGTTGCGCTTCGGTGATCAGGTCGGCCTCGCGCAGGATCTCGCCCAGTTCGCGGCGCGTCATTCGCCGGCCTCTTCGACCGGGATCTCGACCTGACGGCGGCGTCCGTCGCGCAGCACCTGCAGGCGCAGGCTGCCGCCGACCTGCAGCGCGCCGAGCTCGTGGCGCAGCTCGGCGATGCTGGTGACGCGACGGCCGTCGATGGCCTGCACGACGTCGCCGGGCAGCAGGCCGGCGCGTTCGGCCGGGCTGCGGCGCAGCAGCTCGTAGATCAGCACGCCGCGCGTGCCGGGCGCGAGCCCCAACGCCGCCGCCGCGCGGTCGTCGGCGACCTCGCGCGCGCCCGCGATGCCCACGTAGGCGCGTCGCACGCGCCCGTGCTCGACGATCTGCTCGACCACCTGACGGGCCAGGTTGGCGGGCACCGCGAAGCCGATGCCCTGATAGCCGCCGGTCTCGGAGTAGATGGCCGTGTTGATGCCGATCAGCTCGCCGCGCGCGTCGACTAGCGCGCCCCCCGAGTTGCCCGGGTTGATGGCCGCGTCGGTCTGGATGAAGTCCTCGTAGTCGACGATGCCCACGTTGGAGCGCCCGATGGCGCTGATGATGCCCATCGTCACCGTCTGGTTGAGCTGGAAGGGGTTGCCGATGGCCAGCACGTACTCGCCGACCGCGGCGCGCGACGAGTCGCCCCACGCCAACGGGCGGATGGCGCCGCCGTCTTCGACGCGCAGCACCGCGATGTCGGTGGTCGGGTCGCTGCCCACCAGTCGGCCGCGCAGCTTGCGCTGATCGGAGGTCGTGACCACGATCTGCTGCGCGCGCTCGATCACGTGGTTGTTGGTCACGACGTAGCCGTCGGCGCTGATCAGGACGCCGGAGCCGAGGCTGGTCCGTCGCTCGGCCGAGTCGCGCCCGAAGAAGCCGAAGTAGGGGTCGCTGAAGAACGGCGAGCGGCGCGCCTGGACCACCTGCAGCGCCGAGATGTTGACGACCGCGGGCGTCGCGCGCCGGGCGATGGCGCTGAAGTCCGGCCCCACCGTCGACGACGGGGCGGCCACCGCGGCCGGCACGGCCAGCGCGCCGGCCAGTCGCCAGCCGAAGCCCAGGCCCGTTCCCAAGGCCGCCGCGCAGGCCACGGCCGCGAGCGCGCGCCCGACGTGGCCCGCCCTCACGCGCGCTCCACCGTGACGCGTCGCGCCGGGGCCTTGGGCAACTCGACGCGCAGCAGACCGTCGCGCAGGTCGGCGTCGACCTGCTCGGGCAGCACCGCGCGCTCGAACCGGAACGAGCGCTGGAAGGCGCCTAGGCGCCGTTCCATGCGGTGGAAGCGCTCGGGGCGTTGCTCCCAGGCGGCCTGTCGCTCGCCGCGCACGTGCAGCGTGTGAGTGTCGGCGCGCAACTCCACGTCTTCGCGCCGCAGGCCCGGCAGCTCCAGCTCGACCACGTACGAGGCGTCGCTCTCGCGCACGTCGGCGGCCGGCGACCAGCCCGCGGAGACGGCGGGTTGGTCCGGGCGTTGCTGGGCCAGACTCTCCTCGAACAAGCGGTTCATGCGCTCCTGCAGGCCCAGCAGGTCACGCAGCGGGTCCCATCTCTCGCGTGCCACGGTGATTCCCTGGCGAGTCTAAGACGTGCGGCCGGGGCGAGGCAAGCCTGCCGGGGTTCACCCCAGGCGCTTCTTGAGCTCGGCCAGCAACCCCAGCGCTTCGAGCGGCGTGAGGCGATCGGGGTCGACGCGGCGCAGGTCTCCGAGCACGCCCTCTTCCGGCCCGGCGAACAGTTGGAGCTGGCGCGCCCCCGCTGCGGCGGGCGCCGAGTCGGAGTGCGCCAGGCGTGGCCGACCCTCCCGGTCGAACTCCGTGCGCTCGAGATTGCGCAGGATCTCCTGCGCCCGGCGCACCACGGGCGCGGGCAGCCCCGCCAGGCGCGCCACCTGGATGCCGAACGAGCGGTCGGAGCCGCCGGGCTCGATCTTGCGCAGGAACACCACGTCGTCCTTCCACTCGCGCGCGGAGACGTGCAGGTTGCCGACCGCCTGGTTGTCGGCCGCCAGGTCGACCAGCTCGTGGTAGTGCGTGGCGAAGAGCGCCTTGGGCGCCTGCGCGCCGGAGGCCACGTGCTCGGCCACCGCCCAGGCGATCGAGAGCCCGTCGAAGGTGGCCGTGCCGCGTCCGATCTCGTCGAGCAGCACCAGGCTGCGGGCGCTGGCATGGCGCAGGATGTGGGCCGTCTCCTGCATCTCCACCATGAACGTGGACTGGCCGCGCAGGATGTGGTCGCTGGCGCCGACGCGGGTGAAGATGCGGTCGCACAGGCCGACCTTGGCCTCGCGCGCCGGCACGAAGCAGCCCATGTGCGCGAGCAGCGCGATGAGCGCCGTCTGGCGCAGGAAGGTCGACTTGCCGCCCATGTTCGGCCCGGTCAGGATCAGCAGCCGCGGGCGCCCCTCGCCGCCCAGCGCGAGGTCGTTGGCCACGAACGGCTCGGACAGCACGCGCTCCATCATCGGATGGCGGCCGTCGACGTACTCGAGCCCGTCGCCCGCGTGCAGGCGCGGCTTCACGTAGTCGTGGCGCGCGGAGACCTCGGCCAGCGAGGCCAGCACGTCGAGCGCCGCCGCGGCCCGCGAGCAGCGCTGCACCGCCGCCGCGCCGGCCGCCACGCGTGCGCGCAGCGCCTCGAACAGCTCGGCTTCGCGCTCGACGATGCGCTCGTCGGCGCGCAGCACGCGCTCCTCGTACTCCTTCAGCTCCGGCGTCACGAAGCGCTCGCCGCCGGCGATGGTCTGCTTGCGCACGTAGTCGGCCGGCACCAGGCCGAGGTTCGACTTGCTGATCTCGATGTAGAACCCGAAGACGCGGTTGAAGCGCACCTTGAGCGAGGCGATGCCGGTGCGCTCGCGCTCGCGTTGCTCGATGGCCGCGATGGTGGTGCGCCCGCCGCGGCTGATCTCGCGCAGCTCGTCGAGCTCGGCGTCGACGCCGTCGCGCACGGCGCCGCCGTCCTTGAGCGACGCGGGCGGCGTGTCGCTGAGCGTGGCCTCGACGTCGGCCGCCAACTCGAGCGGGGGAGCCGCGTCCTTCTGCTCGCGGCGCAGGAGCGGCGCCTGCACGTCGGCCAGCGCCTCGGCCGCCGTCGGCAGCGCGCGCAGCGAGCGCGCCAGGGCCAGCAGGTCGCGCGGCGAGGCCGTGCCCAACGTCACGCGGCCCAGCAGCCGATCGAGATCCTGCACGTTGCCGAGCGCCTCGCGCAGGCGGCCGCGTTCGAGCGTGCCGAAGGCCAGCTCCTCGAGGGCGTCGAGGCGGTCCTGGATCTCCTCGAGGTGCACCAGCGGGCGCAGGATGATCTCGCGCAGCAGGCGCGCGCCCATGGGCGTGCGCGTGTCGTCGAGCACGTCGAGCAGCGTGCCCTTGCGGCCGCCGTCGGTCAGGTTCTCGACCAGCTCCAGGTTGCGGCGCGTGAGCGCGTCGAGCGCCAGCGCGTCGTCGGCCTGGCGCGTGCGCAGGTGCGTGACGTGGGTCAGGTCGCGCTTCTGCGTGTCGCGCACGTAACCCAGCACGGCGCCCGCGGCCGCCACGGCGCGCGGCAGCCGCTCGCAGCCGAAGGCCTCGAGGGTCAGGGCGCCGAAGTGCTCGAGCAGGCGCGCGCGCGTCTCGCGCCCGTCGAAGGCGCGCTCTTCGAGTTCCGCGCGCGGCAGGGCGCCCTCGGGCTGGGCCGGGTCGCGCAGGAAAGCCGGCAGCTCCGCGCCGCGCGGCACGAGCAGCTCGCGCGGGGCCATGGCCCCGAGGTCGTCGCGCAGGCGCTCGAAGCGTCCCGGCCCACTCCACTCGTCGACCAGGAACTCGCCCGTGGTGGGGTCGAGGTAGGCCGCGCCCAGCTCGTCGCGGCCTGGGCACAGCGCCAGCACGTACGACGTCTCGCCGGCCGCGAGCGCGCTGGCTTCGAGCTGCGTGCCCGGCGTGACCACCCGCACCACCTCGCGCCGCACCACGCCCTTGGCCGTGCGCGGGTCTTCCATCTGCTCGCAGAGCGCCACGCGGTAGCCCTGCTTGACCAGCCGCGCGACGTAGCCCGAGACGGCGTGGTGCGGCACCCCGGCCATGGGGATGGGCGCGCCGCCGCGGTCCTTCGAGCGCGAGGTCAGGGCGATGTCGAGCGCGCGCGCGGCCAGCTCGGCGTCCTCGAAGAACATCTCGTAGAAGTCGCCCATGCGGAAGAACAGCAACGCATCGGGATGCTCGGCTTTCATGCGGCGGTACTGCTGCATGGCCGGCGTGTCGGGAACGCTGCTCATGACTCCTCGGAGGACAGGCGGATGGGGCGGCGCGGCAGTATATGCTATCGAGGTTCGGCACACGTCCGCGGGACGATCGCGCGGTGCCGCGCGCGGGAGGGCGCCTGCTCGTCCTGGGCCTCGACAGCTCCACTTCACGCGAGAGCGTGGCCGTCGTCCGCGACGGGCGCGTGCTCGTCGAAGTGCGCCTCGACATGCACGACGTGGCCTCGCGCCGCCTGTTGCCGGCGGCCGTCTTCGCGCTCGAATCGTGCGGCCTGAACGTTTCGCAGCTCGACGGGCTGGCCGTCGCGCTCGGCCCGGGCTCGTTCACGGGTCTGCGCGTCGCGCTCGGCACGTTGCAGGGCCTCGCGCTCGGCAGCGACCGGCCGTGCGTGGGCGTGTCGTCGCTGGCTGCCCTGGGCGCCGCGGCTGCGGCCGACGGCCTGCCGGTCGCGGCCTGGATCGACGCGCTGCGCGGCGAGGTCTACGCCGAGCACTTCGACGCGCAGGGGCGCTCGCTGGGCGAGGCGCGCCGCGCCACGCCAGAGGCGCTGCTCGCCGACCTCGCCCCGACGACGTGCTTCGCCGGTGACGGCGCCGAGCACCATCGCGCCCTGATCGCCGCGCGCCTGCCGGGCGCGCGCTTCGCCGCCCACGCCTTCCTGGCCGCGAGCGTGGCGTGCCTGGGCGCGCTCTGCCTGGAGCGCGGCGAGGGCGTCGCGCCCGAGGCGCTGCGCCCGCTGTACCTGGGCGAGGCGCACGTGCGCGCGGCCCTCGTGCCGCGATGACGCCGCCCGAGGCGTTGGTCGAACCCGCGCGCCCGACCGACGCCGACGATCTCGCAGCTCTGGCGCAGGCGACCGCGCAGGCCTGGACGCGCGCGCACTTCGACGCCGCGCTGGGCGCGTCCGGCACCAGCGTCTTCGTCGTGCGCGCGGCCTCCGCGGGCGCGCTGCGCGCCCTGTGCGTGCTGGCGCGCGTGGCCGACGAGGCCGAGATCCACGCCCTTGCCGTCGCGCCGGGCGATCGCCGGCGCGGC
>WBZQ01003180.1_pt1 | contig 10282 bp, 12 predicted proteins | sample 5204251 | NCBI WGS metagenome assembly WBZQ01 (sample SAMN12412402, study PRJNA552823) | activated sludge metagenome | isolation source: activated sludge from nitrification reactor of wastewater treatment plant... | place: USA: Virginia | collected 2017-09 | reverse complement strand
GCCGGCATGTCATTGAATTTCTCATGTACCATCACGGATATCCGTTCTGCTACTGCAGAAGAGATTTCCCATCAACATGCGCATGATGATCATGGCCATCATCATCACGACCATGGTCATACACATTAAGCCAGCAAGCCATTAGAAAGCATCTGTGTTGCTGTTGCGGGTGCTTCTGTTAGAAACATTAAAGGCTCAAAACAATTATTTGTTAAACCAAGAGTCATTCGAATAATTATGCGAGTAGTTTACGTTCGATGCTAATGCCTAATTCTTGTACGCCTGGAATAATGCTTAGTTTTGCAACACTGACTTTAACCCAGGGTGAGTGAAAGTCTTGCAAAATAGTAAGGGCGATATTTTCTGCAAGTGCCTCTAATAAAGAAAAATGTTTTTCTTTGATAAGAACGTTGATTCTTTCGACAATACGGGCATAATCCAGCGCATCTTCAATCTGGTCAGATTGACAAGCACGGCTGCTGGGTAGCGCGATTTCCAGATCCAGTCGAATGGTTTGCTGCACTTTGCGCTCCCACGGGTAAATTCCAATGAGGGCCTTAACTTTAAAATCGCGTAAAAAAATGATATCCATTGTGAGTAAGGGTTTGTGTGAGTGATTCGATTTTATTCTATTTTTCTCAAAGACTACTAATGACATGATGCTGCTGATATTCGGTTTGCTTGCTTATCTAATGGGATCCATTTCCTTTGCGGTAATATCCAGTTGGTTGTTTAAGCTACCCGATCCTCGTACTTATGGTTCTAAAAATCCTGGTGCGACCAATGTTCTGCGTAGTGGTAAAAAATCTGCGGCAATTGTGACTTTGCTAGGGGATGCAGGGAAGGGTTGGTTGGCGATCGCCCTAGCAGAATATTATGCGCCTATATGGGGAGTAGATCAGAAAGCTATTGCAGTAGTCGCGATTATGGTTTTTTTTGGGCATATTTTTCCAGTATTTTTGCGTTTTCAAGGTGGTAAAGGTGTAGCGACAGCAGTCGGTGTGCTGTTAGGTTTGAATGTATGGGTTGGTATCATGGCGATGGTCACTTGGTTGCTAACAGCTGCAATTTGGCGCTTTTCTTCATTATCTGCATTGGTGGCTGCTGTCCTTGCGCCCATTTATATTTTTAGTTTCTCAGAATTCCGAGAATATTCCATTGCGGTTTTAGTGATGTCGTTGATGTTGATATGGAGGCATCAATCCAACATTATGAATTTACTTGCAGGCAAAGAACAGCGCATCGGCGAGCAGAAATCGCTCAAGTGATAAATAATCAATAGAAGTGAAGAACATGGTGGCATCAATAACCGAAAGCACAAGAGATTCGTCGATATGATGCCACGTGCCATAGCTTTATATGGCAGGATGCATTTAAAAGTGATAGCTGGCATGAGTAAAATATTGTTGGATTCAATCGACATGGCCTATGTTAGAGTAGGGCCTTACTATCATCAATTCATTAAAACGGGATTCCTTTAGTGACTCTTTCATTAGATATTATTATTTATTTACTCGTATTTGTGGTCGGGTTTATTCTTGCGCAGAAATTTAAGAAATAAAGATAAACATACAAAAAAATGAGGTAATTTTTTATCTGGAGTCATGCTTACATGGGTGTAACAACGGCTTAGTTCCTGGTTTCCTATCATTGCCAGATTTCTTAGCGGTTCAGCGGTATCGGGCGCATTCTTTTGTGTATGCTCATATTTACATCCTCATAGAATGATGTAATAACGCTAATAAAATTCACATACTAGTTGATAAGGAATTCTAAACTTGATAGACCGTTTAAATTTTCTCCACTTGCCTGTATGGACTCTGATTATTATGGTGTTATCCGGTTGCATATCGCCGATCGCGCTGAATCGCGCTGTGTTAGCGTATGACGATGCGGTGACCGATACTATTTCGCAGCAGCTGTTGATCAATATTGTTCGAGCGCATCATAGTCAGCCTATTCATTTTACCGGTGTATCCAATATTGCGGCTACATTTACTTTTCATGCTAATGCTGGAGCTACGCCAGCTCTGGGAGGCTTGGCTGGCGCGTCAATGATGCCGATTTTCGGTGGTGGCTTATCCGAAAGTCCAACGATTAGTATCGTTCCGATTGAAGGGGAAGATTTCACCAAACGATTGTTGACACCATTTGCACAAAATAAATTGACTTTGTTGTTGCGTCAACGCTATGACGTCGATTTGTTATTGCGTATGATGGCTCAGGAAGTGCGGCTACTACAGCAGCATTCACAGTATGCCATTTATCGCAACAAACCTTCGGATACCGATAATTATAAGATGTTTCGACGTGTAGTGTTACATCTCTCGGCTATTCAAGATGCTAATGCATTGCATGCCGAACCCTTGCCACTGATACACAACTGGACTATTCCGGCAAATGCAGTGGTGGCAGAGGGGTTTCATGCCTTACAAAAGGAGTATGACGTACAATATAACGCTAAAGAAAGTACCTACACTTTGAGCAAGCATACCCCAGGTCCTATTTTGATTACCAATTATGACCCCAGCACACTATCTGAACGAGAGCGAGAAGAGCTGCATCAAATTGTTGAGGATTGGGATGTCAACGACATCGCCTTTGACATTCGTGTTGGATACTATGGCGGGGGATGGCCTATGAGGGGAATTTTCAGACTCAGAAGCTTTCACTCGATTTTGGGTTTCCTCGGTAAGGCATTGGGTCAGGCGCCTGGTTATTATGTTGACAAAGATCTTAGAACGCCGCCAATATTGAATGATGAGAATCCTGATTTAACGATGGCGTTGAGGGTTTCCAATACGTTGCCTGCCGATGCTGATATTTCCGTTCTTTGGAATAACCGTTACTATATGGTGGATACGCAAGGTCAATATGCGCGATGGAACCGCGAAGCCTTTCAACTACTGTTTTTGTTGTTTCAAATGACGGTAACGGATATTCCGCGTGTAGGTGTTCCTTCCATTACTATTGCAAAATAATATGCGTGCGGTTTTTCTTGATTTCGGTTCGGTGAGTCGTGATGATTTGGATTGCACGGCATTAGGTCAAGCAATCTCGCCCTGGTGTTACTATCATGATTCTTCTGATCAGGAGATTTTACAAAGAATTCGCGATGCAGAAGTTATTGTTAGCAATAAGGTCTTTCTCAATCGATCAGCAATTGAAGCAGCAGTTCATTTGAAGCTAATTTGTGTGGCAGCGACTGGTTATAATAATGTGGATTTAGAAGCTGCGGCTGAACGCGAAATAGCAGTTTGCAATGTACGTAACTATGCCACACCTTCTGTAGTACAACATGTTTTTCTATTGATGTTGAGTTTGATTCGTCATTTTGTCGATTACCAGGAATTAGTAAAGCGAGGTGATTGGCAATCCAGCCAATTCTTTTGTCCGATGGATTTTACTATTCAAGAGCTAACCGGAAAAACACTCGGTATTATTGGTTACGGTGTCTTGGGGAAAGCAGTGGCGCAAGTAGCGCAAGTATTTGGGATGGATGTATTGATTGCGGAGCACAAAAATAAAATACCGCGCTCTGGCAGAATTGCATTTGATGAGGTGATTGGCCGGTCAGATTTTATTACATTGCATTGTCCGTTGTCGCCAGAGACGCATCACCTGATTTGTCAGCCTGAGTTTGCATTGATGAAGGCTTCTGCATACTTGATTAATACAGCACGGGGTGAGTTGATTAATGAGATCGATTTATTGCAGTGTTTATCTTCCAGACGCATTGCGGGTGCGGCCATTGATGTTATACAGGGAGAACCGCCGAATCAGGATAATTTAATTTTGCGGTATCAATCCAATAATTTGATTGTCACGCCACATATCGCTTGGGCTAGCCAGGAATCCAGACAACGACTGATCGATCAATTGGCGGATAATATTCGAAATTACTATCAGAATAAGCCTTTTAATCAAATTACCGATGCTCTTGGTGAATTGCATCAGTAAACCATTAGCGGAGTCAAGTAATGCAACCATGGGTTTTCTTGTCAATTGCGATTATCAGTGAAGTCATCGCCACTTCGTGCTTGAAAGCTTCAGAAGGCTTCACTCGCTTCTGGCCTTCAGTCGTTGTCGTGATCGGCTATTTATTAGCTTTTTATTTGTTGTCGTTAACGCTTAAAACCATTCCGGTTGGTATTGCGTACGCGGTTTGGTCAGGTGTCGGTATGGTACTGATTGCAATGGTGGGTTGGTTATTTCTTGGACAGAAATTGGATATGCCCGCCATTCTAGGTTTAGTATTTATTATAACGGGTGTTATGGTTATTAATATTTTTTCCCAGGCAACAGCGCATTAATAGAAAAATTTCTTTCTTCGAAAAAAATCGAATGTAATAAAGAAAATGATTGTTTTGTTGAAAAAATATCGAGGGATTGCTTGTCATGAATAAAGCTTTTACTAAAGAAAGTAATGACGATGAAGAAATCGATAACACACCGAAATTACCACAAGGTGTAAAGAATTATATTACCCCATCGGGTCACCAACGGTTGTTGGATGAATTTAACCAGTTATGGAAATTAGAGCGGCCTGATTTGGTTAAAACCATTGCCTGGGCGGCTTCAAATGGTGATCGTTCAGAAAATGGCGACTATATTTATGGTAAAAAACGTTTACGCGAAATCGATCGTCGCCTACGGTTTTTATCCAAACGATTAGATAATGCAGAAATAATAGATCCTGCGCAACGTGGTGATTGCGACCAAGTGTTCTTTGGTGCCACGGTGACTGTTAGTAATGCGGTTGGCGATCAGTACACGTATAGTATTGTTGGTCTGGATGAGGCTGATCCTGGAGGCGGTCGCATCAGTTGGGTCTCTCCCTTAGCTAAAGCGTTGCTGAAAGCACGGGAAGGTGATGTCGTGAAACTACATACGCCAGTGGGTGTTGAAGAACTGGAAGTGATAGAAATTTGCTACAAGGCGCTATAGCGGATGAATTCTTACGCGATATCCTGTGGTATTTCATTAGTTTTTTCAATTATTGAAAGTAACCATTATGGTGATGTCCGAGCAGCATAGCTGGTATCGAGTTGCGCCATTTGGTGCCTATGTGCTTTTTATGTTGCTGGAAGATGTATTGCTAGTCCTATTAGGTTGGGATGCCAATGAAGTACGTTTATTGTATGCCGCAAAAATAACTGTTGTTGCGGCATTGTTGTGGTGGTTTCGAAGTACCTATCGTGAGTTGCGATGGCCTGATGGAAGTACTACACGTACATGGATTATCGCTATTGCTACTGGCATCGCGGTGTTTATCGCTTGGATAAATCTTACGGCAAATTGGATGATGATGGGAGAATCAACCGGCTTTGATCCACGTGAGAACGATGAAATTGATTGGTCATTTGTTGCGATCCGATTAATAGGTGCAGTATTGGTGGTGCCTGTGATGGAAGAATTGTTTTGGCGATCATTTTTAATGCGCTGGCTACATCATCCGAATTTTCTTGTGGTGAATCCGAGGCAAGTAGGCATCAAGGCTTTCCTGATGACGGCTTTTCTTTTTGCGGTTGCGCATAATCTTTGGTTTGCCGGATTATTGGCTGGGGCTATTTATAATCTGCTGTATATGCGTAGTGGCACTTTGTGGTCACCCATTTTAGCGCATGCAATTACTAATGGTATTTTGGGCGTTTGGATTATTACAACAGGTAATTGGGGGTTTTGGTAATTGAATCAGGAGTGCATATTCTGCTAATTTGCCAGCGTAATTGGTCTTTTTTGAGCGATTTTAATTTTTGGAATTAATTTAATAGTTTTCCTTATTGTGTTTTTATTCGTTTTGGGCTAGCAATTTACGTTGACCCAAAAAGATATTCGATGTTAGAGTTCTGCCGGTGTAGATATCACAAGAGCGGAGCGATAGATTGGCGGTATCTACAATAAAATAGGGGAGAAAATAATGAAATATAAATCGATGTACAGACGCGCGCTTGTTCAAACTGTAGTTGGAGGATCACTACTCGTTGGCATGAGTGCTGCCATACAAGCCAATACAACCATGAGTACTGGCAGTAATCCGGTAACTAACACCGGGAAAAATTTCATGCAGTTTGTGCGGGATAGTGGTATCAACTTTGGTGGATGGGTGAATGGTGGTGCCACTTTTAATCCCAGTCAAACTGATGGTTTTAATGGTCCTGTAACTTTTGGCGATCAGGCAAATAGGGCTCAGATGAACCAATTCAATATCTTTATTGAACGTGCGGTAAAGACCGAAGGAAAAAGTTGGGATATTGGTTTTCGTGCTGATTTTATGTTTGGTACCGACGCCATTTTTACCCAAGCATATGGCAATCCCGCATTTGATGTCCATAATGGTAGGGCCTTAGATGATCGCGGCAATTGGGATCTTGATATTTGTTGTAAATCACTTCGTACCTATGGCATTGCCATTCCACAAGCATATGCAGAAATTTATGCGCCAGTGGGGAATGGTTTGAATGTTAAAGTGGGTCATTTTTATACACCTATTGGTTATGAATCAGTTCCAGCACCGAATAACTTCTTTTATACCCATGCCTATACCATGCAATATGGTGAGCCCTTCACACATACAGGGGTATTAGCCAATTATAAAATTAACGGTAATTTTACGACTTTTGCGGGTGCAATAGGGGGTAGTGGAACTGGTGGATGGGACGGTAATTTTGATCGTCAAATGGGGAATTGGGGAGGAATTGGTGGTGTAACTTGGACCAGTAATGATGCAAAAACCTCGCTCAATATCAGTGGTACCGGTAGCACCGCATCGACACGTAACAGCAGCTTCTGGGGCATGTATAGCGTGGTATTTAAGCACATGGTGACTGATAAAACACATTTAATTGTGCAACATGATCATGGTTTCGCAGATAATGTATTGCTAGCTAATTTGCATCAATCAGGCGTAAATAGTGATGCTGCTTGGTATGGTGTGAATACCCATCTGTATTATGATTTAACTAAAGATTTTTCCATCGGTGCTCGTGCTGAATGGTTCAGAGATCGTGATGGTTTCCGTGTATTTTCACCTGGTCGTGTGGCGGCTGCTACCAATCATTTAGGTAGTAGCTATGCATTAGGTGGGGCTACTCAATTGGCTACAAGCACGCCTGCTGATTATTATGCAGTGACCCTTGGCGCGAACTGGAAAGCAGCTAAAACTTTAAATATGAAATGGAAGGGTTTAAAACAGTTGAATATTCGCCCGAACATTCGTTGGGATAGGGCGGATGGATTGCATGCTGCATACCGGCCTTTTGGTGGAAATAAAGATCAAATTATATTTTCTTTGGATGCCATGCTTCCATTTTGATGTGACGAAATACTTATCACTACTGGTGTAATAAAAAATGCGCTTTACGGCGCATTTTTTATTGTTATTCCTAAGAATGTTCCCGAAGTGCTTGCAATAAAACACTTAAATCGTTGGGTAAAGGTGCTTCCCAATCCATTGTTTCTTGGCTTTCTGGGTGAGAGAGCGTTAATTTTTGCGCATGTAATGCCTGCCTGAAAAAGTTAGCATTTAATTGTTGTATGCTCGAATCTTTTTTGATTAGCTTTCCGCCGTACACAGCATCACCTACGAGAGGATGTCCGATCGACTGCATGTGAACACGAATTTGATGTGTCCGTCCAGTATCGAGACTGCATTCCAATGCCGTACAACCATTATATTTTTCGTGAATACGATAAAAAGTTCGTGCAGGTTTACCTTTTGAAGTTATCGCCATTTTAGTGCGTTGCGTAGGGTGTCGTCCAATCGGAGCGTCTACAATACCGTCTTGCGATACATTTCCAAGAACAATTGCCAGATAATCACGTTTTATCGTGCGTAGCTGTAATTGCCGTACTAAATGGATTTGTGCCTCAATGGTTTTAGCAACAACCAAAAGTCCAGTGGTATCTTTATCCAGACGGTGAACAATACCTGCTCGTGGTACTTGTGATAGTTGTGGCGTATGGTGTAGCAAAGCGTTTAATAATGTTCCTTGCCAATTGCCGTTACCGGGATGACAGACAAGACCGGCAGGTTTATTGACGATGATGATGGTGTGGTCTTCGTAAACAATGTTTAGCCGAATATCTTCGGGCATGTGACTGGATTCAGTATCCAGTTTGTCTTTGGGGAAAATTTGAATCGACTCATTTCCCCATACTTTCTGCTTTGCATGAGCTGCTTGTTCGTTCAAAATAACACGGTTCTCAGCGATCCAGCTTTGTAGTCGGCTGCGGGAGTAATTTGGCAGCAATTTTGCAAGTGCCCGGTCTAGTCGTATGCCGATGTAGTCAGAAGGTATGGTTAATTGAATTGCACGTTGAGTTGAGTGCTTTACGTTATAATCAGCGATTGAGTCTTTGTTTTTTACGGAATTTGTCATGTTACGTAGTGTAGCTTTAATTTTAATGTTATGGTGGTTGGCTGCATGTAACTTATTAACAGGCCGCACAACAACTGAAAGCCAAGAAGATTGGTCAGCCAATAAATTCTATAGTGAAGCAAATCAGAAGCTCACCGAAGGAAATTTTTCCGGAGCAGTCAAGTTATATGAAACCCTGGAGTCGCGCTACCCTTACGGGCGTATTGCCCAGCAAGCCCAGTTGGAAACTGCCTATGCACACTATAAGAATGAGGAACAGGCTTCAGCAATCTCAGCAGCAGATCGGTTTATTAAACTTCATCCTCATCATCCTAATGTTGACTATGCTTATTATATTAAAGGGTTAGCGAGCTTTAACGATAATTGGGGGTTAATGGGTTTCTTGATGAAGGGGCCTTTACGGCAAGATATGAGTGAGCGTGACTCAAAAATGTCGATGGAGTCATTTGAAAATTTCAAAGAGCTGATAACCCGTTATCCAGACAGTAAATATGCCGCTGATTCCCGTTTGCGCATGGCTTATCTGATCAATTCCATTGCCATGAACGATATTCATGCTGCGCGTTATTATATGAAGCGAAAGGCCTACATTGCCGCGGCGAATCGGGCACAAGATGTGGTCAAGGAATATCCCCCTACCCCAGCCACCGAAGAAGCGCTGTATATCATGATTAAAGCTTACGAAGTGCTGGAAATGCAAGATCTGCGTGATGATGCAGAGCGCGTGATGCGTATTAATTTTCCAGAAAGCCAATTTTTGAAAGAGCTGCCGAAAGTTGGTGCGTTGCCTTGGTGGGTATTCTGGAGGTAGCGATAAACGCAAAGGTTTGCTAAGTGTTTTTTAAATGTATTGCCAGCACATCGCATTGCGCATGATACAGAACATCTTTGGCAGTAGAGCCCATTAATACGGCTAATCCATGTCGGCCATGCGATCCAACAACGATCAAATCAATCTGTAGTTTTATTGCGAGTTGTATGATTTCTTCTTGGGGGTTTCCCCAAACCATCCAACACTGAGATAGTGTAATGCCCAGTTGATTCGCGATACGGCGCAGTTTATCCTTTTCAGCTTCCAGCAATTCATCATGGGTATTTTCATTCAATGGAATAACCGTGCCATACGGCTTGCCCGGCATTGGAATGTTGTCTAGTACATGAATAATGTGCAATTGCGCTTTTAATTGCCCTGCTAAATTCTGGGCTTTTTCAGCTACAGCCTCATCGTGCTCGGAAAATTCGATAGTTAATAGTATATTTTTGTAGTTATTCATAGGTGTTAAATGACTTTGGGTAGAACATTAGTGCACGATATAGTGCTTTTAATACTGCAGTATACTTGATCAATAATCAAGTTTTGTCAGAAACCCTCTAAGGAAATTGTATGTGTTTCATATTGATGCGTTTAGTGGTTTTGCAAATAATACTCGAAAAAATCGGTAATCCGTTCTTCATAAATTTTTCCGGCATAGGTATGCATATTGAAATGCTTGGCTCCAGGAACAATCCATAATTCTTTCGGGTTTATCGCTGCTGCATACATACGTTCGACCTCAGAGGGTGTTGTGTGCACGTCGTCTGTGCCAGAAATAAAAAATACTGGGGCATTTAAATTACCTATCCGTGAAATGGGGTCCAGTTCGGTAATTGGCGTATCAACGAAGAAGGAAAACTGGAAAAGCACAATAGGCAACAGTAGGGCTCCGTAATCTCCAAGGTATAATTTTAAGCGATTACTGATAGCTTCTTCGAGAGTGGCATGCAAAGATTCAAGAACGACGGCATCGAATGGCTTATCGGTTTGAGCAAGGACAATGGCTGCGCCACCTAAAGAGGTGCCGAGAGCACCAATTCGTTCCTGCGGAAATTTTTTGCGTAAATATTTTACCGCCGCTGATACA
>WBZQ01000715.1_pt3 | contig 10283 bp, 9 predicted proteins | sample 5204251 | NCBI WGS metagenome assembly WBZQ01 (sample SAMN12412402, study PRJNA552823) | activated sludge metagenome | isolation source: activated sludge from nitrification reactor of wastewater treatment plant... | place: USA: Virginia | collected 2017-09 | reverse complement strand
CAACCGCAACGACGGCGAGCAGGAATATCCGCCGGTGTTCGACCGCCGCCACAACATGAACCTGGTGGCCACCTACCAGGCCGGCAAAAAGAACGAGTGGGAATTCGGCGCCCGCTGGAACTTCGGTTCGGGTTTCCCCTTCACCCTCACCCAGGGCTTCTATACCTCCTTCGACTTCAGCGACGGCATCGGTACCGATGTACTGGGCGGCAACGGCGACCTCGGCATTATCTACGCCGAAAAGCGCAACGGCGGCCGCCTCCCTTACTACCACCGCCTCGACCTGTCGGCCAAGCGTATTTTCCGCTTCAGCAAATACACCTACCTGGAGATCACCGCCTCGGCGACCAACGTGTATGACCGGCCCAACATCTTCTACTTCGACCGGGTACGCTACTCCCGGGTCAACCAGTTGCCGATTATGCCCTCACTGAGTATGACCTTCCAGTTCTAACCCTCGTCTGACGACTCCAAGTCGTCTGACGAGTAAAAAGCCCCCCCTCGTCTGACGACTTCAAGTCGTCTGACGAGTAAAAAAACCTAACTCGCCCGACGCGCCAAACTCATGAGCCGGGCTCTCAAAACGCCGCGGCCCCGTTGGAGACCTTCCAACGGGGCCGCGCATTTTGTACCGAATATTTGCCCCTTTCCCGCTCCCCGAGCACGTACATTTGCGCATGGCAAACAACGAACATCAAACCACCGCAACGGCGGAAGAATACCGTCTCACCCAGTATTCCCACGGCGCCGGCTGCGGGTGCAAGATCGCCCCGCGGGTGCTCGACCACATCCTGAAATCCGGGATGCCGCCCCAACCTTTCCCGCAACTGCTGGTCGGCAACGAAGAGCGCGACGACGCGGCCGTGTTCGACCTGGGCGACGGCACGGCGGTCATCAGTACCACCGATTTTTTTATGCCCATCGTGGATGACCCGCAGGACTTCGGGCGCATCGCCTCGGTGAACGCCATCAGCGACGTGTACGCCATGGGCGGCACCCCGCTGCTGGCCATCGCCATTCTCGGCTGGCCGGTGAACCTGTTGCCCCCGGAAGTGGCCAATGCCGTCATTGAGGGCGCCCGGGGGGCCTGCGCCGAGGTTGGCATCCCGCTGGCCGGCGGACACAGCATCGACAGCCCGGAACCGATCTTCGGGCTGGCGGTGACGGGGCGGCTGAAAATCGAGCACCTGAAAAAGAACGGCGGCGCCACACCGGGCTGTCAACTGTTCCTGACCAAACCGCTCGGCGTGGGCATCCTGACCACCGCCCAGAAAAAAGGCGTTTTGAAACCCGAACACGCCGGCATCGCGCCGGCCAGCATGAAACAACTGAATAAAGCCGGAGCGCGTTTCGGCCTGTTCTCCTTCGTCCGGGCCATGACCGACGTCACCGGCTTCGGACTGCTCGGCCACCTCTCGGAAATGTGCGAAGCCAGCGATGCCAGCGCCGTTTTACACTTCGACGAAGTGCCGCTTATCGACCGGGAAATCCTCGACTATTACCTGGATCAGAAGTGCGTACCAGGCGGCACCGTCCGCAACTGGGACAGTTACGGCCACAAGGTCGCCGGCGCCGACGAATACCAGCGAAAGTTCCTGGCCGATCCCCAGACCAGCGGCGGCCTGCTGGTGGCCGTGGAACCCGGCTTCGAAGCCGAATTCCAAAAGGTGGCCGCCGAAGAAGGATTCGACCTCAAGCCCTTCGGTTTTTTTATCGAGCGGCAGGACGTGCTCATCACGGTCATTTGAAATGACTGACAATTTAAGATTACATGATTACATGATTGAAGATGTTGCCCGTACGGCCGCCATTACATCATCAATCATGTAATCATGTAATTTTCATTCTTCAATCAAGTATACCGCGGGAAATCCCGAGGTCAGTACCAGCCGTCGGTCTCAGGTCGTCAATCGTCAGTCTACTTCCCGCCCGCTTTTTTCTTTTCTTCCTGGAATTTCATCACCATTTCCATCACGTCGGACAACTGTTCGGCGCCGATGCGTTTGGAGAGGATTTCGTGTTTGCGGTCGAGAATGAAGATCTGCGGAGTGGTCTGAACGTCGTACAGCGTTTTATACCGGCTGCGGATGTAGGGGTCCGACATATTCATGAACAGGTCGTCGGTGAAGCCTTTTTCTTCCACCCCTTTCCAGCATTCCGGACCTTTGTCGCTGACCGCGGTACAGACGGCAAATACCTTGACGCCGCGGTCCTTGAATTTTTTGGCAAATTCGACCATGTGCGGCGCGGCCTTTTTGCAGTGGCCGCAGTCCGGCGCCCAGAAGAACAGTACGGTGTAGTCGGCGTCCACCTCCCACAGGCTGTGCGGTTTATTCTCGCGGTCCGTGACGGTGATGTTGGGCGCGATCTTGCCGATCAGGATGGGTTCCAGGCGCCTGGCGTTGTCGCAGATCTTTTCCACGTCTTCTTTTTTTGTCCAGGTAGCATTGCCCGAGCAGTAGTATTTCTGGGCGATGTGGACGTAGCAGGCGTCGAAGCCGACGAGGTTCGATTTGGCGTAGGTATTCAGGAAATGCACGAGGTAGAACTTGTAATTCTCCCGGGAGTCTTTCATTTTGTCCATCAAAAAATCGATGGTCAGATTGACGCTGTCGGGGTGTTGCGGGGTGACCTTGGTGACGTATTGTTCGATCTTTGGGTGCAGCACCGGGCTACGCAGCAGGCAGGGGTCGGCGACGTCCAGGTTGTCGAAGAAGTGGTCGCGGTACCAGTAGTATTTCTTACGCTGGATGTCTTTGTCGTCCGTACCCTTGAAGTCCGGCACTTCGGGTTCGATACTGGCCTTGATGATCTTGGCACTTATGGTGCCGGGATTTTTGGCCACCAGGTCCGTCTGGTATTTTTTCACCGACTTGTCCAGTTCCGCCAATTGGCCGGCCAGCCGGATGCTGTCGGCGGCATGGCCTTTGGCGCGGCCGATCTGGGCCCGCAGGGTATCGGCCTCCGGCCGGAGTTTGTTCAGGTAGCGCAGGTATTCGTAGAACACTTCATTGTCCGCCGAGCCTTTCACCTTCATTTTCGTGACAGCGTCCTTGGCATCCGTGGTCAGGGTAAAATCCTGGTCGTCGGCCGGCATCAGCACCTGGATGAAAGAGTTGTCCGGCTTCAAAACCAGCAGGTATACGCCGCAGGGCAGCAGGGTGTCGGCGTCGAAGGTGAACCAGCCGTCCGCGCCTACGGAAGCCGTGTCTTTCACGTATTGTTTGTCGCCGAAGTGGAAACCCAGCGTCAGGATCTGCTCCGGATAGTTCTCCAGTTTGACCCGGATCTTGTATCCGCCGCCATCGGCAAAGGCGGTCGTGAGGGAAAGAAAGGCAAATAAGGAGAGGGCGAAAAAGCGTTTCATCCGAAAAAAAGGTGTGTGATGAACGATGGTTGATAAATGTTGCACAGAGACGCGCAAATATCCGGAGCCGCGGTATGTGGCGGGGGGCTTTTTGCAAATGTTAACACGCGGGGAGGGGGTGAAGGTTGAAGGTTGAAAGTTGAAGGTTGAAAGTTAGTCCAACCTTCAACCTTCAACCTTCAACCTTCAACTTTCAACCTTCAACCTCACAGATCGTACTGCTTGATCTTCCGGTACAGCGTGCGCTCGCTGATCTTGAGTTCTTCAGCGGCTTCCTTGCGGCGGCCTTTGTATTTGGCCAGGGCGCGCCGGATGGCTTCTTTTTCGATCTCGTCCATAGCCAGCGGTGCGTCTTCCACTTCGCTTTTGTCGAAGGCGGCACCCGGCGTCCGGTCGATGATGATGGGTTTCACCCGCTCATGCTCGTGGCTTTGGTAAAACGGCTCCTGGGTATTGCTTCCGCCGTCGCCGGGGTAGGGGATGGCCGGGAAAGCCGGCTGCAACTGCCGGACAGTGCCGGGGTCGGGCATGCGCAGGTTGTTGCTCCGCACCAGTTCGTAAAACATGGCTTTAAGGTCGTTCAGGTCGTTCTTCATGTCGAACAGGACCTTGTAGAGCAACTCCCGCTCCTGGAAATCGCCGCCGGACGCCGAATGGCCGCTCCGGTCGGACGGTACGGGCAGGTTGCGGGTGAACAACTGCGGCATGGTGCGGGCCAGCGACTCGGCGCTGATGTTGCGCTCTTCGGACAGTACGCTGAGTTGTTCGGCCACGTTTTTGACTTCGCGCACGTTGCCCGGCCAGCGGTAGTTCTCCAGCACCAGTTCCGCCCGTTCGTCGAGGCGGATGGGCTGCATTCGGTATTTTTCGGCGAAGTCGTAGGCAAATTTGCGGAACAGAACGGGGATGTCCTCCCGCCGGTCCTTGAGGGCCGGCACCCGGATGGGTACCGTGCTGAGGCGGTAGTACAGGTCTTCCCGGAATTTGCCCTTGCGTACGCGTTCTTCCAGATCCACGTTGGTGGCGGCGATGACCCGCACGTCGGTTCTCTGCACCTTGCTGGCTCCGACGCGGATGAACTCGCCCGATTCCAGCACCCGCAGCAGGTACGACTGGGTATCCAGCGGCATCTCGGCGATCTCGTCGAGGAAGATGGTGCCGCCGTTCACCGTTTCGAAATAGCCTTTGCGGTCGCCCACCGCTCCGGTGAACGAGCCTTTTTCGTGGCCGAACAGTTCGCTGTTGATGGTGCCTTCGGGAATGGCGCCGCAGTTGATGGCGATGAACTCGTTGTGTTTGCGGCTGCTGAGCGAGTGGATGATCTTGGAAAATACTTCCTTGCCCACGCCGCTTTCGCCCACGATCAGTACGGAAAGATCGGTAGGTGCGACGCGGACGGCGGTTTCCAGCGCGGCATCGAGCAGGTGCGAGGTTCCGACAATGCCGAACCGGGCTTTTATGGATTGGAGGTTGGACATTTAGTCCTGTTTCTTTTTTTGAGTGATGAATGACCACGACAATCCGGCTCTTACCCAGGTTCTTTTAAAAAAATCAAGAGCGAAGTTGCCGGTATCGAATTGTTCCCGCTGTGTATGTTCGAAGTAGGTACTGAAGGCAAACAAACAGGCATTCATATCCACCCGAAGGTTCGGCAGCCAGTTGAACTGAAGCCGCGGAATAAAGCCCCAGTTTATGCCGGTTTCGTAGTTTTTTTGGGCATACAGATAGTCGTGGCGGGGGGTGAATTCGAATTCGTCCCAAAAAGGATTGACCGTCCAGCCAAAAAACAAATTCCACCGGTCGTCAGTGCTTTGGTGTACTTTATAGTTAAACCCGCAATCCACCGCAACTCCGAACCGTTTGGTCGCGCCCAGGTCCACCAGTTGAACGGAAGTAGCGGACGGCGGCAAAATGACGAATTCGTTGCTGGCTACCCGGTGGCTTCGCCAGGAAAATCCAATTTCCAGGAAGTTCTCTTTTGGGTTTTCAAAAACCAGGGCCGGCATCCACAAAAATGTGCCTGCATTCCGTGAAACGATGAATATGGCATCCGGATCCACATTATAGAACAGGTCAAGTTGCGGGCCGGCACGCAGCCCACCGTAACCTTTCACCCAAAAACGCTGACCTTCCGCGGAGTTATAAAAGATTAAAAAAAGAATAACAGGCAGTTGTCGGTAAAGCATGGTTGGTTGATTTTCAAGAGATTTTACGCCGATCGGGGGATCGGCGTTACACGATCTCACCCAACAGCGTCGCACTCGTAGCGTCTTTCACCCGTACATCCGCGTAGTCGCCGGGTTTCAACCCTTCTTTTTTCGGGAACACCATCATCTTGTTCTGGCTGTTGCGCCCGCAGAAGTCCCGGTCCGATTTGCGGCTGTTGCCCTCGATCAGCACCCGGAATGTTTTGCCGATGTCGGCCCGGTTGTGGCGGAGCGACACCGCGTTCTGAAGGCGGATGACTTCGTTCAGCCGGCGTTTTTTGACGTCTTCGGCGATATCGTCGGGGTACTTCCGGGCGGCCAGGGTACCGGGGCGTTCGGAGTAGAAAAACATGTAGGACATGGAAAAATTCGCCCATTCGACCATGCTCAGGGTGTCCTGGTGTTCTTCTTCGGTTTCCGAACAGAAACCGGTGATGATGTCGCTGGAGACCGCCGCGTCGGGCAGGATGCGCCGGATGGCCTCGATGCGCTGTTCGTACCAGGGCCGGTCGTAGGTACGGTTCATCATATCCAGGATCCGGCTGTTGCCCGACTGCACCGGCAGGTGGATGTACTTGCAGATGTTCTCGTGCCGGGCCATCACGTGCAGCACCTCGTCGGTCATGTCCTTGGGATGGCTGGTGCTGAAGCGTACGCGCAGGTCGGGGTGTATCCCCGCCGTCATTTCGAGCAGGCCGGCAAAGTTGACCCGTTCGCCGGTTTCCGGGTTTTCCCACTTGTAGGAGTCCACGTTCTGGCCCAGCAGGGTCACTTCGCGGTAGCCGTTCGCAAACAGGCTGTTCGCTTCGGCCAGGATGCTGAACGGGTCGCGCGAGCGCTCGCGGCCCCGGGTGAAGGGGACCACGCAGAACGAGCACATGTTGTCGCAACCGCGCATGATGCTGATGAAGGCGATGATGCCGTTGCTTTCCAGGCGCACCGGACTGATGTCGGCGTAGGTTTCTTCCCGGCTGAGCAGAACGTTCACCATGCGCTGGCCGTCTTCAGCACCGCCGATCAGGTTGGGCAGATCGCGGTAGGCATCGGGGCCGACGACCAGGTCGACCAGTTTCTCCTCTTCCAGGAACTTCTTTTTCAGCCGTTCGGCCATACAGCCCAGCACGCCGACCATGGTGCCGGGGCGCTGATTTTTAATGACCTCGAAGAACCGCAGCCGTTTGCGCACGGTATCCTCGGCCTTTTCGCGGATGGAGCAGGTGTTGATCAGAATCAGGTCGCTCTCTTCCACGTTGCGGGTCGGCGAATAGCCGGCCTCGTTCAGGATGGAGGCTACGATCTCCGAGTCGCTGAAGTTCATCTGGCAGCCGTAACTCTCGATATAGAACTTCCTTCCTCCCGGCGTATCCGTTTCCTGCCAGTGGTCTTTGAACAAAACGCTGCCCTGCCGGGCCTCGTCGATGGTCTTGATGCCTTCCAATGTCGGATTTGCGTCGTACATGGCGGTATGCCGGCTTTTGTATTCCGGAACGCCGTTCCGGAGCATTTAAACTTCTTCCGGAACAGGTTCCGGTGACAAAACATCCCCCGAACAGGGTTCTGAAATGCGCGGGGACGCAAAGATACACCTTTCTCCCGGAACAAATGACATTCTGTCAGATGCTCTCCGGGTTTACTGTCCGAGCCATACCAGTTTTTTTGTAGAAGCGCGGCTGTTCCCGGCAATTATTCTGACCAGATAGACCCCGGGCGGCAACGGCGGGGAGAATCGCCGTTTTTCGGAGAAGAAAATTTCCCGGTACACCGGGCGCCCGGTCAGGTCGAACATTTCGATCCGGCCGGCGGGCTCGTCGATGACCAGGTCGAAAGCCCCCGAGGCCGGATTCGGTATGAGCCGGGAAAAAACGCCGGAAGGCTCGGCGGTGCCGGTCAGTTTCCAGGCGTCGTAGCGGGTTTGCAGCGAATCGATGGGTTCCCGGCCGGCCGGGAGCGCGGGTACGTTGAGATCGAGGTAAAGGCTGTCCGGAGCGTCGCCAGGCTTGGCTACCCGCAGAAATGCCGATAGTGAGGATGTTCCGTTGGCCGTGCAACGGGTATCGGCGCCGATGACTTTGGCTCCCTGCAGCGCCGCCATGAGCCGGTCGGCCAACGGGCCGCTGCTGTTTAAAAACCGGGCTTCCATGCTGTCCAGGATCTGCGGGCCAAGCAGGATGTTGCCCTGAATAGAATAGGTGAGGCCGGTTTTGTGCCCCTTCCAGTCCAGGCAACTTACTCCGGTAGAGGCCGCGGAGCGCGGGTGTCCCTGCGGGTCGAAATCCACGATGCCGTATTGGCGCTGTACGGCGCCGAAAACGCCCCCGACGTCGTTGTTCTTCAGCCAGAGCAGGATATCCGCCGGGGCCAGGCCTTCTTCCATTTTCAGGCGCGCGTTGGCCTGGTTGGCCGGGTTCCAGGAAGCCTGGGTATGGATGGCGCCGCGCCCGGGCAGCAAATCGCTAATAATAATGGCGCCGCCGCTGCCGGGAAACGTTACGTCGTCGAGGCAACTGGCGCCGGCGCTGCCGACCTCGCCGGTTATGGTGTCGACGGCTACGATGGAAAAAGTATCCTGGGGGTAGGCGGGCGCCGTCAGCAGCGCCAGGGGCAGCAGGAGAAAGATGTATTTCATGGTTCGATCGTTTTGTGTTAAACAAAAACAGCCCCGCAGGTTCGCGGGGCTGTCGGAATTATTTTGAAAAACTACTGCGCTCAGATGGCCGCAATGACCGTGTCGAGCGTAAGGTTGAGTACCTGGCCGGCGATGCCCTCGAATTTTCTTTGGGAAATGGAGGCTTCGGACAGCAGTTCGATCTTCAACTGGGCCCAGCGTCCTTTTACCAGGAATTCGAAGTCTTCCTGTTTGATCTTTTCGTCGGCCAGCATTTGAGCGTACCGCTTGGTGTCTTTTTTCAGGTTTTCATGCAGTTTTTGGGCTGCTTCCACGTAGTGTTCGCGGCGGCGTTTGACGAATTCGCCCACAATGTCGACGATCTGGTTGTCAAGGTTGTCGAGCGAGCGTTCTATGTTTTTTGATTTATCCGGCATGGGATGAAAAAATTGGAGTGTTCAAAAATTGTTTCAGAGAATGGCAGGCGGCATCCGGCCTATTTTTTCTTGGCCATTTCGGCTTTTTTGATCGCGTCGAGGCTTTTGCCCACCTGCCCGACCGACTCCTTGATATAGTCTTTATCGAGGATGCCTTTTTCTTTCCAGCGGTTGAAGAACGGCGTGGCCAGTTCTTCACCCAGCACTTTCCAGGATTTGGCGATTTCCGTGTTGCGTTTTTGCCCGGCGGCGTGTTCGGTGGCTTTGGCTATTTCGTCCTGGATCTTGGATACGGCGGCCGAGTGTTTGCCGAATGGCTCGGTGGCTTTGCCCATCAGGGCGGTCAACTGGCCGCCGGTATTGGTAATGTTGTCGAGGCCGGCCTGGTCGAACTGCGGCGAACAGGCCGGAGTGGTGGCGGCCAGCAGGGCCAGGCTAAAGGTGAACAGCAGGTTAGTAGGCTTCAAAAAAGGAAGCAAGGCTTTCATAATCAGAGTTTTTGATGTGTGGAATAAGATTTAAATCGACGGTGAAAGTAGAGCGGTTTCCTCAGAATCCGGTTGAAATTTTTTCCAGCGCCGTTGCGATCAAACGGCGCACGATTTTTTCCGGATCCCGGCTGAAAGTGCCGGCCGGCCGGTTGGCCAGCACGGCGCTCAGCGACACCGCCCGATGTCCCAACAATTGCGCCAGTCCGTAAATCGCCGCCGTTTCCATCTCCAGATTGATGATCTTTTTTCCTTGGAAAGAAAATGTTTGCAGCAGGTCGAGGTAATCCGGTCGGCGCACCGGTGCCCGCAGGCGGCGGCCCTGCGGCCCGTAAAAACCGGGATTGGTGGCCGTGATACCGGCATGAAAACCGGCACCGAACCGATCGGCCAGCCTGTCGTCGCCCGCTGCAAAGTAAGGGCTGAGCGGAAAATCCCAGCGGCCGGCCGTATGCACGCGCAAGGCGGACAGCAGCGGATGGTCCTGCTGCGTTTCCGCCCGGTAAAATTGCAGCAACCCGTCCATGCCGATGGCGCCGGAGGATACGACAAAAGCATCGACCGGGATTTCCGGTTGCAGGCTGCCGGTGGTGCCCAGGCGGATAAAGGTCAGAGACTCCATCCGCGGTTTTATCTGCCGGGTGGCCAGGTCGATGTTGAACAGCGCGTCCAGTTCGTTCAGTACGATGTCCACATTGTCCGTACCGATGCCGGTGGAAATGACCGAAAGGCGGATGCCGCCCAGCCAGCCGGTGTGGGTGACGAATTCGCGTTTGCGGGCCCGCAGTTCCACCCGGTCGAAGCAGCGGCTGACTTTGGCTACCCGCTCCGGGTCGCCGACGGTGATGATGAGCGGCGCAACCTGCCCGGGGTGCAGGTTGAGGTGGTAGATGCTGCCGTCGCGGTTGAGGATGAGTTCGGAGTCGTTCATTAAAAAGATAGTTGTGCGGGTTGTTACTCAGCCAAAATTTCCTTAACTGGTTATTTTATTTGAACCAAAAGTAAAGAGACCTTTGTGCAAACAAAAGTAACCATGCTGGCTAAAGAACACATCGCTGCCCGCTTTCAAACGCTGCAGGATCACATCTGCCGCCAACTCGAAGACGCCGACGGCGGGGGCAAGTTCCTGGAAGACAACTGGATACGCGCCGAGGGTGGGGGAGGGCGCAGCCGGGTGCT
>WBZQ01003178.1_pt1 | contig 10284 bp, 10 predicted proteins | sample 5204251 | NCBI WGS metagenome assembly WBZQ01 (sample SAMN12412402, study PRJNA552823) | activated sludge metagenome | isolation source: activated sludge from nitrification reactor of wastewater treatment plant... | place: USA: Virginia | collected 2017-09 | reverse complement strand
GCTTCGTGGAACTACCGAGTCACGCGGCCGGAGGATGACATTGTCGGACCTCTGGTGACCTACTGGATGAACCGACTCCAGCACCTCGACAGCGACACGCCGCTCTACGTGACCCTCAATGGTGAGGGTCTGATCGATCCGTCGACCGTGCTTGCTCGCATGGAGTACGACCACCCCATCCATGATCGGGCTGCCGTGCTGGCCCAGCGGCGCCGTCACGAGATCACCACGGCCAGAACGGCATACGCGGGTGCGCACTGGGGCTGGGGCTTCCATGAGGACGGTGCGCGATCGGGTGTAGAGGCGGCCGAAGCCTTCGGGGTGACCTGGTGAAGGTCGCGGATCTGCCTGCTTTGCCCGCCCTTGTGGTCGGGCGAGTCCGCCATATGCGGCATCTGCCGATCGAGCATGCCTTCGATCACCCCCATTACCAATGGCTGATCGACGTTGACGCCCCGCCGGCGCTGCCACGCTGGCTTGAGCCCTGGACCCAGATCCGGGCCGAGGACCATCTGGCCGGCAAGCCAGGACTGCCCGGCCTCAAGGACGCTGTGCGTGACCTCCTCGGGCGCACCGGGATCGAGACCAGCGCTGCCGATCGGGTGGTCATGCTGGCCCACGCACGAGTCCTGGGGCACGTGTTTGATCCTATGAGCGCCTATTGGTGCTTTGACCCCACAGGTGACCTGCGTGGGGTGGTTATCGAGGTGCACAACACCTATGGCGGTCGACATGTATACGTCGTCCCGGCCGCCGAAGTGGCACGCGCCGAGGTTGGCAAGGAGTTCTACGTCTCGCCATTCAACGACGTGGCCGGGGAGTACCAGATTCGAATTCAGTTGGACCGCAAGGCACTCGCGATCGCTATTCGGCTCCGGCGTGATGGTCAGCGTGTGCTGAGCGCCGCGGTTCAGGGCGACTGCCGACCCGCGACCTGGGCGGCGGTCACGCGAATCGCACTGCGGCATCCGTTGATGCCGCAGCGAGTCTCAGCGCTCATCCGTGCCCACGGCATCTGGCTCTGGGCCCGAAGGCTTCCCGTGCATCCCCGCCCAGGCCACCCTCGGGAGGGCATTCGATGACGACTGGCGATGTGCGTACGTTCGGTGGAGCCATGCCATCGATCCGGACTATTGGTGCTGGACTGACCCGCGGGGTCGTGGCCAGGCTGCTCGTGCGCTCGATCTGTAGTCGGCTGCCCGTCCAGGTGAACACGGCGGACCGCGGCAGCTTTGGCGGCGGGGACGCAGACTCACCGACCCTGGAGATTGTGCGCCCAGATGCGCTCTACCGGCGACTCGAACAGCATCCCAAGATCGGGCTGGGCGAGGCCTACATGGCCGGCGACTGGCGCGCTGGTCCCGGGACCGATCTCGCGGATGCCTTGGTGCCCTTCGCGGCCCGGATGGGTCACCTGCTGCCGGAGCGAGTGCTCCGGCTCCGTGTGCTGGTTGACCGGGCATTACCGCACCATCAGCGAAACACACTCTCCGGTTCCCGACGCAATATCGAAGCTCACTATGACTTGTCTAATGACCTCTTCGCGAGTTTCCTCGACCCGACGATGACGTACTCCAGCGCCCTTTTTGACCAAGAACGCCCGCTGACGGATCAAGACCTGCAGAGCGCACAGCTCCGCAAGATCGACGCGGTCCTCGATGCTGCCGGGGTCACTCAGGGGACCCACGTCCTCGAGATCGGGACAGGCTGGGGCGAGCTTGCGGTACGAGCTGCCGAGCGGGGTGCGTGGGTTACGAGCATCACGCTGTCCAACGAGCAGTGCGCGCTTGCGGCGGAGAAGGTGGTGGCCGCTGGCGTGGCCGATCGGGTCGAGATCCGGCTGCAGGACTATCGCGAAGTGAGCGGCCGATTCGACGCCATCGTCTCGGTGGAGATGATCGAGGCGGTGGGAGAGGAGTACTGGCCAACCTATTTCGCCGCAATTGATCGGCTGCTCCGGCCGGGCGGGCGCGTGTGCGTCCAGGCCATCGTGATGCGTCATGAGCGGTACCTTGCGACTCGCAGGTCCTATGGCTGGATCCAGAAGTACATCTTCCCGGGCGGCATGATCCCCTCCCAAGAGGCGATCGAGGCTGTCGTGGCACGGCATACGTCATTGCAGGTGAGCCGGGTTCACCGATTCGGGCTGGACTATGCAGAGACCTTGCGCCGGTGGCGCACGCGCTTCGAGGAGCAATGGCCAGTGATCTCAGCGCACGGATTCGATGAGACCTTCAGGCGCATGTGGGAGTTCTATCTGGCGTACTGCGAGGCGGGCTTCGCAGCCGGGTACCTCGACGTCGCGCATCTCACCCTGGAACAACAAGCCGCGGTCGCTTAGTGACCGGCCCACTCCGGATCGGCGGCGTTCAGGCGGGCTGGGTCCACGGTTCCCGGCTCTGGCCGCTGCCCGGCGCCGACCAGGGCGTCGCGCACGGCCTGGTCGTAGGACCGCGGGCCCCCGGCGGGCGGGCCCACCAGTTCGTCGAGATCGCGCTCGTGGCAGATCGCTTCGTGCATCAGGCTGCCGATAAGTGGGCGGGCGATCGCCGTGGGCACCGGAGTCACGAAACCGACCCAGTGGCTGGCCAACTGCGGCGTCGAGACCGGAACGGTCGCGATCACCCGGTCGCGCAGCCCGACGATCTTGGCGAAGCGTTCGATCATCTCCCGGTAGGTCAGGACTTCTGGGCCGCCGATGTCAAAGGTGCGGTTCACCTCGGGCGGCAGGTCGCTGGCCGCGATGAGATAGTGCAGGACGTCACGCACGGCGATGGGTTGCATGCGGTTGTCGAGCCACTTGGGCGTGACCATGACGGGAAGTCGGTGGGTCAGGTGACGCAGCATCTCGAAGGACGCCGATCCCGAGCCGAGGATGACCGCCGCCTGCAGCACGGCGGTGGGGACTCCGCTGGAGAGCAACAGATCGCCGACCTCAACCCTGGAGGCCAAGTGTTCCGAGAGCGTGGTTCCCGAGGGATGCAGACCCGAGAGATAGATCATGCGCGCGACGCCGGCTCGTTCGGCGGCCACGCCGAAGCGCCGGGCCAAATCGGCGTCGCGTTCGACAAATCCAGCTTTGCCGTCCATCGAGTGCAGCAGGTAGTACGCGACCTCGATGCCCTCCAAGGCGCGGTCGAGCGTGATCCGCATGGCGGCGTCACCTTCGACGACCTCGACCTTGCCGTGCCAGGCCCGCGGCGCCACCTTGAGCGCATCCCGAGTCAGCACCCGGACCCGCCAGCCGTCCGCCAGCAGCCTCGGAACCAGGCGCGACCCGATGTATCCGGTGACCCCGGTCACGAGGACGGTTCGGGGAGCATCGGCGGGCATGGCCCATCCTTACATGCACTATTCAACAATCGCGGAGCGAGCTGGTGACCAGCATTCTCTGGCTGCGCCGAGACCTGCGCCGTCGCGATCTGCCCGCGCTGCACGCCGCGGCCAGCGCAGGTCCCGTGCTGCCGCTCTTCGTCATTGATCCGCAGCTGTGGTCGAGCGGGGGAGCGGCTCGGCGCGCCTGGTTGGCAGCCACCCTGCTCGCACTGCGCGAGAGCTACGACGGAGCACTCTGCCTGCGACACGGAGATCCGGCAGTGGTGCTCCCTGAGCTCGCAGGCAAGGTGGGCTCGCAGCTGGTGCAGGTCTCCCGCGAGACGACTCCAGCGGGAGTCGCCCGGGACCGCAGGGTCCGAAAGGCCCTGGCCAACAAGGGTATTGAGTGGGCGGAGACCGGCAGCCCGTATGCCGTGGGTCCGGGGCTGGTCCGCAATCGCGCAGGCGATCCGTACCGCGTCTTCACGCCGTTCGCGCGTTCATGGCGGGACCACGGGTGGCCACGGCCAGCGGCCGAGCCTGCTGACTTGCGCTGGGCCCGGGTGGAGTCCGACGAGGAGGCGTGGCGGCTGGTCGAGAGTGCTGCTGCCGCTGCGCCGACAGCGCTCCCGCTGGCGGGGGAAGAGGCCGCCTGGCAGCGCTGGAGGCGATTCCGCGACGAGGACCTGGCGGACTATGCCGACCTGCGAGATCGTCCGGACCTCGACCGCAGCTCCCGTCTCTCCCCCTATCTGAAACTTGGTGTGCTGCATCCCCGTTCGCTCCTGGCAGAGGCTGGTGCTGGTCCAGGCGCTGACCGGTTCGTGACCGAGTTGGCCTGGCGGGAGTTCTATGCCGACGTGTTGCACCATCACCCCGGCAGCGCCTGGCACGATCTGCGCGCCGAGCTTGCCGGGCTGGCCTATGCGGATCTGGCCGATCCCCAGGTGGCGCAACGGGTCGATGCCTGGCGCTGCGGACGGACCGGGTATCCGCTGGTCGATGCGGGTATGCGACAACTTCTGACGGAAGGCTGGATGCACAATCGCGTCCGGATGGTGACCGCGAGCTTCCTGACCAAGGATCTGCACGTGTGGTGGCCGGTCGGAGCCCGACACTTCCTGGACCACCTCATCGATGGGGACGTGGCCTCCAATGGCCACGGCTGGCAATGGGTGGCCGGAACGGGCACCGACGCTGCGCCCTACTTCCGGATCTTCAATCCGGTCACTCAAGGGCAGCGGATGGATCCCGATGGCGCCTACGTGCGCAGGTACCTACCCGAACTGGCGCACCTGCCGGGCTCGGCCGCGCACGAACCGTGGTTGCACCCCCAGGGCTACGCCCACGGCTACCCGCGCAGGATCATCGATCATGCCGAGGAGCGACGCGAGGCGTTGGCCCGCCTCGAGGCGGTGCGCCGCCGGCGAGCGGGGGCTTAGGTTTGGTTCATGAGTGGCGCGCTGAATCGGCATCCGTTGTCCACCTCGACCTGCTCGGGGGAGTACGTCGAGCAAGGCGCCCAGGTGCTTCGCTGGCAGCCCACCCATGTGGCTGACCCGGTGCTCTATCTTTCGTCAACGGCGCGCTTCGAGTCGGGCCGCTCGATCAGGGGCGGCATACCGATCTGTTGGCCGTGGTTCGGTCCCGGGCGCTCCCCTGGGATGGAACCCATGCATGGACCCGTTCGAACCGCCATGTGGCACTTGGTATCTCACGATGAGTCCGGTTACTCGGTGGTCACCGTGCACGAGTTGTCCAGCGGCGACGTGAGCACTCCACACTGGCCACATGACTTTGCCCTCAGGCTCACGGCCACCTTTGCCCGGACTCTCACCGTGCAGCTCAGTACGACGAATCTGGGCAGCGAGCCGGTTGACTTCGAGGAGGCCATTCACACCTATCTCGTCGTCGGCGACATCCAGCGCGTGGCGATTGAGGGGTTGTCGGGCGCGACCTATGTCGATAAGACCAGGGGTGGGGTGCAGTTCGTGCAGGACGGGCCGTTGACCTTTGCCGGAGAGACCGATTCGGTGTACCGCTCAAGCGGACCGATAGCAGTCGAGGACCCGGTACTGGGCCGCCGGATCACCGTGACCATGGCGGGTGCGAGCAATGCCGTCGTGTGGAACCCGTGGCGGGAGAAGGCGGCCGGGATCGCGGATGTCGGGCCGGGCGAGTGGCGAGGGTTTGTCTGCGTCGAGGGCGCGAACGCCTTCGAGAATGCCGTGACCCTGGAGCCTGGCCAAGCACACACGATCGGTTACGAACTTGCCGTGGAGGACCTGTGAGCCTAACCTCCTGGCTGGTCCAGAGCGACCACCGAGAGTGGTTGCGGCACAACCTGACTCAGGTGCTGACCTTCGCCCTCCCGGCCATCCGAAGCGAGGGTGGTTTCCACTACCAAGGCGCCGATGGGGCACCTCTGCCTGCTCGGCCACCACAGCTCTTTCTCACTGCACGGATGGCCGCCTCCGCGACCCAGGGAGTGGCCCGCGGCATACCCGGATCGGGGGAATTGGTCGATCATGCGATGGCCTCGCTCCGGGGCTTCCATGTCGACCGGGAGCATGGTGGTTGGCTCACGCAGCCAGGCACGACCACGCGAAAGTCGGCCTATGACCACGTTCACGTGGGGCTAGCAGCGGCTCGGGCCCACGCCATCGGACACCCGGACGCGGCAGAGCTGATCGCCCAGGTCCGCGAGGTGGTTGATGCGCACTTCTGGCAGGACGCCACCGGGACCATCGCCGAGTCTTTCGCGGCGGATTGGACCGATCAGGAGGCGTACTACGGGGCCAATGCGCACATGCATACGGTGGAGGCATTCCTGGAGTTGGGCTGGGCAACAGGGGCGGCCGAGTGGCATCAGCGCGCACTGCGGATCGCCGAGCGCGTCATCAATCAGGCTGCCCGCCAACAGCATTGGCTGATCCCCGAGCACTTCTCCACCAACTGGGACGTTCTCCTGGAGTACAACGCCGACGAACCGATGCATCCCTTCCGGCCGTTTGGCGCAACCCCTGGCCATGCCCTGGAATGGACGCGCTTCCTGTTGGACCTGGAGCGTTCCCCCATGGTGTCGGCCGACTGGCTGACCGAAGCCGCGGATGCTTTGACCCGCCGAGCGTTGGATGGTTGCTGGGCGCTGGACGGACGGCCCGGGCTGGTTTACACCACCGACTGGGATGGTCGGCCGGTCGCCACGGCGCGATTGCATTGGCCCGTCTGCGAGGGCATTCAGGCGGCCGCTGGGCTACGGGCGGTGACCGGCGATGAGCACTGGGAGCAGTGGTACCGCAGGCTCTGGGACCACGCGGCTCGCTACTTCATCGATGAGCGGGGCGCTTGGCGCAACGAGCTAGCCGAGGACCTCACTGAGGGTGGTGACCTGTGGCCTGGTCGGCCGGATGTGTACCACTGCGGTGGAGCGCTGGCCGGATCGCTGGAGGTCGGCGATCGCATGCGTGCCTCGTCGTCCTCGTAAGTTGCTGCGCCGCACGACGTGGGTGGCTACCGTGGTCATGCCAACGACGGCATACCTAGCAAAGGTGGTAGCCATGCCCGGAAAGTTCGAGTGGTACCAAGACAAGGCCGGCAAGTTCCGTTTCCGCCTCAAGGCCAGTAATGGTCAGGTGATCGCCGTGGGCGAGGCCTACGAGTCGAAAGCCGCCTGCCTCAAGGGCATCGAGTCGGTGAGGAAGAATGCCGCCGACGCGGCAGTCGTCGAATCCGCCTGAGGGCGCGACCCGGACCTTCATCCGGGTCGGGCCAGCCAAAGGTCAACGTGCCGGTGTCGCCAAGTAGTACGCCGGAATGCTCAGGTGCCTCTGCTTGCGGTCCTTGCGGGTCCACTTCAATGTCGGCACAGCGGTGCTGAGAATGAGGACGATGGCGATTGCGCCGAGGACGATGGTCGTCCAGAGCAGTGTGTGAGCAATGACAGACAAACCCATGATCGGTCCCATGACCGACTCCTTTCTACTGATGTAGAACACTCTACAAACGTAGAAGGGCTCGCGCAAGTCTGCCGCTGCCCGAGAGTTCCCCACGGTCGGGGCGCCTGAAACGGCACAATGGCGAGGTGACTCCAGACGACCGCTCCAACAGGCGGCCCGCTGCGCCCACCGGCCGGCGGGCAGAGTTGCTAGCGGCAGCCGTGGATGTGGTCGCGGATGGCGGACTGCGGGGGCTCACGCATCGCGCCGTGGATGCCCGCGCCGGGTTGCCGGAAGGCACGTGCTCGGCATACTTGCGCACCCGCAGCGCGCTCTTGGTGGCCCTGGCGGATTATGTGGGGGGCTCCTTGGAGGCGCGTGTCACGGCACTTGCCTCGGATTTGCAGGGGGCTATCGGTGATCCGGTGGCCGTGTCCGATGCCGTCACCGAACTCACCCTGGGATGGATCCGTGAGCCCGCGCTGGTCCGGGCTCAGGCCGAGCTCTCGCTGGAGGCGGCGCGACAACCAGAGCTGATGGAGGTCTTTGAGCGCTGGCGCGATGGCCTGCTGCGGACGGTGCGCGAACTCGGTGAGCGCTCTGGTCGGCCACAGCCCGCTCAGGAAGCGGTCGTCCTGGTGGCCGCCATCGAGGGATTCCTAGTCACGGCGGTTCGGCTGCCCGAAGAGCACCGTGAAGGATTCTTGCGGGGCGCCATTCCCGTGCTGGTCCACGCCATGCGTGGCCCTGAGTCGATGTGAATCGCCGGTGGATCCGCGCGCTATCACCTCGACCCGCGCGGCGCGGTGGGCCTTCCCAAGCGATTCTCAAACAAGCGTCCCGCGCTGAAATCGTTGATTTCCCGTGTTCTCAAGGGCTCTGAGCGACGCGGACCGCGGAACAGAACCCCTAAGAGACGCGATTCGCGAGGCGCAGTCGCGAAAAATCCGGCGAAGTCTCAAACACGATTGACCCCGGAACTGCGGGCCGCGTTGGTCGCGGACTATGAAGCGGGGATGCCAGTTCGAACGATCGCAGCAAAGTATGCAGTGCATCGCGGCACAGTCCCCACGCTCGTCACCAAGGAGGGGGCGCGACTCAGGAGACCTGGGCTCAGTCGTACCGGACGTGCTCGTGCGGCTTCTCTATACGTAGAAGGTCTCACGTTGCGCGAGGTCGCTGAACGACTTGGAGTCGATGAGAAGACCGCCCGGAACGCAGTGGTCGAGGAGGGGCATCTGATTCGAGCGCGAGGTAGACGTCCTCACGAGGTCCGCCGAGCTGCTTCGGCTTGAGAAGGTGGAGTTAGTAGAGTGGGGGTCATGTGATCACCACGGCGACCTCATCGGTAGGCGTGAAAGCTCTCACCGACGAGGAGGACGTGCTGCCAGAGGCCGACCAGAGCCAGTCGACAGAACCGGCAGCTTTCCCCGCAGAGATCCTTCAACGCATCACAGACGCAGCAGGCAGCCGCGTTGTACTCGTTGTCGGTGCCGGAGTCTCGATGGAGAAGCCGACCGGCTTTGCGAGTGGTGCGCATTACTCCCGCGAAGCCCACCGGCGACTTGTTGCAGATGGTGTTCTGAACGACGGAGAGTGCGCAGATCCCGACGACCTCTCGGTTCTCGCTGATCTGCTGTACGACAAGTACGGATCGCAGGCTGAACTGACGAGTCGCCTACCGAAGGACGCTTGGCGGACGGCCGCCCCAAACTCGGGGCACCTCATAGCGGCCGCCTTGCTCATCGAAGGCGCGATTCGGCATGTGATCACTCTGAACTACGACTTGGCCTTCCAACACGCCGTAACCGCCCTGGGCAACAGTACGAATATCACATTCGTGGAAGGTCCCGACGAACACGCCAACCTTGCTTCACATTCCGTGGTGCACCTACACCGAAGCGTCAATCAGCCCGAGGAGACCTGGGTGCTCAGAAAGAGCGCTCTCGATACAGACTGGGCCGCAGATTGGGAGAGCGTGATCGCAGCGGCGAACCTGTCAGCTCCAGTCGTAGTATTCGTCGGCCTGGGCAGTCCCGCCAATGTTCTCACTGAGAGCGTCAGTAACCTCGCCGCAAAGGCACAATCCTCCTACTATCTGGTCGACCGCAATCAAGACTCGAAGTTCCGCGAAGCATTGAGCACGAACCTCACCGGCACTGTTGACCTCTACTGGGGCGACTTCATGTCGAGACTCGCCCAAAGAGTAGTTCTCGAACAGTTGCAAAGAGTCCGTGACGCACATCGTCAAATGGCGGACGATGACCCCGAGATGGCGTTGCGCCGGTCGGAAGATGTCGCAACGCCTATCCACGAGATCACGCTGCTCGACCTCGGCCGCGCTAGAGCCACCTGGCTACTGGGCACACATGCCTATGCCGGAGAGGGTGACGCCGCGAACCAAAGGCAGATCGCGCACCTGCTGGTTGCAACGGAGCACTTATCGGCAGCGCTCGCAACGAGTTCCCTGGACCTGGATGAGCATGGCCGTCTCACGGTCAACACCGGTGGCGGTTCAACGCTCGTCTTTGGGCTTGCTCATGGTGGAGGCACCATTGCATGGAGCGCCATCAGCGCCAAGATTCGTGAGCGAAACAATCGCCTGGCGCCCCAGCAACGAACCAATCTTGTCATCGTGGCTGGAGCAAGAAACACGCGAACGCCAAGTGTTGATGACCTTGTTCGGGAGGACACATCAGGCGACCTCATTAGGGGCGCCGACAGCATTCACCCGATCTTCGCAGACGATTACCTAGGACGGCCCGCGACTGACTTGCAGTCAGCGGTTGAGGAGCTACGACGATGACCGACGCCGTTGTAACGAACGAACTGCTTCTCACCGAGATCACAAGGCTGCTTGCAGAGTCTGAGATCGTCCGCGTAGACAGCGCTCGCCACCGATCCTGGCCTTCCAGCTCGATGGCGTTCGAAGACGAGTACTCAGTGATCGCGGTGTGGGCATTTGAGTCGGTTGAAGAGCTCGTCGCCGGGTGGGGTACGGCACAGGATCACGTGGTCGATTTCCTAGGTG
>WBZQ01002908.1_pt2 | contig 10284 bp, 5 predicted proteins | sample 5204251 | NCBI WGS metagenome assembly WBZQ01 (sample SAMN12412402, study PRJNA552823) | activated sludge metagenome | isolation source: activated sludge from nitrification reactor of wastewater treatment plant... | place: USA: Virginia | collected 2017-09 | reverse complement strand
GGCGTACGGCGCGAGATACGCAAAGTGGACCGCGAGATAGGCGCCGAGCGCGACCCGAAAGGCCGCGAATTGATAAGGCGAGTAGCTCTCGTTCAGCGGTCGCATGAAACGACGAGATCCCATCGGTCGGCGCGGCCGCGCGTGCGGGTTTCGATGTGAACGGTGAGGGTGGCGATGTCGTCGGGAAGCTCGAAGCGTCTGGCCAGCGAGCCCCCCTTGCAAAACGCGTGGACGAGGACGGGTCGCCAGACGGCTTCCGGGAGCCGCGGGCCGTACGCGATCGCCGCGCCGTACGCATTGCGCCTGTTGTAAGGGCCCCCGAGACGCGCGTAGAGCGCCGGGGTCACCGGCACGCGGGACTCACGCCGCCCGGGCGACCGATACGAGAACGAGAAGCCCGACGCAAATGGTTCCAGACCCGCCGTGTCGGAAAAGACAAGCGGCAAGGGCGAGGCCGAAAGAGCCGCCCCAACCCCGCGGAGCGCACGGCTTCCCGCGATCCAGCCCACCGTTTGCAAGAGCCCCAAGGCGATAAGCGCAAAGGAAAGTACCTTCCTCATGCGGCATCCCGGCGCCGGGGACCGTTCACGTTGCGAAACAGGAGCATTGCCAAGAGCCGGCGCTCGCGTTCAGGCTTGAAGCCGCAGGGTCCGCGATAGGTCTCGGGGTTCTCGAACGTCCCAAACAACATGTCCCAAACGGGAAGGTCCGCGAAGTTGCCGTAATGCCGACCTCTCCGGTGGTGCAGCCGGTGGGATTCCGGGCGCTGGAGAATGAACCCAAGCCAGCGGGGCGTGCGGATGTTCATGTGGTAGAAGAGCTCGGCAAGTCCCGTGAAGAGGCCAACCCACCCGGCGCCGACCGTGTCGAGACCAAACAACGTGTACGAAATTCCGCTGATGATGAGGCCGTTGACCAGAATCTCGAGCGGATGCTTGTAGAAAGACGTGACGACCTCGATCCGGCTGGCGCTGTGGTGCACCTGATGCAGCGACAGCCAAAGGAAGTTGATCTCGTGCCGCGCGCGGTGCCAGCCGTAATACACAAACGTCAGGAACAGATAGCAAAGCAGGCCGCCCCAAAAGGGCGGCCATGTGGCGCCCAGGGTCAGGAGGCGGGCGTTCTGAAGATACCTTTCGAAGGTCAGGCTGGACAACAACACGGCGGCGAGCTGGAAGGCGTTGATCACGACGACTCGCCCCCACCAGCCCTCCACGCGCGGAAGCTCCTGGTCCGGGAAGAGGCGCTCCAGGGCCATGAGGGCGAGCGCGGCGCCCAGGAGGATGGCCAGGAACATCATGCCGGGCGGCAATCCTAAGGCACGTTGTGAGATGGACCTTGGGGTGGACGATGGCAGGCTATCATCCCCAACCTGCTGACAGTCTTTTGGAGAGTGCATGCATACGCGCAACACCGCAGCCGCAATTGGATGGACCGCTCGACAACTCCTGCTTCGATCGCGCTCCGCCCTGTTCGTTTTCGCCCTCGTGGCCTCGGGTCTTTTGGAAGCGGATGCGCTGCGACCCGAGGGACGCTACGACGCCACGGTCGCGGTTCCGAGCGCGACCCTCGGCTTCGAGGTCGGAGAGCGCGCAGCCCGGCATGAGGCGATCCTTCGCTACGCCGAGGCGCTTGCGAAGTCGACACCGAGAGCCCGGCTGGTGCGATACGGACGCACTCACGAGGGGCGCGAGTTGGTCTTCCTGGCGATCTCGGAGGAGCGCAACATCGCCCGCCTTTCGGACTTGCAGAATGCCGTGAAGGACCTCGCGGACCCGCGCCGCGCGGTCCCGGACGAGCTTTTCGCAACCACGCCGGCGATCGTCTTTATGGCGTGTTCGGTGCACGGCGATGAGTTCTCGGGCGCCGACGCCGGTCTTCGCCTGACCTACGAGCTTGCGGCGGGTGAGGGTGAGGACGTTCGGGCAATACGCAAGGAGCTCGTCGTGCTGATCGACCCAGCCCAAAACCCCGACGGCCGCGAGCGCATCCTGTCGATGAACGCCTCTTACGAGGGCGCGCTTGCCAATCCCGATCCCGATTCCCTCTCGCACACCGGCTTTTGGCCATGGGGACGAGCGAACCACTATCTCTTCGATCTCAACCGCGACTGGTTCGCGCTGGTCCATCCCGAGAGCCGGGGACGCGCGGCTGTCCTCGCCGCCTACCGTCCTCAGCTCGTCGTGGACAGCCACGAGATGGGTGGTGAAAGCACTTACCTCTTCAGCCCGCCGCGCGCGCCGTTCAACCCGAATCTTCCCAAGTCGGCCCGCGGCTGGTGGGAGAAGTTCGCGGCGGACCAGGCCGTCGCGTTCGACCGGCACGGCTTCAGCTACTACACCCGGGAATGGAACGAGGAGTTCTATCCGGGCTATGGCTCGGGGCTGCCGCTTTACCAAGGCGCGGTCGGGATCCTCTACGAGCAGGCGGGGACGGACGGGCAGGCGATCCGCAGGCCGTACGGCGCGGTGATGACCTACCGGGAGGCGGTGCTGCGCCACTTCACGAGCATGCTGGCGAACCTTCAGACCGCGGCGGCGAACCGGGTGGACTTGCTCAAGGCCTATCGGGCCGCGCGCGCGGAGGCTGTCGACCGGGGACGCAAGGGTCCGGCGCTCGCGTATTACATCCTCCCAAACCCGGATCCGGCGAGGGCGGATCGGCTGGCCTCGAACCTGGCTCTTCTGGGAATCGAGGTCGAGCGACTGGGCCGCCCCGGTACGCTTGCGGCCGCGCGCAACCTTTGGGAAGACGCCGCCAGGAACGAGACGCTCCCGATCGGAACCTATCGCGTGCGGCTCGACCAGCCGGACGGGCTGTTGGCACGGGCAATCCTGGAGCCGCACACGCCGATGTCGGATTCGTTTCTCGCGGAAGAGAGGGAGCATCTGGAACGCCAGAAGGGCACGCGTTTGTACGACGTCACGGGTTGGTCGCCTCTCCTCGCCTCGGGACTTGTGTGCCTCTGGACGAAGGCCCTGGACGGGTTGAGTTGGGAGCCGTTGCCGCCGCCGCGGCCGGACGCGAAGGAGATCGTGACGCGGATCGACAAGCCCGCCGTTTCGGAGTCGGGCGCTGCTTACGGGCTTCTCTTTGACGGAGCGACCGATGCGGCCATCACGTTGGCGCACCGGCTTGCGACCGAAGGCGTCAAGGTGCGCGTCGGAGATCGGCTGGTCATTGTGCGAGGTCGCCCGTTTTCGCGCGGCAGCTTTCTTATCCGGCGCGACGAAAACTCGGCGGACGCCTTCCAAACCGCGTTGGTGAGGTCCGCGGAGCTTGGCGTGGCGGTGTTTCCAAGTCCAACCGGGCGGGCCGAGAAGGGCCCGGACTTGGGCGCCGATACTTGGGCGCTTCTACAGGAGTCGCGCATTGGAATCCTCGCGGGGGCTCCTCTCGATGTGACCAGTGTCGGAGCGGCGTGGAATCTCCTGGACCGCGAGCGCGGCTTGCGAACGAGCCTTCTGGACGTCTCGCGCCTGGAGAGGACCTCGCTTACGCGCTACAACGTGCTCGTCATGCCAACCGGACCCGCCGACGGCTATCGGCGCGCGCTGAACGAGGGCGCGCTCAAGGCCCTGCGCACCTGGGTGGAGGCCGGAGGAACCCTGGTGGCCATGGGCGGCGCGTCGGAGTTCGCCGCGGCGGACGCGACCAAGCTTGTCAAGACGCGATTGCGTGGAGAGATGCTCAAGGATTTTCCGGCGCCGCGGTTTGGTTTGGACGAGGAGGCGATCGCTTCGATGGAGAGGCTCCAGGCGACCGGCCTTCGCGCCGACGGCAAGTCCCAAGGCTGGGCGGGCCTTCTTTCCGAGGAATCCTGGCCCGCCGCGTTGGGCATTCCGGGACCGGGCTCCCCGATCCTCGGTCCCGGAACTTGGGAGCTCCTCGGACCCTTGGGCGAAACGGCCAGAAAACGTGTTCTCAAACCCGCGAAATTCGCCGATGTTCCGTCCACCGAGGGGCCAGCTCCACCGACTCCGACGCCGGTTGCCAAAGGCGCCGTCCCGGCAGCCGCGCCGGAGAAGCCCGCGGCGCCGCCCCGTTCGGATTCTGAGCAAGAGGTCTTGCGCAAGAAGCACGACGATAGGCTGCGGCGCTTCTCTCCGTCCGGAACGATCCTGCGGGTCGACCTCGACCCCGAGCACTTCCTCGCGTACGGCGCGGGCGAGCGCGTCGCGGCCATGGTGCGCGCGAAGGAGTCTCTCCTCGCCCGCGATCCCGTGCAGACCGTCGGGCGCTTCGCGGAGCCCGACCGGCTTCACTTGGGTGGCCTCTTGTGGCCCGAGGCCGCGGGGCGGCTCGCGCGCACCGCGTACGTCACACGCGAAGCCGTGGGGCGGGGACAGGTCATCCTTTTCGCGGACGATCCCAACTTCCGCGGCTACTTCTGGGGGACCTCGCGCCTGTTTCTGAACGCGGTGCTCCTCGGTCCGGGCCTCGGCACCGAACAGACTGTACCTTGGTGAAGACGGTGAAGACAAACATAAGGAGTACCTGATATGCGACGCCTTGCTTGGTCACTGCTAGTTCTTGTGGCATCGGAGCAGGTATCCGCCGGGAACCTGATCTTGAACTCCCGCTTCTCCGATGGAATCCAGTTGTGGGATTCGGCGCTCCCCACGGACGCGACATTCTCCTGGGACCCGATTCGTGGCGTTGGAACGCCCACGGGATCCGCGCGGCTGTTCTCTTCCACGGGTCCCGGATTTTCGCAGGCGCTCTTTTGCGCGCCGACTTCACCTGGCGACCTCAACGCGTGGGGGTCCGCCTTTCTGTTTTCGGCGGGAAGCTCGCCAACAGGAGGTTTCCTGGCGCTCAGGTTCTTCGCGAGCTCGGATTGTTCGGGCTCCGCGCTGTATCTCGTGCAGTCACCCTCCACGTCAAGCGCTCTCTCCGCCGCCGAGACATGGATACAAGTAGCCGGCCCTGAAGTGGTCAGCCCTTCGGGTGCCTCCAGCGTTCAATTCACCGTGGTGATGACGATGATCGAGGCAACGGGATCCTACGCCTTGAACTTCGACAATCCATATTTCGTCAACGGGCCGCCGACGATACCGGTGCTTGACGGAGCCGGGTTCGCGGTTCTGGCTGGGCTGGTCTGTGTTGCCGCCGTTGCACGCCTGAGAAGAGGTAGTCGCCGCTAAGCCGTCGTTACCCATGGCGGCGGTGTTGGCGAGCCGGTTGTTCGATCGCGGCCTTGCGATGGCGCGCATGGGCTCGTTTGCCTTTGTGCTTGGGGCTCTCGGAGCCGTTCCGGCGCTTGCGCTGAACCCTGAGAAGCTCCTCACCCAATACGGATACGACGTCTTCTCGACCGAGAGCGGCTTGCCTCAGGGCTCGGCCGAAGCCATCGTTCAGAGCCGTTCGGGATACCTGTGGATCGGAACCCAGGAGGGCCTGGTGCGGTTCAACGGTGCCGAGTTCAAGGTCTTCGACAAGGGCAACACGCAGGGCCTGCGGCACAACCGGATCCTCGAGCTCTTCGAAGACTCGAAGGGCTCGCTGTGGATCGGGACCGAGGGGGGCGGGGCCGCGCGGTACCGGGACGGCGAATTCAAGGCCTTTGGGATTGCCGATGGTTTGACAAACGACGTCGTGCGAGCCTTTGCCGAGGATCGCCTGGGGTCGATTTGGATGGGGACCGCGAATGGCCTGTTTCGATTCGATGGTTCCCGCTTTCGGGCACACGAGCTTGGCGGAATGGATCCCGCGGCCACGAGGGATATGAGCTCGGTATCGGCCCTCTTGAGGCGACGGGACGGAACTCTTCTCGCGGGCACGCGCGGCGGGCTTTGGCGGGTGGACGAGATTGGGGGGACGGCGGTTCCCCTTGTCGACGGCCGGACCAACGAGAGCGTCCGGGCACTCCTGGAGGATCGGAGAGGAGCCCTTTGGGTCGCAACCAACCGGGGCCTGTGCGTTGTGACCGGCGATGCCGGTGCGACGACGACGGCGGTTCTCGCATCTCCTGGGCTGGACGCGACCAGCGTCGGCGTGTTCCTGGAAGACCGGGACGGAAACGTGTGGCTGGGCTCGGATCGCGGCCTCTTGCGCTATCGGGACGGGGTGTTTTCCGCGCTGACGACCGCGAACGGGCTCTCGAACGATGTGGTTCTATCGCTGGCCGAGGATCGCGAGGGAAGCGTCTGGGTTGGGACGCAGGACGGGGGCCTGGGCCGATTGCGGGATGGGCCCTTCACCGCGTGGACGAGCCGGGAGGGGCTGTCGTCGGACATCACGAGCCCGATCGTGGAGGACGCGGATGGGGGCGTGTGGATTGGCACACGAGGGGGCGGGCTCAACCGGCTGTTGGGAAGTCGCTTCGAGGTATTGCGGGCGGTCGACGGCCTGGGAGACGACTTCGTGCAGGCGCTGGCCGTGGGGCGCGACGGCGGACTCTGGGTTGGGACGCGCGCCTCGGGACTGGTGTGCCGCAAGGACGGGCGGTTCACGTCCTACACGGAACGCCTGGGGCTTCAGTCGCGCTCGGTGAGGGCGCTGATAGAGGCGCGCGACGGGGCGATCTGGGTCGGAACCTCGGGCGGCGGGCTCTACCGATGGAAGGACGGAATCGCGACCCGCTTCACCGGCGCACCCGGCTTGCCGAACGAGAGCATCTTCTTTCTCTTGGAGGATCGCGAGCATCGGGTGTGGATCGCGACCAACGGGGGAGGCCTTGTCGTCTATGACGGGACCGGCTTCAAGGCGTTTCGTGCGGCGCACGGTCTCGGCGGCGACATCGTGAACACGCTTTACGAGGATTCCGAGGGAACGCTGTGGATCGGGACGTATGGCGGCGGGCTGTCGCGCCTTCGAAACGGGGCCTTCGCGACGTTCACGACGCGTGACGGCCTCTTCGACGACGCGGTGTTTCGAATCCTCGAAGATTCGCGGGGCAACCTCTGGATCTCCTGCAACAAGGGCGTGTATCGGGTCGCGAAGGCTGAGCTCGCGTCTTACGCGGAACGCCGTGTTCCGCGGCTTCACCCCACCGTCTACGGGACGCTCGACGGGATGAAGAGCGCGGAATGCAACGGCGCGGACCAGCCGACGGGCTGGAAGACAAGAGACGGCCGGCTCTTCTTCCCGACGGTCAAGGGCGTCGTGGTGGTCGACCCGGAGAGGCTTTCTCGCAACGAGGTTCCGCCCCCCGTTGTGATCGAAGAGGTTGTGGTGGACGGGAAGCCGATCGCGGTGTCGAAGCTCTTGAACCTCGCGGCCGGCGCGCGCCGGGTCGAGATCGAGTTCGCGGCGCTGACGTTCCTCGCTCCCTCCCGGGTGCGGTACCGCTTCCGTCTGGAAGAGTTCGAGGGTTCCTTCGGCGAACCGGTCACGCGGCGCACGGCGGTCTACACGAACCTGCCCCCGGGCTCCTATCGCTTCCAGGTCACCGCCGCAAACGCGGACGGCGTCTGGAATGAGAAGGGAGCGGCCGTGGGGCTCTCGATCGCGCCGTTTTTTCACCAGACCAAGTGGTTTCGCGTCTTGGCGGCGCTTGCGGTCCTGTCGGCTGGGCTCCTCGCGCATCGGCTCCGGTTGATGAGGGCCGAGCGGCGCGAACGAGAGCTCTCGGCCCTGGTGGCCGAACGCACGCGTCAGCTGGAAGAAGAGAGCCGGCGCTTGGCCGAGGCCGAGGAGCGGATCTCGCGCCTTCTGGAGTCGTCCTCGGACGCGCTGACGGATCTGCCGGCCTGGTCGCGTTCGGCGGCCGACGAGATCGCGCGGGCGATCGGGGCCGTTTCGATTCGGGTGTGGACCCCGGACGAGGGCGCGATCTCGTCCGTGTCGGGCAGCGACGCGCGGCGGCTGGCCCTCCTGGAGGAAGACCAGGGGCCCGCCGATGCCGCCCCAGGCACCAGGAGAACGCCCGGGGGCGAAGCCGTGATCCCGATCCTCGGCATGACCGGCGCGCGCCTGGGCGCGGTTCTCGTCGCGGGCCACGACGTGATCTGGGGCGAGTCGGAGAGGCGCCTCGTGCAGGGTTTCGCGCGGCAGCTGGGCGGCGCGATGGAGCTCGCGAAGCTGCGGCGCGACCTTGCGGCGGCGGCGGAACGGCGCGCGGGGTTGCGGCAGGACATGCTTCGAAACGGAATCGACATCCTGCAGCTGTGCCCGCACTGCGCGAGCGCGTTCGACCACACCGTGGAGCTCTGCCCGCACGACGGCGCGCAGTTGGAATCGCCTCGGCTTCTTCCGTACCGGTTCCAGGAGCGCTACCGGCTCACGCGCCTCTTGGCGGAGGGCGGGATGGGAAGCGTCTTCACGGCCTTCGACGAAAGGCTCTCACGCGAGGTCGCGATCAAGGTGGTTCGCGGGGAGAGGTTTGGAGACGATCAATACCGCCTTCGCTTCGAGAGGGAGGCCCGGGCGCTCGCCCGCATCAAGCACCCGGGTGTGATCGAGGTGTACGACACGGGCGATGTTCCGGAGGGGGGCGCGTTCCTGGTGATGGAGAGGCTCTTCGGCCTGGATCTCGACGCCGCGATCCGCGAGCGTGGCCGGGGTTCTCCTCACGAGGTCGCGCTCGTCGTTCGGCAGGCCAGCGCGGCTCTCGCGGCGGCTCACCGCGCGGGCATCGTGCACCGCGACGTGAAGCCCGCGAACGTCTACCTGTGCGAGACCGCCTCGCCCTTCCACGTGAAGGTTCTGGATTTCGGGCTCGCCAAGACCATGGCCGCCGAGGACGGGCTGACGCGCACCGGCGTCATGCTCGGGACGCCGAAGTACATGTCGCCCGAGCAGATCCGGGGCCTCGAGGTGGATCCGCGGAGCGATCTCTATTCGCTCGCGGTCGTGTGCTTTGAGGCGCTGACGGGCGTGACGGTCGTGAAATCGGACGACCTCGCACTGATCTGCGTCGAGGTACTACGGGATACGCCGCCGCCGCCCTCGCGCCTGCGGCCCGAGCTCGGCCCGGATGTCGACGAGGCCTTTCGAAGGGCTCTCCAGAAGGACCGGAGCCTTCGCGAGCCGGATATCGAGGCCTGGGCCAGCCGGCTCGCCTCGTGTCTCGAGGCGCTGCCACCCAAGCCGTTCGCATGGGACCCGAAGCGCTCCGGGTCAGACGACCTCTTCGGGCCGGCAGCCTAGGTTGTGGCTTAGCTCCGCCTAGTCGTCGTACATCGAATCGATAAGCGATTTGTACTTCTGGTCGACGACCCGTCTCTTGACGCTGAGCTTCGGGGTCAGCTCGCCGCCTTCGATCGAGAACTCGGCGGCGAGGAGCGCGAACTTCACGATCAGCTGTTCGTGCGACTTGCCCGCGTTCCAGCGGTCGATGGCCTTCTGGAAGACGTCCCGGACTTCCGGCAGAAGGATCAGCTCCTCGGGCGCCTTCGATGCTTGGCCGTTCGTCTTGGCCCACTCCTTGAGCCTCTCGAAGTTCGGCACGATCAGGCAGCTGAGGTACTTTCTGCGGTCGCCGATCACGACCGGCTGCGCGATGAACGGGTCGCTCTTGAGCGCGCTTTCAATCGGCGCGGGCGCGATGTTCTTGCCGTTGGAGTTGACGATGAGCTCCTTCTTGCGATCGGTGATGCGGAGGAAGCCGTCCTCGTCGATCACGCCGATGTCGCCCGTGTGGAACCAACCCGCCTCGTCGATGGCCTCGCGCGTGGCCTCGGGCTTTCCGAAGTAGCCCTTCATCACGTTCGGCCCGCGCGCCAGGATCTCCCCGTCGTCGGCGATCTTCGCCTCGACGCCCGCGAGGATGCGCCCCACGGTCCCGAGCCTCCATGCGGAGGGCGCGTTCACCGAGATCACGGGGCTCGTCTCGGTCAACCCGTAGCCCTCGTAGACCTCGATGCCAACGGCCCAGAGGAACTCGGCGAGCTCCCTCGCGAGCGGCGCGCCGCCGGACACGGCGTAGCGGAAGCGGCTTCCGAAGCGGGCGCGGATCTTGGCGCCGACGAGCGCGTCGAGGGCCATGTGCTTCATCGCGAGAAGCGCGCCCGGCGTCTTTTTCTTCTCCCTGAGGCGCAGGACTTCCTTGCCGGTCTCGATCGCGGCCCGGAACAGGGCCTTCTTGATCGGCGAGCTCTTCTCGACATTGGCGAGCACGCCCGCATAGATCTTCTCGTAGACCCGCGGGACCGCCGCGAAGCACATGGGATTGACCTCAAGGAGGTTGTCGCGGACCTTGTCGATCGACTCTGCGAACGCGATCGTGGCGCCCCGGTTGTAGTAGCAGTACTCCAGCATCCTCTCGAAGACGTGAGACAGGGGCAGGAACGACAGCGCGACCGCGCTGGCGTCGATCGGGAGGAGCGTGCGCAGGTCCTC
>WBZQ01003177.1_pt1 | contig 10285 bp, 23 predicted proteins | sample 5204251 | NCBI WGS metagenome assembly WBZQ01 (sample SAMN12412402, study PRJNA552823) | activated sludge metagenome | isolation source: activated sludge from nitrification reactor of wastewater treatment plant... | place: USA: Virginia | collected 2017-09 | reverse complement strand
CAATTTCTCATCGCAACTCCGACCCGCAACACACCCATCGCGGCGTACGAGCCAATACACACGAAAAGAGGCGTCAAATATGGACGCAATCAAACGGTGGCTACGGTCGCCATTCTTCGCTGACCTGGCAGAACGCGGCGTGAAGTCCGCGATTCAGGGATTCGCAGTAGGGTCTGCCGTGGAATTTTCAGGTGTCGTTGACCTACGGCTCATCGACTGGTCTGGTGGCCTGGCGATTGGCGGCGGGATGCTCCTGGCTTCAATCCTGACGAGCCTGCTCAGCTACAAGCGCGGCAACGTTGGAACGGCGTCCATGACGACGGCGGTAGAGGCGGCGTAATCATGCGCTGGTTACCGAAGCGCGGCGACTGGACGCCCCTCCTGCCCTGGCGCTTTCGCAGGATCGTGGTGGGGGTAATTCCGCTAGTACCTATCTCGTTCGGCTTCGACTACATACTCCCTGGCGACGACATCGTTGGCACGACGTACACCGCCGTAGAAGCTGCTATGCCTATCCAAGCGTGGGGCGTGCTATGCCTCGTCGCTGGATTGGTTATGCTCACTGGACTCGGAATGCGTTGGGTGCGTTGGCTTATCGCTGGTGCGTGGGCTGCTGGGTCTGTCCTGTTCACCCTCGCCGTTGGACGCATGTCGGCTGTCGTCACGCACCCCTGGTGGGACGAAATTGCTGGCCCCTCGATCATGTTCGTTGTCGCGGCGGTGTGTTTCAGCCTTGCCCTCGGGTACTACTCCCAGCGACGTGCCGAGCGGGATAACGCTGCGGGGAATAGTGATAGCCCGTGACCTGGCTGGAGCATCTCCCTTATGACCTGCCGTGGCTGGTGTGGCTGCTACTCTTCGTCCTCTTCGGCCCGTGGGCGCTGTCCAGCAAACTCGCGGCGAAGATCCCAGGCATACTTGGCATGTTCGGTCGGTGGCGACAGGAACAGAGGATGCGCGCTGCGGACTCCGACCGTGCCGACCGTACCGCTATCCGTCTGAAGGCGCTCGAAGATGACCTTCAGGAAATGCAAACCTCGCACGTCAAACAGCTCGACGTTATGCAGGAACAGCTCGACGCGCAGAGCACGCAGCTAGAAGCGCAGGCCGAGATTATCGCCAAGCTCCGCGTTGACCAGGCCGCGACGGATAGGAACCTGTCGGAGGTGACCAGCAAGTTCTGGGCTGCGGTTGGATATATCCGCAGGCTGGCGGATGCGCTATCTCGTCACGCCGAAGTTCCGCCCCCTCCAGAATCGCTGCGGGACATTCTCGCATAAATAGGTGTTGTTTGTTTATTATCAATTGTATTCGTTACTTAATTGTTACAATTAAATGCGAAATTCTCTTGACTCGTGTGCCTACACGAGATAAGTTATGTTATGTAGGTGCGTTACCTACATGACACACGAAAGAGAAAAGAGAATGTCACTCGCAGCAATTCTGGCAGAAGCGCCAGAACAGCCACGGCAAACCAAGTCCGTCATCGTCCAGTTCTTCGAGGGACTCTCCCCCGAAGACCAGGAGATGTTCGTGAAGTGGATTAACTCGGGACAATCCCCGTATGCCCTCTACAGGTACTGCCGCACGGCGGGGATGTCGTACAGCGGCGGGCCTGGGTACTTCACCTCGGTCGCTCGCCGCATCGCCGCGAACTACGAGACCGAGGTGGCGGCGTAATGAGTCTCGCAGACACACTGAAAGCGGCGGCCATCGAGCAGTCGTCAAAGGCGTCAACGCCTCCAGACCTGAAAGAAGTTCACGCGCGCACCGAATTTGACGGCACGAGCGGGTACATCCAGACGGCGGGCATCGTCGGCACCACTACGCCAGATCACGATTCGATCCTCACGCAGTTCGGGTATGACCCGCTGGCCGTTCAGATTGTGGGAGCGCCGCGCGTCAGCAAGTGGGAGTTCTCCTACCGTGACCTCGATGGCGAGATGAATACCGAGTGGAAGTCCTCCTATCGCTTCAACATCGCGCCCCGCGTGAATGTCCGCGCAACATCGGACATCGAAGACCTGATCGCAGCGGCCAAAGTGGTTGACCCCATGCCGCCGATGACAAACGGCGGGTACTGGTTCGTCTTCCAGGCCGGAGACTTGCAGATCTCGAAGAAGTCGCGTGACGGCTCCACGGACGAAATTGTGCAGAAGGTTGTCGAGTCCGTAGCTGCGGCTAAGGACGAACTTCGGAGACTGTCGGCGTTCTATCCCGTTGCTGGCGTTCAGATTTCAATGCCTGGCGACTGCATCGAGGGGAACGTAAGCCAGGGCGGTGCTAATGCGTGGTTAACGCGCGAGACCATCACAGAGCAGACACGGATCTTCCGTCGTCTGCTTTTGCATATCATTGACGAGTTCCGGTTCGCGCCGAAGGTGTACGTCGATATCGTGAATGGGAACCACGATGGCGGGCAGCGTCAGTGGAACACGTATCCTGGTGACGGTTGGGCCACCGAGTGCGCTATCGCTGTCAGTGACGCTATGGAACTCAACCCCGCCGCGTATGGGCATGTCGAGGTTCGTATCCCGGATAAGTGGAGCGGCACCATGACCGTCCCAGTTGGGGATTCTGTCGTCACCGTGGCGCACGGGCACCAATGGCGTCCGAATGGTGCGATGAAGTGGTGGAGCGAGCAAGCCCTCCACTGCCAGCCCGCCGCGTCGGCACACGTGCTCCAGAATGGGCACCTGCACGAGCTGGCTGTTGAAATGTCGGCAACACGCACCCGCGTCCAAAGCCCGACCTTCGATTGTGGCTCGGACTGGTACCGCGAACGTCGCGGAGCTGATAGCCCTCGCGGGGCCGCTGTCTACCTCCTGCGCGGGGGCAAGATCAGCCACCTCTCGGTTGTCTGATGCTCGAAACCTTGGCGCATATCGCGCTTTTCGCCGTGTTGTTATCCGTCGTGACATTCATCGCGGCGGGTACCTTCACGCATCTCCTTGGAGGTTGACCGTGGACGTTTTTATCATCGCCGCGCTGTGTGCGCTGGCGCTGTGGCTTCTCGTGACTGAGTGGAATAGGAGCTGACTCATGGTTATCTCGTTGCAGCTGTTCGGAATTGACCTCCTGAACTTCTACATTGGCCCGCCCCCGCAGATGGAGCAGGCGATCATTCAGAACACCGGCGGGAACTTCGAGCGCCTCCCTGAAGAAGTCGAGTATGTCTACGAGGAAGAGGAAGAGTCCCGTGCGCGGTTCGGATTCAGATAACACCTCCTCGGCCTACGCGGAGTACCTGGTACTTGCCGCCGCGTCCGATGCCCAGCTCCAAGCACTCCTCGGTCGGCGCGGCTCCAACGCTGCGGGCACTCACGAGGATCGGCGCACTCGCCGCAACCGTGATCGTTCAGCGCAGCGCAGGAACGCGATCACCGATCAGGACGACAAATGAGACCAGGCGCTTGGGCGTGGATAGGGCTGGTGTCCGGGATCGTCATCTACGACGCAGCGTGCCCACATGGACACACCATGTCCGAGGAAGTTGACCGATGGCTCGCCGCGCACCCCTTCGTCACCATCGCCGTGTGGAGCCTCGTCACGGCGCACATCTTGAATCTGTACCCCGATCCCCGATACGACGTGATGCACGTCGTCTTCACCAAACTCGGCCGGAAACCCGCCGCGCACTAGAACCACCTGAATACGAGAACGCCCCGTCCCAACATGCTCCTGGGACGGGGCGTTTTCCCCTCTTCTAGAGGAGAGTTGTCTCATTTATATAGTCCAGCATCAGCTCACGCATGGCGTCGCTGGCCGTCACGCCGTTCGCCTCGGCGCACTGGCGAAACATGTCCCACAGATCGTCGGTGACCCGCAGCGACCTGATTTTGGTGTGGTTAGTGGTGTCCTGTATCGCCATCAGAAGCCTCCTCCGAGTCCAGCTTGGCGAAGAGTTCTTTGGACTCCAGCCTGACCAGCTTCCTCTTCCGTTCCATCAGCTCGCCCAGCTCCTTCTCGCCCATCGCGGACTCGGTACGCATCCGATCCTTGGCGTCCAGGCACCAGCCGATGAGGGCAGTCCATGAGGCTCGGTAGACCGTATCAGCGCTGCGAAGGTAACCCTCGGCGATGTCCATGGTGGAGAACACGAACTGCTCGCGGGCGGCTTCGGTGCTCATCAGATGACCTTCGAGACGGGGTATGCGCCCAGCAACCGCCGCGCTTCGGCAACCGCGCCGAGATGGTTCGCGGCGTCCACCTCGACGGTTGACCATGTGCTCGGGCCGGTTTTCAGGGTGACGCTCCAGCTCTTGGCTTCGGTGTTGTTCATACGTTAACAATAGCTCTGTACATACACGGATGCAAGCGAAACCCCTCCCGAGATGGGAGGGGTTTCGTTGTGTTTCTGGTGTTTAGGAAGGTTCAACCATCCCCGTCATCACGTGGAATGGCACGCGCGGGATGTAGTAATCCAGCTCGGCGAAGTGGAGGGTGAAGGTGCCGTCCGCGTCCTCGGTGACGGCCACCTCCGAACCTCCTGGGATTGTGGTGCAGTCCTCGTCTCGGTAGGGCTGCGTGACAGTATCCAGCCGCGTGAACGCGGGCAAGTCGAAGATAGCGTTTCCGTACAGGGTTTCGGTGTTGTTCATACGTTAACGCTAACTCTGTGTATATACAGAAGTCGAGCGGATTCGCACACCGTAAGAGAGCTTTACGTCACTCCTCGATGACGTTGACCTCTACATCCTCGCCAGTCAGCAAACGCGCGGCGTCCCTCACCATGGCGGGCACCTCGGACAGCTGCCGAGCCTGGGTGAGCAGCCCAGGCACGGCTGGAACTCGGACGGCCAACCAGTCGCCGTCCCTGGTGACGTATGCATCAACTCGCATAAGTGCCAATCCTAGCTCTGATCAGGGGAAACGCGGCGGTTGTAGTAGCTGGACAAATACGTAGCCGACCTAGCATTTGTTTGCTGGGTTTTGGTACGTCCCCGCAGATCCCGCAGGGATCCCGCAGGAAATCTCTGTCACGTTCCAAATCTCGGGATATAGCAGGGTAGTGGTACGGCTATGACCAGGAGAAACCGCAGGTAGTCCAATATGTGGGACAAACGCGACTCGTTCGCATCGAGTAGGTCAGGGGTTCGATTCCCCTTAGCTCCACAAGTACAAAAACCCAGTCTGACCAGCGCAGACGGGGTTTTTGTTTGTTTGCTGGCTAGGCGGTGTCGGAGTCCAGATCCCGCAGGGATCCCGCAGGAGTTTCGGGATCGGCGGTCTCCTGAGCTGCGACGATGGCTTTGTCCAAGTTCGCGGCAACCTCGTCCAAGTCAGAATCGAACAAATCCGAGTAGACGTTCAGCGTCATGCTCGCGTCCTTGTGACCCAGCATCCGCTGGACGGCTTTCACGTTGGCCCCCGCGCTGATCGCCAGGCTGGCAGCGGTGTGACGGAGGTCGTGAGGCGTGATCGCGGGGAACGTGTCGTCCTCCGACTGGCACTTCTCGACGGCGGGAGCAAACACCCTCGCCCTCCAGTTGGAGTTCCGCAACACGTCTCCTCGCTGGTTGGTGAAAACCAGGTCGTCCAGTTTCTTCCCCTCCATCAGCGCGGCCAGTGGCTTGGACAACGCTGCGGGGAATGGAACCGAGCGCCTCTCCCAAGTTTTAGGTGGCTTCCAGTCCAGCCCACCGACCTCGGTGACGCTGCGGCTGATGCTGACACGGCGACGGAGCATGTCGAAGTCCCTGATCCGCAGAGCGGCCATCTCGCCCCAACGGAGCCCGGTATAGGCCAGGAACAACACCACGATGGGATCGCGCGTCACGGCGGCACTCAGAGCCCGAACTTGGGCATGCGTGAGGTATCCCCGATCATGATGCTCGCGGCGGGGGAGCTTCACCCCGTCGCAGGGATTGACCAGGATGCAGCGATCCTCCACAGCACTCGCCAGGATGCCGCGCAGGACGTGATACGAGTTTTCGATAGTCGGAACACCGACCCCGTTTTTGACCATGGTGCCGATCCAGGAACGGATCGCCGTGGTGCGGATGTCCGCGACGGCGACACGAGCCCACCGAGGCTCAACGTGACACACCCATGAGGTTGTCCGGGTCTGCGCTGTCTTCGCAGCGATGTGTCCTTGTCCGTCTACCCATATCTGATGCTGCTGCCTGACGGTGACCTTCCCGGCCACAGGATCGAGGTGCGAGCCCGTGTGGACTGCCGACATCTTCTCTCGTAGGAAAGCCTCGGCTTCCTTCTTGACGCTGAAGACCTTCTCGCGTTCCTGGCCCTCCGCGTCAACGTATCGTGCCCGCCAGCGTGCCTTGATCCCGTGGTTCTTCGAAGGAACCTCGGCGGTGGAACCGTCTGGTTGTTTGACCTTCTTGAACCAGCGGTCTTCTACACCGCTTCGAACGGTGCGTGTTTGATCTGTCATGTTCGTAACCTTAGCTCTGTGTATGTACACAAGTCGAGTCGGAATCCCTTCTCGCAGAAGGGGTTTGGGGGTGGAGAGAGAAAACCCCCGCCCGAAGGCGAGGGTCTCCTCTGGTGTCATGCGGCTTCGGTCTCGGACTCCAGCCCGAGTTCTTTGATCCGTGCCTGAACGAAGGCGCGGAGCTGTCACGAGTCCAACTCGGGGCAGAGGTGCTGAACGCTGATGGATACGAAAGTCCTCCACGACTCGCGGGGAACCTCTGGGTACTCCGCAGCTATGAAGTTCACGACAGCGCGCTGGCTGCCGAGCATCGTCACCGCGTCGCAGGACGCCTGTCCGGCCTCGTACATCTCCGTGCTCCAGGGAACTCCAGCCCGCTCCAGCTCCTTCTTGAAGCTGGCGGTGTCCGCCGCTGCGGCAGGAGCGAGGACTGTTGCTGTTGCGATACCGACAGCGGCCAGCGCTGCGGTAACCTTGGTTTTGTTCATGAGATTTTCTTTCTGTCTATGACTGGATGGGGGAATTTCGGATGGGCACAGGGAGCCGAGTTCCAGCTCGGCTCCCTTCCCGTTTTCAGAGCTCGATGGTGCCGTCGTTCAGATCAGCCTCTTTCCGCTCCGCTTTCGTCGCGCAGCAGATGTACCCGACCGTGCCAATGAGGATGCCGCCCTTCAGGACGCCGATCTGCTGCGTGATCGCGCTGCCGCAGCGCATGCAGCTCGGGATCATGACGACACCTGCTCGCTGTAGGGACGCCAGCCTGACTCGGCAACCGTCGCCCGCCAGGTGAGTACCCACTGGCACTCGGCGTTGGTGACCCAAAGGCGATCATCAGTGATGAAAGCATCCAGGATCACCGCAGCGACAGGGAGCGAGTACTCCATCCGATGCGCCTTGTAGATCGCCGCGTGAGCCAAGTTTTCGAGACCAGGACGCACGTGGAGGATGTCGCAGATGGTCAACAGCTCCTCGGCGGTGTCCCGCACCTTCTCCGCGCACTCTGCACTGAGAGGGGCGGGTGCGTCCGTGCCCGGAATGATCTGCATACGGTCGTGGAAGCTCATTTCACCATCACCGCAACCAACTCGCCGTCCAGCCCCTCTGGGACGGTGTTGTGCTCACCTGAACACTCATCAACGCTGATGACCTCGCCGTCGAGGTAGTCCCCGATCAGCTCCGACTCGCGCTGGGCGTCGAGGTAATCCTCGATGCGCGCAGCGAGGGCACGGTCAACCCCGAGGTGTGACCAGCCGCAGCCGATGGTGAACTCCTCGCCTGAAAGCCGAACTGCTGTGGCAGCTGCGAGGGAACGCCAACGCCGTCCGACCGTGAGCATCTCGTCTTCTGGGATGAGCGCTGCGATCTCAGCGTCTTTCTCAGTGAACTCGTTCATTTTCCTTTTTCCTATCTTTGTGTGTTGGTAGCTGATTAACAGCCGAGCGCGCCCTGGACTCGAACCAGATGCGTATGCCGTCCGCGCGCCAGTCCCGAGGGGACTTTGTGATGGAAACCGCCCGGCCGCAGGGTTGGTGCGACACCTGCGGCTAGGCGGTGGCCCGATGGAAATTCAGGAGGATGTTCTGGATTTCCGTGATTGCGATGACCGTGGACTCTGCTATCTCGCCAGCGAGTACGTCCGTCGCCGAAGCCGCCGTGCCGCCCGCGACCATGTACCGCACCGTCTGGTCGATGACGGAATCCACCGCGCGGTTGACGCTGAGCAGCATCGGCACTGTTAACGCCGACACAACAGCCGGGTTGCCGTTGCAGCTGATGTAAGCCAGGTTCGCTACACGCATCACCGCGTCCGGCGGGCCGCTGTGCCTGTGCAGCATCTGGAGATACGGAATCACGTCAGGTGATCTCCAAGCTCCCACTGGTGTCGCCGCGAAGCCGGAAGCGGTTGCTTGCGCTGCGGCCGAAATCCAGTGCGTGAGGCAGTGGTGGGCGAAGTCGGAGAGATACGCCGCGATGCTGGGCGCTTCCTCTTCGAGTGCTGACAGGAGTGGTTTTGCCTCCTCCGCTGCCGCCATCATGCTGACCTCATCATGCGAGCGGTGTACTCCGCGTATGTCTCCAGTCCAGCGATGTAGCTGTCCAGATCCCTGACGCTGTACATCCACCTGCCGCCGTTCCGGACTGCGACGACCGCGCCGGCGCGGCGATAATTGTCCAGTGTGCCAATCGAAATGTGGAGATACTTCGCCGCGTCGGCGCGGTCGAGCAACCCCCCGAATGGGGAATTGTTTTCGTTCATTTTCTTTGCCTTACGTGAGTTGTGGTGTTTTCTGTTTTCCCGCATCGGATTACTCGGGAAGCGTTGTGATTACGAGTTCGCGGCTGGAGGTGTTCCCCGAGCCCGAGCCCATTCCGTACGCCCACTCGGGTGTCAGGAACCGCATCCCGCCGAAGCCTCCGTAGAGCTTCCTGATCAGCGGGTGGTCGTCGTAGGAAATGATCACGTGAATATCTGCGCTCATCTCGCCAACGCACTCCGCGAGTGCGATGTGCTCGGACTCTCCAAATGCTGGCCCGTACAACGCATCTGACTTCTCGACATACGGCGGGTCGAGGTACACGAGGTCGGCCGGGTCGGCCACTTCGAGCGCCTTGCGGTAGTCGAGATGGTGCGCCTCGATGCGCCCCTCGTCGTACCAGCGACCGATACGTGAAAGGCACGCCGCCAGTGCGGGTTTGTTGAACCTCGCGCCGATCTTCGTGGTACCAGTCTGCTTCAGCCCGCCGAGGACGCTGCCGTGGCGAATGAGTCCGGAGAAGGTGGTGCGGTTGAGGTACAACGCCTTCATGCCCTTGTGCAGGACATCGAGAGTGTCCTCGTCCGCACTCTTCCAGTACTGCCAGCGCTCCACCGTCACCGGCTCCGACATCATGAAGTCGATGAGGCCCTCGGTCTGCTCCGTCGCCGCGATCCAGAACGAGGAGATCAACGGGTCGGCGTCGGTGAGTACCGCGTGATCGGCCACACCAGCGTTGAGGAGTCCCAGGCTGACGCTTGCGCCTCCTGCGAAGGGCTCGATAACGCGGTGATACCCGTCGCGGTGAAGCGGCATTCCCAGCAGCTTGGGTACGAAGCGGGTCTTCCCGCCCGGATACCGCAGCGGGGAGAGGGGAACCCGCTTGACCGTGGTGGACGGGATGGCGGTCAGGAAGGATCCCGCCGAGGCAACGTCGGCGAAGCCTCCTGGCAGCGGCAGTGTTGCCGCTGTATTATCAATGGTGCTCATTATCTGCTTTCTGTGTCTGTGAGAGGACTAGAGGGGATTTGTGGGCAATGGCCGGTCGCGCTCCAACGCGACCGGCCTTCCCGTTTTCAGTTGTGTACCGCGTCGAACACGTGCCTCGCGCGGGCGCGGTAGCAGTCCATGCGGCTGGACTCCTGAACGGCGCGGGACACCGTTCCCAGGAACTGCTCTTCATCGTCGGGCGTTGGAACCGTGAATTCCTGCCCTTGCTCGCAGGCGAAGTACACCCGCCCGTCGCTTTCCAAGAACGCGGCCCATTCGGGGTCGTCCTTGAGCGCGCTCCAGTCACCTCTCGACATGAGCCTCGTGACGGTGATGTCGTTCCCTGCCGTGTCCACCAGGCTGCGCGGGTTGCGAGCGAGCCATTCCGCGCCCGTCATTCCGTGCCCTCCAGTTCCTGCTGAATGCGCTTGTCGATGGCGGCGAGGACGCTTTCAGTGCTCACGAACGCGACCAGGGGGATACTTGGGTGGTACGCCGTACCCTTCCCTGTCCCATAACGTCCTGTGTTAAACGCCCCGAGGGCCATCGCAGCGGTTTCGAAGGTCATGCCGCTGCCACCTCCGCGTCCGCGATTTTCTCGGCGAGTTCCTTCTTCTCTTCCACGCTCAGCGCCTCGACCCACTCG
>WBZQ01002977.1_pt1 | contig 10287 bp, 11 predicted proteins | sample 5204251 | NCBI WGS metagenome assembly WBZQ01 (sample SAMN12412402, study PRJNA552823) | activated sludge metagenome | isolation source: activated sludge from nitrification reactor of wastewater treatment plant... | place: USA: Virginia | collected 2017-09 | reverse complement strand
ATCACAGTCTTGATGATGCAAGAGGCTGAACGTCAGGAGAACGCGCCGATAACGAGACGCTTGCAAACGGCGCAAGGTTGGCTCTGGCTATTGTTTCTAGATCGGTTTTCAATTCGCTTTACGGATTCGCCACAGAGCCACGGAGGCTCAGAGAAATGCTTAGAAATCTCTGTGGCTCTGTGCCTCTGTGGCAATCCCCGTACGCCAAAATGAAATCTGATCTAATAAGCGGCTGCGGCTCTGACTGGCAACCAGGGCAAGCGCGTAACGTGACCGAAAGCAGTGCGCGGATCGTGTGCGCAGGAAGCTGAGAAGAAAAGAAAGAAACGTGTTCAGTGATAGCGACGCAGTTTTTGCCACCAGGTGCGGCGCGGCGTCGAAAAGTCTACGCCCTCATACCGTGAACGAACGTCCTGCGCGCGCAAGACATGACCTTGCAACCAGACTTCGGCAGAAAGCCACGCGCCGCGCTTCAATTCGCCTTTCAAAGCGTCACGGTTGAGCAGCACTTCCAGACGCGCGCTGCCCGTTTCGACTTCGACCCAGACGACGTTGCAACGCGTCAACGAATTGGTCAGGTCGCGCCACGAAAGCACCGTACCGCGCACGGCATAATCGTTATCCGCCGTATCGCGACGCGGATACCGGCGGCCAAGCGGCTCAAAAACCGGCTTGCCAGCGCGTTTGTTGATCTGCGCGCGATACGCCAAACCGGAAACCGCCGCGATCAAAGGCTGATCACGAAACTGACGCGGATCAATCTCGGTGATGTTTTGCAGGGCAAACGCGACAGAGACATCGCCGTCAGCCGTGATGCCCCGCGCCCAGGCTTCCCCGCCTTCTTCGTATTCGACAATTTCCCAGGGAAAGAGGTGAAAAAGCTGGCGTCCGCGAAACGCCGGGCGGCAATCCGCATAAAATTTTCCGCCGCGCGTCTCATACAAAACGGTCCAGACTTCCAGGCCGTCACCCAGACTCCAACAACAACCGTGCATGACGCCTTGTTCACGCCGCGCCAGGCTCAGTTCGCCCCGCTGATGCGCAGCTTCGGCCAGCGATTCATAAGTCGCCTGATCAGTCACGCGCAATCCGATGGCGTGAAACGGTTCGATCATCGTCCAGCGCGTACGGAATGTAGTTGAGACTTCGGTCCTGTTCATTGCTTTTTCTTTTCCCGTCGTGAGGTTGGCCGCACAAAGGCGGGGTTGGGCGGGGCGTACTGTCGAAAACCGCGAATGTTACGAGCGGGGCCGTGCGCGGGTGGTTGATTGCTGCGCACCATTTCAGCAAACAGGTCTACATCATAATCGCATTCCCGCGACATTTCCTCGCGGATGGCATGCAATTCTTCTAAAAACCTTGGTCGTTGATACATAAAGCGGCGGTGAGCGGATGGAGCGATACAGCCAGGCAATGCGCTACAATTCGCTCACCAAAAACTCCGGGGTCACGATTTCTGGCACGAAAAAACCGGCAGCCGTGTTGAACAGCTTGATCCGCGCCTGCCGGTGTACATTCGCCAGGTAACCAAAATTCCACGTCACCAGATAATCAATTTTGTGAAATGAGGCGAGCGCAACGTGTAACGCATCGCCCAAATACTTTCGTTGAAAAATTCCGCGCGAAACATATCCGTCGGCCAGAATCGCCGCCTCTTCCGTAATTTCGACTTGCGGCAGCGGCTTGATCAGCGCCAGATAGCTCTGGCGATAGGGTTCGCGCGTCCGCTCTAATTCGCGCTCGACCAGCGGCGAAACGTACGCGCGGTAATTTTTCAGCTCGTGCTCCCACCAGCGGATCGTCAGATCGCGGCGAAAAGATTCGCCCTTATCAAGATATGCGCCGACGACCGAAGTTTCCAGATAAATGCTGGTGATCATGATCCTGCTACTTTTCCGCCGCGACGGTGATGGCCTTGCTCTGCGGCGTCAACCGGAAATGGTGACGACGCAAATCCAGCACTACGCGGAAATGCGACAGATAGTCTCCGCCCAAAATGCCATGCTGTTCAAACCCCGAAGTCTCGTTAACTGCCTCCAGGTCCAAAATCACTGCACGGCCATTTCGTTTGCGCAATCCGTTTACCGTCAAGGTTGAAAGCCCCAACGCCTCCACGCCTTCTTCCACCCCGGCAGCGCCGATGACGCGTACGGTCTCGCCAGCCAGTTTCATGCCTTCCAATTGGTGGCGTTTGACTGCCGCCTTGGAAACCACGGTCGTGGTCGCGCCGGTATCAATGATGAAATTGAGCGGGCGTTCCATCGTGGGCAAATGCGCTTCTGCGCTGGCCAAGCCACCGCTGGTGCTGCGAATCGGGATTTCAAAGCCGTCTTCCAAACTGCCGGTGACGACTTTCGCCGTATCGGCTTTGCCCATTTCAGGCAAAGTCCCGTCTGGCGCTTTGGCGACTGCGGGTTCTTCGCGAATCGGCGTGCGATCCAGTGTCATCTGTTTCGTTTGGTAATCCAACGTCACGGCGTAATTCGACAGCACGGACAATCCGATATACCCGTCCGCGCGTTCGGCTTCGGGCGTGTCGGCAGTACTGTGCACCGTACGAATGTAAATCGGAACGGTTTCGATGCGCGCATCGCCAATCACCAGCGAATCCAGCAACCCATACACAATCGGGAACGTTCCCGTGCCGCCGACGGCGCGGGCGTTTCCGCCCTTGGCGACCGGCTTGATGCCCAACGTAGCGGCTGCTTTGTCCGACAACACCGACAAACTCGCGCCCGAATCAATCACAAAGCGCAGCGGCCCTTTGCCATTGATCGTCAAGTTGATAAAAGGGCGGTTGTTGATCAAATCAAACGAGATAACGCTGACTTCTTTACCGCTGGCGCGATTGATTTTGGTGGTTCCCAAATAACGATAGAAATCAATCAACCCGCGAATGCGCGCACGGCGTTCGGCGTCGGTTTTCGGCGCGACATCCAGAAAGCGCTGATACGCGTCGGCGGCTTCACCGTAATATTCCAGCCGTGAACAAGCGCGCGCCAACGAAACATAGTAATCCGGTTCGAGCGGATCCAGCGCGATGGCACGGCGCAACCCTTCGTAAGCGTTACGCGAACGATTTTCAAAGTATTCAATTTCTGACAAACCGGCCAGCGCCAGCGCTTCGCGGTTGTTGAACTTGGCGGCGGTGTAAAGCGCTTCGACCGAATTGCGGAATTCGCCCGAACGCAACAACGCAGTGCCCAACAGCGCAAAGCCGCGCGCATTGAGCGGGTCTGCCGCAATCACAACGGCGGCCTGCTCATACGCGTCCTGCAGCTTTAACTGCTTCATCAACGCAAAGCTCAGCCCCAGACGCGCTTCCTTGTCGCTTTGGTCCTGCGCGATCAGCTCGCGAAAGATTTTTTCAGCCACATCGAAGTTAGCCTTGCGCAATTCGCCTTGCGCGCGTTTGAGCGCTTTGCCACGTGATTCGGCCAGCGCCGCCACGCTGAACAGCGTCAGCAATACCGTAGCCAGTGCTAAGGTTCCTATCCGGAGAGCGGTTTTCATCATAATCACCTCTACTTCAGAATCTCGCCGGTTTTGTTTGACCACAACAGGAGATCAAGGTCGTCAAAGTTGATTCTAACTTCCGCCGCGAATTTTCTCATGCGCTCTTCGACGGCCAGATACTTTTTTTTCGTCGTCGGTGGCTGGTCAGAATCCAGCACACCGAACTCATATAACGTGCGCAAAATGTGTTTGTCCAATATCGCGTACCCGCGATAGCCGATGTTGCGCAGGTAATGACTGGCTTCTTTGTAGCCAATCCCCTTAATGCCAGGGTTGCGCGCAAAAAAATCGCGCCGCGCTTCGGCATCATCGCCAAACGATGCCAGCCGCTCGCGCAAACGCAATTCACAGTCGCGTTGCAAATACCGGCGCGTGTGAACGATGTAACCGGAACGTGCGCGCGGGTAACGGTGCGCTCCGACCAATAGGTTTTCCAGCCGGTTTTGCGAACCGTTAAGCAAATGCCGCCGGATACGCGCGACGGAATTCAATCCCATGCGTGCGCTCGCGCCTGCGGTAAAAATGCAATAGACCAACTCTTCAAACAACACCGCGTCATCCGCTTGCGCACCGAGGTTAGCAAATTCAGCCATGCGCGCGCGAATGGCTGCGTCTTTTTCCTGATAGGTTCGCTGTAACTCTTCGATGATCTGCGCGTTCATCATAACCGGGATGGCCTCCTGCTCACGGTTGAGCATTGCGGCGGCGCATTGTAGGAGCGCACCGACGCCAGGTCAAATTAACGCCGCGATCTATTGACCAGGACAGAGGCATTGCCTAGACTCGCTGCGGTTTAATAAAAAGAATTGCAGAAATCACGAAGCAATCAGCATGAAGTTAACTAAGAAAGACACTTTCTCCCTACTCCCTGCTTGCGGTTTGTTGCTACTGTTTATCACAGGCTGGCTATCCCTGACGTATTGGCTGCCCGTAAGTCATCCCTGGATGCAAAAGCTCATGCCCGCGCTGGCCGCCAAACCGTTGGCGCGCTCTCAGGGTGGCGTCAATGCCACGACCGATCGTTACCTGCTGAGTCTCGACCTCGCTGAACCGTCAGAAACCATCCGCAAAGAAATCGCCTCATTGCCGCGCGAAGACGGCTTACTCGTCATCACCCCCGATGAGCAAACCAGCACCGATCTTATCTATCGCACGATTGCCTATCTGAGCTGGCCGCGCGAAGTCGGCGCATACGTGTGTGGCCAACCGCCTTTGGTGATGTTTGCACCGCGCACGGAAACGCGCGTGCGCTGGCTGTTGTTGTATCAACTCAAACCGACGCCAGCGCAAACCGCTCAAGCCCGTACCATCGGTCCTCACTTAACCCTGCTGCCACTGACAGAATCGAATCAATGGACTACTTATTGCTCTCAATAGCGTTGCTCTTGCTGTTTTTGGGTGGCTGGGGCGTAAGTCAGTTCTTATCCCCTACCCTGCGCCCGGTCAGTTTTGTTGAACGATGCGTGCTGGCGTTGTTGCTCGGCCCGACGGTTCTTTCGCTGGCGACGTTTTGCTGGGGCTTGCTGCTTCCTGGTGTAGCCGTCCGCTGGCCACTAACGATCCTCTGTTTACTGCTCGGCGGAATCGGCTGGCGGCACAGCGCCAAGGCCTCCCTGCCGACCAATCCACCAGCCACCTGGCAACCGATCCTGCTGACCCTGAGCGTGGTTCAGCTTGGCGTGCTTTCTATCGTGTCACACCTACGCGTACTGGGCTGGGACGGTTTGTTCAACTTTGAAGGCAAAGCGCGCATCGCCTTTTTGCAGGGCGGCATCATTCCCTGGCAGTTTTTCACTGACCCAACACGGTTATGGCAACACCCAAATTATCCGTTGTTGCTGCCGCTGACAGAAAGCTGGCTGTATTTGTGGCTGGGTCGCCCTGATCAAGCCATGCTGAAAATTATCGGGCCGCTGTTTTTCGCGACGGCATTGGGCTTGCTATACCTGGGACAGCGAATGAGCGGTGTGCGTGCGAGGCGCGTGCTGGTTGCGCCGTTGGCGCTGTTTGGCATTCCCCTGCTCTGGCTGGGCGATGGCAGCGCCTCTTCCGGTTATGCAGACTTTCCGCTGGCGGTGTTTTATCTGGCGGCGGTCATCTATCTGGTTGAATTTTGGCGCACGGGCGCAACCGCCTCTTTGTGGCTGGCCGGCATCCTGGCGGCAGCAACCTGTTGGCTCAAACAGGAAGGCCTGATCCTGTGGATGTCGGTGATGTGGCTGGCCGCCTGCAAGTTTCTCGCGACCCGACAATGGCGCTTCGGCCTGAAGCATTGGTCGCTGGCGGCGTTGCCCGGCATTGTCATCCTGGCAGGCTGGCGCATTTTTATGCGCGTCATTGCGCAACCGGGCACAGAAGAATTTATGCCCGTCACGCCCGGTAATCTGCGCGACAATTTGTGGCGCATCCCCGAAATCGCCCACGGCGTCGTCAGCGAAATGCTCACGTTGCGTCATTGGGGCGTCTTCTGGGTGCTGATTGCTGCCGCTTTGGTATGGCTGCTTTGGCGGCGCTCACTGCGGGAGTGGCTGCCGTTGGCGTTGGCGGTTTTATTGCCGATCACAGCATATGCCAGCGTTTATATTTTTACGCTCTTCACCGGTCACCTGGAATCGTCATTTCCGCGCTTACTTTTACACGTAACGCCAACGGCGACCCTGTTGCTTGCCCTGGCGGTTGAACCTGCCAGCGTTGACCCGCCTTCACCTGCCACATAGAATCTGATTGCAAGCAATCATCAACAAACATCAAGAGGTCAACTACATATGAAAAAGCACGAGAGTCGTCCCCGGCGCTCTGGAATTTCGCGCCGCGACCTGCTGATCGGAGCCGCGCAAACCGGCGCTGCCGCCACGCTAAGCCAGCTACTGCCCAACGAATTTTCCCTCGCCTTTGCCCAGAACTCGATCAAAGGCAAAGAAAAACTGATTGTGCGTTCCCTGCGCCCCGAAGACCTGGAAACGCCCGTCACCTTGCTCAACACCTGGATTACGCCCATTGATCTGTTTTATGTGCGCCATCATGCCTACGCCGCCAAAGTGGATGCGGCCCAATGGAAATTAACCGTGGATGGCGAAGTAAACCAAACGCTTTCGTTGACGTTGGACGAACTGAAAAAACTGCCCAAGGCCACAGTCACCGTGACGCTGGAATGCGCGGGCAATGGCCGGGCGTTTTTTGATCCGCCGATGCCGGGCATTCAGTGGGAACGCGGCGCAGTCGGCACCGCGCGCTTTTCTGGCGTGCGACTGGCAGACGTGCTGAAAAAAGCCGGTGTCAAAGCGACCGGCAAATATGTCGCGCTGAACGGCGCCGACAAACCGGTGGGCAAACAGCCCGACTTCATCCGCAATTTGCCGCTCGCCAAAGCACTGCACCCGGATACCATCCTGGCGTATGAAATGAATGGTGAACCGTTGCCGATCATTCACGGCTTTCCGCTGCGCGCGATTGCGCCCGGCTGGGAAGGCGCGTATGCCGTCAAATGGCTGCAACACGTGCAGGTGATTGATAAGGAACACGAAGGCTTTTTCGTCAAAACCGCCTATCGCTTCCCCAACAAACAAGTCGCGCCCGGCGCTGCCGTTCCGCCCGAAAACATGGAGCCGTTGACCGGTTTGGTCGTCAAATCGTTGATCAATGCGCCCGCCAACGACACGAGCTTCAAACCCGGCAAAGTGAAAATCGCCGGTTTTGCCTGGGCAGGCGAATCCTTTATCAGCAAGGTCGAAGTTTCGAAAGACAACGGCGCGACCTGGGTGCTGGCCAAACTCGGCAAAGAACGCGAACGGTATGCCTGGCAATCGTTTGAATACGAATTCACCATTACCAAACCCGGTTCGTATTTGCTGATGGCGCGCGCCACAGACGACAAAGGCAACGTCCAGCCGGTTTCGCCGCACTGGAATCCGTCGGGGTATTTGTGGAACGTGATTGATAAAGTGAGGGTCAATGTCGAAGCCTAACGCAACATTCGTGAAGTTGGCGCTGGCGGCGCTGATGCTTGCTGCTGGCGTTTCTCTTAACTGGCCGACGTCCTATGCGTCGCAGGATTTGCCGCCCGGCAAAGGCGTTGAATTGGCAACGGCCAAATGCGTCACTTGCCACGAAGCCGACCTGATCCGCGCACAACGCCTGACCAAACAAGGTTGGACGCGCGAAGTCGAAAAGATGATCCGCTGGGGCGCGTCTGTCAACGACGCAGAGAAAACCATTCTGGTGGATTATTTTTCCGCGCATTTCGGCCCGCGTCCAACCGCGGCCACGAACGCCGTGAGCAGTGTCGAACGCGGCAAAAGCATCTTTGAAGACAAGTGTCTGGTCTGTCACGAAATAGACCTGACTGCGCAACAGCGCCTGACCAAACCGGGTTGGACGCGCGAAGTCGAAAAGATGGTGCGTTGGGGCGCATCAGTCACCGATGCAGAAAAAGGCCCGCTGGTGGATTACCTGTTCGCCACTTATGGGCCGCGTCCATTGGGCAAATAACCCTGACGCCGCCCATAAACGGCGCTCGCCCCAGGTCTACGCCAAACATACTCTGGCCCCAAACGAGGGCAGAAAGAGACGATGAATCTTTTTCTGCCCTCGTTTTTTGCTGGCATCCTACGGTTCGTTCCAGCCACCCAGTTCGTTCCAGCCACCTCAATCTTGCCGGGCTGGCGTTAGCGCGTCGTTAGCTTTTCTTGCCGCGCACGAATGTCCGCGGCTTCCTGGCTGCGCGGATAGCGGCGCAGCAATTCTCGATACGCCGCGCCGTCATACACGATGCGCTCTGCGGCTTCGTCAAAATCAAAGGTCACGCCGATACGATTGTACCGATCCAATCCGACGTAATTCAGGAAGTCGTCGCCCACACGACGTTTGGCGTCGCGCGTCAATCGCTCAGCCGCGCGCTCTGCCGTTTCGCCCAGCGAGCGCAACGCTTTGGGCGCGAATTTCGTCGCGCGAAATTCGTCCGCACACAACCGCGCCAACCGCACTTTCGTGAAATCGTCGCTTGTCTCTTCGGTCAACTGCCACAACCGTTGCGCGTCATTCGCGTTGCCGGGCCGTAAGACGGCATCGGCCAGCACCCAACCGCGCGTGTTGCGCGAAACCGCCACGCGATAAAACTTCGCGCCGCTGCGGGTCGTCAGCGTCGCCAAAATGCCGATGCGGCGTCCACGACGCAACCGCTGCGTCAGCGGCGCTTTGACGTCAGGACGCGCGCGCAAAGCTGCCAACCGTTCATCAAACACAACGGCGCGCGTGCCCGGCACAAACACTTTGCGCGTTTGCGCCAATGCCAGCGGCGTCAACCACAAGACAAACGGCAACCACATCGTTCCGAAAACGACCAAACGAATGAATCGCACACGAGGCATAGTGCTCCTAACCGGGGTGGCTGAGTCGGGTTGTCGAATTTAGCGGGCAGTGAGGTGGAGGGCTCCCCAACGTGAAACGCGAACCATCAACCAGCCGCGAGTTTGCGACCGGCGCGCGTATTTGGCAACGTCAACGTAAACGCCGAAAAATCGCGGGCATACCGCTGTTCCTGCGCTTCGATGGCGGCCAGATAATCAAACAGAATCAAACCTTTGCCGGGCGGCGCGACCGTCAACTGGTCAGCAAAAAACTGATACGGCAAACTCTTGCGCGTACTTTCGTCACGCCAGCGCGCCACGATCTGAATCGGTAAAAAATAGACTTCCCGGTGACTGCTGAATTCAACCAGGAAGCCGGCGACCGCGCCAAACTGCGCGGCGCGCTCCAGGAAGTGAATCTGGTGGGCGTGCAGATTGTCAAAATCCAGCAAATCGCGCCGGGTCGTTTTGGCGTCGTAAAAAATCGCGCGGCCATCTGGCGCGAGCACGCCGCCGTAATCTGGCTCGGCTTTCGATTCCGGCACAAACTTGCGCCAATCCGTCAATTTGTGAGTTTTGATTTGCTCTCTGAGCGCAGCCGCATCCAGACGCGCTTGGGCTTTGCCCGCATTCAATTCCAGCGCGGGCAATGACAATCCGCGCCGGGTTTCGCCGCGCTCGACCAGATACTTTCCGGGAATGGCTTTGCGTGTGATGCAGGCACGGCCCGTGCGCTCATAGCCTTCGTTGGTGCGGTTGACTGTTTCCTGAAAACCGCTGCCTGTTTCTGCGCCGCGCCGTTTGAACTTCATATCGAACAGACAGGAACTCCCGCGAAACAACCGGCAGCGGCGCGCCCAGCGCCGTCTCGTGCCGCTTCGCGGGAGCGAAAAGTTACGCGCCTTGTTCCATCGCCGCGTCGTCCATCTCGAAATTGGCATAGACGTTCTGCACGTCGTCGTGATCGTCCAGTGCGTCGTACAATTTCAGCATCTGGCCGACTTGCCCGCCTTCGAGCTTGATGGTGTTTTGCGGGATCATCGCGACTTCCGCCGACAACGGCTCGATGCCTTTGGCTTTGATGGCATCCAGAATGGCGTGGAAGTCTTCCGGTGCTGTCAAAATCTGGTAGGTTTCGCCGTCGTTTTGCATGTCATCCGCGCCAGCTTCGAGCGCGATTTCCATCATTTCGTCTTCGCCTTTGACGGTCGCGTCAATGATGATCTGTCCCTTCTTGTTGAACATCCAGGCGACCGAACCCGATTCACCCAGGTTGCCGCCGTTTTTGGAAAACAGATGGCGAATTTCAGACACCGTGCGGTTGCGGTTGTCGGTGGTAGTGTTGACCAACACGGCCACGCCGCCCGGCCCGTATCCTTCATAGGTGATTTCTTCGTATGCCGCGCCTTCCAATTCGCCAGTACCG
>WBZQ01003176.1_pt1 | contig 10296 bp, 10 predicted proteins | sample 5204251 | NCBI WGS metagenome assembly WBZQ01 (sample SAMN12412402, study PRJNA552823) | activated sludge metagenome | isolation source: activated sludge from nitrification reactor of wastewater treatment plant... | place: USA: Virginia | collected 2017-09 | reverse complement strand
TCGTTTCGGACCAGCGCGGTATAGCGTCCCCGGCCATACAAGCCCACCATGGTGATCTGCCCGAAGGAGTCGGTTTCGATATCGAGATAGATCGCCCGTTCGCGCAGCCATTCGTAGAGACGCCACTGGTGACGAGCCGCCAGGGTTTTTGCAAAGTACCGGCTATCCTGTTGGTCGAACCGTTCCTGTGCTTCTCTGATCCGGTCGTCGAAGAGAGCCTTTCGGCCCGTACTAAGTCCGCGTATGTCCCGCGTCGAGAGAAAGTGATCCCACGTGCAGACGCCCTGGCCCCAGAACCGTCGGTCTGTTCGCAGGCCGACTCCCGGCAAGAGGCAGAAGCTGGACGTGATCATGACGATAATCCGAACGGATCGACAGAACGTGCGGCGAAGGAACGGGTGCAACAGCGAGGAGGGGAGCGGGCGGCCCGGTCAGGACGGACTACAATTCCTCACCGTATTTCAGAAAATGTTGTTCCTTGGCGCCGGCGATCCAATTGTCGTGGCGGATGCGATCAGGGAAGGTGTTGAGTTCCGAAGCCATATGTTCGACGTCTTGCTCCTTCCATTCGGCGATCTGGCGAAATGTGAACATGCCCATGCGATTCAACACGCGCTCCATCACCGGTCCGATCCCGTGAATCTGCTTGAGATCGTCTTTCTGGGCGGGGCGTGATTTTCCGACACCGCGTGAAGCCGTGGAACTGTGGGACGCAGGATCGGCCGGGCTCGTCGATTTGGCCTGCGTCTGGTGCCGCTGGGCGACGCGGTATTCGACCAGCCGCTTGCGCAGTGCGCCGATTTCTTCTTCCCGTTCGCTGACGTCCATCACCCGCCGTTCTTCCGCCTCGCGGAGTTGAATCTCCTTCTTTTCCACCTCACCCCGGAACACGTCCAGTTCTTCCACCGTGGCGCGGAGACGTTGGAGATCCTGCTCCCGCTGTTGCAGCGTTTCGGTAAAGCGCGTGAGGTCTTCCTGGTTCTGTGTCCGCAGCCGAGCGAGTTCCGACTCCACCTCGCCGATGTGTGCCTGATGCCGGGCGAGGTCCTGCTCCTTCGCCTGCATCGCGGCAGAGGCGCGCGCGCGATCCTGTTCGAGTTCGCGCTCCAATCGCCGGGCTCGTTCCTGGAAGGGTTCCAATTCTTCGGTGCGCGCTCGCAGCCGGGCGATTTCGGCGTCTTTCGGCGCGAGTTGCTCCACCCAGGTTTTCAGCGTGGCGATCTCCTGATCCCGGCTGACCAACACGTCTTCCGCATTTTCCATCTGCGACTGCATCTCGGCGAACCCGGTCTGTTGCGCCTTGTACTTATTTTCGGCAACCTCGACTTCCCGGCGAAGCGTATCTCGTTCGCGTTCGGCGGCATGGAGGTGCACGCCTTTCTCCCGGAGTTCGGTTTGCAGCGTTGAGATCTGTTCGACCTTCGTGGCGAGATCGGCGGTCAAATCTTTAAGCGCCGCTTCGGAGGTAATCATCTTCCCTTCCAGCATCTGGACGGCGGAGGTGCGCACCTTCAATTCATGGTTCAGGGTGTCTAATTCATGTTCGCGGCCGCGGAGCCGGGTGGCAATTTCGGACAACTGCTGACGTTTTTCCGATGTGGCGAAACTGCGCAGCAGCCACCCCATCATGAGGCCGATGGTCGCCGCCACCAGCAAGCATCCGATCATTTGCAGAATCAAGGCTCCCATACGTTCACCGTTCCTCTTTCACACGAAATTCGATCCGCCGGTTCTTTTTCGACGCGGCGCGTGTCCGGTCCTGGCTCAGAGGACGGGAGGCGCCATATCCGACGGCAGTCAATCGATTGGTCACCCCATGATCAGCCAGATATTGGCGCACCGACTCGGCTCGCGTCCGGCTCAGCTGGAGGTTGTAGTCCGGGTCGCCGTAGGAATCGGTGTGGCCGCCGATTTCGATGACCGCCTCGGGCGAGCGCTTGAGCGCGGGAATGAGCTTATCGATGACCGCTCGTCCTTTAGGGGTGAGCACGGCGCTGTTGCTCTCAAACGCGATATGTTCTCCGCGCACGATCTCGTCCAATCCTGCCTGCACGTGCGCGCGAGACGCGTGCGCAGTCGGCGGGGTGGCGGTCAGCGTCGGCGCGGGCGCAGATGACGGGGAGGCGGACCCTGCGGCGACGGTCACCTGATCCTGCACGTGCATCGACGTGCCGAGCAGCGAGGCCATCTCATACACGAGTTTCGTTTTGGCTTCCCCGTTCGCGACCGCACCCTTGACCGTCGCCGTTTGACCGGAGACCGTCAGACTGGCCTGGTGTTGATGAAGGGTGGCCACCTGTGCCAGCAGGGCCGGCAGGGCGGTTTCCCACGTAGCGGCTCCGCTGTCTTCTAAGACCTCAAGATTGTCGGTGACACGCAATTTGAGGGTCTTGGCGAGTTCCTGCGCGCGCGTGACGGCGGCGAGTTTGGCCTCTTCGCTTCCGATTGCGCCGGAGAGCGTGAGGTGGCCGTTTTCAAGATGGGCACTGAATGAGGGATGGCCCGTTGCCGACGACGTGACCGGCAGGTGTCGAGGGATACAGATGAGCGCCAATAATGTGAGTGCAAAGAGTCCTACGCCGAAAATAATTCCGCGCGACATGCGCCAGCCCTTATCGCCCCGGAGACGAGGCCTCGCTGTGGCGCCGTAGGCCACAGGAGATTGGTGTGGGTGAAGACTTCGAGTGTTACTTGATTTCCTGATTGGCAGCGCCAGGCGGACCGATCAGGAATTGCGAAGGGTATCACATCGCTGGGGCTCATGCTAGCCTGGATTATTGGTGGCAGGGCCGTCGATGAGTTACTCCCGGGAGCCCGAGGACGCGCCGGTGGTGTGGTGTCGTTCTCGATCGGCTTGCAGTGGCGTCGAGGCATCTGTTATTGTCACGGCGTTTTTTCGTCCAATGTGATCCCACCCACACGATATCCATAGTTGAAGGAGTTCATCATGGCCAGCATTGCGCGGGCACTGATCAGTGTTTCTGACAAGACCGGAGTTGTGGAAATGGCCAGAGGGTTGGCAGCCCTTGGCGCGGAAATATTGTCCACCGGCGGAACCGCCAAAGCCTTGCGTGATGCGGGTGTGGCGGTGATGGACGTGGCCGCCTACACGGGGTCGCCCGAGATTCTCGATGGCCGGGTCAAGACCTTACACCCGAAAATTCATGGCGGCTTACTGGGGCGTCGCGGCGTGCCCGACCACGTCAAGCAGATGCAACAGCACGGCATCGGCAATATCGATGTCGTCGTCGTGAATCTGTATCCCTTCGAATCGACGATCGCCAAGCCCAATTGTCCCTTCGAGGAGGCGATCGAGAACATCGACATCGGCGGTCCCTCCATGTTGCGCTCCGCCGCGAAGAACCATGAGGATGTGCTCGTCGTGGTCGACCCGTCCGATTACACCCGCGTGTTGGAGGCCGTGAAGGCCGGTTCCGTGACGCCGGCGTTACGCCGCGAACTGGCCATGAAGGTGTTTCAACATACGGCGCGGTACGACAGTCTGATTGCCGGCTATCTCGAAAAGCAGGTGCAGGGGAGCGAGGTGAAGTTTCCTGCCATCCTGTCGCTGCAGTTCGAGCGGGTGGAGACACTGCGCTACGGGGAAAATCCGCACCAGCAGGGGGCGTTCTATCGTGAAATGCAGGCCAAGGAACCGGCCGTGTCACGCGGGAAGATCCTGCATGGCAAAGCCATGTCCTACAATAATTTCCTCGATTCCAATTCGGCGCTCGAACTCGTGAAAGAATTCGACCAGACTGCCGTGGCCATCATCAAGCACAACAATCCCTGCGGCTGCGCCCTCGGCGCCACGCCGGTGGAAGCCTATGTCAAAGCGCGCGCGACGGATCCTGTGTCGGCGTTCGGCGGGGTGATTGCGTTTAATCGTCCGGTGGATCTGGCGGCGGCGAAGGAGATTACCTCCACGTTTGTCGAAGTCGTCATCGCGCCGGGTTTTGCTGAAGATGCGTTGGCGGAGCTCAAGCGGAAAAAAGACATTCGTCTGCTGGATGTCGGACCGCTCAGCAAGGCGACCGCGGAAGGGTATGACCTCAAGAAGCTGGTCGGTGGATTGATCGTCCAGGACCGGGATCTCGGCGTAATCAAGGACATCAAGGCACTCGCTGTGCCGACCTCACGCAAACCGACCGAGCAGGAATATGCCGCTTGCGCCTTTGCCTGGGTGGTCTGCAAACATGTGAAGTCGAACGCCATCATTTACGGTCGGCCTGGTGAAATCGTCGGCATCGGCGCGGGACAGATGAGCCGGGTCGATTCGGTGAAATTGGCGGCGATGAAAGCCCAGTCGTCCGTGAAGGGCTGTGTCATGGCGTCTGACGCGTTCTTCCCGTTCCGGGATGGCATCGATGCCGCGGCGGAAGCCGGTATCACCTGTGTGATTCAGCCCGGCGGGTCTATCCGTGACGCCGAGGTGACCAAGGCGGTGGATGAACATGGCATGGCGATGATTCTTACCGGTATGCGCCACTTCCGCCACTGAGGCGCGTTGAAACGGGCCTCCAACTTGGTTCTCGGCTCGAAAAAATCCTCAACGTAGCCAGCAGGCTACGCCTCCGGTTTTTTCTCGCCTGCGGCCTCGTTGGACGACCCGTTTGAACGCCCTCACGGATGTCGGGAGATGGACTGAGCGAAACGAGCGACAAGCCGAGGCGTGGCAGCATCGAGCGCACTTCATTCAAGCAAAGGTTGAACTGTGAAGATTCTGGTTGTCGGCAGTGGTGGACGGGAGCATGCGCTGGTCTGGAAGATCGCCCAGAGTCCGCGGAAGCCGCAAATCTTTTGCGCGCCGGGCAATGCCGGCATCGAAGGCCTGGCGACCTGCGTGCCGGTCAAGGCGGATGACATTGCCGGACTGAAGGCCTTTGCGCTGAAGGAAGGGATTGATCTGACCGTCGTTGGTCCTGAGGCGCCGTTGGCCCTTGGTATTGCCGATGAGTTCAGGAAAGCGCGTTTGAAAATATTCGGTCCTACCAAAGCCGCCGCGCGTTTGGAATCCAGCAAAAGTTTTTCCAAAGACATCATGGCTGCGAATCGCATCCCGACGGCCGTTTCGCGCAGCTTCGAGCAGATGGATCAAGCGCTGGCCTATCTGGAGGCTCAACCCGTTCCCATTGTCGTGAAGGCCGACGGCCTTGCGCAGGGCAAGGGCGTGGTGGTGGCGACGACCCGTGAGGAAGCCAAGCAAGCGGTCCGCGATGCGATGGAAAAGTCCGTGTTCGGCCAGGCCGGCCAACGGGTGTTGATCGAAGAGTTCCTCGACGGCGAAGAACTGACCATCATGGCATTCACGGACGGAAACACCGTCGTGCCGATGATCCCCGCGCAGGATCACAAACGTATTGGAGACGGGGACGCCGGACCCAATACCGGCGGCATGGGGGCCTACGCTCCGGCTCCCATCGCGACCGCTGCGCTGCGCGATCAGGTGACGCGGCAGGTGCTGCAGCCGACGGTGGATGCGATGGCCCGTCTGGGCTGTCCGTTCCAAGGCGTGCTCTACGCGGGGCTGATGATTGTACGCGGCACGCCCTACGTGCTGGAGTTCAATGCGCGTATGGGCGATCCGGAAACGGAGGTCGTGCTGCCGTTGCTGAAGACCGATCTGGTGGACGTGATGGAGGCGGTGGTTGACCATCGCCTTGATGAGCTGGCGGTTGAATGGCGGGAGGACACGGCCGTCTGTGTCGTGATGACCTCGCCGGGATATCCCGGATCCTACGAGACCGGATTCCCTATTCAGGGTTTGACGGCTCCCTCCGGCGCGTCGCCTCTTGCGGTGTTTCATGCCGGAACCAGGCGGGAGGCCGGGCAGGTGGTGACGGCAGGCGGAAGGGTATTGGCCGTGGCGGCATGGGCGCCGTCCTTATTGCAAGCGCGGGCGCAGGTGTACCAGGCTGTGCCGACCATCACCTTCCAGGGACGTCACTATCGCACCGATATCGCGTACCGGGCCCTTCCGAGCCAGTCTTGAGTTTCTTGCCCTAGGCCGTGACATGGCTCTGGTTCTTCCTTTCCTCGACACGACGTGTGATGCCATTCTCCCAGAAGTGCGGCGTGTCCTGACCGCGCAGGGCCTCATTGCATTGCCGACCGAAACCTATTATGGCTTAGCGGTTCGCCCCACCGACGAGAATGCGGTGCGCCGACTGATTGCCGTGAAAGGCCGGCCGGCCGAGAAGCCCATTCTCGTGCTCATCGGCGGCCGCGATCAGTTGTCGTCGTTGGTGTCCTCGATTCCTCCGGCCGCCGCGGCGCTGATGGATCTGTTTTGGCCTGGGCCGTTGACCATCGTGTTTCCTGCCGCGGCCGGCTTGTCGCCGTTGTTGACGGCGGGAACCGGCACGATCGGAGTTCGATGGTCTCCGCTGGCGACACTGCAGCGCCTGCTCACTCAGACCGGTCCTTTGACCGGGACCAGCGCCAACCGGTCATCCGAACCACCTCTCGATCAGGCAGAGTCGGTGCAGCAAACCCTCGGGCCGTTTCTCGATCTGATTCTGGACGGCGGGCGCACGCCGGGCGGGTCTGCGTCGACCGTCGTGGATGCGTGCGAACAGCCGCGCCTGCTGCGAGCGGGCCTGTTATCGATGGAACGGATCCGTGCGGGTCTCGCACAACAGGGGTACACACTTTCATCATGATTTGATGGAGCGTTGTGGGTATAATTCACCCACATGGGAGGACCACTTATGCTGATTCGTTCACGTCGCGCGGTGATGGGATTGTCGATGCTCGGGTTCAGCAGCCTGTTGCTGCTGGCAGGATGCGATTTTTGGCCGCCGGCTCTCCAGGCCCAAATTGAACAACTGCATTCGGAAGCCCAACAGGCGGCGGCGGATAAAGCGCTCTTGCAGAATCAGCTCAACGCCGCGAACAAGGCGAAAGAAGAGTTGCAAATTCGTGTTGAAGATCTCACGCGGGTGAATAAAGAGAAGTCGGCGATGATTGCGAACTTGGAGCACACGATCGCTGCAGCGAAGGAGCGAGCCGTGAAAGCCGCCAAGACTCCTGCCGCGAAGCCGCCCGCCAAAACGACCGTTAAGAAGCCCGTCAAAACGACGTCAAAAGCAACGTCGAAATCCTCTGCCAAATCCTCGACCGTCAAAAAACACAAGCCTGTCCAGCTTCGATAAGCCTAGCCCGCATTATTCATGAGAGTTCGTGACGAAACCGCCAAGACGCCACGCGAGACGGGCGCGCGGAGCTCCGAGAGGTCGAGGCATACTTGAAACAGTATGTTGAGGCCGCGAGGAGCGAGCCCGCCCGCTGGCATGCCGCACAACCGCATGCCAGCTTGTCGCAGCGGCGTATCGGCGGTTGCAGTAGAAGTCATCGTGAATAATGCGGGCTAGTAACGTCACCGGGCTAGGCCGGCCTGCTCTGTCGGTATCCTGACTGCCCGAACAGTGCGCGGCTCGCTCCTCCGCTTGTGGGCAGGAGTTCGCTGATCAGGATTTACTTGTAGATGAAGCGGACGACTGGGAGCTCGCTGCCCCGCCGCCGGACGTGCTCGTGCTGGTCGACGCGGGGGCGCTGGGTGTCGCGGCCGGTGAGGCTGCTGCAGGCGCCGAGCTCGAGGCCGGGCTCGTGCTTGTGGCGTCCGATGAGGCCGGGGTTTTCGCCTTGTCTGCACCGGCTGCCGCCGGCTTGTCGGACGTATCGCTGCCTCCCGGTTTCATCTTGTCCGAGTAGTCGGTGATATACCACCCGCTGCCTTTGAACATAATGGCCGGCGGCGAAATCAGCTTCGTGACTTCCTTTCCGCAACGCACACATTCCTTGATGGGATCATCCTTGATGCTCTGCTTCACCTCGAAGCGGTGCGCACAGCTGCTACATTGATACTCATATATTGGCACGGGTCTTCCTCCTCTGATCGTAGAGCCTTGTTCGGTGGTGGTCGCTCGGTCCGTGATCTGTGGAACCTCTGTCCCTCATAACCTCATGTGCGCAACAATCAAGGGGCTGAGGGATCGAAAAGCTGTGCGATCACGACAGACGGCGGAGCGCCGCTTCGATGCGGGTCAATCCGCGTTCGATGGCCTCCATCGAGGTCGCATAGGATAGCCGGATATGGACGTCACTTCCAAACGGTTCACCGGGGACCAGCGCCACTTGCGCTTCGTTGAGTAAGTAGGTTGCCAGATTGGCCGCCGAGCCGATGGGTTGATCCTTCCATCGCTTGGTCAGCAGACCGGTCACATTGGGAAAGGCGTAAAATGCGCCGGTCGGCATGCGACAGGTCACGCCGGGCATTGTGTTCAGACGCTCGACCATGAGGCGTCGTCGCCGATCGAATTCCGCGACCATCACGGTGGTAAAGGGATTGCCGAGACGGAGGGCCGCCACCGCGGCTTTTTGCGAAATGGAGCAGGGGTTCGAGGTGCTTTGGCTTTGGATGTTGGCCATCGCTGTCAGCAGCGGCTTCGGTCCTGCGGCATACCCGATCCGCCAGCCGGTCATGGCGTAGGCTTTTGAGACACCGTTGATCACCACCGTGCGGGCTGCGACTTCCGGGCTCAGGCTGGCGATGCTGATGTGCTGCACGCCGTCATAGAGCACCTTCTCGTAAATCTCGTCTGAAATGATGACCAGGTCATGACGCAAGGCGACGGCCGCGATGCGTTCCAGGGTGTTCCGGTCGTACGTGGCACCGGTGGGATTGCAGGGGCTGTTGACGATAATCGCTTTGGTGCGCGGGGTGATCACGGCTTCCAGCGCGTCTTGTGTGATCGTGTATCCATCCCGTTCCTGAGTCTGCAGCAGGACCGGTGTGGCATCGTTCAGGAGAGTTTGATCCTGATACGAGACCCAGAAGGGGACGGGAATAATCAATTCGTCGCCCGCCTCCAGTAGGGCTTCTGCGACGTTATAGAGCGAGTGTTTCGCGCCGCAGGACACCAGAATTTGGGACTTGTCGTAGTGCAGTCCTTGCTCGTCTTTCAACTTGTCCGCGATGGCGTTGCGCAATTCGTCGATGCCTGACGAGGGCGTATATTTCGTAAAGCCTGCGCGAATGGCGGCTTCAGCCGCAGCTTTCACCGGCTCCGGCGTATCAAAGTCCGGTTCGCCGGAGGCAAAATCGATCACGTCGATGCCTTGTGCCGCCATGGCTTTCGCAGTGGCGGTAATGCTCAGGGTTGGGGAGGGCACAATGCGTCCGACACGGGCTGCCAGTTTCATCCTTTGAAACTCCGAATTCGTTCTTGGAGCCTCCGTGCCACTTCGGGGTGCACAAAGTCTTTCAGTGACCCGCCGTGGCTGGCGACATCCTTGATGATGGTGGAAGAGAGATAGGAATATTCTTCACTGGGCATGAGAAACACCGTCTCGACGGTTTCCGCCAGTTTACGATTGACCAATGCCATTTGAAACTCGTGCTCGAAATCAGAAATCGCGCGGAGTCCCCGCAGGATAGCATGGGCGCCGCTGGTGCGCACAAAATCCACCAACAGTCCCTCGAAGGTCGTGACCTCCAGGTTCGGGAGATCCTTGGTGACGAGGCGCACCATGTCCAATCGTTCCTCGGTGCTGAATAGTGGATGCTTGCCCGGGTTAGGGGCGATGGCCACAATGACTCGCGAGAACATCCGGAATCCGCGCCGGATGATATCACTGTGCCCATGCGTGATCGGGTCGAATGTGCCGGGATAGACGGCGGTCTTCATGCAGAGGGGACTTCTTTCGGCGCGAGGTGAAATCGGGTCAGCGCGGTGTCGCCGTAGTCGTAGCGCTTCACCTGGGAAAGCGGCCCCAGGACGGAGGGAATGTCCGCTTTCCGTCCATGTTCGAGGATAACAATGGCGTCCTCGGCCAGCCAGCCCGCGCGCCATTCTGTCGCCAGGGCAATCAATTCAGGCGTGAGTTGATAGGGTGGATCGCAGAAGACCACGTCATAGGGGCCAGACCACTGCGTGCCGCGACGAAAAAACTGATTCACCTGACAGGCGCACACATTGGCGGACTGTTCCAACCCGCATTGGCGCAGATTCGATTGGACCAGGCGTAGGGCCTCGCGATCGGCTTCCACGAAGGTCACATGCGTCGCCCCGCGGCTCAAGGCCTCAATGCCGATTGAGCCGGTTCCCGCATAGAGGTCCAATACGCGTGCCCCCACGATGCGTTCGCCAAGGATAGAAAAGAGGGCCTCTTTGACCCGGTCGGATGTCGGGCGGATGGCCTGTCCCCTGGGACCCAGCAACCGTCGGCCCCGATGCAGCCCTGCGATGACGCGCATGATCGTATTCAGGTGAGAGCCATTCGTCTCTGGCTAAG
>WBZQ01003174.1_pt1 | contig 10298 bp, 5 predicted proteins | sample 5204251 | NCBI WGS metagenome assembly WBZQ01 (sample SAMN12412402, study PRJNA552823) | activated sludge metagenome | isolation source: activated sludge from nitrification reactor of wastewater treatment plant... | place: USA: Virginia | collected 2017-09 | reverse complement strand
TCTTCGCCGCATCTTCCAGGTCAGAAAAGCTTGATTGCATCGCTCTATTCCATGTTTATCAATAGCGAGGTATTTTATCTTACTTCTGTAAGTCGATTCGATGTGATCGAATAGATCAGTGTTTCCCTAGCTTTCTATGGGAAGCCTAGGCCAAATGCTGTGATCGACAGCGTATTTCTTTGGAATGTGACTTTTCTCACAAAATTTATATGTAAACTGCGTTACGATGATGGTTATTACTTAAGTCAATTTCTGATGGCTTGGTTGATGTAGCTATCAATATCAATAAATATCAAAATAATTTTTAAAATGCTATCGAACCGAGCTATTTTGTGCGTAAAAAACATCATGCCAATATATGGGTTCTTTAGGTTTTATGGGATCGCACGAAAGTTAGCTATCATCGTTTTATGTGTAAGCGTTTTGATCATCTGCATGGTTGCATTCATCGGAAAAGTGCATGCATCGAGCGTATGTAAAGTTGAAGTGGCTCGGATTGTATCGACTCAAGGCACCATCGAAGTGCGTCGCGCTCAGCAAAGGCAGCAAATCTGGCAACCGGTAACCCTGGATACGGTGCTGTGTTTGGGCGATATGATTCGTTCCCGCACACACAGTCGTGCGACGCTGCGCCTGGCTAATGAAAGTTTTTTGAACTTAAATCAGAAAAGTAGCATGACTTTCTTGCCGGCGAATGAAGAAAAGAAATCTTTTCTGATGCAGCTACTTGAAGGTGTCATCCACATTATTACCCGCACTCCGAAACCCTTTGATGTGACTACTCCATTTGTGAACGCAAGCGTGCACGGCACCGAGTTTCTTGTCGAAGCGGCTGAAAAAAATAACCGAGTGGTAGTATACGAAGGCAAGGTTGCGGTAACGAATGATTATGGCAGCGTTGTTTTAAATGATCGTGAGGCAGCTACCGCCAGTCAGTATCAAGCGCCACAAAAAACCATCCACATTCATCCTGTCGATGCCGTGCAATGGGCGCTTTATTATCCAACCCTGGCGATGTATTGGCTGCGAGAAGACGCGGATGCGTCCGGTGCTATTGCCTCGATTCAACGAGCCAGCGATGCATTGATTGTTGGACAAGCCGATGAGGCCAAATCTGTCATTGCACAAGTATTGCGACGAGAACCCAATAACAGTGATGCGCATGCGCTACTGGCTATTATTGCGGTGACGCAGAATGACAAAGAGGCTGCGTATGATTCTGCCAACCAAGCGGTGATTTTCAATCCGCAATCAGCGGTGGCTTATATTGCACTTTCGTATACACAACAAGCCCGTTTTGAAATTGAAGAAGCATTGACCAGCATTCGTAAAAGTCTCGTAATCGATCCGCACAATGCGTTGGCTGTGGCGCGTTTGGCTGAATTGCAAGCTTCATTGGGTGAACTGGAACAAGCGTTGGTTTCCGCGCAGCAAGCCGTGCAACTCAACCCTAATTTAGCCAGAACGCAAACGGTATTGGGTTTTGCCCATTTGTTGCAAATGGATACGCAAATGGCTAAACATACTTTTAACCGATCGATTGCTTTGGATTCAGCCGATCCCATGCCACGGCTTGGGTTGGGGTTAGCACTGATTCGAGAAGGCCAGCTCGAGGCAGGTCGTGCGCAGCTTGAAGTCGCTGTCAGTCTCGATCCGGCCAATTCACTGATTCGCAGTTACTTGGGTAAGGCGTATTTTGAAGAAAGACGTTATCCACATGCCAGCACGCAATTTGATCTGGCTAAAGAACGCGACCCGAAAGATCCAACGCCTTGGCTGTATGATGCGATCCAAAAGCAAACCCAGAACCGCCCGATTGAAGCGTTACAAGACATTCAAAAGTCGATCGCATTAAATGATAATCGTGCAGTGTACCGTTCCAAATTTTTGCTCGACCGTGACGAAGCCGCACGGGGTTCCAGTCTCGCCCGCATTTTTGAAACCTTGGGATTCGAACGCCGTGCTGTGATGGAAACGGCCAAGTCTTTGAGCTCTGACCCAGCCAATCATTCCGCGCACCGTTTTCTGGCAGATACTTATGTGAATACACCTCGGCATGAAATCGCCCGTGTCAGTGAATTACTGCAAGCGCAGTTATTACAACCGATCAACGTCAATCCGGTGCAACCGCATATGGCGGTGGCTGATTTGAATATCATTACCGGCACGACACCCTCAGCGGTTTCATTTAACGAGTTTGCGCCACTGATGGAGCGCAACAAGCCCCAAGTGGTTGCATCGGGGGTCGTGGGCAGCAATAGTACGCTAGGCAATGAAGTGGTGGCTTCGATGCAACGCGACAGGGCTTCGGTGAGTTTGGGGCAGTTTCATTACGAGACCAATGGCTTTAGAGAAAATAATGATCAAAAACATAATATTTACAATGGGTTCTTCCAGTATGCGCTAACACCTAAATTGAATGTCCAAACGGAAGTACGAAGACGAGAGACTGAACATGGAGACTTAAAGCTTAATTTCAAAGAGAAAGCCGATGAAGGCTATTATAGAAAACTGAATGAAAGTACTGCCAGGATTGGCGCTAGATATGCACTATCGCCCAATCAAGATATTATTCTATCGGGAAAATATGTTGATCGTGATGTAAACGTCACCACAGAAGGACTTTTCCACAATAAAAGTAAACTGAGTGGTTTTCATGGGGAAATGCAGCATTTATATCGAAATGATCGATATAATACCACTACGGGTGGAGGGGGATATGATTTTGATGGAACTCTTCAAGAAAAAAAAGAAACTCATACAAGAAAAAATATTTATAACTATACCAATATCAATTTATTGTCGAACTTGACCACAACCTTGGGTCTGAGCTACGACAGTTTCAAAAAAACTGAGGATAAAGAGACTGAAGATAAGGATGTCGATAAAATTAACCCGAAATTCGGCTTGCAATGGGATATGACAAGCTTTCTGCGGCTCAGAGCGGCCTGGTTCGAAACAACCAAGTCACATCTTGTCGCTCAACAAACCATTGAACCTACACAAGTGGCTGGGTTTAATCAATTCTACGATGATCCCAATGGGACTAGATCGCGGAGAATGGGGATTGGGTTGGATTCAAAAGCTTATGAAAAGATATTTAGTGGTTTCGAGATTTCTAGGAGGCATATTAAAGTTCCTTTAAAGAATAAGTTCTCGAAATATGAAGAAGAACTCTATCGCGCTTATGTATATTGGGCGCTTCATACAAATTGGGTAGCTAAAGGTGAATTTCAATATGAAGATTTTACAGATAAAAGTGGTGCACGCGACAGCAATCCCATCAAATTGCAAACATTGAGCGCACCAGCAAGTATTGAATATTTTCATCCTTCAGGCATATTTTCTAGGTTTATGACTACTTTCGTTCAGCAAGATTTAGTGAGGGGAAATAGCGATAAATCTGGCACTAGTCATTTTGTGCTGCTTGATTTCTCGGTCGGCTTTCGTTTTCCTAACCGCAGAGGCATCCTTAGCCTGGAAGGAAGGAATTTACTAGATGATAATTTTTATTATAGAGATGATACTTTTAGGAACTCAGAACCTGGTATCACAAGATTCATTCCTCAACGCACTATATTTTTGGGGGTAACGTTAAATTTATAGGGGGGCGAATACCATAGCCATAAGGTCGTTAACTTAAACCATTTATTTTTAAATAATCATTTTACTTACTAAAGAAAGGGATATATATTATGGATGTGCTTGCATCTACTATGCTGATTAATTCAAAATCTGGTCGAGTATTTTGGTGGGATTTAGATCAAAATGGAAATCCAGTCGGTTCACAACATAGTAGTGATTTCAATGATCAAGATAATGCTACGACCTCTCCTGGATATACTTTTATTTTCAGGGCTAGTGGTAGCGGATTTTATATATATCGAGCGACAAGAGGTACGCTTCCCAATGGCGATCAAGGGTGGGTCATAGACACCACTTTCAATCCTAGACCTGTTTGTTCTGGCCCACAATCCAGAATAAAAATATCTGACTGAAAATGTGTTATCGCAATTGTAAGAAATTAGTGTTATTGAATACTCGCTAGGTTTCCAATTACTGTTTCTAGAGGTTAATTTTACATTAGTGAGATCGCTGCGTAACTGTGTTTTTGAGCTTTCCTGATTACTTACAGTACTGAGAATTGAACACTTAAGAATCTTGTGGGGTGGAAATAATTCAGTTACGTGGCGGTCTTTTAACTATCAGATTGTCGATAAGTATTTTCTGGAAAAACCATCATGCCTTTCGATCTTGTGCTGCTCTGGACAGACGCGTTGATTTATTTGTTTGTCTTGATGATTTTGATAGGCATGGGGTATGTGCGCCGCCATCCGCATTTGCTAGCTTCCTGGAAGCGTGTCGGGCATAGTGCGAGTGGCATGTCGTCACTCACTATCTTGTTGTTTTTCTTATTGATTGGTTTTCTCGATACGATTCATTTTCGCCCTGCCTTAGAGTCAAACAACTCGCAATCTGAGCCTATTTATAGTGTGGATGTATTGAGTGCGTTGGATATTCTGGTGACGCCATTACGCACCCAAGTGGAAAAAACCTATTCCGCTCCCTTGGCAACGCATCTGTATGCGAAAGAGACTATCGAATTGCCAGATGGTCAGCAGATGCGTACTTTTGCGCGTTTGCAATATGGCGGTGCGCATTTGCAGCACCCTGAAACAGAGCATGCTACGGATGTTTGGGTACGTTCCCTACAAGGTGCTGGTTACGGTTTTGCGGTATGGTGCTTGCTGTTGATTGCTTTAACTGCTGCGCTATCCAAACAGTATGAATGCTCATTCAAACAAAGTTTCGGATTGGTTTGGCAGCGAACGTCAGAAACTCCGTGGTATGCGATACTCATCACGCTGCTTATTTTGTTGCTGTTGGTTGGTTGTGTTTCTGCTCTAATTGGCTACTACCATGTATTGGGAACCGATAAAGTCGGTCAAGATGTCTTGTATCAATCATTGAAAAGCATTCGCGTCGCCTTGGTCATTGGTACGTTGACGACGCTCATCATGTTGCCGTTTGCCTTATTGCTGGGGATTATGGCGGGATATTTTCGCGGTTGGATCGATGATGTCATTCAATATGTTTATACCACGTTGAATTCGATTCCCGGCGTGCTGTTGATTGCGGCCGCAGTGTTGATGATGCAGGTGTATATCGAAACGCACCCGGATATTTTTGATACTACGGCGGCGCGTGCAGATTTGCGTTTGCTCTTTTTGTGCATCATTCTGGGAATTACCAGTTGGACAGGGCTGTGTCGCTTGTTGCGTGGTGAAGCGATGAAGTTGCGTGAACTGGAATATATTCAAGCGGCCCATGCATTTGGTGTTTCACATTGGCGTATTATCACCCGGCATATCTTGCCGAACGTGATGCATTTGGTGTTGATTGCGATTGTCATGGATTTCAGCAGCCTGGTTCTGGCGGAAGCGGTGTTATCGTATGTCGGTGTGGGGGTTGATCCTTCGATGATTAGTTTTGGTACGATGATCAATGCCGCGCGGTTGGAAATGGCGCGTGAACCGATGGTTTGGTGGGCGTTGTTGGCTGCATTCATTTTTATGCTAGCGCTAGTTTTAAGTGCCAATTTATTCGCTGATGCGGTGCAGCACGCGCTTGATCCACGTACCCGTACGCTACGGCATAGCAATCGTTTAAAGCATCGTCCGCATCAATCCGGAAAGAATGCTGTACCGGTAACCATAGAAACCAATACCGTAGCCAAAACAAACCACCGCATATGAATACGTTAGTTGAGATTGACCAGTTAAAAACCGTATTGCATGCAAGTGATGAACCGATTCGTGCTGTCGATGGGTTATCTTTAAAAATCGCATCCGGTGAAACTTTTGCTTTGCTGGGTGAATCTGGTTGCGGTAAATCAATGACCGCACTTTCTATCATGCGTTTGCTCCCCGATGTCGGCGAAATAATATCCGGGCAGATTCGTATCAAAGGCATTGATTTATTACAATTGCCCGAGTTTGCCATGCGCCGCATTCGTGGCAAGCGTATTAGCATGATTTTTCAGGAACCGATGCTGAGCCTAAATCCGGTCATGACGATTGCTGAACAAATTCATGAAGTGCTGTCGCAACATAGCCAATTATCGCATTCATCGGCACAACAGCGTATTGTCGAGTTACTCGAGCAAGTTGGTATCTCCGATGCGGAACACCGCATGCATGAGTATCCCTTTCAATTTTCGGGCGGTATGAAGCAACGCGCTATGATTGCCATTGCGTTAGCGGGTGAACCCGAGTTGTTAATCGCGGATGAACCTACCACTGCTTTGGATGTGACGATTCAGGCACAAGTGTTGGATTTGTTGCGTCAGATACAGCAGCGCAATCACATGGCTATTCTATTGATTACGCATGATTTGGGCGTGGTTGCTGAAATGGCCCAGCAAGTGGGGGTTATGTATGCAGGTGAAATCGTTGAAATGGCCAGTCGCGAAGATTTCTTTAATCACCCTGCACATCCTTATACCCAGCAATTATTTGCATCCTTACCGGAAAAGCACAAACGCAACCATGCATTAGCGGTTATTCAGGGCACTGTCCCGTCGTTGGCGCAGATTTTTGTGGGCTGCCGTTTTGCAGATCGTTGTCAACAAGCGATGGCGGTTTGCCATGAACATATACCGCGGTGGTCCTTGATCACGGACGGTCATCAAGTCCGTTGCCACTTGTACGATAGCAAGAATCAACATGCTGAGCGTAGTGCTGTTATCAATGATTCCATTATTTTCGGTGCGCCGGATAAAAATACTGATATCGAGCCTATTACAGCAGTTTCCCCATTGCTTCGGGTGACGGATCTCAAAGTGCATTTCCCAATTCGAAAGGGCTTTTTCAAACGTATTGTTGGGCATGTACGAGCTGTCGATGGGGTATCGTTACAAATTTCCGCCGGTAAAACTTTGGCATTGGTTGGGGAGTCTGGTTGCGGTAAAACAACCATTGGTAAAAGCATTTTGCAGTTGATTCAGCCCACTGCTGGAAGTATCCTGTTTAAAAATCGGGAATTGATATCATTGAGTCGCAGCCAGTTACAAAAAATCCGCTCGCAATTCCAAATCATTTTTCAAGATCCTTTTTCTTCTCTGAATCCACGTATGCGTGTACGAGAAACCCTTCTGGAGGGTATGAATGCATTGTGCGTTAATCAATTATCCGATACACACAATGAGCAAGAAATCGATCTGTTATTGCAACGCGTCGGTTTACCAATTGAGGTAAAATGGCGCTTTCCACACGAATTTTCCGGTGGTCAGCGACAACGTATCGCAATTGCTCGCGCTCTGGCTGTTAATCCCGAGTTGCTCATCTGTGATGAGCCAACCAGCGCGTTGGATGTATCGGTTCAGGCGCAAATACTGAATTTATTGAAGTCATTACAAAGTAGCTTAGGAATTACCTTTTTGTTTATAACGCATAATATTGCTGTGGTTGAATATTTAGCCGATGAAGTTGCCGTGATGTATCTCGGGCGCATAGTCGAGCAAGGTCAGGTTGATGAAATCATGGATACGCCAAAACATCCCTACACACAAGCTTTATTGTCGTCTGTGCCAAAAATCAAGCAAGATCGAAATCATCCATTGATTCGCCTAAAAGGTGATTTACCCTCACCAGCCGCACCGCCATCGGGTTGCCATTTTCATCCGCGTTGCCCTAAGGCTATGCCGATTTGCCGCGAACAATACCCCGCTGTCAGTACCTTTAGTAACACCCATACTAGCCATTGTTTTCTCTATTCACAGGAATCGTAGTCTTAACCCATGAGCATTCACCAAGAAGTTGCGAGGCGTCGCACGTTTGCCATTATTTCTCATCCCGATGCAGGCAAAACAACATTGACGGAAAAGTTGCTGATGTATGCGGGTGCGATACATATTGCTGGTAGTGTTAAAGCGCGTAAAGCTAGCCGTCATGCCACTTCTGATTGGATGGAAATTGAGAAGCAACGGGGCATCTCGGTTGCCAGCTCGGTGATGCAAATGGAGTACCGTGACTGCGTCATTAATTTGCTCGATACACCGGGACATCAGGATTTTTCTGAAGATACTTACCGCGTCCTCACCGCTGTGGATGCTGCCTTGATGGTCATTGATGCGGCCAATGGCGTGGAAGCGCAAACGCTGCGTTTGTTGGAAGTTTGCCGTGCACGTAATACGCCCATTGTAACATTTGTCAATAAAATGGATCGCGAAGTGCGGCAACCGCTTGATTTGCTCGATGAAATTGAGCGCACACTTGGCATGTCGACCATACCTTTCACTTGGCCCGTCGGCATGGGTAAAAGCTTTCAGGGAGTATGTGACCTGAGAAATGACTGCATGCGGGTATTTCAGGCAGGCGCTGATCGCGTTACTAAAGACGAAGAAGTCATTGCGCATTTCGATGATCCCAATTTACAACAACGTTTTGGCGCAGAATTGCCAATTGCGTTACAAGAAATTGATTTAATCAAAGGCGCTTCACCTGCTTTCGATCACGGAGATTTTCTGGCAGGCGAGCAAACACCAGTATTCTTCGGTTCCGCCATTAACAATTTTGGTGTACGCGAAATTCTCGATGCGCTGGTTGAGCTTGCGCCGCCACCCAAATCGCGCCATGCAATTCAACGTGAAGTATTACCGGATGAAAAGAAATTTTCCGGAATGGTGTTTAAGATTCAAGCTAATATGAACTTAGCGCATCGTGATCGCATTGCATTTGTGCGTGTATGCTCCGGGCATTTTAAACGCGGCATGAATCTAAGAGTGGCACGAAGCGGCAAAGACATTCGTACTAGCACCGTGGTATCTTTTTTATCGCAACGGCGTGATATTCTCGAAGAAGCGTATCCAGGCGATATCATTGGTATTCCTAATCACGGTACGTTGCAGCTTGGCGATACTTTAACTGAGGGGGAGGTGCTGCAATTTACCGGCTTACCGTTCTTTGCGCCAGAAATCTTTCGAACAGTGGAAATTGCTGATCCACTCCGGAGCAAACAATTGAAACTCGGTCTCGCGCAGCTCGGTGAAGAAGGCGCCATACAAGTTTTCCGGCCACATTTGGGCAATATGCTGTTGCTCGGAGCGGTTGGAGTCTTGCAATTTGAAGTGGTTACACACCGCTTGCAGCATGAGTATCAAGTGGCGGCCCGTATTGCACCAGCAAAGTATCAATTAGCGCGTTGGATTACTGCAGATAATCCCAAAGAATTGCAACGATTTATCGATGCCAACGCACACCGGATTGCCTACGATGCGGTGGACGCACCGACATTTCTCGCGTCTTTTGGTGCGGAATTAAGTGTTGCGCAAGACAATTGGCCTGCAATTCATTTTCACAAACTACGCGAACATGCGGGTTTGGTTTTTCAAACCCATGCGGACGTATGAGCGGGAGCTATGCTCAATAGACTTGTTAAGCGAATCGTTTTTTTAGTTTTTCTGATTTTAGGTTCATCACTGATATTGGCAAGTAATAGCGCTGTTCCTTCCACGGCCACAAAAGCTCCCACGCATTTTGCGGTGATTAGTGACATTCCCTATAGTGATGCTGAATACGCTGCTTTGGAGCACCCAGATGGCGTTATTGCAAAAGCGATCAAAACACTCGATCCTCCGGTACTCATACACTTAGGTGATTTTAAGTTGGCTAGGGCAGGTTGTACCGACGAACTATTTAAAGACCGCTACCGACAAATCGCACAATTGCACCCACACAAGACTATTTACACGCCAGGAGACAATGACTGGACCGATTGCGATCGATTGACATTTAATTTTTCAACACGTTATGATGAACTCGAGCGACTTGAATTTTTGCGGCAGATTTTTTTTAATCAAGACGAATTACAGTTGAGTAAGGATATTGTAGGACTTATCCGACAGCAAGGTTTTGTTGAAAATGCGAGATGGCAGCTTGAGGATATTTTGTTTGCAACATTGCACTTGCCGGGTACTAATAACGGACGCAATCAGATTGAGCGTAGCAATATAGAAGATGCGTTGCATGCAGCAGATCTTCGTGATCAATATAATGAAGCGTGGTTGGTTGAGTTGTTTGAAACAGCGCAATCGAATCCATCGATTGAAGCCATCGTGATTGCATTCCATGCTGATATTTATGAATATGAAAATGAAAATGACAACAAACCTGCGTGTTCCAAAGCAGTACGTACAAATTGCAGTGGTTACCAGAAAATTCTCGAGCACATCAAAAGCTTGGCGACACAATTTAAAAAACCCTTTTTGACGATGCATGGTGATAGCTTACCGTACTGCT
>WBZQ01003173.1_pt1 | contig 10299 bp, 9 predicted proteins | sample 5204251 | NCBI WGS metagenome assembly WBZQ01 (sample SAMN12412402, study PRJNA552823) | activated sludge metagenome | isolation source: activated sludge from nitrification reactor of wastewater treatment plant... | place: USA: Virginia | collected 2017-09 | reverse complement strand
CACGTATCAGGCCAAGCCACGGAGTGGGTTGCCTGTCAGACACGGGAGAGTTCTGAAGCATCGCACTCACCTTAGCCTAGTAGGGGACTCACTCGGCCGCCGAGATGGGCTTGGGCCATTCATCATCAAAAAACTTCGGGTGGCGCGTTGATCGAGGCATTGGTGGTAGATCAGCGAACCACCCCCAACGATTACGACATCACGTGGCATCGAGAGCTCCTTTTGTTTTGGGACGGCCCTCAATCCTGATTGGGGGCTCAATGAGATGTGGAGCAAGTGGTGATGCAGGGTCGAAGATCCGAGCACACCCTTTGGGTGCTTGGATCTGATGTGTAACCGCTCCCGTTATGGAATCGGTGATGGAAGTCTGCCTCACCTCTGGCGCAAGTACCCATTCACAGGCTGGGTTGGACAAGCCGATGGGATAAATTGAGAGGCCTTCCGGATCGATCTTGATCCGAAGGAAAGACTTGAATTGCTCGATGCCTTGAGCGGAGAACACCTCTTGGTCATGCATGCCGAGAAATTTGTGTGTGAAAAATAAGTAAGCCGCAAACAATACACCGCCTAAGATGCTGATTTGAAGAAATGACAGCAACACAATCGACACCTTTACGAGAAAACTAGCGCCAAGAAATGTCCATACCACATGAGAGACAATCCAAATCGAGGCGATACCGAGGACGCACTGGCTCAGTCCATGGAGACAACCGACCGTCAGAGCGACAGACGATCTTCCGCCATGTTGTTTCCCCGAAACGGCAAATGAACCGAATGCGGCTAACACGATCGCCAGAGTGATCAAAACTCCAGGAGAGCCGAGGCGAAGAAAGGTAAGTGTGAAGATGGACCAGAGCCCTTCGGTGTCGAAAGGCGTACACATATTATGGGCAATCCAACTGGCGGAGAAGTCGCCGCCGCAGAGTTGATCAGCCGCGACGGGGGTGAGCGGCGAACTGAACAGCCAAAACATGACCATTTGGATGCCGCCAAGCAAGGCGGAAAAAGCTTTGTTGACGAGAGGAAAGCCGAATACGCCACGGCGTGCGTGAATGGACTGTTGTTTGTCGGGAAACGACTGCCGGAGTTTCGCCTCCGCGGGTTCTCCGTCGTAGTTGTTCACCCGTACAGAAGCAGGCGTTTGGGTTGTCCCAAGGCCAAATGCGCCTCCGCCGCCGCAAATAATGAAATGGCGAAGCCCATTGGAGAGATGCGCTTCGTGTCTCGCGTAGTAGTGGAGATCGCCGGTGAGGATGACCGGCACGGACTTGCCGCTCTTCCCGTCCTTACCGGTGATCAGGTTCAAGATGATGTCGAGTTTGGTGAACTGTTTGTTTCCTGAATCCTGCTTCAGCCAGCTGGGCGAGGGTACGCAAAGAATGACACAGTCGCCTGATTGAAGAAGCCTCGCCTGACGGACGAAGTATTCCAATTGCGGCGGGTCAAGGTCATCCTCCAGCGCCAAGTCCAGCCCCCATAGCCACCAGTTGTACGGGAGTTTTATTGTGAAGTAACTACGCCGCTGCTTCGATCGCCAAGCTCCAAACCAGCGGCGGTTGTCACCGGTTTGGCAGAAGAGCCGGATAAAGTTGGTGAGGCCATCGTACCAGTCGTGATTGCCTGGAATCGCGAAGAGATCCCGTGCAGGTTGTTGCCACGAGCGCGCGGACCTCATCACGTCGGAAAATCGTGCCTTGTAGTTGGCCGCGGAAGCCGTTGGATAGACTTGATCTCCTCCAAGAATGAGGATTTTCCCGTGCGGGAGGGGTATTGCGCCATCGATCGAGGGTATGCCTTCTTGAAAACCGCTCGACGGAATGGGTTGTGGAGTCGGATCGCCGTTGGGACTCAGGGCGAGCGCATCGCGCCCCGCGAGCCACATCACTGAGTGCGTCGCGTTCCAGCCGTCGCCGGTATCAGCAATGTAGTCGAGCCACAGGGCGCCGGTGGAATCGGGCGTGTACTCCGGAATCTCTTCCACAGCCGGAGCCAGCGCGGCCATGATCTCACGGCGCCCCGTCATCGGACCCACGATGGTAGCCGCGAGCGATTTCATGGCCGTCGCGGCGAGTTGGCGTGTATCGAACCAACTGACTTTGCTTTCCCGGGTGATGCTGAAGTCGAGCAGCGGAAGTTCTGACATTTAGCGGCGCTCCGTTCGAGTGACATCAGTTCGGATGAGTTCAGAGGCGAAGCGGCAGAAAAATCTCCCGACTTGCCGGAACGCAACCCAGGAACCAGGGCTACCCGTTGCGCGAAGCGTTCCGAGAAGCCTCATGCGATTTCTCACTCCCAAGCTGAGAGTTTTTGCCCCAACGATGGACTTTGTATCGCGACCGCCATCGTGCCACAGCGAAGTCCCGGCTATTGTCGACCCCGATCGCGTCATGAAGAGGAATGGTAACAGCCGCTTCTCGAACCAGAGTGCGCGAGAGTCTTCCTCCCATACCTGTTTTGTCACATGCACGATCAGGCGTTCTGTGGTCATTTCATGCTTCCCAGCATCCGGATGGCGGCGATACCGGGTAGGAAGAAGTAGGCGCCGCCTCGCACCTGTACGAATCGAGGCATGTCAGAATAGGTGCAACGCACCGGCTCTTGTTGCACGGTGAAGGTAGATCTCTCACCGTCCAATACGCCGATGAGGGGATCGGGGTCGTCGTAGAGTCCACCGAACTTTGGGTTGTTGGCCCAGAGGTTCTGGACGAACTCAAATTGGCGGTCGATTGCGGCATTCAGGCAAATAAAGTGCAGCCCGCGCTCGGTGCCGTCGTCTGGAGTATCCATCAGCTTAGCCGGATCCATGTTTGGTACCAATGGTTTACCGTAGGAACGTCCGCGACGGACGATCCGATGCTGATTCGACAGCATCACTGACTTTTGAGGGTCATCGTTCAAGGAATCGCGGGGGTTGGTCCGTCGGATATGTGAGCCGATCGGACAGTGGAACCCGAAGGGATCTGGGTGTGTGTGATGACGGGCATAGACAAACCGGTCGTGTGTCTGCAAGGTCGGCTGCGGGCCCGTCGGAGATTCGACCAATGGTGTGCCGTCCGGCCAGCGGCCGACCATCTTCGCCGCCAGCACAACGGGGTCATACCCTTTGTCGGCAGCTTGTCGGGCTACATAGTTCCAAAAACCAACGACGTCTTGGTGCAATTGTCGGAAGACTAGAAATGTGCCGTTACGTCCGAACCCTTGGCCGTTCGCGTCCGTAGGACCTTCCGGCATTTCGCCATAGGCATTGGCATACCCCAGGAGAATTTCACCGGTGGGAATGATGTTGCCTGGGATGGCGTGACCATCCTCCCGTGATGGCATCCCGGCGATATGCGGTTGGGCGATCCCGTCGCGGAAGCCGAAATGCTCCTTCGGTCCGTTCGGGTTTCCTGTGGGATCACATTCGGGACCGGCCAAGAACACGGTGTCAAGCCCTGTGATTGTATGCAGTCCGGACATGTCGAACTCATCCAGCACAGATTTCTTTATGTGAGATAACGTTGGGCCGTCTTTGGCATACATCAATAGAATAAGGTGCAACTTAGGGTCTGTCTCGCAGAGCCCTTCCTCGTCCGCATTTGGTTGACACGGCGCACTGCCCCAACTCCAATTGGCGGCACTGCTGGCACCACGATCTCCAAGGAGGCGCTCTCGATGCACTGTCGCCATTCCCTCGCGAAAGGCGAGGGGGAACTTGTCGAGAAGCTCTTTGCCGACACCGAGAGCCTGTAGCCCCTGATAGGTCAGGGCGAGGTGAAGTGCACTCGCGCGATCTGCCTTGTCATGACCGGTTGCCGTCGCAGGCTCAATGCGGTCGGCCAGCTTTGAGAGCCAGGCCCGTGCACGCTTCGCGTCAATCACTTGAAGTAGGACGAATTCCGCTGCAGGTAACTCCTTATACCCACGTTGCACCAATCCTTGAATGTCGCGAAACTCCACATCAAAGTCACCAGCGAGTCCCATTCTTCACCTCACTTTATGGCAAATAGCAACGCGACGATTACTCGATGTTCGCGATCGTGTTGCAGGCATGATTCACACTTTCCTCAGCCATTCACCCAGCTCTGCACTGCTGTGCGATGCGAACAGTCCACGAGCAATATCGGTATTGTTATTGACGTTGACGACACTCAAAAGGGGATATGCGCTATACCACACCTGGGTTGGTACCTGGTGGTCGCGTGTCCATTTTTTGAATTCCTGTTCTCGGCGTGCCCCTTGTTCGAAGAGGCGCTTCGCCGATTGGTTCCCGGTCCGTGATTGGGTGGACAGAACGAGTCTGAGGGCACGGGGAATGATCGTCCAGGCGGGAATTCTGGTTTGAGGGAAAAAGGTCGTATTGCACCAGATGCCGGTGAGTCCGTCCGATGCCAGGTCGATAAAATCGCCAAGATAGCTTTCCCAGCTGAAGTCGTAATTGCTGAAGAAAAGCAGCCGCCGGTTGTCGTCAATGAGGATCCATCGCGCGAAGTGAATTGTCGGGATGTCGCCCAGCTTGCCCTCAACGAAAATTCTGCTTCCGAGTAGGTTGATTGCCCACAATACTGCCCGTAGTGTCGCCAGGCGCATCCGTCCAGGTTTGATATTGACGACGTGGGTCATTTGGTTTTGTATCAGGCCGCGTCGGTTTTCCAGATCGGTGACGATCATCAGTCGTCTGCGGCTGCGGTCGGAGACATAGGGGTCCTTTGAGCCATCAGGATCCGGCGGAGGCCCATGATGGTCGAGCAAACGGCGCTCACGAGCCTGGTCACGCCGGTCGAGTAGGTTCAAGATCGTTCCCCACAGGCCGATAAACAGGACCAGCAGGATCAGGACAACCACACCTGCAACTCCACATCGGACAAACCACGAGGGTGAGAGGAGGGCGAACAAGAGCAGTACGGCACCGGCAAATATCCAAAAAGATCGTGATCCTAAGGAAGGCTTCCGTGGCTCACCGGCGGTTGGGGATGATTTCCATCCGCTCTGACCGGCAGACCACCGCAATCTGGTCACTGCGTCCTCAGCGGTGGCGGGTGGTGGGGATGCGTCCAAACCCTTTCCCAGTGCTTTGCGCAATTCTTCTTCACTGTTGTTCGAGGTCCCCCAGATTTGTTGGACGGACCGGCCGGGATGTCCACGGTAGAATGCCTCGTAAGGACGTTGGGCAGTCAGCAGATACGGCTTCAGGGGGCCGGTTGCGGGTGCAGGGTCGCAGAATGAGAAGATCGCGTCCAATGCCGGACCGGCTACTGCAATGAGTTCATCGATATGCGCATTCAGAGGACCGTCATAGTCGGTTGCAAAGGCGAGACTGGCACTGATTCTTCTCCTCTCAGCGTCCATGGCTGGCTCCAGTAGTACCCAGCGGAGAAAATGCACAGTCGTCAGTTTGTGAAACTCAAGAAAGCACCGTCCTCTCGGTCGTGTCGGTGTGGATGGAAGAAGTCCTTCTACCTTGTCCATGAGGACTTCCCGCTCTTTCGTAATGTTCTGACCCACGGCATTCAGCAGTTTCTGTAAGGGCTTTACGTTCTCATCCCTCACAGGGAACAGAGCTACGAATGCTGATTGATCCGGCATGGAAGGGCCTCCTCTGTTCTTACTCCATTGTCATACCGAAAATTCGAGGATCATCCGGTCTGGAAATGGGCCGTCATAGGCGATGCGGCCATCCCAGCCTGGGGCGCGATGTGCGTCGGCCAACCGAAGAATGCCTGCCACGATCAACGGGATCTGGATTCCACTCACGTATCGACCTTGGCAGGCATGGAGGCCGGCACTGAAGTGAAGATAGCGTTTCGGGTCACGATCGGTTCGGAAACTTCCGGGATCGGGGAACGCAGCCGGGTCGAACATAGCAGAGAGTGTTCCGAGGTAGACCGTCTCCCCTCCCGAAAGCCTTTGTGGGCACGATCCGCCTTGTCCGAGCACGGCTCCAGGCTGGCCATATCGAATGATGATCGGATTGTGGGGGTTGAACCTCAGGGCTTCCCACACATATCGTCCCAGGGTAGCCTCATCACCTGCGTGCGCTGCTTGTCTTGCTTCGTGCAATTCCTTTGGTCGCCGCAGGAGTTGATCAATGACTTTGGCTGCAGCAGCGCTCGTGGTATCGACTGCGCCGACGATCAAGCCGGAAATATTTCGCCTGATACAATCGTCATCCAACCACTCCATTCCTGGCTGTCTCTGACAGTGGAGCATGCGTGTCAATACATCGTCATTGGTCTGGTCTGGATTGGATGTGATCTCTGATCTTCTTTTCGTGATCCACCCCAATAGGTAAGGGCGCATTTCCTCGAACGAGGTGACGGCTTTCTGTGCGACGCCCTTGTCGTTGGTCAGGTTAAGGAATAAATCATGGAAGAGTGTGCGCATCCAACGAAGCATCACCGTATCATCTGGGCCAGGCACCCCGAAATATTCTCCAACCACTCGGAGCGGAACACGCCTTGTGAGGTCATTGACCGCATCAATCCATCCTTGCGTGTTGACTCGATCGAGGCATTCCTGAACTTGAGCGGTGACAATGTTACGAATCCGGTCGATGTCTTCCCGTTTCATCACACTATTGAGGAGCGCCTTCTCACGGTCGTGTTGAAGGGAGCGATCCATGCTGAGCACAAAGGGTCCGTTGTCACGGTTGGTTCTCTCGGCGTTGATTTCAGAGATTGTAAATTCCGTATCGCGAGCCAGCGCATCCACGACATCGGCATGGCAACTCACGATGGCACGCCGGCCGAATGTGACGATCGGCGCCAGACGGCGGAGTAGCGCGTTGAGGGGGCGTAAGAGAATTGGACCGGTAAGCCAGGCTACCAGAGTGGCCTTACGTGGTATCCAGCGTGAGAAGCAGGTTCCAGGAGCAGGAGCCGTACGGCTCTCGATATTTCTCATGGGGTTACCACGGTGATGTATTTCTTACAGGGTTTGTTTCATCGGCCACCTAGTGCAACTATCTATTCTATTTAGAGTGGCACAAGCAAGTAGTTTGCCACAATGAATGTTCGAGACTGGTGGAAAAGTAGGAGCATTGTTTCGTTGCCTGATGGGAGGAGGATTTGTACGGTGAATCTATTTCGATACACGGAGTATCGAAATAGATTCATGGTGGCTCAGTGGGACCATCTGCTGCGACCTACCGTCACACGGCGGTAACCCTGCGTTGAGTTGGGCACGTTGCATTCGTAACAGACGTTGAGCTTGGGCCGCGGTGCACAGAACAAATCGAATGTGGTCTCCGGGAGCCAGTTGTGCGGCAAGGGGAAGATCTGCCGAAATGACGACCGCGATCTTGGGATAGCCTCCGGTGGTCTGCCGGTCGGCCATCAGAAGGATCGGCTGCCCATCGGGTGGTATTTGTAGTGCTCCTGTGGCTGTGCCGTCTGAGATGAACGGAGTCGACCCTTTGGGGCTGATCTTTGGTCCGGTCAGCCGGTACCCCATGCGATTGGATTGCGGAGAGACAGTATAGGAAGAACCTGTCAGGGTTGTGATCGACTTCTTCAAAAAGAAATCTCCCTGCGGACCAAGAATAATGCGAAGGGCGACGGAGTGTTCGTAGCGAGAGCGGAGCGGGTCGGGGAGTCTGGCGGCTCTTCGCCGGTTGACGAATGGTCGTGCCCGTCCACTACACACGATATCTCCTGGCTTCAGCGGTTTCCCATGCAGCCCCCCTGTGTCACTTGCCCAATGGGTTGCGCGACTGCCCAGCACCACAGGAACGTCGATGCCGCCGGCGATCGCGAGATAGGCACGAGCTCCGGCTCGTGGCACACCGAAGCGTAATCGACTTCCGCGTGGAATCAGCATGCGTTCCCACATCGGAACGGAACGACCATCGAGGGTCGGGGAGAGGTCAGCTCCCGCGATGGCAATAACTGCGTCTTGTTCAAACTGGAGCTCCGGCCCCTTCAAGGTCAGTTCAAGTACTGCTGCTTGGTCCGGGTTTCCTACGAGCCGGTTAGCGACGATCGTGGAGAAGGAGTCCATTACTCCTGAGACCGATACGCCATCGTGCTGATGGCCGTAGCGTCCCAGGTCTTGTACCGTGGTCAGCCACCCGCTCTTGACCACAAGGATCTCTGCTGGTTGGAGTTTCCTCATGTCTGGAGCGGCTTGGTAATGCGAACATCGGCCGAATCAAGCTCCTGCCGAATAAGCTGGAGAAATTCAACCGCTTGCGGACTGTCCATGTGTACGCACAGGCTGTCGGCCTGGAGCGTTACTCGCTGCCCGTCAATGCTTGTGACATAGCCTTTGAGGATCGCACGGAGCTGCTGCCGTACGTGCTGGGGAGATTCAATCATCGCACCGGGCTGGGTACGAGGCACGAGCGTTCCATCCGACCGGTATGCCCGGTCGGCAAACGCCTCCTGGACCAAGGTCAATCCAGCGGTTTTTCCGCTTTTCACCAACTCTGAGCCAGTAAGGGCGAACAGTATCAGGCGGGGATCGAAAGAGGTGATGGCTCGTGCAACGGCATCGGCCACCGAGTGATCTCTCGCTGCCAGGTTATAGAGCGCGCCATGTAGTTTGACATGGGTGAACGTCAGTTGCTCAGATGCCAGCACATCGGCGAAATGTTGTAACTGTGTGGAGACGAGCGATTCAACTTCTTCCCCCGTGGTCGGACGGTCCCGGCGTCCGAAGTCTTGCGCATCGGGGAATCCTGGGTGGGCACCGATGGCTACGTTGTGCTGTGAGGCCAGCGTTGCAGTTCGGCGCATGAGATCAGGATTTCCTGCATGAACGCCGCAGGCGATATTAGCGGATGTAATCAGTGGCATGAGTTCGGCTTCACGAGCCAGCAACTCAGGGGTGTCGTACTCGCCCATGTCACTGTTCAGATCAATGGTCGTCATGTTTCCGTCTCGCGGCTCAGCTGATCGAACTCATCCCGTACAATCGGTTTGAATCGGACTCTATCACCTGGTTTCAGCAAGAACGGATTGGTCCTCGTCTTCCGATACATAGAGATCGGTGTTCTACCGATGAGCCGCCAACCTCCTGGAGTCGCCGTGGGGTAAATCCCGGTTTGGCGATCGGCGATGCCGACCGATCCGGCCGGCACCTTCGTTCGTGGGGTTGCTCGGCGAGGCATGGCCAACTGTTCGGGGACGAGTCCCAGATAGGGAAAGCCTGGGCTGAATCCGAGCATATACACACGATAGGGCACTGAGGCGTGCAACGCGATGGCTTCAGCGGGTTGTAAGCCGGCGAAGGTTGCGACCTCTTCCAAGTCCTGTCCCCACTCGCCGCCATACAAGACGGGAATCTCATGGAGAATGCCTTGTGGTTCAGCCTGGCCTGGTTCTCGTCGCGGTAAGGTCTTGAGTCTCTTGGCCAACGTGGCTGAGTCCCATTGGAGCGGATCAAAGTGAACGGTGACCGATCGATAGGTGGGGACGATGTCGTAGATACCCTGCCAATGTTGGTCGAAGACGGTCGTCGCGAATGCCACGACTCGGGAGTTGATTTCCGGGTTGATCTCGTTCCCGAACTCAATTGTGAGAGCTGCGTCGCCGAGCGGCAGGATGCGAAATGTCGTTCCTGTCGAGTCCTTCCGACGTTGTTCATGAGATTGGGAACGCATGTGGTCTCTATGTCAGTTGGACGTTGAGGAGATTCGGATAAGCCGATCCGTCGGAGAGTAAGGAAGGTGATGGCTTGGCGGCTGTCGCAGGTTGCGGAAGTCCGGGGATTGTTCCCATGGTAAGTATGGAACCCGTCGCTCTCGTTTCCCTTAGAAAGTGGCGGCGTTCAGCCAAGAATGCGGCGGTCATCAAGCGAACCAATGAACGGAACGATGCAGTTCGAGCCATTGGGCCATCTCCGGGTCGGACAACGACGAGGGTTGTTATCTTACAGAAATGAGATTCGATGCGGAAGGAGGAGAGCGAAGGGAACAGGACATCAACCGTCCGCTTGCACAGCGCAGGGCTGCAACTGGGCTCAACAGAACGAGATAGGCGGTACGACAAGGAGACAGTGGTGGGGCGGAGCTTACCAGGCGGGATCCGCTGGTGCGATCATGGAGGAACTCGCAGTTGGTCCTGCGGTCCTCACGGCAACAGTTGTCAGCTCTCTCGCTCGCTCTCGATCAATACCGGGCGGGAGAGAGTCAGCCTTTGAGGCGGTTCCGTCAGGACCAGAGGCGTCTGTTGGAGTTCATCCGCCACCGGATGTGAGCCCATGTCGATCGATCCTTTAAAAAAGGCGCCCTCTTCCATTGAGAACGACGGCGCAGAAATGTCACCAAGGACAACGGCTGGCTTGAGCAGTTGGATTTTGCTGGTCGCGGTCACGTTGCCA
>WBZQ01003171.1_pt1 | contig 10302 bp, 6 predicted proteins | sample 5204251 | NCBI WGS metagenome assembly WBZQ01 (sample SAMN12412402, study PRJNA552823) | activated sludge metagenome | isolation source: activated sludge from nitrification reactor of wastewater treatment plant... | place: USA: Virginia | collected 2017-09 | reverse complement strand
AGTGGTGGCGCGCGGCTCGCGGCCGAGGTCGGCGCGCGCTCGGCCGACCACCTGGAGAGCGCGACCGACGAGGACTGGCGCACGCTGGCCGCCGCGAACGTCGTGGGCGTGCTGCTGCCCGGCGCGGCGCTGACGCTGCGCCAGAAGCTGCCCGACGCGGCCATGATCCGCGCGAGCGGCGCGCGCCTGGCGATCGCCACCGACTTCAATCCCGGCACCTCGCCCGCCCAGTCGCTCATGGAGTGCGCGACGCTCGCGGCGCGGCTCTGCGGCTTCACCGCCGAGGAGCTGCTGCTCGCGATCACCTGGAACGCGGCCCGCGCGCTCGCCGCCGAGCACGAGGTGGGGCACCTGAACCCCGGCGCGTGGGGCGACGCGGTGCTGTGGGAGTGCGAGACGCTGGAGGAACTGCCGTACTGGATGCCCGCCGTCCGCCCCGACACCGTCTTCATGCGCGGCGCCGACCTCGCGCTGCCGGCGGTGGAGCGGCGCGTCTGGCCCTGAGACGCCGACGCCGCGCCCACTCGGGCGCGACCCCTGTGATCGATACCGCGCGCCGGCCCCGGGCCGGCGCTTCGCCCGTGAGGACCCCATGGCCCGTCTGGTCGAGTGCGTTCCCAACTTCTCCGAAGGCCGCCGCCGCGAGGTGGTGGACGAGATCGTCAACGCCATCTGCGCCGTGCCCGGCGTCACCATGCTCGACGCCGAAATGGACCCCGATCACAACCGCAGCGTGCTGACGTTCGCCGGCGAGCCCGAACCCGTCATGGAGGCCGCGTTCCGCGCCATCCAGTGCGCGTCGCGGCTGATCGACCTGAATCACCACTCGGGCCAGCATCCGCGCATGGGTGCGACCGACGTGGTGCCGTTCGTGCCGGTGGAGAACATGACGCTCGACGATTGCGCGGAACTCGCGCGGCAGGTCGGCCGGCGCGTGGGCGAGGAGCTGAAGATCCCGGTTTTCCTCTACGAGGCGGCGGCGGCGACGCCCGCGCGCAAGAGCCTGGCGGACGTCCGCCGCGGCGAGTTCGAGGGCCTGCGCGACGCGATCGGCAAGGACCCCGCGCGCACGCCCGACTTCGGGCCGAACGCGATCCACGCCACGGCGGGCGCCACGGCGATCGGGGCGCGCAAGTTCCTGGTCGCGTTCAACGCGAACCTCAACACCGCCGACGTGCGGGTGGCGAAGGCCGTGGCGGCCGCGATCCGCGAGCAGTCGGGCGGCCTCAAGAACGTCCGGGCGCTCGGCTTCAGCATCGAGGGCGGGCGGCGTGCCCAGGTGAGCATGAACCTGGTGGACGTGGAGCAGACGCCGATCCACCGCGTGCTCGCGCTCGTGCGCGACGAGGCGGCGCGCCACGGGGCGGCGATCTCGGGCTGCGAGGTGGTGGGGCTGGTGCCCGAGGCGGCCATGCTCGACGCGGCGGAGCATGCGATGCAACTCGAGGGCTTCAAGCGCGACCAGGTGCTGGAGCTGCGGCTGCGCCGGGCGCCGCTCACCGAGGCGGTGCCGATCGCGAGCTTCTTCGAGTCCGTGGCTGGCCCCACGCCGACGCCCGGAGGTGGCACCGTCGCGGCGTTCACGGGCGCGCTCGCCTCGTGCCTCGCGACGATGGTGGCGAACCTCACCCTGGGGAAGAAGAAGTACGCCGCTGCGGAGGCCGACATGGCCGGGCTCAAGCGCGACGCCGAGGGACTCCGCCGGGACCTGCTCGCCCTGGCCCGGCGGGACAGCGAGGCGTTCGAGGCGGTGCTCCGAGCGCGGAAGCTGCCGCAGGCGACGCCGGCCGAGGTGGCCGCCCGGGACGCGGCGCTCGCCGCGGCGGACCTGACGGCTGCCCGGGTGCCGCTCGAGACGGCCGAGAAGTGCCTGCAGGTGCTGCACCTGGCCCTGCTCGCGGCGCAGAAGGGCAACACGAACGCCGTGACCGACGCGGGGGTGGCCGGACTGCTCGCCAGGGCGGCCGGAGACGGCGCCCTGTGGAACGTCGAAATCAATCTGAAGTCCATGCCCGGGACCGCCGATAAGGAGGCCATCCTGTCGGGTCTGCAACGGATTCGCGCGGAGCTCAACAGCGCTGCGGAACGTTGCCGGGAGACCGTGCAGGTCGCCGTGAACGCTTGATAGGGATGGACCTTCTGCCGGCGCGAGGGGCGGGCCGGGGAGACTAGCCAACTTGGAAAAGGCGATCGAGATCAAGCGTCGCGCCCAGCGCTGCATCCAGAACGGAGATCTGGATGGAGCGCTGAACGAGTACGAGAAGCTCGTCGGCTCCGACGACTCCGACCCCTACAATTACGTGCTGCTCGCCGACCTGCTGTACAAGAAGGGCGAGCACGGGCCGGCCTCGCAGCGCTACCTGTCGGCGGTGTCCGCCTACGAGAAGGCCGCGCTCTACAAGAACGCGATCGCCGTCTGCAAGAAGATGCTGCGCCTGTCGCTGTCCGCCGCGCAGGTCGCCAAGCAGCTCGCATCGCTGCACGCACTCGACGGCCTGTCCAGCGAAGCGGCGCTCTACTACGTGCAGTACGCCGAGTTCATGGTGCGCGCGAACGAGCCGCTCGAAGCGGCCGACGCGCTGCGCCGCGCGTACGACTCCGCGCCCGAGAACGTGAAGGTGCTCGAGCAGCTGGCCGAGGCGTGGCTGCTGGCGGGCGAGAACGATCGCGCGCACGAGACGCTGAAGGAAGCGGCGGTCGCCTACCGCGGCCGCGGGCTGACGCTGGAGGCGCAGCGCGTGGAGACGCGCCTGCGCGGCCAGAGCGGCCTGATGCCGACCGTGTCCGCGGAGACCGCGCCGCCACCGATCGACGTCGCGCCGGCGGTGCCTGCCGCGCGCGTGACCGCCGAACCGTCGCCGACGGCCGCGCCCCACGCGATCGAGGTGCCGCGTTCGCTGCACGACCTTCTGGAGCCGGGTCGCGTGGACTTCGACGCGAACGCGGCCGCCGCGGCGACGCCCGCGCCCGCCACGTTCGACCTCGAGCCGGGCATCCGGTCGTTCGAACCGACGTCCGCGCCGCCCGAGCCGGTGGCCGAGGCGGTGGCCGAGCCCGAGGAGTCGCCGGTCTACGAGATCGACGCCCCGCTCGAGACGCCGTCGGCCTCGGGAATGCTCGCCGTGCCCGAGACGCTCGCGGTGCCGGAGGCGCTGCAGCCGGTCGACGAGCCGGTCGCCGAAGAGCCCGCCGAGTCGACGACCTGGGACCTCGAGGACGCGCCGTCGGTGGAAGAGGCGGTCGCGGCCGTGGGCCCCGACGACGAAGGCGACGGCGTGTACGAGATCTCGGAGGAGGACGCCGGGACGTCGTACGAGGCCGCCGAGCGCACGCTCGAGGAGATCGCCCACGTGACGCCCGCCGCGCCGGCCGTGCAGTTCGGCGCCGCCGAGGCGTTCCCGGCCGAGGAACCGGCGGCCGAGGCGCTGCCGTCCCTCGCCGACGTCGAGCACCTGCTCGCGTCCGCGCAGGACCACTTCCGCGCGGGCGATCGCGTGCTCGCCGGTGACCTGCTGGCGCGGGCCGCGAGCGCGTACGAGTCGCTCGGCCGCTGGGACAGCGCCGCCACGATCTACCGCAGCCTGGGCCGCAGCCCGCAGACCCCGCCGGCCGTGCTGGCGCAGTGGCTCGCGAACTGCGAGAAGCGCCAGGACCGGATGGAAGCCGCGCAGGTCGCCTGTGAACTCGGGGACCGCGCGTTGAACGAGGGTGACGAGGTGGGGGCCCGCTCGTGGTTCGAGCGCGCGCGCGCCTTCGACGCCGAGAACGAGACGGCCAGCCGTCGCCTGTCCCGCCTGTCGGGCGGGTCGGCCGGCGCGGCCGTGGAGACCGCCGTGGCGCCCGCGTGGTCGGCCTCGACGGACGCCCCCGAGGGCGGCCGGGTCGAGGTCGCGGTCGGGCGCGGCGAGGCGGTGACCTTCGATCTGGGCTCCCTGCTGGCCGAGTTCCAGCGGGGGGTCGAGGCCCAACTGTCGGGAGACGCCCAGAGCCATTACGATCTGGGCATGACCTACCGCGAGATGGGCCTGCTCGAGCAGGCGGTGGACTCGTTCCGCGTGGCGGCGCAGTCGGCGCCGCTGGCGGCGCGCGCGCACGAGATGATCGGGCGCTGCTTCGCCGACCAGAGCCGACTCTCCGACGCGATCCTCGAGTTCCGCGCCGCGCTCACGCAGCTCGGTGACTCCGCCGAACTGGCGGTGGACCTGCACCATGAACTCGGCTGTGCGCTGGAGGCCTCGGGGCAGTCGCACGAGGCGATCGCGCACTTCGAGAAGGTCCTGGCCGTGCACCCCGACTTCGCGGACGCGGCACAGCGCCTCGAGGCGTTGCGCCGGCGGGAGGCCGCGTGACCGGCCGGCGGCCCGCCCGCACGGGCGGCCGCCGGCTCGAACTGCACGCGCACACGCGGTACAGCGACGGCACGCTCACGCCCGCCGAACTCGTGGCCGCGGCCCGCGAACGCGAACTCGTCGCGCTCGCCGTGACGGACCACGACACCGTCGAGGGACTCGCCGAGGCGCGCGCCGAGGCAGCGGACGCGCTCGAGATCGTGCCGGGCATCGAGATCTCCAGCGCCTCCGAGGGCTGGGACCTGCACGTGCTCGGCTACTTCCTCGACGACACGTCCCCGGCGCTGCTGGAACGGCTCACCACCTTCCGCGAGGAGCGGCGCGGTCGCGCGCGCGCGATCCTCGAGCGGCTGCGCGAACTCGGCGCCGGCGTCGACGAGGTCGAGGTGTTCGAGTCCGCGGGCCCCGGCGTGGTCGGCCGTCCGCACGTCGCGCACGCGCTGTTGCGCGAAGGGCACGTGCACACCATGGACGAGGCGTTCAAGCGCTTCCTCGGCCCGCGCGGCTCGGCGTTCGTGCCGCGGCCGGCGTTCCGTCCCGAGGAGGCCATCGACCTGATCCGGGCCGCCGGCGGCGTCGCCGTGCTCGCGCACCCCGGCTCCTCGCTGCCGGAGACGATCGTCGAGCGGCTGGCCGGCGCCGGGCTCACGGGCATCGAGATCTGGCACCCCGTGCACGGCCGGACCGCGCTCGAACACTGGCGCCGTGTCGCGCGCCGGCTGAAGCTGGTGGAGACCGGCGGCTCCGATTTCCACGGCCCCTCGCGCGGGGCCGGGCTGGGCGAGATGCCCGTGCCGGTGGAGGCGCTCGAGCGCCTTCGCGAGGCCGCCGCCGCCGCGCGCGCCTGAGCGCCGGGGGCGCCCCGGCGCCCGGCCGTTGACGCTCCGCCGGACGCGCCGATAGTCTGCCGGCTCCCCGCAACACCACCCGACGGAGCCCGCTACCATTCCTTCGCTCGATCCGCGCCGTCTCGTCGTGCTCGCCGTCGTGGGCACCGGCCTGCTGCTCGTCGCGCCCCGCGCCCGCGCGCAGGCCGACGATTCGCTCGATCCCACGTCGATTCCCGCGATGTGGTCCGCGCCCGGTCGCATCGGCTGGACGCCCGACGGCGCGCTCGGCATCCCGGGCGCGTGGCAGTTCGCGGGGCTCGTGCGCGGCGGCTGGACGTTCGATTCGCCGCTCGACCGCGGGCCCACGGCCGGGCCGGGCGTCCGCGAGGCCGCGGCGCCACGCGCGTGGTGGGACTCGCTGGCCGTCACGGTCGGCGAAGGTGCCGCGTGGCAGGGCTGGGACGGTGCCATCGCCCGCACCGAGGGCTTCCTCGAACGGCCGAAGCCCGGCCGTGCGCGCGTGACGGTGACCGTGGTGAACGGCAGCTCGAACGCCGACCGCAACGCGTTCGCGTTCTCGCGCGGCGACTCGCGCGGCTGGATCCGCGCCGGCGCCACCGGGGATTCGCACGAAGGACTCGGCCCCTACGGGCCCGCCGGCGCGCACCAGTGGCACGCGGGCATGGCGTGGGTGCGCGGCGACCACGTGATCGACGCCCGGTTCCGCCAGCGCGGCACGGGCCTGCAGCAGGCCGTGGGCGTGGGCGAGGTCGCGCACGGCGAGAACGGCGCGGTGACGTGGCGCTGGACGCGCGAGGGGCGCTGGGCCACGGGCACGGTGCGGCGCGGCTGGGACGCGCGCGAATCGCAGGACGACCAGGACGGCCTGCTGCTGCTCCACTCGCGCCGCGACGCGCAGCGCACGGGCGCCGAACTCGAGGGCGGCGCGGCCGCGCTCGGCGGCCGCGTGTCGGCGCGTCTGCTCGCCGATCGCGAGGACGTGCGGCGCATCAACGACGCGCGCACCACGGGCGAGTTCCGCGCGCACGCCGAGCGCTGGTGGAGCGCGGTCCGCTGGGAGCGGCCACTCGCGGGCGGCGCGCTCGACGCGTCGCTGGGCGGCGGCTGGCACTCGGCGCTGCGCGCGCGCGACGAATCGGTGCAGCTCGCACCGGCGCTCGCGTGGCGCCGCGGCGGCGAGCGCGGCGAGGCCCGGCTGTTCGCCGAGCGCGTGCTGACGCCGGTGTGGAGCGACCTCACCCCGGGCACCGCGCCGTTCCTGCAGAGCACGTGGCTCGTGGGCGCGGAAGGCGCGTGGCGTGCGCCCGGCGCGGCGTCGGTGCGCGCGCGCGCGCTCGTGGGCAGCACCGCGAACGCGGTGAACGAGCGACGTTATCCGATCGAGGACATCGCGCTTCAGGTCGGGCTCGTGCCCGACGGCAGCGCGCGCGACTTCGAGGTCGTGACGCTGGCGGCCGCGGGCCGCTGGCGGGCGCTGGGCGGCGAACTCGAGGGCTACGTCGCGAGCAGCCGCGAGCCCGAGTTCGAGGCGCGCTTCGACCCCGAGCTGGGCGGCGCCGCGCGGCTCGAGACGGAGTTCCCCGCGTTCCAGGGCGACCTGCGCGTGCGACTGGTCGGCGAGGCCGCGTGGGTCGGCGAGCGCACCGGCATCACCGCGGACGCGTTCGGCAACGAGATCCGCTCCACGCTGCCGGGCTATCCGACGTTCGGTGCCCTGCTGTCGTGCTCGCTGGGCGATGCGGTGCTGCGCCTGCGGGGCGTGAACCTCGCCGACGAGCGCCGCCCGGACGTCTGGCAGGACCTCGCCACCGGCCGGGCCGCGCTCGGTTCGGGGCGACAGGTGTTCTTCGAGCTGAGCTGGACGTTCGAGAACTGACGGCGCGGGCGGGGCCGCCCGGGTTCCGGGCCCACCCCGCACCGCGTGCACCCGCCCCCGCGGGAGAGAGCGGCTGTTCACCCCGTCCGAGCGTCGCGGTGCCACGCTGGTGGTGCTGCTGCTGGTGATCGGCGCGGCCGGCGACCTGTGGCGCGCGGGGCACGTGCGGCGCGTGGGTCTGCCCCCGGAGCCGCCCGCGGTCGTCCGGGCCCTGCCGGGCGCGGGCGCGACCGAGCCTGCCCCGGCCGGCGGGGCGCCCGGGCCGGTGGATCTCAACACGGCCGACGAGCGCGCGCTCGACGCGCTGCCCGGGATCGGTCCCGTGCTCGCGGAACGGATCGTCCGCCACCGTCGGGAGCACGGTCCGTTCCGGGATGCCGACGAACTGCTCGCGGTGCGTGGCATCGGGCCACGCCTGCTCGAGCGCCTGCGGCCGCGCGTGATGGCGTCGCACCCGCAGCGCGCGCGCTGACCGGGATCTGCGCGCTCCGCGCGGCCGGCAACACCGGTCGTGCGTTCTGCACGACGCGCGTGAACGCCGGCTTGCAGTTTTCGCTTCAGGCCCGGACCCCCACCTCCCGATAACCGATCCGGGTTGCAGCCCCGCATGCACTTGGCGGTGGTCGCAATGCGCATTCCGCACGGCACGCGCGTTGCGATGGCCGCTCGGCTCGTCGGGGCGCCGTCCTCTCGGGACGGCAGGCAGGCGCCCGTCCGTTGCCCGGCTCACAACGGGGAGACGTCGTGGTCGAAGACCTTGGTCAGAAACTGCTCGAAGCGCGTCTCATCGACGAGACCGCGTTGAGCAAGGCTGCCCTCCAGCAGAAGACGGCGGGGGGGACGGTCACGGGCAATCTCGTCAAGATCGGCGCGATCAGCGAGGAGGCGCTGCTCGACTTCCTCTCGCGCCTCTACGGCGTGCCCGCGATCGACATGAAGAGCTACGAGCCCGATCCGACGCTGATCAAGCTGATCCCGGGCGACGTGGCCACCAAGTTCATGGCGCTGCCGGTGTCGCGCAGCGGCCGCCGGCTCGTCGTCGCGATGGCCAACCCGTCGAACATCTTCGCCATCGACGACATCAAGTTCATCACGGGCTACGAGGTGGAGCCGCACGTCTCCACCGAGGCCGCGATCAAGAAGGCGCTCGACCGCGCGTACGACTCGGCCGGCACGATGGCCGACGTGATGAAGGGCTTCGAGGACGAGCTGAACGTCGTCGAGGAGGAGGAGACGCCCAGCGAGGGCGACGCCGGCCTCGGCCAGGTGAACGACGCCCCGATCGTCAAGCTCGTCAACTCGCTGATCGCCGACGCCGTGCGCAAGGGCGCGTCGGACATCCACATCGAGCCGTACGAGAAGACGATGCGCGTGCGGTTCCGCATCGACGGCGCGCTGCAGGAGATGATGGCGCCGCCGTACAAGTTCAAGGCGGCGATCCTGTCGCGCCTGAAGATCATGGCCGACCTCGACATCGCCGAGCGCCGCGTGCCGCAGGACGGCCGCATCAAGATCAAGGTGCTCAACCGCACGATCGACCTGCGCGTCTCGACGCTGCCCACGATCTTCGGCGAGAAGATCGTGATGCGCATCCTGGACAAGACGAACCTCAACATCGACCTCGGCAAGCTGGGCTTCGAGAAGAAGTCCATGGACGACTTCGTCGCGGCGATCTCGAACCCGTACGGCATGGTGCTCGTCACCGGCCCCACGGGTTCCGGCAAGACGACCACGCTGTACTCCGCGCTCTCGCGCGTGAACACGCCCGAAGTGAACGTCATGACCGCCGAGGACCCGGTCGAGTACAACCTCGACGGGATCAACCAGGTGCTCGTGAACGAAGGCGTGGGCCTGACGTTCGCCGCGGCGCTGAAGGCGTTCCTGCGGCAGGACCCGAACATCATCATGGTCGGCGAGATCCGCGATCTGGACACCGCCGGCATCGCCACGAAGGCCGCCCTCACGGGCCACCTCGTGCTGTCCACGCTCCACACGAACGACGCCCCCAGCGCGATCGGCCGTCTGATCGACATGGGCATCCAGCCGTTCCTCGTGGCGTCGTCCGTGAACCTGATCCTCGCCCAGCGCCTCGTGCGGCGCGTCTGCGCGTCGTGCAAGAAGCCGATCGAGCTGACCGACGAGATCCTCAGCGAGCTGCAGATGACGCGTGAGGATGCGCAGGGCGGCACGTTCTACGAGGGCGAGGGCTGCGTGGAGTGCAACAACACCGGCTATCGCGGCCGCGCCGGCGTCTACGAGGTGATGAACATCAGTCCCCGGCTCCGCGACCTGATCCTGGACCGGGCATCGGCGCTCGACATCAAGCGCACCGCCATCGAAGAGGGAATGCTCACGCTGCGACGCGACGGACTGCAGAAGCTGCGCCGCGGCGTCACCACTGTCGAAGAGATCCTGAAGGAAACCGCGGCGGACAACCTGTGATCCGCACGGAAAAGGGAGAGGAGACCCATGGCTGAGCTGACCCTCCGGCAGCTGCTCGAGGACATGGTGCAGCGGAAGGCGTCCGACCTGCACGTGACGGCCGGCGTGCCGCCGGAACTGCGCATCGACGGCTCCGTGACACCGACGGAGTACGAGGTGCTCTCTCCCGAGAAGTGCGCGCAGATCGCGTACAGCGTGCTCTCCGACGAGCAGCGCAAGCGCTTCGAGACCACGAAGGAGCTCGACTTCTCGTTCGGCGTCAAGGGCCTGGCCCGTTACCGCGCGAACGTGTTCCTCCAGCGCGGCGTCGTGTCCATGGCGATCCGGCAGATCCCGTACGAGATCCTGCCCATGGAGAAGCTGGGCCTGCCGCCGGTGGTGCGGGACTTCACGAATCGTCAGAAGGGGCTCGTGCTGGTGACGGGTCCGACGGGGTCGGGCAAGTCCACGACGCTCGCCGCGATGATCGACCGGATCAACGCCCAGCGTCAGAGCCACATCATGACGATCGAGGACCCGATCGAGTACATCCACCACCACAAGAAGTGCATCGTCAACCAGCGCGAGATCGGCGCGGACACGGAGTCGTTCCCGACCGCGCTCAAGTACGTGCTGCGCCAGGACCCCGACATCATCCTGATCGGTGAGATGCGCGACCTCGAGACGATCGAGGCGGCGCTGACGATCGCCGAGACGGGCCACCTGGTGTTCGCGACGCTGCACACGAACTCCACGTACGAAGCCGTCAACCGCATCGTGGACGTGTTCCCGGCGGACCAGCAGA
>WBZQ01003170.1_pt1 | contig 10302 bp, 8 predicted proteins | sample 5204251 | NCBI WGS metagenome assembly WBZQ01 (sample SAMN12412402, study PRJNA552823) | activated sludge metagenome | isolation source: activated sludge from nitrification reactor of wastewater treatment plant... | place: USA: Virginia | collected 2017-09 | reverse complement strand
GAGGCGGACATGATCAGCTCCATCGTGGAGCCCAATGCGTTCCAAATCGGCAAGCAATACCAGACGGAACGCCGGGTACAGCTGACCGATGCATCGGATACCGAATTCACCTCGTCCGTGATGGGCAATTCCGGGCTGTACGAGCAGACCATCCGTCTCCACAACGGACACCTGGAAGCCAAATGCTCCTGTACCCTACACGAGCAACCGATCTGCCGGCACGGTGTCGCTGCGCTGCTCGAGTATCAACGCTGGTCGAAAGCTCGCGTGGTTCCCAGGGCGCGGCCTGCAGCTCCTCGTCTTGAAGCCGAACGAACCACGGCGAAATCCGCCCCGTCCGGGGACGTGAAGCTCAGCGAGCTGAATCAGTTCAGCGACTGGATGCAACGAGTGGTGCAGGCCATTCAATCCGGTCAGCCGGTTCCCGCTCAGCCGGATATCGAACCCGGCCTGGTCTCGACCTGGACGCGGATCATTCAGCAGTTGGATGAACGGAGGCGGGAAAGCGAAGTCGCGCAAATCGAACTCGATACGGATATTCGCAATCGTGAAGCGGTCGTCGCCCGGCTGACTCAGGATCTGGAAGCCTCCGCCAAGGAAGCGAAGTCATTGCAGGTGATTTGCCGGGATCTCCAGCGGGAGGTGGATCAGCACAAGGCCTCCCTGTCCAAATCCACCGATCTGTCCCGACATGTGGAACAGTTCGAGGGCGAAGTCAGGGCCATTGCCGGGCTCCTGACCGAAAAGGGCCGTCGATTGGAGGGACTCTCCGATACCTGTCGCGATGTGGCGACGATGCTGAAAGCCCTGGGAAAGGTGTAACGGCCTCCCTGCCTCAACAGGGGCTTTCCTCCCGATTTCGATTCCAATCCTTCTTTCTTCTTACCCCTTGCGTCATCCCTGGTCCCTTCAGTACAATGCGGGCCTCTTTGGGCATTCCTTGACTACAAGGGGGAGATCATGAACAAGCTGATAGTAGGAATCTTGGGTGGAATCGGGGCGCTTCAGGCGACCACTGCGTTTGCCAACGTCAGTGAGGGGCCGCCGGACTACAGTGGAATTACAGGCCTCTATTACACCTTGATCGCTCTGATCTTGGGGTTCGGGGTCTACGACACCTTCTTCAAGAAGAGCTAACCAGCTCCTCCAGATCGTGCGGCGTGAAATGTTTCTCCGTTACAAAACACGGAGAGGATGTTTCACGCCTTCTTTTTGATGCCCGGTGTGGCGGATCCGCTGGTTTTCAGGAGCGGAAGCAGGGTCTGCAGCACGTTTTGGACCACAATCCGATAACCTTCCCCCGTGGGATGGATACCGTCGGCTTGATTGAGCCTCTGTTCGCCGCCTACTCCTTCCAGAAGAAATGGAATCAGTGGCAGTGCGTGGGCCTTCGCCAGATCTCGGTACATCGCTTCGAATTTCGTCGTGTACTCCTCTCCGTAGTTCGGCGGCAGCTTCATGCCGGCCAGAATCACCTGTACCCCGGCCTCTGTTAACTGCCTGATCATCGCGTCCAGGTGCGAACGTGTCTCCGGCAGGCTCAGGCCGCGCAACCCGTCATTTCCGCCCAGCTCAAGAATCACCACAGACGGTTTTCCGGCAAGCACCCAGGACACCCGGCGTAGGCCACCGGCGGTCGTGTCTCCGCTCACCCCTGCATTGAGCACCTGATAGCGATGCCCCAGCGCATCGAGCTGTTTCTGAAGCTGCGCAGGATAGGTCTGTTCGGGGGAGACACCAAGGCCGGCCGTCAAGCTATCGCCGAATGCAACGATTCTGGGCCGGGGGTCGGATGCGGGAGTCGTCGCCGGAGCCGGGTCCGTTGCGGGCTTGTCGTCAGTCGACGAGTGAGGTCGGGAAAGACCAGCGGGGTCGGATGATGAGGGAGAGCTGGAAGTCGGAGGTGTTTGATCGCAGCCCACGAGGCCGCTCATCAGCAGGGCCATGAGGCCTCCTGTCAGCAAGCGCGGACTGAGGAGGAAAAGGTCAGAGCAGGGCGTCATTCGTACAGTATAATATGAAAATTGTGTTTGGATGCGAGGTCCGCGGATTAGCAGGATGATGATTGCCACTCAACATGTGACGATGCAGCTGGAGGCCGGAGGCGAGACGGTCAGGATTCTTAATGATATCAGTCTCGACATTCCGGAAAAGCAAACCATAGCGATTGTCGGGCCGTCCGGGAGTGGCAAGTCCACGCTGCTGGGCTTGATCGCCGGCCTTGACCGGCCGACATCCGGAACCATTTGGCTCAACGGCCGCGAGATTACCCAGTTGAACGAGAAGGCGATGGCGCGCCTGCGCCTGGCCAACGTGGGGTATATCTTTCAGTCGTTTCACCTGATTCCGACGTTAACCGCTCTGGAGAACGTGTCGATCCCGCTGGAACTCGCGGGTGATCGTCACGCGCGCCAGCGCGCCCTCGAATTGTTGCAGGCGGTTGGGTTAGGGCACCGGGTCTCGCACTATCCCGTTCAGCTTTCCGGAGGAGAACAGCAGCGCGTTGCGGTGGCGCGCGCCTTTGCCTGCCGGCCCCCGATTCTGTTGGCCGACGAACCGACCGGAAACCTGGATTCCCATACGGGCCAGCAGGTGATCCAGCTCATCATGGCCTTACATCGGGATGCCGGCACGACCCTCGTGCTGGTTACGCATGATCAACAACTGGCTGCTTCGATGGAGCGGGTCATCACGCTCCGTGACGGCCGGATCGGATCCGATCACCTCACCTCATCGTCCTACGAAGAGTCCGGCGACCAGCTATGAGGCCCTTCTGGTTCATTCTGGCCTGGCGCGACTTGCGATCGTCCTGGCGGCATTTCGTCTACTTTCTCGCCTGTATCGCACTGGGCGTCGGAGCCGTCGTGGGGGTGTCGCTCTTTTCGGCCAATGTCGAACGGGCGGTGCTTAAAGAGGCGCGCGGCTTGTTAGGGGGCGATCTGGAAATCCGGCTGTCCAGACCTCTGGGCGGTCCTGGCTCCGCCGTGCTGACGGACCTCGTGAGTCGTGGAATTGTGGCCACGCGTGTCAGCGAGTTGGTAGCGATGGTCGGCCGGGCCGATCGAGCTCAGGGCGGGACGGACGTCACTCAGCTCGTCGAGTTAAAAGCCGTCGAGCCGCGGTACCCGTTATATGGTGTCGTGAGAGTTGCCCCGGATCGGTCATTGACCGACTTACTCCATTTTGCCGGTGAACGCTGTGGAACCAGCTGCCATGGGGCGGTCGTGCAGGAGGCGTTGCTGATCCGTCTGGGCCTGGTGGTTGGAGACGCGATGAAGATCGGGCAGGCCACATTCCGGATTACGGGCGTGATTCACACGGAGCCGGATCGTATGGCGAACATGTTCAGCCTTGGCCCTCGGGTACTCATTTCCCAAGAAGGGCTGGCAGCCGCCGATCTCATCAAGCCGGGGAGCCGAATGCGCGAACGGCATTTGTTACGGCTTCCTGCGTCAATGGCCCTGTCTCCGCTTATCCATGAGCTACGGGGCCGCCTTGCGGCAGAATCCGCGCGCGTGTCTTCTTATCGGGATGCCCAGCCCCAGCTCAAGCAATTTCTCGATCAACTCGCACGGTATCTGGGGCTTGTCGGGTTGACGGCGCTCTTCGTCGGAGGCATCGGTGTGGCATTGTCGATTCACGCCTTCGTGCGAGAGAAGCTTCCCTCCATTGCGATATTGAAAACCGTGGGCGCGGATACCGCCACCATCATCTATTCCTATCTCGGGCAAGCCGTCGGCCTGGGCCTGTTGGGCAGCATGGCGGGGATCGGCATTGGTGTCGCGTTGCAAACCGTTCTTCCACAGGCGGTGTCGACATTGCTGGCGACGGATGTTCTGCAGCAGGTCGAGTTTACATCCGTGCTCTCCCTCGCAGCCCTGGCCCCCATTGGGAAAGGCCTGGGCGTGGGCATTCTGACGACGTTGCTGTTCAGCCTGTGGCCGCTGCTGACCATTCGAGACATTAAACCGGCCGCCATCTTCCGGCGTGACGTGGAAGGCGCAGGGGCACCTTCGGTGAGACGAGATACCTCTCTGGCAAGACGCGCGGTGCAAATGGTCACGGCGGATCCGCTTCGAACCGTCACGGCGGCAGGTATCGGGATCGGGCTGGCGGGGCTGTCTATGTGGCAGGCCGGATCGCTGGCCATCGGCGGCCTGTTTATCAGTGGGTTGCTGGTCGCGATTGTGATCTTGGCCGGGGCGGCTCAGGCCTTGCTGCGGGGATTACGTGCGCTCCCGGTGTCGCGAGCGTTGTCTGTGCGACAGGCGCTGGGGAATATTCAACGGCCCGGCGGGCAAACCTTAGGGGTGATGGTGTCGATCGGCGTCGGTGTGATGGTGATTCTGGCGATCGCGTTGCTTCAGCATGCGCTCGTGCGGCAGGTGGGAGAAAACCGTCCGTCCGATTCACCCACCTTCTTTTTTATCGATATTCAACCTGATCAGGCACAAGCCTTTGGCGAGTTGGTTCATCGGCGCACCGGCGATTTCGCGCCCGACCTGACGCCGCTGGTCCGTTCGCGGGTCCATGCCATCAACGGGCGGCTGGTGGCCGACGAGCGTGAGGCGCAACCAGATGAGCCGCCTGCCCAATCGAAAGAAGAGAAACGCAAAAGCTGGTATATGACTCGCGAGTACGTGTTGACGTTCCTCGATCAAGTACCGAAGGACAATAAGATTGTGAAGGGCGCCTGGTGGAAGCCGGGGCAGGTGTTTGCGAAGCCGCAGGTGTCCGTCGAGGAGGAGGCTGCCAAGAGTCTCGATCTCGACATCGGCAGTCTGCTGGATCTCAATATTCAAGGCACCATTCTGCAGGCCGAAGTGAGCAGCATCAGAAAAGTCGAGTGGGGGAACTTCTCCACGAACTTCTACATGATCTTTTCGCCAGGCTCGCTCGATGCCGCACCCATGACATACGTCGCGACGGTTCGAGTGCCTCCTCATGACGAGGTGGCCTTTCAGTCGGCCGTGGTCGCGGCGTTTCCCAATGTGACCGCCATTAACATCGGCGAAGTCTTGAGCAGCTTTGCCCGCGTCCTCGATCGGCTGTCGCTGGCGATTCGAGGAGTCGCGCTGTTTTGCCTGCTGGCCGGCGCGCTGGTGATGGCGGCGGCGCTCGCGGCCACACGTTATCGACGGCTGTATGAGGCCGTGATTCTCAAGGCGCTCGGCGCGACCCGCGGGTTGATTGCCCGGTCATTTGCGACCGAGTATGCGTTGCTGGGATGTGTGGCGGGGATAATTGGTGTCGCCCTCGCCAGTCTGTTCTCGTGGGCGATCTTAAAATATATTTTGGAATTGCCCTGGGCATTGGAGCTGCCCCTGCTTGGTATCGGATTGGGCTGCACCGTTCTGCTGACGCTGCTGGTGGGCTTTCTCAGCACCTACCGTATTCTCGGCCAGCCTCCCTTAACCGTACTTCGGCACGAATGACGTCATCGCCATCGACCATCTGATTCTGTCAGGTCGTCCTGCGCGCCAACAGGGCGCGAATCGCCGCGCAGTCACGTTCGCGAAATTGTACGGCAATATGCAGTTGTTCCAAATACTGCTCCAGCGTCTTTCCGCCCAGGTCGATCTTGCGGGAGGCAAAGAAGTCCCGGACATCGCGTTCGAGTTCAGGGGTTGAAAGTCCGGTGATGCCCCCGCACATTCGCCGCAGGCCACTCTTGGGGAACAGCTTGTCCATCCGTTCCCAGTTGGCCTTTACAAATTCCCAGGCCTTCTCGCGGATGTAGACATTATGCAGAAGGCTGCTGACGAGGAACGGGGCATCTTGCGTGCGGATCTCGTCGGTCAGGGTTTTCGCTAACGTACGCTCCAGCAGCTCAGGTGTTCGGAACGCGGCGAGAGAAAAGAGATAGCGGCGTTCCTCTTGCGGGGTCGTGGCTTGACGGAACCGGCCGGAAAACTCTTCGTAGCGAGCCGCATCACCGGTAAAGGCCAGGATGGAAACAAGCGCGGGTATCACATTGGGGTCGATAGGCCGGGACTGTTGCTGAAGGGCTGTGTAGGCCTCACGCGCTTGCGCTTGGATGGTTTCGTCGCGTCCCAAGGTGCCTAATGCCCGAATGATGTCGCCGCGCAATTCTTTGACGAGATCGCGTTCATCGAGTCGGGGCGTCCACCCTAACTGGTGAAACATCGGCGAGACACGATCGCGTACCAACGACGCCAGGAGGGGCCGGTCGCTTTCGTCCAGGAGATGATTGATGGTGGAGAAGGACCCGAGCATGACGGCCCAGACATGCGGGTCCTGTTCATGGCGGAAATGTTCGGTCAAGGCGAGGTAGTCGGCGGACGAAATCATGCCGGCCACTGTCGCGGCCCAGGTATCATTCAAGAGATTAAATCGTTCTACCGGAGCCAGGTTGTTCAAACCATCCTTCTGCAGGCCGCTGAGCAAATCGGAGCTATATCGTACGCGATAGAAGCCATGGCCCCCATCATTGGCCAGCACCGATGTCCAGCCGTCCGGCAGAGGGATGCGATTCTCCCGGGCACTGAGCAGCACGCGTCTGGTTTCAGTGCCTCGTGTGGTGGTGATCCGTAATTGCACCGGCACGTGCCACTGTGGCGCTGCTCCTGCTGTTGCCGCGGAGGAGTCGCCGGCATAGGTGAACCGGCGTTGCGTGAGCGTCAGCATGGACGGTGACTCGACGGCAAGTGAAATCAACGGATAGCCGGGCGAGAAAATCCATTCGTTCATCAGCGCCGGCACGTCTTGCTTCGATGCATGCCCGAGTGAGACCCACAGGTCCGTAGTTTCGGCATTGCCATAGGCATGCGCCGTCAAATAGTGGCGCACGCCGTCCCGGAATACTGTCGGGCCGATATGTTGTTCCAGCATGCGAAGGACGGACGCGCCTTTCTCATACGTCAACACGTCGAACATGGCTTCGGCTTCCTTCGGCGCGCGCACGGGAAATTCAATCGGCCTGGTGCTCAGCAGGCCATCGACCGACAGGGCGGCGGCCCGAGCCATGCCAAAGGCCGTCCACCGTTCCCACTCCGGCTTCCAGGCATCAACCACGAGCATTTCCATGAAGGTGGCGAAGGCTTCATTGAGCCAGAGTCCGTTCCACCAAGCCATGGTGACCAAGTTGCCGAACCACATGTGCGCATTCTCATGGGCCACCACATCCGCGATACGTCCTTGCTCCGCGTGCGTTGCCGTGCGTTGATCGAGCAATAAGGCGGTTTCGCGAAAGGTGATCGCGCCCAGATTTTCCATGGCGCCGGAGGCGAAATCGGGAATGGCGATCAAATCCAGTTTGTCGCCGGGATAGGGAATCGCGTAATAGTCGGCCAGGAAATTGAGTGAGTACACCGCGATCTCATGCCCGAATGGAGTCAGGTGCTGTTTGCCGGGTATGGACCAGAGGCGAACCGGCGTCTGTCGGGCCATGATCGGTGCGGTCGACACGAGTTTCCCGACGATGAAGGCCACCAGATAGGTCGACATCTTCATGGATTCCGCGAAGCGCACGACGCGTGTGCCGCCCTCGAGACGGTCGTCGACGATTCGCGTATTCGAGATGGCTGTCAGCGCGGGGTCGATGGCCAAGGTCACGGCGAAGACGGCCTTGAACTGCGGCTCATCCCAGCAGGGGAAGGCCCGGCGCGCGTCCGTCGCTTCAAACTGCGTGGCGGCGAGGGTATGCGCGATCCCTCGCTCGTCTTTGTAGCTGCTGCGATAGAAACCGCGGAGCTTATCGTTCAACGTTCCGCGAAATGTGAGGCCTAACTTCCACACACCCGGCGGGATGACCGCTGGGAACGTGATGTGGCATCGCTGGAGTTCGGGATCCATCCGCACGGTTCCGGTGCGGGGTGTTTGGCCCTCGCCAGACAAGGTCGCTGTAGATACATCCAACTCCGTCGCGTTGAGGATCAACTCGGTGGTGGGCTCGATGACGGTCAGGGTGACCAGCTCATGGCCCGCGAACGAGTGTGAGTGAAGATCCGGCTCGATGCGCAGGTCATAGTACGTTGGGATGACATGGCGCGGGAGACGGTAGGGATCGGAAGCCATTGCGGATGACGTCGTCATAGTGCTCTTAGGGTATCGGTGGTTGTGAGGTGAATTGGCTCGGCTCCAGGCTGCCGGCACGAAGAACCATGACGCCGCTCCCTGCCACGCGGCCAACCACAAGGCCGCATGGGTCGCGGCACGTGCGATCAGACCAACCGCCTGCCGGCGCGTCACCGGCGGGTCGCCATGCGGGCGGTTCATGGCTTCGGGGCATGGGTGACGTCGGTGCCTTGTCCGCGACCGACGATCAGGATGCTGGTTCGTCCGATGAACAGACCGGTTTCAACGATCCCGGGAATCTGGTTCAGTTCAATTTCCAAGGCAGCAGGGTCACCGATGTGTGGCATGTGTAGATCGAGGATGACATGCCCCGCCTCGGTCTGAAACACGTCTCCGTTGCGTTGGCGCAAGACCGCCCTGCCGCCCGACACCGCTTCGATGTGCCTGGCCGTGCTGCCCCATCCGAACGGCACGACTTCAATAGGCAGAGGAAAACTGCCACCGAGCGCCGGGACGAGTTTTGTATGGTCCACCATGACGATGAATCGTTTCGCGGCGGCCGCCACAATTTTTTCCTTCAGCAGCGCGCCCCCGCCGCCTTTGACGAGATTCAATGCGGGATCGACTTGGTCCGCTCCATCGATCGCGACATCGATCATCCAGGCATTGTCCGATTCGATCAGCGGAATGCCGGATTGTTTGGCGAGCGTCGCGGTGTCGTGAGATGTCGGGACGGCTTGAATGGTGAGCCCGGCACGCACCCGCTCGCCCAGGGCGAGAATGAGATGTTTCGAGGTGGTGCCGGTGCCGAGCCCCACGACCATGCCGTCGTGAACAAACTCCGTGGCTTTGAGCGCGGCTTGGCGCTTTTCCGAATCGAGGTCACAGGGTGTTGGTGTCATAATGAAGGAGGAAGTGTGAGTTGTGCCGCCATGGAGGCGGCGCCGAGCAGAGCGGTTTTATCGTTCATCACGACTTTTACCGGAATTTGGTTCATTAGCCGTTTGTAGCGGCCTTTGTTGGTGAAGCCGCGCATGAATGAGCCGTCCTGCAGTTTCTTCAGGAGTTTGGGGGCAATGCCGCCGGCGACGTAGACCCCGTCGAGCGTGAGCGCTTTCAGCGCCAGGTTGCCGGCTTCTGCCCCATAAATTGATGCGAACAAATCAAGCGCTTGTGTGGCGATCTCGGCTTGGCCTTTGAGCCCGGCTTCGGCGATTTCGGCGGCCGGATTGCCGACTTTGATCTTCTCGGCCAGCCACGTCGGCTCGTTTTTTTTGGTGTCGCGCACATACTCATAAATCGCATGGAGCCCGGGCCCCGAGACAATGCGTTCATAACTAACGTGCAGATAACTGCCGCGGAGATGACGAAGCAGCTCGATCTCGCGGTCGCTGTTGGGCGCAAAGTCCGTATGTCCGCCTTCCGACGGCATAGGGCGATACCGTGCTCCATCCCAGTAGAGGATGCATTCGCCGAGTCCGGTCCCCGCCGCGATCAGGGCGAGCGCTTGTTTTTTCTTCGGCGGCGCGCCCGCGTTCAGCACCACGACTTCATCGGCAGTGAGATGCAGGAGGCCATGAGCCGTGGCTTCGAGATCATTCAGGAGGCGCACGTGAGGAATGGCGAAGCGTTCGGCCAAGGCGGCGCCATCAATGAACCAGGGCAGATTGGTCGTGCGGCAACGGTTGTCGATCACAGGCCCCGCTACGCCAAAGCAGGCCGCCGTCAGGATGATGGGTTCGGGCGCGACGTCGACGGTCTCAGCGGCGACATCGCTGTCAGGATCGATGGGGTCCTCTGCCGGAGCCCTCTCTGGTGCCGGTTTGACGAGCGGTGTGCTGAGGAACTCGTTGATGATGTCTTCGAGGGCGTTATAATCCGCGCTGTGAAAACTGTCCTCGCGTACCGGTTCCACCCGCCCGCCGGTCCATTCATAGAGGGCCAAGTTCGTCTTCGTCCCGCCGATATCGCCTGCCAAAATCATGGTGCCTCTTATGATGACAACTCGTCTGCCGCCACGGTCAATTCCGACGCGGCGGCGCGGTCAAGATACCACAACAGTCGCCCCGTCTCAGCACGGATCCGCGCTGCCGGATAGGGAGCGGGGGCGTCGGCACGATGTTCGACGACGCGGCGGACGACGGTGGCCTTATTCAGGCCGGTCACGAGGAACAGTATCACACTCGCATGATTGATCACACCTAGGGTGAGGGTGATGCGGGACCGCGTGCCTTGCGGAGAGATGCCGGGGACGACCCAACGGGT
>WBZQ01003169.1_pt1 | contig 10303 bp, 11 predicted proteins | sample 5204251 | NCBI WGS metagenome assembly WBZQ01 (sample SAMN12412402, study PRJNA552823) | activated sludge metagenome | isolation source: activated sludge from nitrification reactor of wastewater treatment plant... | place: USA: Virginia | collected 2017-09 | reverse complement strand
GTGGCCTGCTGTACAACCGTCGCCACCCTGATGTTGTCAAGGATGGCGCCGAGGGAGGAGAAGGCGACCAGATTGGTGTCGTAGCCGCCGGTCAGACGGTTGGGAAATTCGACCGGTACCATCACCACGTCGGCTTCGCCCGGAATCTTCCAGATGTTCGGCGCTGCGGTGACCCGTGGACCGTCGAAGCCGTTCGGGAATCGCGCCTGCCAGGCGAGCTGGCCTGCAGGTGTGAACTTGAACAGACTCGAATCGTAGCGGACGAGCGGCGGGCGCACCATTATGTTTTTCCGGGTGCGCGTGCCGATCGCGTAGATAGCCCCATCGCTGCCGACGATGGGCGATGCGACGATGGAAAAGCCGGTTTCGATGGCCGATCGCCACTTTTCCGTGCCACCCGCCTGCAGCGCGATGAGCTGGCCCTCTTTATTGCCCAGATAGACTGTACCGTCCGGCGCGGTCACCGGCCCGGAGCCGGGCGCAAAGGTGCCGATGCCGGAAACGGTGCGCGGCCGCTCCGCTGCAATCGTCACCACGTCAGCGAATCCGGTGTTGGCGCCGTCGGCATGCGGTCGCTGCCAGGCCTGAGCGGGGCCGGCGGCGGTCAGCGTCAGGCATGTGGCGGCCGCAATCAGCCCGAGGCGCGATGGCAACTTTGTCATGTCATGTTTCCCTCAGTCGAGTGGGGGGGCTGTCGGCTCACGGAGCCGCCTGGATTACTTTCGCTGTATTTCTGGCCGCGGGGTACAGGACCCCCCGGCGGCACGATCCGTCCGCGGCGCGGCCGCTGCCTCATTTACAGCCCTTCTGCGAAGCGAGGTAGACCAGGTATTGGCGCCGATCGATCGCTTCGTGGCCTCGTTGATGCGCCAGCGTTGCGGCGACGAACTCCCGATCATCGGCGTCGATGGCAGCGGCATCGAACGCCGCCTGGGCGCGTGAAGAGCTGTCCATGCCCATGGCGATCAGCGGCCCAAACACGGGAACGAATGTGATCGGAGAGGTGCCTTCCTGCCGAATGTTCGCGGCTTTCGGCACGGGCAGAAGGCGAGATGCATCGCGGACGAATGGGTCGAGCGCGTCGTACTCGGCCCGGAGTTCTTCGCAGCTCCGGCCGAGATCACTCCACCGCATCGTTTCGATCGGAGGCGAAACGGTGGGCAACGCGGCGCTGGCGACTGGAACTGTTTTGACCCTCGGCGGGCTGGTGCAGCCGAGCTCGACGAACAGGACGATCGCGGTGAAGATGCGCGTCACCGTACGGGCGTGAATCATCAGTCGTACCTCTTGCATCGTGTTCGGGTTCCGCAGCGACTTTCCTCGGTTCGCGTGGCGTGGAACGAACATTTTTTCGAGCGCGCGGCGCTGAGTCGTGCGCTGCCGAACCATCGTTCGACCGCACCCGATGAAGGGTCATGTGCCCCAGGCAGGCCGGGAGGAAACCATGTCATACTCGGCGTCCAACCCATGTGGAACGAGGATCCAGATGTCTGACAGCCCAGAATCTCGCGCCAGGCTTGTCGGCGGGGTGCTGCTGGCACTCATCGCCCTGTGGATTCTACATGGATTTCTGACGCCGCTGGCCTGGGCCGTGGTTCTGGGCATCGCGACGTGGCCGCTGCATCGGCGATGTTGTGGTGAGTCATCGCTCCCGGACCGTCGCTCGTTACTGTCCGCCCTGCTGCTCACCGGGGTCATCGGTGCCGTGCTGCTGGGTCCATTCACGTATGGTCTGCTACAAGTCGTCCGCGAGGCGGAATCCCTCATGCAGTTGCTGCGCACCGCGCTGAGCGAAGGACTGGCGCCGCCGGATTGGTTGAGCCGCTTACCTCGGGGGGTCGAATGGGCGCGAGAGACCTGGACTGGCTGGCTGGGCAGTTCCGACGCCGTCAGGGAATCCCTCGAGTACCTGGCATCGCCGCACTTTATTGGCAAGACCAAGGTGTTTGCCGCGCAACTCGTGCATCGATACGTTGAGGTATTTTTCACTATCGTTGCACTGTTCTTCGTCTATCGTGACGGCTCCGTAGTTGGTGAGCAGGTGCTGGCACTCGGCGAGCGCTTGTTCGGCCGGGTCGGGCGTGATTACGTATTGCACGCAGTTTCAGCGGTGCGTGCAACCGTCAACGGCATCGTGTTGGTGGCTGTCGGCCAGGGTATCGTGCTGGGATTCGGTTATGCGGTCGCGGGGCTGCAGCATCCGGCACTGCTGGGCGCGATAACGGTTGCCGCGGCGTTCATTCCATTTGCTGCCAAGTTGATCGTCCTGTGCGCGGCTGGAATTCTCGTCGCGGGGGGACACGCCGTGGCGGGTGTCGCCCTCATCGCCTACGGCGTTCTGGTCGTGCTGGTCGCCGACAACTACGTAAGGCCTGCATTGATCGGTGGTGCCGTTCAGTTGCCGTTTATATGGACCCTGCTCGGTATCCTGGGCGGGATCGAAACGCTCGGCTTGCTCGGTTTGTTCCTGGGTCCGGCCGTGATGGCCGTTCTGATGTCGATCTGGCGTGATTGGGTTCGCCCCGCTTCTCCAACTCCTACTTGTACTTGAAGCAGAGTAGCGGGCTTGCCGGCCGCAGTTCATATCCCGCAAGAGTGGGTGTCTGAGCGTAAAATCAACACGGGAGTTCCCTCCGCGATCATGGGATGATCCACGTATCGCTGGATCAGGTTATGAATGAGACTGCCAAGAATCTTTTCAGACGTTCCGGGCTGGATCGGCGCGGTTGGCAACCGATGCCCCAAGTCCCCTTCGTTGACAGTGACGGCAACACGGTGACGCACGACAGGCGCCAGATCCCGGACCGCCGGACGGACCGATCGGAGAAAGGTCGCAAACGTAAGTGACCGGTCGGACCGGGACACCGTATCCGATGGACGGCGGTGTGTCCGGGGCGTCGACCGTCTAGGCAGCCTTGTCGCGTCCGGTGCCCGGATTCTGGCGATAAAAGGTCGCCAGCTGCTGATATATCGCCGGGTAGTGTGCCTCGATCAACGCGGGCTGCTCGAAGAAGTATTCGCTGAGCACCGCGAAGTATTCTGCCGGGGACTCTGCTGCATACGGGTCGATCGGCGGTTCCTCCCCCCGGTCGATTGTTGCGTTGAGTGTCAGGAAGGCCGTGGAGAATGCGTCGGTCCACGCCGACGTTTGCATGGATCGGTGGAGCGGCGGAAATCCGTCGGCGGGGCCGTTCAGCATGTCCAGTTGATGGGCGATTTCGTGGATCACGACGTTATACCCGTCACCCAGTCCGGATCCTTCAACGTCGGCCCACGACAGGACGACGGGTCCGCGCTCCCAAGCCTCGCCCCGAAGAATTTCCGACCACTCGTGCATCACGCCACTGGAGTCCATCTGCCGGCGCGGGCGTCGAAACCTGCCTGGGTAGACGATGAGGGTTTGCCAGCCGTCGAGCCAGGGGAGGCCGAGGTTCAGTACCGGGTAGCAGGCGATGGCCGCCAGCAGCAACCGCCGCCCTTCGTCAAGTGCCATGCCCTGAACCGGCAGGAAGGTCTTGCGCCGCAGGAACAAGGTCGCCAGGTCCTTCAGACGGGATCGTTCCTCCTCGGACAGCGGGTCGAGTATCGGAATCACCGCCAGCGTCTCCGTCCAGAGGTGCTCATCCACGGGATGGTGTTGCAGAACCCGGCGGTCGCGCCACTTGCGGAGTAATCGGAACATGATGATCGCCGTGATGTGATCCTCGCCGCGACTTTACCGAGGACTCTTCCGGTTTGCACCCGACTGCGACCGCGTGGATCGCTTGGGCGCTGTCGCAGGGGCGCACGCGTGGACCGGAGCCAACCGCGCCTGCGGATGCTTGACATCGATCGATCCGCCGCTATGATTAGCACTCAATTCGGCGGAGTGCTAACAACGGCAGCCGCCAGAGTCCCCGGACCAGGCTGTCGACCCGGCTGGAGATCGATCGGATGAACCGCGGGTCGCGCGTCATCGGATGTGGGATCTTCCAAGGGTGCGTTACGTGCGGCATGGCCCAATTCAGAAGTTCGTCAAACAGCAGGAGTATCCCGTGAAACTACGTCCTTTGCATGATCGTTTGCTGGTCAGAAGGGTAGAGGAAAGTCGGACGTCGGCCGGCGGTATCGTGATTCCCGATACGGTTTCGGAAAAACCGATGCAGGGCGAGGTCATCGCCGTCGGTGCCGGCAAAATAACGGACGATGGCCAGGTCCGACCGATTCAGGTCAAGGTTGGTGATCGCATCCTGTTCGGCAAATACGCCGGCACTGAGGTCAAGCTGGACGGCGAGGAACTCGTCGTGATGCGCGAAGACGACGTGATGGCCGTTCTCGACGCCTGAGTCGGGTCGAAGCAGACAACCACGAGATCAATCCCAAATCCGAGGAACAGATATGGCAGCAAAAGAAGTCAAGTTCAGCGACGATGCACGTGTCCGCATGGTGCGCGGCGTCAACATCCTGGCCCATGCGGTGAAAGTCACGCTCGGCCCCAAGGGCCGCAACGTCGTGCTGGAAAAGAGCTACGGCGCACCGACCGTCACCAAGGATGGCGTCTCTGTCGCGAAAGAGATCGAACTGTCCGACAAGTTCGAGAACATGGGTGCGCAGATGGTCCGCGAAGTCGCGTCGAAGACGTCCGACGTGGCCGGTGACGGCACCACGACCGCGACCGTTCTGGCGCAGTCGATCCTGACCGAAGGCCTCAAGGCGGTCGCAGCCGGCATGAACCCGATGGACCTGAAGCGCGGCATCGACAAGGCCGTTTCGACGGTCGTCGAGGCAATCCACGAGCAGTCGGTGCCGTGCGCCGACACCAACGCCATCGCGCAGGTCGGCACCATTTCGGCCAACGCCGACGAATCGATCGGCAAGATCATCGCCGAGGCAATGGACAAGGTCGGCAAGGAAGGCGTCATCACGGTCGAGGATGGTTCCGGCCTTGAGAATCAGCTGGAGATCGTTGAAGGCATGCAGTTCGATCGCGGCTACCTTTCACCGTACTTCATCAACAACCAGCAGAGCATGAGCGCGGAGCAGGAGAATCCCTACATCCTGATCCACGAGAAGAAGATCTCGAACATTCGCGACTTGCTGCCGGTGCTGGAAGGCGTAGCCCGCGCCAGCCGTCCGCTTCTGATCATTGCGGAGGACGTCGAAGGCGAGGCGCTGGCGACACTGGTGGTCAACAACATGCGCGGCATCATCAAGGTGGCCGCGGTGAAGGCACCCGGTTTCGGCGACCGCCGCAAGGCGATGCTGGAAGACATCGCGGTGCTGACTGGCGGCACGGTGATCTCCGAAGACGTGGGCCTGAGCCTGGAGAAGGCGACGCTGGATGATCTCGGAACCGCGAAGAAGATCCAGATCACCAAGGACAACACCACCATCATCGACGGCGCCGGCACCAAGGAGCAGATCCAGGGCCGCGTTGCGCAGATTCGTCGCCAGATCGACGAGACGACCTCGGATTACGACCGCGAGAAGCTGCAGGAGCGCCTGGCCAAGCTGGCCGGCGGTGTCGCCGTGATCAAGGTCGGTGCGGCAACCGAAGTCGAAATGAAGGAAAAGAAGGCGCGCGTGGAAGACGCGCTGCATGCAACCCGCGCCGCAGTGGAAGAGGGCGTCGTGGCAGGCGGCGGTGTTGCGCTGGTGCGTGCACTGCCGAAACTGAAAGGCCTGACCGGCATCAACCATGATCAGGATGTCGGCATCTCGATCCTGCGTCGCGCGCTGGAAGAGCCGCTGCGCCAGATCGTTGCCAATGCTGGCGAGGAACCATCCGTCGTGTTGAACAAGGTCTCGGAAGGCAGCGGTAACTTCGGCTACAACGCCGCGACCGGCGAATTCGGCGACATGGTGGCAATGGGTATCCTGGACCCGGCAAAAGTCACGCGCACGGCGCTGCAGAACGCCGCTTCCGTGGCCGGCCTGATGATCACCACCGAGGCGATGATCGCCGAGGAGCCGAAGGACGAGTCGCCGATGCCGGGTGGAGGCATGGGCGGTATGGGTGGCATGGGCGGTATGGGCGGCATGGGCGACATGATGTAAACCTCCCTGAGGTTCCATCGCTCAGCCCGAAAGCCCCGGTGGTAACCCGCCGGGGCTTTCTTTGTTTCCCGCTTTGCGTTCGCCTTTCGCGGCTTTCTCCATCTTATACCGCCTCCACTCGCAAGCCGGCGCGCGCGGCGGCTTCCCTCTGCCGCTGGTCGGCGGAGACGAATACATCGCATCCCAGGGTGACCGCGCTACCGATGTGGATGGCGTCCATACCGTGCAGCACATTGGTTTCAAGACTCGAGATTGCCTTCGCCAATACCGCTGGCGTCAGGTCACAAATCGCGGCATCGTCGATGTCGGCCAGCAACAGGCATTTCAGTCGCCGGTACTGCGTGGCGTCGATCCTGGCTTCGCGGTGCCGCCGGCAGAAGGCCGAGATGATCTCGGGGATTGCGATTCCGGAAAGTCCGATTTCAGATGCCCGGTTACACCATTCCAGAACCGCGTCGGTGCCGGTTTCGGCAACGTAGCGCTTGACGAAGGCCGAGCTATCGCAAAACACTCGCATCGAGTTTGATCCGGCAACTAGTCGGTTTCGCGCTGCTCGAGAATCATCCGGCTGAGCGAAACGCCGTCGAGAACCAGGGGCTGTGCTGTGTGCCGTTTCCATGACGGTAGATCGGCCACAATGGGCACGATGTCGGCGATGGGTTTGCCGTTGCGCAGGACGCGCACGGTTTCACCAGACTCGACGATGTCGAAATACTCCTTGGCATGGTTACGCACTTCGGTGAAGGTCGCTTGTCTCATCTCGTCCTCCAGATGTACAGAATGATGTCGTTATAGATGTGCAATTTCGTGGTTCCCAGCAATCACGTCTGCCGAGAGTTCCCGCCTGCGACGCACTAGTCGCCGCTGCCGGGTGGAGGCATGGGCTGCCATTTCGGAACGCTCACGCCTGATCGAGCCGAGTGTGAACGACGCGCTGCCCGGGCTGAGTCGAATGTGCTGGCCGCTGCGCCTCCTTGCCAACCAGCGCCCCGACCCTGTAGCCTTCCAGCCTGGTCAGGCTCTTCGGTTGGGTAGCCATCTTCGTTCGCGACCACTGACCGGGAGCCGGCAAACACCTCGGGACGCATGACCTGCGAACGCGGTTTCCATCGAATGGCAACTGCTGCCGACCCTCGAAGTTTCCCTTGTTTGATTAACCTCGACCTGGCCGTCGCTGCCAGGCCAATACGGCAGGGTCCTGTTGTTCCCCACGCATGATGTCCAGCCAGTCCTTCCGATGAGCGAACCCCTTCATTTTTTTGCGACGGCCCCGCTGGGCCTGGAATCGCTGTTGTCGGTCGAGTTGTCATCGCTCGGAGCGGAATCCGTCAAGGAAGCGCGCTCCGGGGTCTATTTCGAGGGCGATCTGGCGGTCGGCTATCGCGCCTGTCTCTGGTCGCGCCTGGCCAACCGCGTGCTGCTGCGGTTGGCGGCGTTTCCGGCCGCAACGCCGGAGGCCTTGTACGACGGCGTGCAGAGCATCGACTGGGCAGAGCACATTGCGACCGACGGCACGCTGGCCGTTGACTTCACGTCCCAGCGCTCGGTCATCAACCATGCGCTCTATGGCGCGCAGAAGGTCAAGGACGCGATCGTCGATCAGTTCGCCGAGCGCTGCGGGCGGCGTCCCGACGTGCGGCTGGACCGACCGGATGTTCGCATCAACGTGCATCTGGACCGCGATCAGGCCACGGTGAGCATCGATCTGTCCGGGGAAAGCCTGCACCGGCGCGGCTACCGGCTGGCCGGCGGCAGTGCCCCGCTGAAGGAGAATCTCGCGGCGGCCATTCTGGTTCGCGCCGGCTGGCCGGAAACTGCGCGGACCGGCGGAACTCTGTTCGATCCGATGTGCGGTTCCGGCACCCTGCTGATCGAGGCGGCGCTGATGGCGGGTGACGTCGCGCCGGGCCTGCTGCGGGCGGATTTCGGCTTTCTGCGCTGGAAGGGGCACCAGCCGTCGGTCTGGCAGTCGATCCGCGAGGCAGCCGAGGCTCGCCGTGCGGCAGGTGTCGCTGCCATTCCGCGCATCGTGGGTCACGACCAGGATCGCGTTGCCGTCGGCGCGGCCTGGCAGAACATCGAGCGCGCGGGGCTGCGTGCCCACATCCACGTCGAACGCCGCGATCTCGGCGCGACCGAATCACAGCCGGGCACGGGGCTCGTCATCGTCAATCCACCCTACGGCGAGCGCCTGGGCGAACTCGACGCGCTGCAGCCGCTTTACACGGAGCTGGGTGATGTCCTGCGCGAGCGCTTTCCCGGCTGGCGGGCCGCGGTGCTGACCGGGAATCCCGAACTCGCGTTCAGGATAGGAATTCGTGCACGCCGACACTATGCGCTGTTCAACGGGGCCTTGCCGTGCAAGCTGTTCACCTTTGACATCGAACCCGAGCGCTTCTTCACGCCGCATGCCGGAGGCGCGCTCGACGAGGCGGGCCGTGAAGTCGCCGGCCTGTTGCGGCGAGCCGCACGCATCGAGACCCTGGGCGAGTCGGCCGCGATGTTCGCCAACCGGCTGAAGAAGAATCTGCGGGTCCTGGAGCGCTGGGCCCGGCAGCAGGGCGTCTCGTGCTACCGCGCCTACGACGCCGATCTGCCGGAATACGCGGTCGCCGTCGATCTTTACCGCAGCAGCGGAGAGCAATGGGCCCTGGTTCAGGAATATCAGGCGCCTTCATCGATTCCTACGGAGAAGGCCGAGCAGCGGCTGGTCGAGGCGCTGGCAGTGGTCCGCAGTGTTCTGCAGCTGTCCCCCGAGCGCCTGCTGCTGAAGGTGCGCCGGCGTCAGAAGGGGACCAGTCAGTACGAGAAGCAGGCTGATACGCGGAATTTCCTCGTGGTCGAAGAGTCGGGACTCCGCTTCTGGGTCAATCTGCACGATTACCTCGACACGGGTCTCTTTCTGGATCACCGCCCGACACGGAAGCTGATCGGTGAACTGGCGGACGGCCGGGAGTTCCTGAATCTATTTGCCTACACCGGCAGTGCAACCGTGTATGCGGGCAAGGGCGGTGCGCGCACCACCACCAGTGTCGACCTGTCGAACACCTATCTCGACTGGGCCGCGCGCAATCTGGAGCTCAACGGTTTGAGCGGGCAGGAACACCGGCTGATCCGGAGTGATGTGCTGGAGTGGCTCAGGCGGGCCGAGCGGGAGCGATCGCGCTATGGCCTGATTTTCCTCGATCCTCCGACCTTCTCCCAATCAAAGGGGATGGTCGGCACGTTCGACGTACAGCGGGATCACGCGGGACTCCTCCGCTTGGCCGCGAAGCTGCTGGCGCCGGACGGTATACTGATCTTCTCAACCAATTTGCGTCGGTTCAAAATGGATCAGGATGCTCTACCCGGATACGTGGTCGAAGACATCAGCGCGAGGACACTGCCGCGCGACTTCGAGCGAAGTCCGCGCATCCATCAGTGCTGGAAGATCGAACGGCCGACGTGAATGGTGGATAGGAACGTTCACATCCTCGTGTCCGGCCGCGTGCAGGGGGTCTGGTTTCGCGGTTCCACCGCGAAAGTGGCCGAGGCGCTGGATCTGGTCGGCTGGGTAAGGAATTTGCCGGACGGTCGCGTGGAGATCGAGGCGCAAGGGCCGGCGCCAAAGATCGAGGAATTCATTGCCTGGTGTCGGATCGGTCCGCCCAGAGCCTCGGTCGATCGCCTGGAGATCGTCGAACAGCCGCCTGGGGCGAGCTATTCTTCTTTTGAGGTCCGCAGGTCGTAATCGGGGCGCCCTCGTCGAGTCTGGTCCTGGTGCAAAGTAGTCGCGTAGTAACGCTCTACACTGTAGCCCATCGCTAATGGTTATGATCGTGGTTTCACGCCGGATGACCAAGTCCCAACCAGAAAAGACATGTGACAGCGATACTTCCGCTCGCGCAAACGCGAGAATCGCAGCATGACATCTGCCAGACGATCGTGGAGCCGCGACGAAACGCTTTTGGCGTTGAATTTGTATTGCCGAATCCCGTTTGGTCGACAACACGCCAGGGCGTCCGAAGTCATCCAGCTTGCGACTGCTATAGGGCGAAGCCCTAGCAGCGTCGCCATGAAACTGAATAATTTCACTTCACTTGATCCGGAAGAACTGGCGCGCGGTATTAAAGGTCTGTCCGGTGCTAGCAAATTGGACCGTGATGTCTGGAATGACCTGCATCGAGACCAATCCTCTCAACTTAAGAACCAGGGCTTCCAGAGCGGCGCGATCGCTGGTAGAATTGGCATCGTAAGTTCATGATTCTATGAGATTAATGACAATGGG
>WBZQ01003168.1_pt1 | contig 10303 bp, 5 predicted proteins | sample 5204251 | NCBI WGS metagenome assembly WBZQ01 (sample SAMN12412402, study PRJNA552823) | activated sludge metagenome | isolation source: activated sludge from nitrification reactor of wastewater treatment plant... | place: USA: Virginia | collected 2017-09 | reverse complement strand
AGCGCCTCGGGGGCCACGACCTACAGTTGGAGCGGCCCGGGACTGAGCGCCAACGCCGGCGCGCAGGTTACCGCGCAGCCGGCGACGCCCGGCACGTACACCTACCAGGTGACGGGCACTGCGAATGGGTGTTCCGCGCCGCCGCAATCGCTGACGGTGCAGTTCGACGCCGCCCCGGTCGTCACGGCGACGGCCTCGTCCAACGCCGTGTGCCTGGGCACTGCGGTTACGCTGAGCGCCTCGGGGGCTACGACCTACAGTTGGGCGGGTACCGGCTTAAGTGCCGGTTCCGGCGCGCAGGTTACCGCGCAGCCGGCGACGCCCGGCACTTACACCTACCTGGTAACCGGCAGCACTGATGGCTGCAACAGCGCGCCGCAATCGGTGACGGTGCAGTTTTTTTCACCGCCGGTCGTGACGGTGAGCGCAGCGTCGGATACCGCCTGTGCAGGTACGCCGGTCATTTTGACCGCCTCGGGCGCCTCGACCTATAACTGGACAGGGGCTGGCCTGAACGCGGTTACCGGGTCGCAGGTGACGGCCCAGCCGGCGATACCCGGCACTTACACCTATCAGGTTACGGGCAGTACCAACGGTTGCTCCGGGATACCGCAAACCACTATCCTGACTTTTAACCCGATCCCCGTCATTGCGCTGGACGCCTCTTCGGGAGCCATCTGCGTAGGTGAAACGGCTACTTTCACCGCCTCGGGGGCGGAAACCTACGTCTGGACCGGCCCCGCGCTGAACTCCAATACGGGCAGCACGGTAACCGCCCTGCCCACTGTTCCGGGCAACTACGTTTATGTGGCAACCGGTACCGCCGGCGGCTGTGTTTCCGGCCCCCAGACCCTGTCGCTTCAGGTTTCGCCCGCCAACGTGCCGGCGGTGACCATCGCTGCCGACGGCTGTCCCGGACCAAGCCTGAGTTTTACCGCTACGGTGATCAACGGAGGCGTTACGCCCAATATTCTCTGGTATCGCAATGGCCAGCCGGTGTGGAGCGGCCCCGTTTACACGCTTTTGTCGGCGGCCAATGGTGACTCCGTTTTCTGCGAAGCCACACCGGTCAGTCTGCCGCCCTGTACCCAGGCGGGCGCCGTGGTGTCCGGTGTCTATGTGGTGGATTGCATTCCGCTGGCTACCGCCAGTTTGGAAGGCCTGCGATCGGCGACGCTGCTGCCCAACCCGAACGACGGCAATTTCCGGCTGCGGCTGGAACTGGACCGCGCCTGGTCCGGCAATATGCGCGTTTTCGATGTGCTTGGCCGGGAGGTGTACATCGAAGCGGTTGCGTTCGCCGGCGGTGCTCATAGCTGGCCGGTGCACCTGGCGGGAGCCATCCCCGGCCATTACTGGCTGGTGCTGGAGTCGGAGGCCGGCATTTACCGGACGGGATTCGAGGTACACTGAGTTTAGAATAATTTTAAAAAAAGGTGGTCGCCGGTGGGTACCGGCGACCACCTTTTTTATACTGGTATAGCAAGAACCGGTTTGAAAAATAATCCGCCCTTGCACCCTGCATCCGTCAACAAAAATCTGATTTACCATGGTTTCGAGAACCTCCCCTCAGGAAGATGGCCGCCGCGAATCGTTCTGGCGCTGGCTGATCGGAATACTCATCGCCGGCGGCGCCATCAACATCATTCCCAACCTGATTAAGGAATACCGCGAGTCGGAAAACAGCGCCTGGTGCCGAATGGCCATCGACACTTTCCAGCATCGCCACCTTACCTATCTGAACGGTTTTGACGGGCGGCCCGCGGATGCGCACTATCAGGTTCAGGATTCGAAGGATATAGCCGTTACGGACACGGCGAATTTTTTCCAGAAAGTGCGAAGGCCCATGATGGAACGGCTGATGAGCCGGATCCAGGAAAAAATGCCGTACTACGTTTCATCGACTTCGCTGGATTCCTTTCAGCAGAAAGCCTACCGTAAAGGCAGGATCCTGAACGAAGAAGACTTTGTCAACGCCATTTTTTACCCCGAAGAGCAACTCGAATGGACGCTGGACAACGGTAAATGCGGCCTGAAATACACCCTTGCGCTGCGGGCGCCGAAAGATTTCTACTCGGTGATACCGGCTGAAATACGAACGGCCTGCGAGGCTTTGATTGCCAATTGCGATTGTTACGACCAGGCGGCCGGCCTGGTCGGCCAGTCCATCGACCTGTCGCGCATCTATCCCTGTCTGGAAACGCACCTGCAGCGGCTGGAGGAATTGGGGCGCACCTATCGCTCCTTTACCCGGCTGGTACCCATGCCCTGGATGGACAACGGCCAGGCGAAGATATACTACGACCGCGGCGCCTACAGCCTGCCCGGCGCCTACGTACTCGTGGTGAACCACTTTCTGAAAAAGTTCGAGACCGAGATCGGGCGGCATCCCGGCGCCGAATACACCATCGTCTGCACCGGCTATGCCAGTAAGGAAGCGGTCAAAGATCCTATCCCTTATACCGCCGGCGGGTGTTTTGCCGAGCCGGGAACCGAGGTGATACTCGACCCCGGAGTTCCGTGTACCGCCATTCCCGGATACATCGATGACAACGGCCCGCTCTCTTTTGCCCGGGCCTTCGAAGTGGCCCGCTACCTGAACGACAACTTTAATCCCGAACTGCGCGGCAAGGTAAAACTTCGCTTCGCTTATACCGGCCTCGGCGAAGACTCGGTGAACCAACGCTATGAATACCAGCGTCGCGTCGAAATTAAATTAATCAAAAAATCTGCAACACAATGAGCAACGCAACCAGCAACGGAGACGAAAACCGTTTCGATCCACCCCGTACCGATTCCAACCCCGGCAATGCCACGCCACCCGGACGTCCGGCGGCGGGCACACTGCCCGACCATGAAAAGATCGGCTTACTGTTCGGCCTGGCCAACAAGAAAGCGGAAAAGGACAGCTGCAAGAAGGACATGGAAACGGTTATGGACAACACCCTGAAAAAGTCCGCAGCCCGCTATGAAATAGCCATTGGCAAATACCGGGAAGCCCTGACGCAGGCCAAAGAAATTGAACAGCAAATGGGTTTGATGACCGAAAAACTGCTGAAAACCCGGCAGGAAGTGTTGAAAAACCTCAAAGACGCCATTCTGTACGTACTGCCCAGCGATTTTTCCTCAGAAAAAAAGCAGGAGATCGTCGATAAGGTACTGGAAGCCAATGTCCAGACCATCGCCTCCCTGCAATTGCAGGTGCAACGGATCGCCGACCGCCTGAACGCGCACATCAACGCCCTGACCGAGGGTAATTTTCCGGAAGACCTGAAGCGGACCTTCCAGCAGGAGTGCCAGTCCATTCAGGCCTGGCACTCGGAACTACAGAAAATTGAAAAGGGCTTCGGCGCCGGCCACAGCATTTACCTGAATACGACGCCGCCGAAATCCTGAGGCCGGAACGCGCTCATACCGGTTTGGAATTTCATACCAAACAACCCGATCTATGCAATTTAACTTCCATTATTTCCGCCGCTTTTTTTCTCCGGATGCCCGTCCGGAACAAGCCGCAGAGCAGTCGCGCCCGGAGCCGGAACAAACGGCCGCCGCCGGCGAAGCGCCGGCAGATCTGGAGCAACTGCTGGACAATCTGAAGGAAGAAGCCGCCCGGGAACTGGCCCAACTGGAGCGGGATGGCGAACGCGACGGCCGCCTGCTGTTTGTGGACCCCGCTCATAAACTGGGGCAGATCGAAAAAAAATACCGGGGGCTGGCCGCCTGGCTCGATCACGCCTACAATACCCGCAAACGCCGGGAATACGAACGCTCGGTAAAGGAAGCCAGGATACTGAAGGGTGACCTCGATCGCCTGCGCTCCGATCTCGATCAGAACAATCCCGATAGCCGGCTTTCACGCCTGAAGCGGCAGCAGGAGACCCTGCTCGCGGAGTTGTCGGAGGAACAGGGCCGCGGGTTCAGCGATGAATTCGCCACCCGCTATTACCAGGCCGGCCAGGATCATTTCGCCAACGAACAGGAGCATTTGGGCGATCTCAAGGAAGAATTGGCCGGCACGAAATCCTGGTTGCGGGAGGAAATTGCCGCCATCCGGAATATCCTGCGCGGGATGTACCAGGGGTTTGGGGGACACAAAAATGGCGCCTCGACGCAACAGGCGGAGGAGGCGCGGGCCTTTCTGGAGCAGCTGCCTCTGGGCTTCGAAGTGCTGGAGCGGGTGGAAAAAACCGGCAACGAACTGTTGGAAGGTAAAAGCAGCGTTATTGCCAAGCAGTTGAATGCCATCGATGCCTATTCCAAAAACCACAGGCCGCTGCTGATCCCGAAAGGGCAGATTATTGCCCTGTACGTCATGTCCGTGCTCATTTTGCTGGGCGAGTGCTACCTGGTGTTCAAGTTTTTGTCCAAAACCCTGGGATATGCCGAAACCCAAGGCAATGTAATGCCGGGCGACGAGGCCCTGCTTTCCCGGCTGGTAGGCATTTTTTGCATCGCTTATCCGCTGGCCATCGGGATGGCCTTCAAGTTCCGCTACCAGGATGAACCCGACAAGCAGGGGCTGCTGAAAAAGTGGGCCAAATGGGGCCTGCCGGCCATCCTCCTCTCGTTGTTTTTGATCGCCTTTCCCAACGCGGTACAAATAACCGATATCGAATACAACAAGCTGTTCGATGAGCGGCTGGGAAACTGGATACGTATTCTGTGCCTCATGGTTTTCCTGACCGTACTGACGACGATCTTTTCGGCAGTAGGCTCCCTGTTGTTCACCCTGGCCAGCGACCAGCACCGCGATTACCTCAACCTGACCCACCGGCCGGTATTCGGCTGGGGACAAAGCCCGCAGTACGAAGCCATCCGGAGTAAATTAGGCAAGGTCGAAGCGGAAATCACCGGCCTGCAACAGGCCTACGCCGAACTGCTGGAACGCTGGCTCAAGGCCGAATCGGTTGCCAGCGCCAAATTCAAACCGGTGGATTTTAATGCGATCATCGGCTATTACCTGGAATCGGCCCAAAGCAGTTACCAGACGGGGTTCGACCGCGGCTGCTCGGAGGCCTACCTCGAAAAAGACGAGGCTGAACTGGCGCTCCTCAACATGCGCCGTAAAATTCATCGCAACAACCATTCACAGCCATGAAAAAAATAGTATTTCTGCTGGCCGCCGCCCTGGCCGCCTGCACCCCGGAATCGGCCGAACGCCCGGCCCCGCAGCCCTGCGACGATACCCTGTTTTTGCCGGAGCCCAGGAAATACATTCTGGTCTTCGACCTGGTCGAAAACCGGCAGCAAGCGGCGGAAGACTTGCTCAAAAAACAAATCCTTCCCGGCTTGCAACATTGCTTCCACATCCGGGAACAGGCCAACGGGCAGTACGGTATCCATCCCTTCGAACTGATCGTACTGCCGGTGACCGGCAATACCCTGGATGCTCCGCCCATCCTCCGGTATGCATTCGACAAAGAAAAATTTAAAGGGATTTGTTACCTGAAGGAAGGATATAAAAATGAATCGAATAACTTGCAACGGCTATTTGCCAAAGGCCTGAAACACGCTTCCAACCCCGAACAGTGTTTCCAGACCATTGTGCTGCTGCGCCGGCTGGCCGAACTGGTCAAAGGTTGCGATCCGGAGAATACGCACATTCTGCTGTTCTCGGACCTGCTGGAGGATGTAAAAGGCTTCTCGGGTGCGGGGAGGTATAGTTTTACCGAGCGACGCGAGACAAAAACGGTGATTTCTCCCTACGGGGTAGAGGAGGCGGAGGCCGACGCTGACGGCTGGATCCGGGATAATATCGTGGCGGAGTGCGCGCCGCTGAAGGGCCATGTCATCCGGGTGCTCCGGCCCCGCTGGCGCGATCCGGAGCTGCATCCGGGTACCGGAAGGGGATATTCCCAGACCGTGCGGCCTTTCTGGATAAAATTAGCCGATGACATTGGCTGCACCATAACATTCGGCGAAGCGGCCGATTGTACCAACCTGAAATGGTAGATAACAAAAGGCCGTCTCACCAGTCGGCGAATTGTTTATATGTTGATTTGCTTTTTTGTTAAAAGCCCTGAATGCAAGGGTGCTATTTATAACCAAATCCGCAATTAAACGAATAAACAGACCTATGGGACGGCCTCCAAACCGCCATCATCCTTCATATCGCAACATCAGATGAAACACCTTGCTTATCGCCTGCCTTTCCTCCTGGCGTCCTGCTGGCTTTTATCCGTCCTCCCGATTTCTGCGCAGACCGGCACCGAACGCGGAGAATTGAGCCGCGAACTCGACCGCCTCAACGAACTGATCAGCCGGGAAAAGTATAAAGACGCCCTGCTTCTTTCCGACACCCTGATGGCCCGAACCGTTTCCCTGCTGGGCGATAATGCGCCGGATACGCTTTTCGTGCGGGCGCTGGCCACCCGGGGGCGCGCCCTGTTCTTCAACGGAAAGTATGACGATGCGATCGCCTGCCACGAGCGCTGCCTGCCCTTTAACCGCCGGATTTTCGGTGAAGAGAGTGTGGCGGTGGCCAGAAGTCTGACCAACATCGGCATTTGCCATTACGAAAAAAAGGAGCCGCTGCCGGCCATCCGTTTCCACCAACAGGCCCTCGATATTTGCCTGAAACAGAACGACCCCTGGCTGCCGGTTATGGCCGATTGCTGGAGTAATCTCGCCAACGCCCAGGCGGATAACCAGCAGAACGACCTGGCGCTGAAAAGTTACGACGAGGCCCTGCGCATCCGCTACCACAACGAAGGCCAAAACGGCGCGGGGGTAGCCCGGGTGTATCAAAATATGGCGGGGTGCTATATTGCGCTCAACCAACTGGCTGAAGCCGTGCGGTGGTACGAGGCGGCCTTGCTGATCTACCAGCAAAATAAAAATGAAAAGCCGGCATCCCAGGGCGACATCTGGCACAACCTCGGCAGCTGCTACCTGACGATGGGGGATATGGAATACGCCCTTTTTTGCAACGAACAGGCCTTGTCCTGGCGTAAAATCGCTTTTACAAATGATAACCATCCCAAAGTCCTGGTTTCCCTGCGTGGCCTGGCTTTGGTTTACCAGAGAATGGGCGACGAGAAGCGGGCTGCCGAATATTTCGACCTGGTGCTCGAATTGCGCCGGCGCAGCCTCAAACCGGGTAACCGGGACCTTTCCAATTCCATTACCGACGCCAGTGTGGCCGCCAGGCAGGGCGGGTACCTGAAGCGGGCGGAGCAGTTGGCCCGGGAAGTGATCGGCATAGAACAGGGTGCCCCGGTACCCGATTCCCTGCGTATTGCCCGCGTACTGGGAAATTACGGCACCTTCCTGTACGAAACCGGCCAGCCCGATTCGGCTCTGATACTGCACCGTCAGGCCCTGGATTTTTACCCCCGGACGAAAGAAAGCGAGTCGGGCCGGGCCAATTGTTACACCAATATCGGCGCATGCTACCTGTTGAAAAACGACCTCGCCCGGGCCGATTCCTTTATTCGGCTGACCTTGCGGATACTGGACGTACCGGGCACGAAAAGCATCCCGACCCTGGCTTTCTCCATTCGGCAACTGGCCGGTTGCTCCATGCGCCGTGGGCGGTACGCGACCGCAGATTCCATGCTGGCCCGGATATTCACACTGATGGAAGTATCGGACCGGGATACCTCACACTGGGAAAATGTGCGTCTGCCGGTCGTTCTGATCAATACGCTCCTCGAACGTGCCCGGTTATACTACCGGTGGGGGCTTGCGGCAAATGATCCGGCCAGGTTGAACGACGCCATTTATTGGGGGGAAATCGTCCTGAATTATATCCCGCGCTGGGAAAAAAAACTGGCCCTGACCAGTTCGCTGCGCAGTACCCGCGAACTGGCCCGCCAGGCTCATGAACTGTGCGTGGATGCAGCGTTCCAACTCAAGGAACGGAACCCGGCGCAGCGCAGCGCCTGGCTGGAAAAGGCCTTCGGACACATCGAGGCCACCCACCATTCTCAACTCTACGACATCCTGCTGGATGCAAAAAACCGGCGCCCGGCCGGCATTACCGATCAGGCCATGGGCGAACAGTTCAAATTGAAAAGCAGCATCGCCCAACTGGAAAGGGATATCCATTTCGCCCGTCTGACCGGCATCGCCGGCAGCCCGCTGGGAAAAAAACTCGACTCGCTGATCCGCGAGAAAAACCAACTGGATTCCCTGCTTCGCCTGAATACCGGACTCCTGCCGCTGCGCTCCAGGGGCGTTACGCTTTCCGAAGTCCGGCAGACCCTGCTCCGTCCCGGCCAAACCCTGCTGGAATACCTGGTAACCGACAGCGTCATCTATATTTTTTGTGTCAACCGGCGCCTTGCCGATCTGGTGGCGGTTCGTCGTGATTTCGATCTGGATACTACCGTAGCCCGTTTGCGGCAGGGCATCACCGGGTATTTCATCCGGTCCGATAAAACCTCGGCCCCGAACTTGTACGAACGATCCCTCGACGATTACCTGAAGTCGGCGGTACTGCTTTACCGGGAGATATTCGCCCCGATACTCCCCGGCCTCGGTACGGATACCGATGTGCTGATCGTGGCGGACGGCATGCTGCACCTGGTCCCTTTCCAGGCATTGCTGCCGGACAACCCGGCATTGCGGTCCGACTTCGCCACCTATCCTTTCCTTATCCGGAAGTATAACTTCGGTACGGCCTTCTCCGCGGCGCTCCAACAAGAGATGAGCGCGAAACCGCCTTCCTCCGGCGCCTTCCCGAAAGCCGTTGTCATGGCGCCGTTTTTTACCGGCGACACCTCGCTGTTGCCGAACATTTTGCCGGCCGGCAGTAAAAGCCGGGCGGATCAGGATACGCTTTTATACTCCGGAGTCGAGGCTTTTAAGATTGGCCGTATCCTGCCCGGCAGCAAAGTGACTTATGGCAACGCCGCTGCGCTGGACTCTTTTCTGCTTTGGGCCCCTGCGTACGAAATCCTGCATTTGAGCACCCACACGGTGGCCGACCGGCATTTCGGCGAATATTGTTACGTCCTGTTTGAAAAAAAAGACGGCGTTTACCGGCGGCTTTACGTCGCCGATATTTACCGGCTGCAACTTCGGGCCGAGTTGGCTACCCTGTCGTCCTGCGAATCCGCGGTAGGGGAGTTGCAACCCGGCGAAGGCCTGATCGGCCTCACCCGGGCTTTCGCTCATGCCGGTGCTAAAAGCATTATTGCTTCCCTTTGGCCGGTGAAAGACGAAGTTACCGCCGATTTGATGGAAAGACTCTACGAAAAACTGATCGATCCGAAACTGACCAGGGACCAGGCACTCGGCGCTTCTACCCGCGAATTTCTGAATGATATTAACGTATCCAATGAGAAGAAGCACCCGTATTTCTGGGCGGCTTTCACCCTCACCGGCCGGCAGTCCCCGCTGCGCTGATGGCGCAGACCATTTTTATCAATCACTTTAAACTGAATAGAGAAATATGAAGTACTCCCTGCTTGCTCTTTGCTTCACGGTTTTTTTTCTTTCCTCCGACCTTGCCGCCCAGGCCGACCTGACCGATAGCCTGGCCGAACAAATGGTGAACCGGGCTAACCGCCTGCTAAATCCCGATTCGCTGGATTCAGCCTTGCAATGCGGACAGGAACTGCTGGCTTATTCGCGGGCGAAAAAACTGCCTTTGTACGAATCTACTGCCTGGTCCGTTTTCAGCATGGTAGCCTATTATCGGGGTGAAACGGACAATGCCATTAATTTTCAGGATACGGCCCTGGCGCTGCGGCGGCAACATCTCGGCCCGGATCACGTGCAGGTGGCCTCTGCTCTTTCCACGATCGGCGGTATGTTGCTCGACCTCAAGGGCGATTTCGAAGCGGCCCTGCAACGCTTCGAAGAAGCACAACGGATCTGCGACCTGGAGCCGGACAAGTGCTCTCCGAATTTTCGCGCGGCCTTGTACAACAACGCGGGCAATGCCGAGGCCAGTAAAGGCAACTACGAAGAAGCCGACCGCAAATACCGGCAGTCGTACGCCATTCGTTCCCGATACCCGGACGACCCGCGTTACAAACTGGCCGCGCTGCTCAATAACATGGGTACCCTCAAACTGGAAACGGGCCATATCGAAGCCGCGCGCGATTATCTGCTGCGCTCGGAAGCGCTGTACCTGAAATGGAACGGCGGTGAAGAGACGGCCGATCTGATGCAGGTACGCATGAACCTGGGCATTGTTGCCAATGCCGACTACGATGACTTTCAGGCCAAAAAGTACTTCTACGATGCCTTGCGCCTGGGAAAACTTTTTTATGCGGACCAGTATCTCGAATTCGGCAAAATACACTTCAACCTGGCCGGTGTTTTCAACGAGCAAGACTCGCTCGAAACGGCC
>WBZQ01003165.1_pt1 | contig 10312 bp, 8 predicted proteins | sample 5204251 | NCBI WGS metagenome assembly WBZQ01 (sample SAMN12412402, study PRJNA552823) | activated sludge metagenome | isolation source: activated sludge from nitrification reactor of wastewater treatment plant... | place: USA: Virginia | collected 2017-09 | reverse complement strand
GTCCGCGGGTGCGGCTGAATTGGTGTGTGTCACGGTGATACTCATTGCCCGCCTGCCTCGATGAGTGCCAGGAATGCCTTTTCGAGATTGTTGTGTCCGGTCCGGGCGCGCAGTTCGTCGGGGGTGAGTTCGGCGACGAGCCCGCCCTCGCGCATCAGGATCAGGTTGTCGCACTGTTCGGCCTCGTCCATCACGTGACTCGACACCAGCAGCGTGACGCCGTCGTCGGCGAGGCGCCGGAATCTGCGCCACAGGTCGGCACGGAGAACCGGATCGAGGCCGACGGTCGGTTCGTCGAGGATCAGCACCTGCGGCCGGGACACCAGCGCGCACGCGAGGGAGACCCGGCTCCGCTGCCCACCGGACAGGTCGCTCGCCTGAGCGTCGGCCTTGTCGTCCAGGCCGACCGCCGCGATCGATTCGGACACAGCGTCTTTCGTCCCGAAGATGGTGGCGAAGTAGTGAACGTTCTGGGCGACGGTCAGATCCTCGTACACCGACGCCGCCTGCGTGACGTAACCGACCAGGCCGCGCAGCTCCGGCGATCCCGCGGGCCGGCCGAGCACATCGACCTGCCCCGAGACGTGGCTCTGGGTGCCGACGATCGTCCGCAGGAGCGTCGTCTTGCCGCAGCCCGACGGCCCGAGCAGGCCGGTGATGGCGCCGCGTGGGATGTCGATGCCGATGTCCCGCAACGCCGGGTGGCCGCCGCGCCGGACGGACACCCCCGCGCACCGGATCGCCGACGACCCCCGCCGCGATAACTCACCGCCCGATGAATTCATCATGTGGTGAATTATTCACGCGTGGCGACGGCCACGTCAAGGGGTGGTTCTCAGTCCTCCAGCAGGCCGAGCACCGCGTGCAGCAGCACGTTGATGCCGTCGGCGCAGGCCTCGGGGGTCGAGTACTCGCGCGGGTTGTGGCTGATGCCGTCGTAGAGTCCGGGCACGAACACCATGCCGGCCGGACACAGCGCGGCGATCTCGCCGGCGTCGTGACCCGCACCGGAGGTGATCTCCTCGCTGCTGAGCCCGAGCCCGGCGGCGGCCTTGGCCACCCGGTCCCGCATCTGCGGCGGGAAGTGCACGGGCGGAGTCTGCGCGGTGACGGCGACCGAGATGGTGGTGCCGGTGCGCTCCTCGACGGCGCGCAGGTACTCGTGCAGGTCGATCGTCGCGCGGTCCATGGCGTCGCCGTCGTGGTTACGCAGGTCGACCGTCATCAGCACGTGCGACGGCACGATGTTGACGAGGTTCGGCGTCGTCTCGTGGCGGCCGACCGTGGCCAGCATGACGCCGTAGTCTCCGGAGGTCACCATCTCGTCGAGGCGTACCCGGATGAGGGCGGCGGCCAGTTCGGCGTCGCGGCGCAGCGCGTTGGGGGTGGCACCGGCGTGGGCGGCACGGCCCGAGATCTCCAGTTCCAGCCAGGTGATGGCCTGCACGCCGCGCACCACACCGATGTCGGTGCCGTGTTCGGCGAGGATCGGGCCCTGCTCGATGTGGCATTCCAGATAGGCGTGGGGACGTGCGGGCATCGGCACCACCTGGTCGCCGACGAGGCCGCGCCGGTCGAGTTCGGCACCCACACTCACCCCATCGCGGTCGGCTCGGGAGCGGGCCTGCGCCAACGAAATACGGCCGGCGGCGGTGGCGCTGCCGAGCATATCGGTGCCGAATCTCGCGCCTTCCTCCTCGGTGAAGATCGCCACCTCGAACGGGCGCCTGGTGCTCACGCCGTGGTCGTTGAGGGTACGCACCACCTCCAGGCCGCCGAGCACACCGAGGCAGCCGTCGAAGCGGCCGGCGGTGGCCACCGAATCGATGTGACTGCCGACGAGGACCGGCGCGAGGGAGTCGTCGAGTCCGGCGCGGCGAGCGTACACATTGCCGACGGCGTCCATCCGGATGCTCAGACCGGCCTCCCGCATCCAGCCGAGGACGAGTTCGCGGCCGGTGATGTCCTCGTCGGTGAGGGCGAGCCTGCGCACACCCTCGAGATCGGTATCCGAATCATGGTAGGCACCAACCGATCCCAGCTCGCTCAGTGAACTCCAGAGCCGGTCGGAGTCGACCCGCAGCACCGCGGTGTCGTCCGGTGCGGCGCTCATGCCGGACCCGCTTGCACGCCGACAATGGCGCGGTAGTTGGCCGGGTCGGTGGCACCCTCGGTGGAGATCACCAGAACCGAGTCGGACTCGTTGATACCCAGCGCATCCCGGTGCGCCAGCAGCCCGCCGAGTCCGGCCGCACCACTTTCTCCGGAGACGATGCCGTCGGCGGCGAGCAGCCGCATCGCGTCGGCGACCTGGTCGTCGGTGATGGTCACGAAGGTGCCGAAGCCGGCGGACATGTCCGGCCAGGCGATGAGAGACGGTGTGCCGCAGTTGAGTCCGGCCATCATCGACAGTTGCGGACCGGGGATGGTGCTCACCTCACCGCGTTCGATGCTGACGGCCACGCAGTCGGCGTCGGTCGGCTCGACGCCGACGAGGCGGGTCTGCGGATTGCCGGCGAACGCGCGCGCGACGGCGGCCGCGAACGCACCGACTCCGATCTGGGCGGCCACCACCGTCGGCGGGGTCAGCCCCTGTGCGCGGTACTGGTCGAGTACCTCGCCCATCATCGTCGAATAGCCCTCGATGACCCAGGCAGGCGGTTCGGTGTAGCCCTCCCACGAGGTGTCGGAGACGACCAGGGTGGTGTCGGAGGCGAGCGCGGCGCTCGCGGCGATGGCGTCGTCGTAGCCGCCGTCCACGACCTGCACCTCGGCGCCCTCGCTCCGGATGGCCGCGATGCGTTCGGCCACCATGTCACCAGGCACCAGGATGATCGCGTCGAGGCCGAGCAGCCCCGCCATGCGGGCGACGGCGCGGCCGTGATTGCCGTCGGTGGCGGCGCAGAGCCGCAGGCCGGAGCCCGCGAGGCGGCCGGCCAGCGCGTCCAGCGTGGGGATCTCCTCCTGCGTGGCACCCAGGTGAGCCAGGAGTACGCGGTAGGTGGCCCAGGACGCGCCGAGCACCTTGAACGACGGCATGCCCAGGCGCGCGGACTCGTCCTTGACCAGCACCGACGATGCACCCAGAACGCGGGCGGCCGCTGGCGCGGCGGTCAGCGGGGTCGCCGCGTATCCCGGGAGGGTCCGGTGGAACCGTGCGGGCTCGGCGGACAGCGCACCCACCCGGGCCGGCGCACACATCGCGTTGGTTACGACACGGGGTTCAGGCACTGCGGGCTCCTTCACGATTCAGCGTGGGCAGCGAACTAACTTGTCTGACAACTAGCACGATACCAATCACCTGGTAGTCTGCTAGTCTTCGATTCCAGGTAGTTGTGAACAGCCTTCAGGTTCACTCCGGCGCGCACAGGGAGGGCCCAGATGTCCGCAGGAACGAAGCCGCCTGTCAGCAGAGACATCTCCCGCATCAGGGCGCGGCGCCCGCTGCAGTCGGAGATCCGGGACACCATCCTGCGCGAGTTCATTCTGTCCGGGAAGTTGCGCCCGGGCGACAAGATGCCGTCGGAGAACGAGCTGTGCGAGATCTTCGGCGCCTCGCGGGTCACCATCCGGACCGCGATGCAAGGACTCAAGGACGCCGGTTACATCCGCATCGTGCGCGGCTCCGGCTCGTGGGTGCTGCCTCGGCCCGAGGCCATCCGTTCGGGTCTGGACCGGCTGGTCTCGTTCGACACCTTCGCATCCGACTCGGGGCGCCCCATCGACACCGGCGAGCTGGAGATCGTCCACCTCGCCCCCGGCGACGACAAACACTGCGAGGTCTTCGAGGGTGCGGACAGCTCCGGGGCAACGGGTTTCACCCGCGTGAGCCGCACCAAACTGATCGACGGCCGGGTGGTCGCGTGGATCGTCGACTACGTGCCCGACGAGGTACTCAGCACCGACGAGATCCGCCAGTCGTTCAAGGGGTCGGTGCTTGATGTGCTGCTGGACCTCGACAGCGCCGCGTACTCGGACTGCACCATCATCCCGGTGATCGCCGACCCCGAGATGGCCGACCGTTTCGGCTGCGCCCACGTCCCATTGCTCCAGATCAGCGAGCTGACCCGCGCCGAGTCGGGCCGCATCATCAACCGCAGCGAGGCCTGGCTGGCCCCCGATGCGTTCACCTTTCAACTGCGGCGCCGCCGCGAGAACTGACATCTCACCGCTCCGCCAGCAACGCCGCGAAGATGGCGCGGTAACCCTCGACACCGGCGCACAGTTCGGCCAGTGACATCGACTCGTCGGCGGTGTGCGCCTGACCCGGATCGCCGGGGCCGAATCCGACGGTGGGAATGCCTCGCCTGCCCGCGCTTTCGGAGCCGTGGGTGCAGAACTGCCACGTGCCGGTCCTCGCCCCGGAGTCGTTGCGGCGCAAGGCCGCGAGCACGTCGGCGACCGGCCACTGTTCCGGATCCTGAAACCACGCCGGTGCGTAGACGGGGACGTCGACGTCGTGTCCGCGCCAGGTCCGCCAGCGTGCCCGCGCCGGCCTGATATCGGAGCCCGCCCCGTGCGCGCGTGCGACCGGCTCGACGACGGCACGGATCTCCTCGAGGATCGACAGATCGGATTCGCCGACGACCGTGCGGCGATCGAACACCGCGACGCATCGCGACGGGACCGTCGACTGGCTCGGATACGGTTCGGACCGGATGCTGACCAGGGTGAGCAGCCCGGCACCGAAATGTGGATCCTGTTTCAGCGGCAGCCCGCGCAGCGCGATGATCGCCTCTGCCATCACCTCCACGGCGTTGATCCCCGCCTCCGGGAACGCCGAATGTGATGCGGTGCCGATGATCTCGACCTCGACCTCGGCGCGGCCGCGCTGGCCGATGCGCAGCGTGCCCGCCGACGGCTCCCCGATCACCACGACGTCGGGGGTGACCTGATCGAGGATGCGGCCCAGCGACGGCCCCTCGGCGAGTTCCTCGTCGACCGAGCCCGAGATGACGAGTCTGCCGCAGAACCCAGGGTGCCCGGCCAGGCCGTGGGCGGCGGTGATCGCCGCCGCCAGTGGGCCTTTGGTGTCGACGACACCACGGCCGACGATCCGGTCACCGACCACCTCGCCGGCCGGGTCGTGGGTCCAGCGCGAGAGGTCCCCGACCTCCACGGTGTCGACGTGGGCATCGAACAGAACCGTCGGACCGGGGCCGAAATCGAGGTGGCCCATGGTGTTTCCCCAGTCGTCCACGGTGACGGTGAAGCCGTGGGCGTCGAGGATGCATGCGAGAGCCTTGGCAGCGGGTTCGGCCGCCGGCGAGACGCTGGTCGCGGCGACAAGCCTGAGGGTGCTCGCGACGACGTCGGCCTGCACCGTCGTGGGCGCGCCGCCGATCACCGGTGGTCCCCCGCCCGGTCGATGCGGCTCTGCGCCCCGGACACCGCGCCCGGCCGGGCACCGGTATGACTACCGTTGTCCCACACCGCGGTTCCGCCCACGGTGACCAGCTCGACACCGGGCGGCCCCTGATGCGGTTCGTCGTACGTGGCGGTGTCGACATAGCGTGCCGGGTCGATCAGGACCAGATCGGCCCGCTTTCCTACGGCGATCTCGCCGCGGTCGTCGAGACCGAGCACACCGGCCGGGCCGGTACTGAGGCGGCGGATCGCCTCCGGCACGGTGATCAGCTTCTCGCGCAACGCGTATCGCCCGAGAGCGCGGGGTGCGGTGCCGTACAGCCGCGGATGCGGGTGCGGATTGAACACGCCGTCGGACCCGACGAGCGCACCCGACGACGAGAAGATCTCGCGGACAACCTTTTCCGTGGAGTAGTGATCGATCATGCAGGCGTCGAGTTCGGTGTCGCTCAGGAGGTCGAGGACCGCGAACGCCGGGTCGGTACCGGCGTCCTCGGCGACCTGCGCGACGGTCTTGGACACGGCGTCGCCGCGTTCACCGCCGGCCTGGGTGATGACGATGTTGTCGGGTCCGCACGCCCCGAACAGGTTCTCCCAGTTGGGTAGTCCGGCGTACATGTCGCGGGCCATGCGTTCGCGTTCGGCCCGGTCCCGGACCCGTTCGAGAGTGGCCTGCGGTCCGCCGTCGAAGGCGTAGCCGGGCAGCAGCGCCGACAGCAGGGTGCTGCCCGCGCCGTACGGGTACTGATCGCAGGTGAGGCGGATGCGGTCCTGCGCCGACGAGAGCGTGTGAAGCAGATCCGACAGCAGGTGCGGCACCCCGACGAGTTTGACGTGGGAGACGTGCAGGTGCGCGCCGGTCTGCTCGCAGACGCGCACGAACTCCGAGATGGAGTCGATGACCCCGGCCGCCTCGTTGCGCACGTGCGGGACGAGTGGCACACCGTATTCGGCTGCGGTCTCGGCGAGCCGGCGCAGTTCGTCGGTGCCAGCGTAGAGGCCGGGCGCGTAGATCATGCCGAATGACACCGCCCGCGCCCCGGCACCGAGGGATTCGGCGACCAGATCCTTCATCGCCGACATCTCGCGGCGGTCGGGGGCGCGGTTGGCGTTGCCCATCACCGACTCCCGGACCGCGCTGTGCGGCACGCAGGCCGCCATGTTCGCCGACGGCCGGGCCGCCTGCAGGGCGTCGAGATAGCTCTGCATCGAGCGCCATTCCCAGGTGGCGGCGTCACTCGGCTCCAGACCCTGCAGGTAGCGCCGCCGGGTGCCGACAGTCGCGTCGGTCAGCGGGGCCGGCCCGAGTCCGTCGGGGCAGATCAGTTCGGTGGTGAAGCCCTGGCCGACCTTCGCTCCGAGCAGCGGGTCGTCGAACGGCCGCAATGCCGAATGCGCGTGGAGGTCGATGAAACCGGGGCACAGCAGCCTGCCCGACGCGTCGACGGTGCGGGCCGCCGAGCCGATGCTCAGGTCCGGGCCCACCGCGGTGATCAGCCCGTCGTCCACCAGGACATCGGCGCGCCGCACCCCGTCGACGGACACGACATCGGCGTTGCGGATCGCCAGAGCAGCGTCCATGCCATCACCTGCCTACTTGTATGACAACTGCCCTTTGTCTACCACATCCTCGCCGGTGAACGCGGGTAAAGGCGTGCCGATTTGTTACGCGCGCATGTCGGCATGAAACGTTTATTCGATAGTTATTGACAGTTGTCCTACAAGTTGCGAGTGTCAGTTCAGTCGGGTGGTCCACACGGCCACTCCGGGGTGTCGGGACCCCGCCGCATGAGCCGCCGACCGAACAGGTTCAGCCCAGCCGAGGAGGCCGCGATGTCCGCAGATCTCACCGAACCTCACGACGCCTCGAGAACAGAGATGACCGGGACGGCAGATATCGCCATCGCGGGTGACGCTCAACTGACCAACAACGATCTGCTGCCGGTGCCGCTGCGCCAACGCACCTGGGGCGTGTGGAACTTCGCCGCCCTATGGATGGGCATGGTGCACAGCGCCTTCGGCTTCGCCGTCATCGGCGGCATGATGGACAACGGCATGACGGTGCTGCAGGCGCTGCTGGTGGTGCTGCTCGGCAACCTCGTGCAGATGTGCCTGATGGGCTTCACCGGCCGCGTGGGCGCCCGCTATGGAATCCCGTTCGCGGTCTGGGCGCGATCCACCTTCGGTGTTCTGGGCGCCAACATTCCGGCCGCCCTGCGCGGCATCGTCGCGATCGGCTGGTTCGGTGTGCAGTCCTACCTCGGATCCACCGCGATCAACGTGCTGCTGGAGACCAGTTTCTCCGGCTGGCGCAACTGGAACACCGAGTTCGGCGGTGTGGCAGCCAATCTGTGGGTGTCGATGATCATCTACTGGGCGCTCAACCTGCTGCTCATCCGGCACGGCATGGAAACCATCCGCCGGTTCGAGGGCTGGGCGGGCCCGCTGATCTTCGTGGTGATGATCCCGCTGGTGGTGTGGGCGTTCATGCAGATGGACGGCTTCGGGCCGATCTTCGATCAGGAGTCGCACTACTCGTCGACGGGCAGCTTCATCACCAGCGGACTGCTCCCCGGCATCGCCCTGTTCATCTCCGCCAGTTGGGCGACGATGGTGCTGAACATGCCCGACATCACCCGCTACGCCAAGTCCAACAAGGCGCAGATGACCGGCCTGTTCTACGGTCTGCCCATCGCCACCGTCGTGTTCTACGGCATGGCCGCGATCGTCGTGTCCGGCACCCAGGCCGCGACCGGGAAAACCCTGTGGAATCCCGCCGATGTTCTTGTGGCCATTGACAACCCGGTCGTATCCATCCTGGGTGCCCTCTCCATCGCCGTCGCCACCATGTCCGTGAACCTGGCCGCCAACATCATCTCGCCGGCATTCGACTTCACCAACCTGTTCCCCAGGTGGCTGACGTTCAAGAGCGCCGCGCTGATCAGCATCATCCTCGGCTTTCTCTACATGCCGTGGAAGCTGATGGAATCGTCGGACACCCTGTTCTCGGTGCTCAACAATGTGGGCGCGGTGATCGCCCCCGCCACCGGCATTCTCATCGCCGACTTCTACCTGGTCCGCAGAGGCCGGCTCGACGTCGCGGCACTGTACCGCCGGGGCACCCAGTACGAGGGCTACCGCGGATACAACTGGTGGAGCCTGTCGGTGCTGATCGTCATGTCACTGTTCTGCATTCTCGGACAATGGATCTCCGCGATCGACTGGGCGTACGAGTACGCTGCGGTACTGGGCGTGGTCCTCGGCTTCGTCGGCTACCTCGCGGTGGTTCCGCTCGCCCGCAAGAGTTCCATCGGTGCGGCCTTCGAGCCGAGCGGCACCCTCGGTGTCGAACTGGACGAAATCGAACACACCGCCGCGAAGTAAGGAGTCCCACGCCGTGAGCACCAGAACAATTCTCAAGGGCGGTGTGGTCGTCAGCACCGACGGCCAGGCCCGCTCCGACGTCCTCATCGAAGACGACACGATCATCGCGCTCGGCACTGACCTCGACGGCGACGGCCACGTCGTGGACGTGACCGGTTGCCAGATCCTGCCCGGACTCGTCGACAGCCACACGCACCTCGAGATGCCGACGATGGGCACCGTCACCGCCGACGACTTCGCCTCCGGCACCATCGCCGCGGCGGTCGGCGGCACCACCACGGTGATCGACTTCGCGATGCAGACCGACGGTTCGCTGCTCACCGGCCTGGAGACGTGGAAGGCGAATGCCCGCGACAAGGCCCACATCGACTACGGCTTCCACATGGCCGTCACCGATGCGTCCGAGTCGGCCATCAAAGAGATGGCCGACATGGTGGACGAGGGCGTGACGTCGTTCAAGGTGTTCATGGCGTTCAAGGGCTCGTTCATGGCCGACGACCAGCAGCTGCTGCGGGTGCTGCGGCGCACCGGCGAGACCGGTGGCCTGGTGCAGGTGCACGCCGAGAACGGCGATGCCATCGACCTCAACATCAGCGACGCGCTGTCGCGGGGTCAGACGGCGCCGGGCATGCACGCCACCACCCGGCCCGAATCCACCGAGCAGGAGGCGACGGGGCGGGCCATTCATCTGGCGACCTGGGCGAAGCGGCCGGTGTTCGTGGTGCATGTGTCGGCGGCGTCGGCGGTGCGGGAGATCCAGGAGGCCCGGATGAACGGGCTGCCGGTGTTCGGGGAGACCTGCGTGCACTATCTGACGCTGACCGAGGACGAGCTGCACCGGCCCGGCTTCGACGGCGCCAAGTACGTGTGTTCGCCGCCCCTGCGGCATGAACACGATCAGGATGTGCTGTGGTCGGCGCTGCGGCAGCAGGATCTGCAGATCGTCACCACCGATCACTGCCCGTTCAACTTCTGCGGCCAGAAAGAGCTTGGGCGCGACGACTTCTCGAAGATCCCGAACGGGCTGCCGACGATCGAGCACCGGCTGCCGCTGCTGCACGAGCACGGGGTCCGCACCGGCCGGATGACCATGTCCGAACTGGTGAACCTCACCTCGACAGCCCCCGCCAAGATGTTCGGCCTCGACCGCAAGGGACGCATCGCACCCGGCTACGACGCCGACCTCGTCGTGTTCGATCCGTCGGCCACCCTCGAGATCTCGGCGGCCAATCACCATATGGCCGTGGACTACACACCGTTCGAGAGCTGGACCTGCCACGGGGCGCCGACCATGGTGTACAGCCGCGGCGACCTGGTGTACGGCGACGGAGAAGTCCGCAGCACGCCCGGCCGCGGGCGGTTCGTGCGCCGCAGCACCGGCCCCTTCCCCGCCGGAGACATCACCAGGATATGACCGAACTCCTCGGATGCGCTCAATTGTGAAATAGACGCTGGTCATCGATGGTGAGTTCTGCCCATTGCCTGTTCCTGCCGCCCGGCAGATAGTTGTGGTGTCCGAAACGGACCCAGCTAACACAGGAGAAAACAATGAACATCACCA
>WBZQ01003164.1_pt1 | contig 10314 bp, 5 predicted proteins | sample 5204251 | NCBI WGS metagenome assembly WBZQ01 (sample SAMN12412402, study PRJNA552823) | activated sludge metagenome | isolation source: activated sludge from nitrification reactor of wastewater treatment plant... | place: USA: Virginia | collected 2017-09 | reverse complement strand
CGCGAGCGCCGGCGACAAGAAGATCCAGGTCATCAAGGTGGTCCGCGAGATCACCGGCCTGGGCCTGAAGGAGGCGAAGGACCTGGTGGACGGCGCTCCGAAGCCGCTGAAGGACGGCGTCTCGAAGGACGACGCCGCCAAGATGAAGGCTGCGCTCGAAGAGCAGGGCGCGGTCGTCGAGATCAAGTAATCCGGCCGCGAGTCCACTCCGTCGCGAACCCGGGGCCCCCGACGGGCCCCGGGGTCGCGTCGTCGGGGTGCGACTCCTCCGGCCGGGCGCGCGGCGCGACCGCTCGCCCGGCCGGGATCTCCGCCAGCAGCACCGCGGGGGACGCCCCGCACCGGACGCCGGCACTCTGGCCGGCGACCATCGCAGACCCGGGCCAGCGCGGTTCCACGGATGACGGCCGTGGACCCACGAGAAAGGCGGGAAGGGCTTGAAGACTGCACGCCGCAAGGATCGCAAGAGCTTCTCGAAGATCGACGCGCAGTGGAATCTGCAGATTCCGAACCTGCTCGAGGTCCAGCTGAAGAGCTTCCGCGACTTCCTTCAGATGGATGCGGACCCGATGCGCCGGCGCAACGAGGGACTCCAGGAGGTGTTCACCGGAGTGTTCCCGATCAGCGACCCGCGCGAGCTGTACTCGCTCGAGTTCGTGGGCTACGAGATCGGCGAACCCAAGTACTCGATGGCCGAATGCGTGGAGCGCGACCTGACGTTCTCCGCGCCGCTCAAGGCCCGCCTGCGCCTGATCTCCCGTGAAGAGGTGGAGGGGGTCAAGCGCGACAAGGACGTCATCGAGCAGGAGGTCTACCTCGGCGAGCTGCCGCTGATCACCGACAGCGGCACGTTCATCATCAACGGTGCGGAGCGCGTGATCGTCTCGCAGCTCCACCGTTCGCCGGGCGTGTTCTTCGACGAGCTGACCCATCCGAACGGCAAGCAGCTCTACTCGGCCCGCATCATCCCGTACCGCGGCTCCTGGGTGGAGTTCAGCCTCGACGTCAACGACATCATGCACGTGCACATCGACCGGAAGCGCAAGCTGCCGGTCACGGTGCTGCTGCGCGCGCTGGGCTTCGTGTCCGACCGCGAGATCCTCGAGCTCTTCTACGAGCGCGAGCCGATCGACGTGCGGGGCAAGAAGGCCGAGACCGCGCTCGGCCGCGTGTGCGCGCAGGACCTGATGGACGAGAGCACCGGCGAGGTGCTGCTCGAGGCGAACGAGGAGATCACGGCCGAGAAGGTCGAGATCCTCAAGCAGGCCGGCCTCGAGACGCTCGAGGTGTTCGTCATCCCGCACCAGGACGACGCCGACGTCGTCCGCAACACGCTGCGCAAGGACCAGACGCACACGCAGGAAGAGGCGCTGCACCGCATCTACAACCTCCTGCGTCCGGGCGAGCCGCCGCGTGCGGACTCCGCGCGCGAGATCCTGAACAAGCTCTTCTTCAACCCCAAGCGCTACGACCTCGCGCGCGTGGGTCGCTACAAGCTCAACCAGAAGCTTCCGCACGAGTGGCTGCTGCCGGGTCGCGACGTGCGCAAGAAGCTGGGTCTGGGCATCCCCGACCTGAACCACGCGACGCTCTGCCGCGAGGACTTCATCGTCATCGTCAAGTACCTGCTGCTGCTCCGCACGAGCGGCGAGCTGGCGACCGACCGCGGCCCCGAGCCGGCGGTGACGGACGACATCGACCACCTCGGCAACCGGCGCGTGCGCTCGGTGGGCGAGCTGCTCGCGAACCAGTTCAACATCGGTCTCGCGCGCATGGCCCGCATCATCCGCGAGCGCATGTCGCTCCAGGACCAGGAGCAGATCACGCCGACGGATCTCGTGAACTCGCGCACGATCTCGGCGGTGATCCAGAGCTTCTTCGGCAGCTCGCAGCTGTCGCAGTTCATGGACCAGACGAACCCGCTGGCGGAGCTGACGAACAAGCGCCGCCTGTCGGCGCTCGGACCCGGCGGCCTCACGCGGGACCGCGCCGGCTTCGAAGTGCGTGACGTGCACTACACGCACTACGGCCGCGTGTGCCCGATCGAGACGCCGGAAGGTCCGAACATCGGTCTGATCTCCTCGCTCTCGACCTACGCCAAGGTCAACGAGTTCGGCTTCCTCGAGACGCCGTACTTCCGCGTGACCGACGGCGTCGTGGACCGGAAGAAGCCCGAGTTCCTCGCGGCCGACGTCGAGGACCGTGCGTTCATCGCGCCCGCGAACACGCCGTTCGACAAGAAGAGCGGCGAGCTGGCGGACCCGGCGCTCACCGTGCGCTGGCGCGGCGAGTATCCGAACGTCGAGCGCGCGCAGGTCGAGTACATGGACGTGTCGCCGATCCAGCTGGTGTCGCCGGCGGCGGCGCTGATCCCGTTCCTCGAGCACGACGACGCCAACCGAGCCCTGATGGGCTCGAACATGCAGCGTCAGGCCGTGCCGCTGCTCGTGACCGAGGCCCCGCTGGTGGGCACCGGGCTCGAGGACAAGGTGGCGGAGGACTCGGGCGCACTCGTGCTGGCGCGCCGTTCGGGCGTGGTCGAGTTCGTCTCGGGCGAGATGATCGCGATCCGCTACGAGCGCGACGAGGACGAGCCGCCGGTGGACTACTCCGAACAGCCGAACCTCGACATCTACCGACTCACGAAGTTCCGCCGCTCGAACCAGGACACGTGCCTGAACCAGCGGCCGACCGTGATCGAGGGCACGAAGGTGAAGAAGGGCCAGGTCATCGCGGACGGTCCGGCCACCCGCGAGGGCGAGCTGGCGCTGGGCCGCAACGTGCTCTGCGCGTTCATGCCCTGGGGCGGTTACAACTTCGAGGACGCCATCCTGGTGAGCGAGAAGCTCAGCAAGAACGACGTCTTCACCTCGATCCACATCGAGGAGTTCGAGCTGCAGGTCCGCGACACGAAGCGCGGCGTCGAGGAGATCACGCGCGAGATCCCGAACGTCTCCGAGGAGGCGGTCAAGAATCTCGACGAGGAAGGCGTGATCCGCATCGGCGCGCGCGTCCGCCAGGGCGACATCCTGGTCGGCAAGGTCACCCCGAAGGGCGAGCAGGAGCTGAGCCCCGAGGAGCGCCTGCTGAAGGCGATCTTCGGCGACAAGGCCGGCGACGTGCGCGACGCGTCGCTGAAGGCGCCCCCGGGCATGGACGGCATCGTCATCGACATCAAGGTGTTCTCGCGCCGCGAGAAGGACGACGCCACCAAGCAGCAGGAGAAGAAGAAGATCGAGAAGCTCCGCCGCGAGTCGAAGAAGGAGCGCGAGCGCATCGCCGACGTGCGTCTGGCGAGCGTGAAGGCCATCCTCGACGAGCAGCTCGTGAACGTGCTCCGCAGCGCGTCCACGGGCGAGCCGCTGGCGCGCAAGGGCCGCAAGTACGCGGCGGATTTCATCGAGTCGATCGACCTCGACGACCTCGCGTGGGGCACTCCCGTCACCGAGGACGAGAAGGTCAACGAGCGCTTCTGGGCGGCGATGGACGGCGCGCAGTCGGCGTTCACCCGCTGCGAGCGCGAGCTCGAGAAGGAGATCGAGAAGGTCACGCGCGGCGACGAACTGCCGCCGGGCGTGGTCAAGCTCGTGAAGGTGTACATCGCGAAGCGCCGCAAGCTGTCGGTGGGCGACAAGATGGCCGGTCGCCACGGCAACAAGGGCGTCGTCGCGAAGATCGTCCCCGAGGAGGACCTCCCGTTCCTCCCGAGCGGCGAGCCCGTCGAGATCGTGCTGAACCCGCTCGGCGTGCCGTCGCGCATGAACATCGGTCAGGTGATGGAGACGCATCTCGGCTGGGCCGCGCACGCGCTCGGTTACACGGCGGCGACGCCGGTGTTCGCGGGCGCGACGGTGGACGAGATCAAGGCGGAGCTCCGCCAGGCCGGTCTGCCCGAGGACGGCAAGATCGACCTGCGCGACGGCCGCTCCGGCGATCCGTTCGATCAGCGCGTCACCGTCGGCTACATCTACATGCTGAAGCTCAGCCACCTCGTGGATGACAAGATCCACGCCCGGTCCACGGGCCCGTACTCGCTCGTCACCCAGCAGCCGCTGGGCGGCAAGGCGCAGTTCGGCGGTCAGCGGTTCGGCGAAATGGAAGTGTGGGCGCTCGAGGCGTACGGAGCGGCCTATACGCTGCAGGAACTCCTCACGGTGAAGAGCGACGACGTCGCGGGCCGGTCGCGGATCTACGAAGCGATCGTCAAGGGCGAGAACCCGCCCGAGCCCGGTACGCCGGAGAGCTTCAACGTGCTCGTGAAGGAGCTCCAGAGCCTGTGTCTGGAAGTCCAGTTCGAGGAAGTCAACTGACCCAGAGTTCCTGTGCGTGCCCGGCCGTCTCGGCTCGCCAGTCCGTGTACACGGGTGGCGGGCGCGGCCAGAGGGAGTGCTCATAAATGATTCAGGACACCGATCTGCAGCAGACGCTGAACTCGGCCGCCGCGAAGCTCGGCTTCGGCCGATTCGACGACCGCGACGCGCGTCGTCGTCCGGCGTTCAACCAGATCCGCATCCGTCTCGCCTCGCCCGACGTGATCCGCAGCTGGTCGCACGGGGAGGTCACCAAGCCCGAGACCATCAACTACCGCTCGTTCAAGCCCGAGCGGGACGGTCTCTTCTGCGAGAAGATCTTCGGCCCGGTCAAGGACTGGGAGTGCAGCTGCGGCAAGTACAAGCGCATCCGCTACCGCGGCGTGGTGTGCGATCGCTGCGGCGTCGAGGTCACGCAGGCCAAGGTGCGTCGTGAGCGGCTCGGCCACATCGAGCTGGCCGTGCCCGTGTCGCACATCTGGTTCTTCAAGGGCGTCCCGTCGCGCATCGGCCACCTGCTCGACATGTCCATCAAGGACCTCGAGCGGATCCTCTACTACGAGTCCTACGTCGTGATCGAGCCGGGCAACACCGGCTTCAAGAAGCGCGAGATCATCTCCGAGGACCAGTTCAACGAGGTGATGGACGAGCAGCCCGAGTCGGCCCTCAAGGCGAAGATGGGCGCCGAGGCCATCCGTGACCTGCTGTCCGAGCTCGACCTGGACGAACTCTCCACCGACCTGCGCGCGCAGGCCAAGATGGAGACGAGCGTCCAGCGCAAGAAGGAGCTGCTCAAGCGCCTGCGCATCGTCGAGGCGTTCCGTCACAGCGGCAACCGTCCCGAGTGGATGATCCTCGAGACGGTGCCGGTGCTGCCGCCGGACCTGCGTCCGCTCGTGCCGCTCGAGGGCGGCCGGTTCGCGACGTCGGACCTGAACGACCTGTACCGGCGTGTGATCAACCGCAACAACCGCCTCAAGAAGCTGATGGACATCAAGGCGCCGGAAGTCATCCTGCGCAACGAGAAGCGCATGCTGCAGGAGGCCGTCGACGCGCTGTTCGACAACGGCCGCCGCAGCCGCGCCGTGCGCGGTCAGGGCAACCGTCCGCTGAAGTCCCTCAGCGACATGCTCAAGGGCAAGCAGGGCCGGTTCCGCCAGAACCTGCTCGGCAAGCGCGTGGACTATTCGGGCCGTTCGGTGATCGTCGTCGGGCCGGAGCTGAAGCTGAACCAGTGCGGCCTGCCGAAGAACATGGCGCTGGAGCTCTTCAAGCCGTTCATCATCCGCAAGCTCGAGGACCGCGGCTACGTGCAGACGGTCAAGAGCGCGAAGCGACTCGTCGAGCGCGAGAAGCCCGAGGTGTGGGACATCCTCGGCGAGATCATCGAGAACCACCCGGTGCTGCTGAACCGCGCGCCGACGCTGCACCGCCTGGGCATCCAGGGCTTCGAGCCGGTGCTGGTGGAAGGCAAGGCGATCCGCATCCACCCGCTGGTCTGCCAGGCGTTCAACGCCGACTTCGACGGCGACCAGATGGCCGTGCACGTGCCGCTGTCGTTCGAAGCGCAGATCGAGACCAGCCTGCTCATGCTGAGCACGCAGAACATCCTGTCGCCCGCGAACGGACGCCCGCTCGCGACGCCGAACCAGGACATCGTGCTGGGCTGCCACTACGTCACCAAGGACCGCGGCGAGGTGCTGAACCCGCGCGCGGCCGAGGCCAAGCTCGCGGGCAGCGATCCGCGGCGGCTGCGGATGTTCTACAGCCCCGAGGAAGTGCGCGCCGCGTACGACAACGGCGAGATCCCGCTGCACGGCAAGGTGGCGCTGCGGGCCACCAGCGTGGTGCTGCCGAAGCCCGAACCGTCGGGCTGGGTGGTGACCACGGCCGGCCGCGTGATGTTCAACGAGGTCGTGCCGCGCGAACTGGGGTTCATCAACCACACGTTCGACAAGAAGAAGCTCGAGAACCTGGTCGGCGACTGCTACGCCCGCCTGGGCAGCGAGGTCACGTCGGATCTGCTCGACGACCTCAAGAACCTGGGCTTCAAGTTCGCGACGCAGGCCGGCTTCACGGTGGGCATCGACGACGTACGCATTCCGCCCGAGAAGGACGCGATCATCTCGGCCGCGCGCGACGAGGTGGATCGCATCAACGGGGCCTACCGCAACGGCGCCATCACCGAAGGCGAGCGCTACAACAAGGTCATCGACACGTGGACCCACGCCACCACCGAGGTCGAGCAGGTCACGTTCGACGGCCTGTCGGTGGACCGCCAGGGGTTCAATCCGATCTTCATGATGGCCGACTCGGGCTCGCGCGGTAATCGCGAGCAGATCCGCCAGCTGGCCGGTATGCGCGGCCTCATGGCGAAGCCGCAGAAGAAGATCACCGGCGGTCTCGGCGAAATCATCGAGTCGCCGGTCATCCACAACTTCAAGGAAGGCCTCACCGTGCTCGAGTACTTCATCTCGACGCACGGCGCCCGCAAGGGTCTGGCCGACACCGCGCTCAAGACGGCCGACGCCGGCTACCTCACCCGCCGCCTCGTGGACGTGGCGCAGGACGTCATCATCAACGAGGAGGACTGCGGCACGATCCGCGGTCTGTCGGTGGGCGCGCTGAAGGACGGCGAGGACATCATCGAGCCGCTCGCGGACCGCGTGCTGGGCCGCGTCGCGGCCGAGGACGTGGTGCACCCGATCTCGAACGAGATCATCGTCGAGAGCGGCGAGCTGATTGACGAGATCGTGGCGAAGCGCGTGGACGAGGCCGCGAAGGCCGGTCTGCAGAAGATGCGCATCCGCTCGGTGCTCACGTGCGATTCGCGTCGCGGCGTGTGCGCGAAGTGCTACGGCCGCAACCTGGCCACCGGCCGCATGGTGGACCTCGGCGAGGCCGTGGGCGTCATCGCCGCGCAGTCGATCGGCGAGCCGGGCACGCAGCTGACGCTCCGCACGTTCCACATCGGCGGCACCGCGAGCCGTATCGTCGAGCAGTCGAAGACGGAGTCCAAGGAGGCGGGCACCGTCCGCTTCGTGGACGTCAGCACGGTGCGCTACGAGGGCTCGGGCGCCGAGCGCGGCACCTGGGTCTGCGTGGGCCACACGGGCGAGATCGAGATGATCGACGACCAGGGCCGCGTGCGTCAGCGCTACACCGTGCCCTACGGCGCGCACCTGTTCGTCGAGGACGGCCAGCAGGTGGCGGCCGAGACGCTGCTCTTCGAGTGGGACCTCTACAACACGCCGATCGTGACCGAGAAGTCGGGCACGGTGCGGTTCGTGGACGTGAAGGAGAAGGTCACCGTCCGTGACGAGGTGGACGACACGACCGGCCTCAAGCTGCTCGTGATCATGGAGGACCGCAACAAGGAGCTGCAGCCCGCGATCGACGTCCTCGGCCCGTCCGGCCAGAAGGTGGCGCACTATCCGCTGCCGACCGGCGCCCGGCTCGAGGTGCGCGACGGTCAGTCGGTGGCCGCCGGCGAGGTGCTGGTCAAGACCCGCCGCGAGGCCTCCAAGACCCGCGACATCACGGGCGGTCTGCCCCGCGTCGCCGAGCTGTTCGAGGCCCGTCGCCCGAAGGACGCCTCCATCGTGGCCGAGATCGACGGCTCGGTGGAGTCGGCCGGCGTCACCCGCGGCATGCGCAAGTACGTCATCCGCGGCGAGGACGGCCAGGAGCAGGAGGCCTTGATCCCGCAGGGCCGCCACGTCTACGTGCAGCCGGGCAGCGTGGTCCGCGCCGGCGACCGTCTGACGGAAGGCCCGATCAACCCGCACGACATCCTGAAGATCAAGGGGATCGAGGAAGTCCAGGAGTACCTGGTCAACGAGATCCAGGAGGTCTACCGCCTCCAGGGCGTGCGCATCGACGACAAGCACATCGAGACCATCGTCCGCCAGATGCTGCAGAAGGTTCGCATCGAGGATCCGGGCAACACGACTTTCCTCGAGGGAGAACACGTGGACCGGCTGGCGGTGCTGGCGGAGAACGAGCGGATGCTGGAGGAGGGCCAGAGCCCGGCCACGTTCCAGCCGCTGCTCCTGGGCATCACCAAGGCCTCGCTCTCGACCGAGAGCTTCATCTCGGCGGCCTCCTTCCAGGAGACCACCCGGGTGCTGACCGAGGCGGCCATCCACGGCAAGGTGGACCAGCTCCGCGGTCTCAAGGAAAACGTCATCATCGGCCACCTCATCCCGGCCGGAACCGGTCTCCCGGTCTACCGGCGCCTGCGGCTGGAAGCGGAGAAGGAAGTACCCGCTCCGATGCTGGAGGGAGAGGACGAAGGGGCGAAAACCGCTTGACAACAGGTCACTTGACCCACTAGATTCCCCGGCCTGCGCGGCTACGGCGCATGCAGTTCCACACGGATGCCGTGCCCATCGCACCGCGCATACCCAGGGAAATCGCGAAGAAAACTGGGGGTAGACTGTGCCGACTTTGAGCCAGCTCGTCCGCTTTGGACGGCGGCCACAGAAGAGCAAGACGGGCGCTCCCGCGCTCAAGTCTTGCCCGCAGAAGCGTGGAGTGTGTACCCGCGTGTACACGACCACGCCGAAGAAGCCGAACTCCGCGCTGCGCAAGGTGGCGCGCGTCCGGCTGACGAACCATATCGAAGTGACTGCCTACATCCCGGGCGAAGGCCACAACCTGCAGGAGCACTCGATCGTGCTCATTCGCGGCGGCCGCGTGAAGGATCTGCCGGGCGTGCGCTACCATATCGTGCGCGGGACGCTGGACGCGAGCGGTGTGAACGGGCGCAAGCAGAGCCGCTCCAAGTACGGCACGAAGTCGAAGTGATGCAGTGACATAGCGGACGCGCACGGACGGCCCGATCGGGCCGCCGTTGGCGTGCTCCGCACGGTCGGCCTACGGGCCGCCGCATGATCTGAGGGAATTCGGAATGCCTCGTAAAGGTTCGGTCCCGCGCCGCGAAGCGGTCGCGGATCCGAAGTACGACAGCGTGCTCGTGACGCGGTTCATCAACGCGATCATGTCGGACGGCAAGCGTTCCATTGCCGAGGGGCACTTCTACAAGGCGATGAAGATCGTCGAGGAGAAGGCCGGGCAGGACGCGATGACCGTGCTGAAGCAGGCGATGAACAACGTCAAGCCGGTGCTCGAGGTGAAGTCGCGCCGCGTCGGTGGCGCGAACTACCAGGTGCCGGTGGAGGTCCGTCCGGACCGCCGCAACGCCCTTGCGACCCGCTGGGTCATCACGTACGCGCGTCAGCGCACGGACCACTCGTTCGCCGAGAAGTTCGCCAACGAGATCCTGGCGGCGTCGCGCAACGAGGGTGGTGCGGTCAAGAAGCGCGAAGACACGCACAAGATGGCCGAGGCCAACAAGGCCTTCGCTCACTACCGCTGGTAACCCGACAACGGCGAAGGCTGGTCCCCGCACCAGCCTGAAGCGGGCCGCTGCTGGCCCGCTTTCCGTGTCCGCTGTCGATCGTTCGCTTCATCACCGCGCTTTCCTGACAAGAAAGGCAGGTGGTGTCTTCTCGAAGTCCCGAATCACCCCAAGGATTGAGCGCCGATGGCTCGGCTGACGACCCTCGACAAATACCGCAACATTGGCATCATGGCCCATATCGACGCCGGCAAGACCACCTTGACCGAGCGCGTGCTGTTCTATACGGGCCGCATCCACCGCGTGGGCGAGGTGCACGAAGGCGCCGCCACGATGGACTGGATGGAGCAGGAGCGCGAGCGTGGCATCACGATCACGTCCGCCGCGACCACCTGCCAGTGGCGGGACCACCGCATCAACATCATCGACACGCCCGGCCACGTGGACTTCACCGTGGAAGTGGAGCGGTCGCTGCGCGTCCTCGACGGCGCGGTCGCGGTGTTCTGCGCCGTGGGCGGCGTCGAGCCCCAGTCCGAGACGGTGTGGCGCCAGGCGGACAAGTACAACGTCCCCCGCATCGCGTTCGTCAACAAGATGGACCGCGTCGGCGCCGACTTCGAGAACGTCGTGACCATGATGAAG
>WBZQ01002103.1_pt1 | contig 10317 bp, 5 predicted proteins | sample 5204251 | NCBI WGS metagenome assembly WBZQ01 (sample SAMN12412402, study PRJNA552823) | activated sludge metagenome | isolation source: activated sludge from nitrification reactor of wastewater treatment plant... | place: USA: Virginia | collected 2017-09 | reverse complement strand
AGCTGGACCGTTCCGTTCTCTCGCCAAACTGTCCTTCCGCCCGCGCTCCTATCAGATGGTGCCGCTTATCATGGCACTCCGGCAGGAATTGGTCCGATTGATGGTTGCGGATGACGTGGGAGTCGGGAAGACCATAGAGGCGCTTCTCGTGGTACGGGAGCTGCTAGAGCGTCGGAAGATCAAGCGTTTCGCCGTCGTCTGCTTGCCGCACCTCTGCGAACAGTGGCAAACAGAAATCCGTGACAAGCTCGATCTTGAAGCGGTGATCATCCGGTCGAACACCCAGGCGCGATTGGACCGACAAATTCAGGGCGACACGAGTGTCTATGACTACTATCCCTATCAGGTCATCAGTGTCGATTTCATCAAGTCGGATATCAGGCGAGATGTGTTCATCGAGCAATGTCCCGAGCTGGTGATCGTGGATGAAGCCCACACCTGTGCGAGACCGTCCGGTGCTTCAGCCAGTCAACAACAGCGCTATCATTTAGTCAGTCGGATCGCCCAGAAACCTCATCAGCAACTCATCTTGCTAACGGCGACCCCTCACAGCGGAAAGCCGGAAGAGTTCCATTCGTTGCTGGGGCTACTCAAGCCAGAGTTTGAGAACGTAGATCTGCCCGTTTCTACCCAAGCGCAGCGGCGCGAACTCGCGAGGTTCTTTGTGCAACGGAAGCGTGCCGATGTTGAAAAATGGATGGGGGAGGAAACCCCATTTCCCAAACGCGAAGCGTTCGAGTGGGCCTACGATCTTTCGCAGGGGTATGCGAAGTTCTTTGAGCAGATTCTCGACTTTGCGAAAAAACTTGTCGCGCCTGATCGTGAACAAGATAGAAGGGAACGAGTCCAGTATTGGACGGCTCTTGCCTTGCTGCGTGGCGTGATGTCGAGTCCGGCCGCCGGCATTGAAATGCTCAATACTCGTCTTGACGGTTTAGGAGCAGGTGCAGGAGATGAGTCCACTCACCTCGGGCTTCTGGACTTCGAAGCAGGGGAGAACCCGGTTCGAGATACAGAGTTTGGGTTCGAGGGGGATAACACCCCATTACAAGTTGTGGAACATACTAAGTGGACTGGGTTCCAGCGTCAGCAACTTCGAGCATTCTCCGACCAAATGGGCAGACTCTCGAACTTGAAAGACGACCAGAAGCTGGCTTCCGCCGAATTGATCATCTCTGATTGGCTCAAGGAGGGAATCAATCCGGTGGTCTTCTGCCGGTATATCGCAACGGCGAATTATATTGGCGACAAACTTGCCCCCGCATTGAAAGCCAAGTTTCCGAAGCTCAATCTGCAAGTGATTACCAGTGAATTGCCCGATGATCTCCGGAAACAGGGAATCGAAGAAATGGGCAAGTCAGGCCTCCGTGTACTCATTGCTACGGACTGCCTGAGTGAGGGGATTAACCTCCAGCAACATTTTACCGGCGTCCTACACTACGATCTGCCGTGGAATCCCAACCGCTTAGAACAGCGGGAAGGACGCGTCGATCGCTTCGGCCAGAGAGCCAAGGAGGTGAAGGGCTGCCTTCTCTACGGAGCAGATAATCCTATCGATGGCGTTGTGCTCGACGTCCTCCTCCGCAAGGTACGAGAGATCAAGCGGTCAACCGGGATCAATGTACCGTTCCCAGAAGATTCACAGAGCATCATCGATACGATCACTCAAGCCCTACTGCTTAATCCAGACCGGAAGATTGCTCGACGACGCGATAAGCATCAGATTGAATTCCTTTTCGACGAATTCGACGAGGCGGCCAAATCCAAAGCCACCGTCACGCGAAAGGTGGATGAGGCTGCCGAGCGGGAAAAGGTGTCGCGCAGTATCTTTGCCCAGAACGCCATCAAAGCGCAGGACATTGAAGCCGACCTCCGGGAGGTAGACGAAGCCATTGGTGACCCGAAGGCGGTGGAGGAATTCGTCACCGCGACACTCAATAATCTGTTCGGCGTGCAGGTAATCAAAGATGCCAAGGGGTACCGGATTGTCATGGGCAACATGCCGCCTCAGCTTCGAGAGACGCTGCCCTCAGGCGATCCGGTCAAGGTCAGCTTCGAATCACCGACGCCGGATGGCTATCAGTACCTGGGCCGCAACAATCGCTTTGTTGAACAACTGTGTCAGTTGGTGATGGGAAATACATTGGCGCGCACCGACAAGAGGGCAGCGAGGGCGGCCATTATCCGGACACGCCAAGTTGAGACGAAGACTACTCTCTTACTGTTCCGCTGTCGGAACGTCATCGAGCAAGAGAAGGGGCAGCATCAAATTGTCGCGGAGGAGATGCTCCTGTGGGGCTGGCGCGGCACACCACAACAAAAGGAGTTTCTCGACCACCCTAAGGCAAAAGCGCTGCTTGCTACGGCGAGAGCTACGTCGGACCTCACGGTTCAGGCTCGGGCGGGTTTCCTTGAAAACGAGCTGATATTACTAGAATCGCTGAAGACGGAATTTGCAGTGGTCGCGGAACAGCAGTCGAAACGGCTGGTGGAAGCACACGAGCGGTTCAGTTCGCTGATGGATCCCCAGCGCTTTCAGGTCGTGTATCCGGTGCTGCCCATGGACCTGCTCGGCATCTACATCTTATTGCCGGACGGGGCAAAGGCCTGAAGAGGGGATGAAGTAGGCTCCATGAATTATCCGAGCATTCGCATCGAAGGAGCGATCCTCTCGCCAGATATTCTCGACCGTCTCGATGATTTCTCTGGCCAGCGGGCGCACGACTTTGGATTCGATAGCTCCGTAAAAGTAAAAGATGAGATCGCCAGAGCTTGGGCCGACGCGCAGGACTATTGGCGGATCTTCCAGCGCAAGGTCGAGACGCTCAAAGCCGATTCCCCGGCGACAACCGAAACACGCAATCTTTGGATTGTGCCGCTCCTCGGACTACTCGGCTACCAGCTGGAGTATCAAGCTCGAGGGGTAGAACTAAACGGCAAGAACTATCCGATCTCCCACCGGATCACGAATCGAGGACAAACAGCCCTCCACATCATTGGATACCGAGAGACAGCTGGACTGGACCGAAAGCCCGAGCGGACAACGGTTCGGATGTCGGCCCATGGGTTGGTTCAGGAATATCTCAATCTCTGCGATGACGTCTATGGATTGGTCACCGACGGCCGCCTGCTGAGGTTGCTGCGTGATAGTTCACGTCTCGTCAAGCTCACCTATTTGGAGTTCGATCTCGATCGGATCTTCACGGATGGCTTATTTGCCGACTTTGCCATTCTCTATCGGCTGCTCCATGCATCTCGATTACCGGCTTCACAGGAAGCCTCTGCCGAGAGCATCATCGAGCGCTATCACCAGGATTCACTTGAATCCGGAGCTCGTATCCGTGATGGGCTCAGTCTAGCTGTTGAACAGGCGATCGTGGCTTTTGCCAACGGATTTCTGGCGCATCCGAACAACGATACTTTGCGGCAAGCTGTGGCTACCGGTGAGCTCAAATCCGATGCCTATTATCACCACTTATTGCGGTTGATTTATCGGCTCCTGTTCCTCTTGGTCATCGAGGAGCGTGATCTTGTCTATCCGTCTTCGGTCCCAAGCGCGAAACGTGAGGTGTACAACCGGTACTACAGCTTGCAACGGCTCCGCCGGCTTTCGGAAAAACGGTATCTGGCCGACCATCGACACAACGATCTGTGGTTGAACCTGCTCGCGACCTTTCGGCTGTTTGAAGTGGATGGACCTGGCAGCAAGCTCGTTCTGGCGCCGTTGGCCGGGGATCTGTTCGGGCCGGATGCCATCGGGCCATTGAGCCGTTGCATGTTGACGAACGAGGTGTTGCTTGGCTGCTTGCGGTCTCTGGGGCTCTACCAGCATCCGGACTCGGGGCAGCTCATCCGGGTCAACTACGCTGCGCTCAATGTCGAAGAGTTTGGGTCAGTCTACGAAGGCCTGCTGGAATATGAACCGGTCTTTCACTTAGCCGGAAACCAAATCGAATTCGCCTTTAGCAAGGGCGAGGAGCGGGCCGCGACAGGATCGCATTACACGCCTGACGAATTGGTCCAGCCGTTGCTCAAGCATTCACTCGATTATCTGATCGCGGAGAAGCTCAGGGAGCCGGATAAAGAGAAAGCTCTTCTTTCACTCAGGGTGGCCGATATCGCCTGCGGCTCCGGCCATATCCTGCTCGCTGCGGCGAGGCGAATTGCGACAGAACTGGCCATTGTTCGAACCGGCGAGGAGCAGCCTTCTCCGACTGCGTTCAGGGCTGCGGTGCGCGATGTGATCCGCGAGTGTATCTACGGCGTGGACTACAACCCGCTCGCGGTTGAACTGTGTAAGGTCGCGTTCTGGCTGGAAGCCCATAATCCTGGGCAGCCGCTCAACTTTCTCGATCACCACATCAAGTGCGGCAATGCCATTGTTGGATATGTCAGGCGAGAGGATTTGAATCGAGGGGTGCCGGATGAAGCCTTCACCACGATGCCGGGGGATGACAAGGAGGTTGCAACGGAGTTTCGAAAGCAGAACAAGGCTGAGCGTAAGGCTCAGGACCAAACCCCGCTGAATCTCGCGCCAGAAATTCGAAAGCACCTTGAAGATATTCTTCAGCGATGGCGGGAGGTATCAGGCCTGCCAGAACGGACGCCGGACGAGATCGCGACCAAGAAGCGTCGTTATCAGGATTTCACCAAGAGTCAGGATGCCTGGCTCCTTAATCAAGTTGCCTGCATTCCGATTGCCCAGTTCTATATTCCGAAGACGGAGCAGAATCACTCGAAGCTGATCACAGACGCAGAGTTCCGGTTGTACTGGTCAGGCCAGCGCCATCCGCAAGGGCAAGCAACGGCAGCGGCATGGGTAACCGCGATTCAGAAGAGATTCTTTAATTGGTTCTTGGAATTTCCCGATATCATCGAACGGGGCGGGTTTGATTGCATCCTCGGGAACCCACCATATCTTGGGGGCCAAGCTCTTAGCGGAACCTACGGTCACCCCTTTTGCCACTATGTGAAGTGGGAATACGCACCGGCTGGTCTTAGCGATCTGGTCGTTTATTTTGTGCGTCGCTTCTTTAGCCTATTGCGCCATGGGGGCTTCACGGCCTTCATCACTACGAATTCGATTAAGGATGGTGATGTTAGAAAAGACGGTTTGGGCCAGGTCCTTGCCTCCGATGGAACCATTGCTTTTGCCATGCGGAGCCTCAAGTGGCCAGGACAAGCAAATGTCTTCGTCTCATTAGTCTCAATTCACAAAGGGCAGTGGGTGGGGGAACGGGTGTTAGATGGGCGCAAGGTGCCGGTGATCACCGCCTATTTTGAGGATTACGCCGACGCTGGAGATCCACAGCGGTTGCTTGAAAACGCTGATCGGATGTTTCAAGGGTCGATTTTTTTGGGCGATGGATTCTTGCTTACGCATGCAGACGCCGAAGGAATGATTCTGCGAGATGAAAGATTAAGAGAAGTGATTTGTCCGGTCATCACCGGAGAAGAAATTAATAATGCGCCGATTCAAAATCCTGGACGGCAGATTATTAACTTCTTTCATTGGACTTCAGAAAGAGCATCGCAGTTTGAAGAGGCCTTCAGGCGCGTAGAACAGTTAGTGAAGCCAGTTCGGGATGAAGATAATCGGAAGCTATATCGTGAACGCTGGTGGCTCTATGCAGAACCGCGTCCAAAGCTTACGGATAGACTTAGTGCAATTAGCCGCTGTTTCGTTGCGGCTGCCACAACAAAACATCTCAACTTTTCGGCCCTGCCAACAAATTATGTTTTTACCCATGCGACCTACGTCTTCTGCACTGACAGATGGGATCTCTACACGATGGTCCAGTCTTCAGTGCACGAAGTTTGGGCGCGCAAATACAGCGGCGCTCTCGAGACTAGGCTTCGTTACTCACCCTCTGACTGTTTCGGGACATTCCCATTCCCTGATGGCTTGTGGCAGACATCTAATTCGGTGCTCGCAGACATCGGTGAACGTTACCACGAGCACCGCCGTGCCCTCATGCGCCAGCTCTGGCTCGGCCTTACTGATATCTACAACCTCTTCCATGCCCGTGACCTGACGCCGGAGTTGGTTGCCAAAGTGAGCAAGAAGTCCGGCGCGGAAACTGAAGCCGGCTATCGTGGCCTTCTCGAACTACGCCGACTGCATCGAGAGCTAGACGAGGCAGTCCGCGACTCCTATGGCTGGCAGGACCTGAAGCTCGACCACGACTTCTATGAAGTCGAGACCCTCCCCGAAAACGACCGCGTCCGCTACACCATCAGCCCCACCGCCCGCAAAGAAGTCCTCCGCCGCCTTCTCGCCCTCAACCATGAACGTGCCAAGTCTGAACAAGCGGCTTTAGCCACCGCCACGCCTGTGACGTCCGCAAAACGAACGCGCAAGGTTAAGAATGACGTATCCAACGGGAATCTTTTTGGTTGAGGAGCGTAAGTGATCGAGAAGATCGAACTAATTCCGAAGATTCCTGATGCTCTCCGCCTTGGGGCTCTCCAGAGAAAGTTGATTCCGTTCGTCGGTGCAGGGGTTTCTCAACTGGGGGGGTGCCCGGGCTGGGACCAATTTGCAAACGCCGCTCTTCAATTTTTTCTTGGTAAGGGGAAACTGACTCATGCGCAGTTTGACCAGATTCGTTCTCTGTCTTCTCGGATAAAGCTATCGCTGGCATTGGACTTGGCCGAGCAGCATAACCTTCCGATCCAGTTCAAAGATTTGCTTGCACCGGGAGATAGGCAGCGAGAGGGTGTCGGGGACGCGGTGTACCGGGATCTGTCAAGGCTTGCGGTCACGTTTGTTACAACGAACTATGACGATTGGCTGGATCGCATGCCACCGGCTGTAACGCTACCTTCAGAACAGCCTTCCTCCGCTCAGCAATTACCGGAGATATCTCGCCGACGATTCTGCAAACACAGTGACTTAACCATAGAGAATTTGGACGTTCCCCATGCTGTTTTTCATATACATGGCTCAGTCCATGAACCGGATAGCATGGCCCTTACCACGGTTGACTACATCGTTCGCTATTCAAGCCATCGGATCGATGGGACAGCAGACCGAGAAAACCCATTGCTCACGTTTCTGCAAACGCTCTTTAGAATCAAAAACGTTCTCTTCATAGGCTACAGCCTTGGGGAATTGGAGGTGCTGGAATATATCGTTCAAAAGGGTATTGATAAGGCGTCAGTGACGGGCGAAGCGCCAAGGCATTATGTGCTGCAAGGATTTTTTTCCCACGAGATCGAGCTAGCCAGGAGTCTGGAAAGCTATTTCCGACAATTTGGGATTGGGTTGCTGCCATTCTCGCGAGATGAACGTGATTGGGGACAACTTGCTGAAGTCATCAGACATTTCTCGACAGAAATCCCTCCTGGACCAGCACTAGCCTTGCCGGCACGGCTTGAAATGGAGGAACTCCTCTCATGACTGTGCAACTCACAACAAAGCTCAAGTTGTTTATCGAACGCATGACTAGAAGCGAAGAGCAGGCCCAGTGGGGCTATGAACTGTTGCTTAAGCGTCCAGACTGTGACGAGTTTTTTGATCATCTGAAGAGTGCCGGCTTATTCGGGGCAGAACATAACCGTGGACCAGTTCCGGCTGATCAGCCGGGGTACGTATCCATTCCGTACTGGCACGCCCTGGACTATTTAGAGGCTGTTGCCAAACGGGCTGGTGAAACAAATAACCTTCAACTGGCAGAGAAGGTGATGAGTGTGGTCCGAGACGTGAGTGAGGCTCGCGAACCGGATGGATCGATTCGTGACAACTACCACACGTATCATAAATTTGCGGAAATTGTGGGGATGGTTCCGACCGCTGCTGTTACTCCATCGCATATCGACTTGATACCGGGTTGGATAGCAGGAAAGTATGACCGAGGCATGGTGTGTCATGCTCTGGATATAGGTTTGATGCGGAGGCTGTTGTCTAGCGATTTGCCAGATGATTGGAATAAGGGCATCGCTGTTTTGCGCCATTGCACTGCTGTAGTGTGGATGGAAGAAGAATCTCTTGGTGGAGCCAGCAAAAAGCCTGTGACAATCGTTGAGGACCATTGGCTTAACAAATTCATTGAAAATCATGCTGAATACCTTGGTAAACGAATTGGCCAAGAGGCTGCGAAAGTATTTGTCTGGCGACTGCGTGAGACGTTTGATCGAACAAAGCGAGATCTTCCGACTTGGCTATACCGGCCAGCCATAGAGGAGCATGCACAAAACCACGAATGGATGGGGCCGGAAAATCGATTTGTGGAGGGCCTCCGTGAGGTTCTGCTGAGTTGGGTTGATACCGATAAGTCGTCAGCTGCAATCTTTATTCAAAGATTGATGGATGATGAAGGAAACATCCTTCGAAGAATCGGGCTCTATGTGATCGATAGGCGATGGCATGCGCTGAAGGACGCGTTTTCTGAGTGTATTGGACCATCAGTATTCAGCGATGAGCTTCTTCATGAAGCCTATGGTCTTCTTCAGCGACACTTCGGAAGCTTCAATGATATCGACAAAGCAAGAACGGTTCAGGCGCTCAGGAACTTAGGCCAAGCATCTGATGATGAGGAACAAAATCGTCATCTTCGTCGTATCCAAAGAAACTGGCTGTCTATTCTAGCTGGCAAGGGATATGAGCCAGCGGACATCTGGTTCAATGAGCTGAACTCCGACCCTTCTATAGGACCGCTGTCAGAGCATCCAGACTTTCACTCTTACATGGAGTCATGGACTGGACATGGACCCTCTCCATACCAACCTCAAGAGCTAGTTGTTTTTGCAGAGAGGGGAAGCCTTATAGATAAACTTAACGGCTTCCGGGAAACTGATTGTTGGCGCGGCCCCACCACGCGAGCGCTTGTGGATTCCTTGGAAGCCGCCATTGCCATTGCCCCCAATACCTTCCTGCGATTGCTCCAAACCTTCACGGCGGCGAAGCGGCCATTCCAATACGCAATCATAAGCGGATTTAAGGAGATATGGAGCAAGTCTGGACAACAGGAGCAGCAGCTAGACTGGAACGTAGCTTGGCCGGAACTGATCAGGTTCTTTGAGCAATTGATCGGAGCCCCAGACTTTTGGACAGAAGAGGTACTGAGAGATCACAACTTTACGCCAAATAGGGATTGGATTCCGCCTGCCATCGCCAGCTTTCTAAGATCCGGTACACAAGATGACGAAAAGGCGTATTCATCGGACCTTTTGGCAAAAACCTGGAACTTGCTAGTCATATTGCTCGAGCACCTTGATTGGCGAGACGAGCCTCCAAAGTCCGATTCAATGACACATGCAATTAATTCATCTCGCGGTAAGGTGATTGAGGCCCTATTTTCACAAGCTCTCAGAGCCTGTCGTCTGGGCGATCGAGAGCGGCAGCAACATGCTGATGTGTGGGCCTCGATGAAAGTAGTATTTGAGGGCGAACTTGCTAAGTGTCAGAACGCCAATTATGAATTCTCAACTCTCGCCGGGGCTTACGTGACGCATCTCGATTACATTGATAGGGACTGGCTCAAAGCACGAATCCGTAAAATATTTCCCACCGAGCTTCAAGGTAATTTCTCCTGTGCGCTAGGTGGCTTGGCCTATGCAAACGTTACACGCCCTGTTTATGCCGCCTTGGTAGAGAACGGAATAATCGACGATGCCCTCCGACTACCGATCGATGATCGGAGGGTTGTTGAGAGGCTGGTTGAGCGCATCGCACTAGCTTATCTCTGGAATGATGAGCAGCTTGATTCTCCACGAATAGAACACCTGTTCCAGGCCGGACAAATTGACGCCATTGATGACGTGATTGGCTGGTTTTGGGGAATCAGGGAACAGCAACTATCGGGAGAACAAGTGGAACGGATAATGAAGTTCTGGGAGCGATGTGTATCTTGGAGTCGTTCTCATTCGGAACCCCCCGCTAAGCTCCTGTCAAGCTTGAGCCGGTTGGCTTGCTACATAGGTTCAATAAACCACAAAGAACGAGATTTACTTTTGGCGGTGGCGCCCTACGTTCACGTAGCGCACAACTATGATTTCTTTTATGAGGAACTTGACAGATTGGCTGAATCGAACCCGGCCCAAGTAGCGGAGATTCTGAAGGCCTCTCTCGATACACACGTGCCCTATATCGACTTCGAGGATAAGCTCAAATCAATTCTCGGGAAGCTTGTCGCAAGCGGAAAGCGAGATGAAGCTCTGGTTTTAGCAGACCGACTCAAACAGATTCCGGGAATGATTAAGATCTTTAAAAACCTGCAAGGTGGAAATGATCAAACGCGATGATTTCGAAGACCTGATTGATAAATTAGTTATTCTGGAGAACTTTACCAGTCCAGACAGTCTTGATCGCAAAAT
>WBZQ01003160.1_pt1 | contig 10319 bp, 9 predicted proteins | sample 5204251 | NCBI WGS metagenome assembly WBZQ01 (sample SAMN12412402, study PRJNA552823) | activated sludge metagenome | isolation source: activated sludge from nitrification reactor of wastewater treatment plant... | place: USA: Virginia | collected 2017-09 | reverse complement strand
TGCGAAGCATATTGGACTGTGCTGCCTGGGCAGCCGTACAAGGTCACGCTGCCGGCCGAAGTGGGCCAGGGCTCTACGCTGACGGTCACCACCGAATCGCAGCCCAGGTAGTTTGAGAAGGTAAAATTCTGGGTCTGCCCGACGACCAGGGCTTGCGAAGCATATTGGACCGTGCTGCCTGGGCAGCCGAACAGGGTTACGCTGCCGGCCGAAGTGGGCCAGGGCTCTACGCTGACGGTCACCACTGAATCGCAGCCCAGGTAGTTTGAGAAGGTAAAATTCTGGGTCTGCCCGACGGCCAGGGCTTGCGCCGCGTATGGCACGGTGCTGCCGGGGCAGCCGTGCAGGGTCACACTGCCTGTCGAGGCGGGCAATCCCTGTACCGTGACGGTCACGACGGAGTCACAGCCGTTTTGCGCGGTGAGCGTCTGCTGATATTTTCCGGCTGCGCTTACCGGCATCCCGAACAGGAAGATCGTATCGCCGGCGCAGAGCGGCATGGATGCGAACGAGGCGCTGGGTTCTTTATAGATGATCCGTACCGCTGCCACCCCGATACAGCCTTCGGCCGTAGTGGCGACGAGCGTGTAGGCGATATCGGATTCGGGGGTAACGGTGGGGTTAGGGCAATCCACGCAACTTAAAAAATCCGGCGGAGACCACTGGTATTTGGCGTAACCGGGGACGTCCAGTACGGTGCTGCTGCCCGCGCACAGGGGAATGTCCGGGCCCAGGTTGAGCACGGTGGCGCTGTCCACAGTCACCTGCACCTGGTCGGTCTGTTCGCCGCCGCAGGCATCGGTGGCAGTGACGCTGTAGAGACCGGGGCCGAAAGCCGTCAGGGTCGGTTCGGTGCTGCCGTCCTGCCAGCGATATTCGGCAAAGCCGGGACCGGCGTCGAAGACCGTCACGCCGTTTTGACAAAGGAATATGTCGGGACCGAGGTCGAGTACGGGCGGCGTGAACGGCAGGTTGAATTGGCCGATATTGTTCGTGTAGTCGCATTCGCCGATTTCGGCCTCAAACCCGGTGAGGGAATACGGAAGCGGCGTGGTGCCGTCGTCGTTCAGCATGACGAAAATAGTGGCATTGAGCGGCGCAGCGACAAGGAAAGAAAAGGTGCTGCAACTGTCGTGCGGCAGGCCATGCGGCAACGGCAGGGTGGCGAGCAAGACGGCGGCGCCGTTGCTCGTCGGGTCGCCCAGGTAAAAACTGACCGGTGTGCCCGCCGGCAGCTTGAAAATGCCCGGATTGCAGGCCTGAAGACCCACGGCAAGGCTATCGCCGTGACAGGCGGCCGTGGCGGTGACAAATTGGGCATTGGGCAGCACTGCGCAGGAATCGACACAGGCCTGAAAGCAGACGGTGGTGGACTGGATCACCGTAGTGCCCACTACCTTGTCGGTCAGGAATTGCCCGTAGGTTTGATTGAGCAGGGTAAGGTTGTGCTGGCCGGAATAAGGGTTGCTGATGGCCAGCGCGGTCATGTGCAGGTCGGTGAACAGGTTGCAGCTGTCGAAGGCGGATACGGCACCGTCTTCGGCGATGTTGGCAAAGAACAGGTCGAACGTGGCGCCGGGCGCCGGCGCTTTCGTCTTGCCGGTGAAGTAGATCTGTCCGTTGGTGTTCACCAGGTCGAAGGCATCCTCGGTGGACGTGTTGCCATAGGATTTCGACCAGAGGAGTTGGCCCTGTTTGTCCGTTTTGAAGATAAACACATCCTGGCTTCCGGCCGTGTAGTAGCCCAGGCAGACGTAGCCGTCCGGCACGCTGACCAGTTGCGTGCTTATTTCGGACTTGGCCCCGGGGATGTCGTAGTTCATCGCCCACAGCAAATTGCCGTTGTCGTCGGTCTTGAACAGGAAAAGGGAAACGTCGGTGGTGCTGGTGCCGGTCAGGTCGCCGTAGCCCAGCACTACCAGCCCCTGGTCGGCCACCATGTCGGACGAAGAGAGGCGGGCCGGGGTGGTATTGGTAACCGGGCGGAGGTAGAGTTTTGACCACTGCTGCACGCCGGTCAGGTTCAGTTTGGTGATACCCGGGCGCCAGCGGGCCGTGCCGGTAGCGTCGAAATTGTAGCGCCCCGTGGTATAAATGGCCCCATTATAGAGCAGCGCTTTCTGGAAGGATTCGGCGTTGCCGAGGGTGAAACTGCGTTGCCAGACATTGGCCCCGGTGTTGCGGTTCACCTCCAGCAGGAAGCCATTGCTGTTGGAGAGGGGCAGGCCGGGATCGAGATCTATGTCGCCCGCCACGATGTAGTTACCCCCCGGTGATTTTTCGAAGATGCTGCGGTAGATCTCCGCGGCCGGATCGATGAGGTCCAGTTCATTGACCCACAGGATGTTGTTGGTGGGTATATTGTATTTGAAAACGAAACACTCCACGTTGCCGTTCGGCTCGTCGCGGGTCTGGCCCGAGCCGATGACGTTGCCCTCGCTGTCGAAATCCAGAGCCCAGATGAAATCGGGATCGAAAGGAGTGGGGTCGAAAGCCCGGATCCAGACGATGTTGCCGAGGTGGTCGAGGCGGGTGATCATGGCGCTGTCGCCCTTACTGCCGCCGATGAGAAAGCCGCCGCCGAGGCTCGCGGGGATCTCCAGAAGCGCGTTGCCCCGCTCGTCGGCGAGCGGGGAGCCATAGGTTTTGAGGTAAGAGGTGTCGCAGCCGCCCGTTCCCGACACGTACATCACGAAAAGGTTCTGGCAACTGGTCGCTTCGCAAATGCCGTTGTTGGCCGTCAGGCATATGGTCTGCAGGCCCGAATTGGGGAAAGTCTGGGTCAGGTCGGCGGTGCTGCCCAGGGGCGCGCCGTTCAGCACCCAGGTATACGTGGTAGCATTGGTGCTGGTGTTGGTAAAGGTGGCGGACTCCCCCGGCAGCAGCAGGCTGGCGCTCATGGTGAAACCGGGCGTAACCGGACATACCACCTCGATGGAGATACACTGCCGGCCGTAGCAGTTCGGGTCGGCATTGCCCGCCTCCAGGCATACCGTGTAGATGCCGGCCGAATTGAACGTATAACTTGGGTTGGCCAGCATGGAAAAGGGCGCGCCGTCCAGCGTCCACTGAAAAGAACTGGCGTTGGTGGAGGTATTGGAGAACTGGACGGTGGCCCCGGCATTCACCATGGTTGCGTTCGCCGAAAACGCGGCCGCCAGAGGCGAGGTGCAGGGATCGAGGCAGGCCTTCGATTCGAGCAGGCTGAACCGTATATTCTCGATATGCCAGTGCATCCGGTCGGTTTGCCCTTGGGTGAACACCGACCAGCAACCGAAGTCGCCGTAGTCCATATAGTCCTCGATGAGGTCGTTCTGGTCGGTGGCAAAGCCGCTGTCCGTGTCGGTGTTACAGGAGTTGACCGGCGTCCCGCAGGGTACCGCCGCCGTGCTCTGGTCGGGCGGCGTATCGCAGACCCGGTCGCCGTCGGCCAGGCAGTCGTTGTTGGGGCAGCCGCCCTGAAAAGTGTGGTAAAGGCCCAGGTAGTGGCCCATTTCATGGACCTGCACGCCGCTGGCCGCCGGCGAACTGCCAAAAAAATTGGCCTCCATCATGATACCGTCTTCCGGGTTGCCATGCGAAGCGGGGAAGTAGGCATAGCCCGCCACTCCGCACCCACCACCGGTCTGGCAGATCTCCCGCACCAGCCAGATGTTGATGTACTGGGTCGGATCCCAGCGGTTGAGGTCTTTCACCGTGATGTCGTCCGCGTCCATCAGCATATTGGTCAGCGGCGACTGGTTGCGGGTGATGCCCGAGGTGAGATTGCCGTGGATGTCGCGCCGGGCCAGGCAAAACTGGATCCGGGTATCCACGCCCGTAGCCGGGTCGTAGTAGCCGACATTGGCATAGGCGTCGTTCATATCCTGGATGCCCTGGATCACCTGGGCGTCTGAAATGTTCTCCGGGCCGTTGTCGTGGATGATGTGTACCACGACGGGCAGCACGTACATCGCCGGCTGGGCCTTGGCCGCGGGCTGGTTCTGTTTCAGAAACCCGTACAGCGTCTGCTCCGCTTTTTCCTGCCGTTGACGCAGGTTGGGGTTTCGCTGCAGGGCGGCTTCCCACATGACCTGCTGGGCACAGAAATTCCGTTGTTCCGGCTCCTGCTGCTGCGAGAAGAGGGGTGGCAGCAGGGCGAGGAAACAGGCACAGAAAGCAAGGCGGCCGGGTAGACGTTTCATGGATATGGGCGTTTTAAATAGTCAGGATGCGGGCAAATGTAATCCGATGATTCTTTATTCCGCAGGATTGCTGCCTGGTAAGCGGTCCTGATTTAACCCGGTCGATATTCAGGCCGGGGAGTTGCCGGTTATTTTGGGCTTGCGGGTGGTTATTGCTGGCTAACGGGGTGAATTTTTAGGCTTTTGCAGGACAGGGAGGGGCGGGATCCGGTTGTTTTTCGTTTCATTTGCAACGCCATGCACGTCGCCGTTAACACCCGCTTCCTTTTGCCCGGGAAACTGGAAGGGATAGGCTGGTTTACCCACGAAATATTACGCAACCTGGTCGTATCGAAGCCCGACTGGCAATTTACCTTCATTTTCGACCGGCCCTTCGACCCGCGCTTTTTGTTCGCCCAAGGCCAAAATCGATGTTTCGGCCGGCGCACCCCGACCGGGTTTCGCCCCGCTGCCGCCGGAAAAAATAGCAGCAGTGCGGCAGCGCATTTCGGCGGGCAAGCCTTATTTTTTATATGCCGGGGCCATCCATCCGCGAAAAAACATCGATGGCCTCATCCGGGCATTTGACCAGTTTAAGCAATCGACGGGCAGCGAATTCAAATTGGTGCTGGCCGGCCGGATGGCCTGGCAAACCGGCAGCGTGAATGCCGCACTGGAAACGGCAATTTTTCGGAAAGACATTGTGCTGACCGGACATTTGGAGTCCGGCCTGGAAGACCTTACCGCAGCCGCCCATGCCCTGGTGTATCCTTCCTTTTACGAGGGTTTTGGCTTGCCGATCATCGAATCCATAAAATGCAGGATCCCCGTCATCACTTCCAATCTTGCTTCCATGCCGGAGGTGGCCGGCGACGCCGGGATTTTGATCGACCCGCACAGTCAGCGGGAACTGGTCGATGCGATGCGTATCATGGCAAATGATATGGCTGTTTATGACCGGCTCGTCCAGCGTTGTGCAGCACAGGCTGCCAGGTTTTCCTGGGAAAAAACCGCCGCCGATGTTAGCGATGCGCTGTTAAGGATTGTCCGTTGAGCACTCCGGGGATTTCGATACCCCGGTCGGCGAGCACTTTTTGAACCAGTTGCGCCGCGGCGTGCTCGGTGCCCTGTTCGTTCAGGTGCACGCCATCGTAAAAATCGTCAGCCTGGAATTTGAATTGTTCCACCCGGCAGCCGAACCTGTTTGCGATTTTTTGCAAATGGGCATTAAACTGTGAGATTACCTGGTTCATGCCGATGGAATAAGGGTATTTAACGCCCGGTATCAAGTGTTTAAATAAAAGTTGGTAATCAGCAGAACAACGATGGCCATATCCTGACGCTGCCCCCTAAGAATGGGAAAATCGGTAAGATTTTGACAGATTGAAGCGAATGTTAGGGGCCCTTGGTTATTGTAAACCAAACTTCTGCCACACCAGACCATCCGGATCGCCAGGGTGACCAAAACATTCGTTGCGGCAACTATTTTGCGGCTGCGGAAAGACGGGAAATTGAAACTCGAAGGCATGCGCGCCTATACCCATTCGGGTTTTTGAGCAAGCCCGTCCTGATTTTCCGGTTTACTCCTCCAGGTGCTTGCCTCCAAAGATGCAGAGGACTACGATGTCTTTTTTAATCGTTTCCGTGCGACCATCGGCTGCCGTTACGGTCAGCGTGATGGTATAGTTGCCACAACGCGGGTAGGAAAACGCCGGTTGTTTCAATAACGATGTGGTGCCGTTGCCAAAATCCCAGTGGTAGGCTACGGCATTTTCCGAAGTATTGGTCAGCAACAAAGCGTCCTGTTCATTGACTGTGCCATTCTGACCGTCCAAGGTAAAGTCAGCCCGGAGGATTGCCTGGGTATCAGGGGCTAATTCATTGATACTCTGCTTGCTGCAGGATAGAAGGACGGTCAGGGAAAGGAAAGCGGCGGCAAATAAAGATTTTTTCATCTTATTGAAAATTTTAAAGTTCAAAGATATAAATAGTAATTCATTTCCGCGCAATATTTTTTCGTTGCCGCGCCGGGGCACTTTGGCTGATGCGGCCTGCTTCCCCTTTAAGGACTGCAACTGCCCGATGCGGTAACCAAGGAGGCCGTAGCCGGAAAAAAGACCGGCAGGGTGGCCAGAATATTCAACGCCGATGCGGGCGCTTGCGCTTGCCGTTGACCAAAGAAACAAAACCCGGGTATAGGGGAAGCCGCTGTGTAGAACCTTCAGCCCGAAAAAAATGTTTGCCGAACGGCAGCCCGGAATGATGCCGCCTTGAAATTCCAACCGTTAAAACAAAGAACATGACAGAAGCCATAGTCCCCCTGATCTCACTCATACTGCTGGAAATAATTCTTGGAATTGACAATATCATCTTCATCTCTATTCTTGCCGAAAAATTGCCGGAAAACCAGCGGAACAAACTCCGGTACTGGGGTATCGGCCTGGCCATGGTGATGCGGCTGGCGCTGCTGGCCTTTATATCCTGGATATTAAAACTCGACCAGACCCTGTTTCGTCTGTTGCAGATCAATTTTACCGGAAAGGGGTTGATTTTGATCCTGGGCGGGCTTTTTCTACTATACAAAAGCACGAAGGAGATCTATCATAAAACCGAGATCGGTGAAACCGACGCGCCCCACATCCCTAAAAAAGGCAGTTTCAACAAACTGCTTTCGGAGGTCATCATACTGGACCTGGTGTTCTCTATCGATTCGATCATTACGGCCGTGGGCATGGTGAACGACCTCTGGGTAATGTACACCGCTGTGGTGGCAACCGTGGTCATCATGCTGTTTGCCTCCAAACCGATCAGCGAGTTTATTGCCAAACACCCGTCTTTCAAGATCCTGGCCTTGTGCTTTTTAATGATGATCGGCGTTTCTCTGCTGGCGGAAGGTTTCCGTTTCGAAATCCCCAAGGGATACATCTATTTCTCGATGGCCTTCGCCTTTCTGGTGGATGTGATACAAATGAAAACAATAAAAAATCCTGCGTCAACAGATTGACAGGATCGAAACGGACTGCCGCCTGCAAGGTCGGGAAGCAGTGCAGCACCTTCAGCGCACAGTATTGCCGCCTCGTATGCCATCCGGGCGAAGCGGGGCCGGTAACGGGTGGTTATCGTTGGCTTAAGGAGTGAATTTTCGGGCTTTTTTGGCGGGGTGGGGCAGGGGTGTTATTTTTCGGCGGCAAACAACTTCATTCGACATGACAAACAAACTGAAATACCTCGTCCTGGGATTGACGATTATAGTGGCAGGCTGCAAAGTTCACAACCGGCAGCCATCGCCGGTTACTTCCATCTTTCAGGCTGACCTGGATAGCCAGATCCATGAAAACATGCCCGGAATTCTGGCAACGGTCATTTCAAAAGAAAAAAAGATTGATTGGAGCGGCGCCTCATCTACCCTGGCCAGGATGCTTGCTCCGGTTCAATATCCGGCCAAACAGCCGCTCGATTACCGGATGGGGATCTGGGAAATCGAAATCGAAGGCATGCGCGCTTATACGCACTCAGGTTTTTGGGGGACCCAGGTGGTGTATATTCCGGATATCAAAGCCGCCATTGCGGTAAACTACAGTCAACATTGGGGAAAAAAAGGGCCCGCTCCGGTCATTCCAATGTTTGTTAAACAATTGTTGAAATAATCATCCGCTGCCTACCTTTGTTTGTATGGTTTACCCACTGAGGAAATATCCGCCCTCCTCGTCCAGTTTCACGTAAAACCCGGCACACATGATCGACCAAACCGTAAGCGCTTACATAGAAAAGCAGGTCGCCACCCGGCAAGCCTTTTTACAGGCCATTCATTCCGTTATTCTGGAAAACGACCCAACCGTCACAGCCTTCATCGAGCCCATGATGGGCAAAGAAATGATCCTCTACAAGCACGGCGGCATGATGAAATACGGCCTTTCCAGCGTGAAAAACCATATTTCCCTGCACGTCCTGCCGATCTACGGCTCGCCCGTCCTGCACGCCAAATACAAGGAATTGATACCCCGCGCCGGTTTTCAGAAAGGCTGTATCAACTTCGAGACCGCGGCGGAACTGCCGCTGGATGCCCTGCGCCAACTGATCGCCGAATGCGCCCCGATCGACCTGCTGAAGATTCGGGAGGCCCAGCTGGCGGAAAAGCGGAAATGATGAATCTGGAATTTAATCCGGAATATTCCTGGATCAAAACAATTTCGCCCGATCTGGAAAATGTGATCATCGGCGAGTGGGGTACCGGCGAAACCCGTTCGGAAAAATTTAAGGGTATCAAAAAAGCCGGATCTGGCCATCCTGAAAGCAATCGGGTTAAAAAATGAAGACAACTCCGGGAAAATTTCCAATCCAGACTGAGGTCAATAATTCCACGCGGTACTTCGTATTGTTCGGGGCTTTTTTCTTTGGGTGGGTCACTTATATGATGCGCGATGCGCTGTATCAAAGGCCTCCCGAATTGCTTCACCTGGCCATTTTCCTGATCGGTCCGGGATTTACCATCTGGGCTTTAGCCGGATTCTGGATCTATTTCGACCACATAAAAGTATTTTCCGACCGGCTGGAGATCACCAATTTCCGGGGGCACTATAACCGGACAATTTATTTCTCCGAAATAGCCGAAATTAGAAAAATTCATAAATCCGGGAAGTATGAAGCCTGGGATGAACTGGTCATTTTGCTGAAAAATAGAAAAAAACACAAAATATATAGTACGAGTTACCGCAACTATAATGAAATAGAAACGGCCTTATCCCGGAATGCGGGATTGCCTATCGGTAACGGAAAGAGCCGAAACGATACGATAAAATCCATCAAAATTAGCATTGCCGTTCTTTCACTGTTGTTCGTTGTGTTCGCTACGGCACTGGTTTACCTGTACGGAAGAATGAGCAACGGTGTGGACAGGCAGGATCTGGAGCGCGTCGAACTGACGCTGGACGACAAACCGGTAATACATACAGGGAGGAAAGGGAATAAAAAACTGATAATACCTATCCGGGAATATCCCGAATTTGATTTCAATATTGGTGGGATGGCGTATAATGCCACGGATGCGGAAAATTTTGTTAACTCTACCCAAGCCGGCAGCCGGATAACCGTGACGATAGACAAAGGCGATTACCGGCAAAAACTGATTCGGACCGAAGACTTAACGTTTTGGAAAAAATACTTTAATTACCGGGATATTACTGTTTATGAGATAAAAGACCAAAATCAGGTATATCTCTCATTGAGGCACTACGAACATGCCAGGCAAAATGACTACCAGTGGGGGATACTTGGCGCGTTCGGTTTCCTGATATTCCTGATATACGCTGGGTACACCGCCTGGGTCGAATTAAAAGAAAATCAGGGAAAAGTCGCAAACCAGCCCTGAGTCCGACGGCTTGCGTAGCCCAATAGACTTGCCCGCGGGTAAAAAAACCGGCGGCGACAGGTTATAAACCACCCAGGCTTGGCAAGCCCTAACAAGAGCAGCCGCATCATGTTGTGAATGCGGATTTTACCGGGATGCCACCGCCGTCCCGCTCCCTGCTGATCGCCGGAAACGAGGCGCTTCCGTTCCGGGGCCGCGCTCGCTCCTCTTTCCCTCCTGCCCGCAGCAAATCAACCGGTTTCATGACTTGTATCAGCAGAAACCCCGCTGTGTGCCCGGTATCTTGCTGGTGAATGAAAAATAAGCGCATCTATATCATCCTAAACCCGGTGGCAGGAGCCGGAAGGGGGAAGAAGGCAATGAACTTCTTACTTTCCGCGATCAGCGATCTGGGGCGCAATGATTGTGTATTGCTGGAAACTCAGGGGCCGGGCGATGCCACCCGGCTGGCCCGGGAAGTCGCGGAAAAAGGCGGAACACTCCTCATCGCTGTCGGAGGCGACGGCACCATCAATGAAGTAATCAATGGGCTGTTGCCGGCAAGGATTTCCCCGGCCGGGCCCTGCGAATTGGGCATCGTCAATTGCGGCAGCGGCGCCGGCGTAGCTCAGACGCTTGGAATTCCGGCCGGTATAAAAGAGCAGGTGCAAATGATCTTAAAAAAACCTGCCCGAGCCCTCGACGCCGGGCTGCTGACCTGCCGGGACAAAAACGGCGCCGCCGCCGGGCGCTACTTTCTGAATGAATGCCAGGCGGGGTTCAGCGGGGCCGTAGTGAAAGAGGTGGGC
>WBZQ01000577.1_pt2 | contig 10319 bp, 8 predicted proteins | sample 5204251 | NCBI WGS metagenome assembly WBZQ01 (sample SAMN12412402, study PRJNA552823) | activated sludge metagenome | isolation source: activated sludge from nitrification reactor of wastewater treatment plant... | place: USA: Virginia | collected 2017-09 | reverse complement strand
CGAATATCCAGAATGCCTTCGGCCCGGAAACAGACGATACGACAGCCCAACTTCCGCTTAAAGTTGTAGTACAGCTTCGCAAACCCCACGCTCGTGAAGGGAAACGTCAGGATGGTATCGGGACCAAACTGAAATACCGTTTCATAAAATGGTCCCTCTACGCCCAAAATCTCGACCTGAGCATCAGGCTGGAGGCGCTGAATCTGGCCTTGAATCGCCTGCATGATCGGCCGCTCTCGGTTAGGCTTATTCAGAACAAGAAGGATCCTCACCGGGCGCCTCGTATCTGAGTTCACAGGTCGTGGACCTCATGGCACGCCCCCTTCTCCAGAAGGCTTTTTGCCAGCGCGTAGTCCAGCGCGGTGTCTATGTCCAGGGCAACAATCGGGTCTATGACGACGGCTCGTGTCTGTTGATTTTCAATCGGAAGGTTAAATCCAGGGATCACAGACTGGCGCTCGCAGTGACGCAAATAGGCCGTCCGTATGACAGATACGGTGCCAGTCGGCCGATAGACAGGCGGCATGTCTTGTCGGCGAGTACCTTTCGGCACTGCTGCGGAGGGGAGAAGAAACCTGGGAATACCTGCTGAGTCGAGTTGCTGGGCCCAATGCGGCGGATGTTCAAGTTTGGATAAGGTATAGACCACATCCGCGTTCGACTCAATAAGCAAGCGGATACACGCATCAATGATCGAGCTTGTCACAAAGGGAGAATTTGCCTGGATCAGCGCAACAAGGTCCGGGCGATAGTCTTCATGTTCTTCCAGCCAATTCAGCGCGTGGACGATCACCGGAAATATCCCCACCACATCCGTCGCAAGCTCATCCGGTCGTTTGAATGGAACTCGCGCGCCACTGTCATTTGCCACCGCCATAATTTCATCGCAATCCGACGAGACGACGGTGTTCGTTACCAATGCGCTGTTCAGGGCCGCACCTATCGCATGCGCAACCATCGGCATACCGCCGAGAGGAAGAATGTTCTTCCTTGGGAGGCCCTTGGAACCGCCTCGAGCCGGGATGAGGGCGAGGACTTCACTCTGCGATGAGGGGTTCACGAATCTACCTTCTTAAGACGGTTGGCACTATTGCCCGCAAGAGCACCAGCATTCAACTCGCCGTCGCGATGCATCCTGATCGCGAATAGGCCAAGCCCGCCCCTCTCGATTGTATTAACGGGACGGTCATCCCCGCCACTACGAGCGGGGACTTAGCGTCATCGTAGACCTCTGCTCCACGAAGGGAATCAATTGGTCGGTAACACATGTAAGGTTTTTTTCGACAATCGAATGGGATGGGTTGTCCGATAGTCATCCACAAGCTTCCTCACGCGGTCGATCTTGTCTTCGATGGTCAACCCTCCGGATCGTTCTCGTTCGCCCACCAAGGTGCCGAGTTTGTGCTTGCCCCTCGCCGCCATGAGAATATGCTCGGGAGTGGCATCAACCTCTTGTCCGCGCATATCAGACTGAAAGATTCCGGCTGGTGTGCCAAGATTCATCATGTCCCAATTGTCCAGATCTCCTGTCCACTTCAGCAAACCGCGTTCAATCATTTGTGCAGCAGGGGTCGTGGGGAGAGGGGTGAAGACCGATATCATTCCATACGCAGCGCCATGCTCGCCCAGCGTCTTAATGAACTCCAGTGTCTCAAGCGTAATTTCCGGCGTTTCGCCAGGCAATCCCACCATATTCAGCAATTTCGCACTAATGCCAACCTGAGCCATGGCTTCAATCGCGGCGACGACCTCAGCATTGGTAATGCGCTTGAACACCGTTTCAAATCGCAGCTGCTGGTTGCCGGTTTCAGGCGCCACATGCAACTGCACACAACCCGCTTTCCGTATCAACTGCAAGAGGTTCATCGATCGGCCCTCATACGACACCTCGGTTCGAGCGGCCTTAAGGACGAGATTGATGCGTGTAATGGCCTCCCACCGGATGTGGTGAAGTTCCGGCGTCTTCAGGATCAATTTTGCTGTCTCTTCTACATCATCAAGGCGCACCAGATACAAATCATCGGTGAGATAGAGATAGTCAATCCCAAGCCGTTTGAGATACAGCATATGCGCGATGGTGTTCTTCGGAGTGAGGCCTCGCCAATTGTGGCCTGAGACTTCTTGATCACAAAATGAGCAGGTGTAGGGGCATCCTCTCGACGTAATCATCGACATTTGATGCTCCCCCTCCGGCGGCGTGAATTCGGACAAGTGGTAGCATGAAAGATCGCCGAGGAATTCGTACTTGGGGATCGCAATCTGATTCACATCCTCTATCCGTTCTGCATGCATCGGCCAATAGACTTCCGCGACGCCTTCGTCAACGGCGTCGTCATGGAGTTCATCGATTTCTTTTCCACTCTCAATGGCCTTCAAGGCAAACTTTGGTGTCGCGGTGTATCCCCTACGCTTATCCTTCTTGAATCGGAGCGTACCGGCGTCATAACACACGATGCCCGGCACATCTGACAAATACGCAATGTCACCCCAGTGTCGGAGCAGAATATCCGTCACCAACTCTCCCTCACCAACGATCCCATAGGGGAAGATATGACCAAACCGCTCCATCGTTTTGATAGGGACCGCACTCATATGGGGCCCCCCGAGAAATTGTTTTATCGACGGGCACCGCAACTTGATTTGCTCACCGATACGCACGACCTTATTGATTGTGGTGATCCAGGTGGTCCATCCCACGAATCCTCCGTCTGGCAGGCGCGCAAGTACTTCCTGAACCGTTTCTTCTTCCGACAGAAGATCTCGTTCCGCATCCAAAAGCTCCACCGTCCATCCGTTCCGCTGTGCATAGGTCGCCACATAGACGGTTCCTAGAGGAGGCAACGCATGTGCGCTCTTCTTGGCTTTCATTGCTTTCATCGCATCAAGATTCCGGTCATCATGTGAGTTGGCCGCGACCAAGAGTACCGTCTCCGATCGATTGCCTTGTTGATTCATGACAAGTCCTTTCACCATCTATGGTACGGATCCTAAAAATCGGATCCTGCAAAGAAGTTCTTCAGCCTGTGTCTCACTGCGGGCACATCACGTAGGCCCCCACTCGTTCCCCATGGCAATCAGAGGCCACGCCATTCGAAATCGCCTCAGCCATTCTTTCCGTGTCGCCTCAGCCAGGTTTCGGAGAACGGCTGACTCACGTCATGCGTCCAGGGGCCGTCGGCAGAGCGATACTTTTCGAGAACCAGCATATATTCATAGAACTGTGACGGCAAAGACTCAACAAACCTCTCGGAGTGGAAATCTCCTCGCCGCACATAGAACCGCTGATGCCGGGTCATCAGACCAATTTCATCGATATGAGTGAGAAGATCGTGGACACGTGTAAAGTAATTAGGGTGCCCCTTTTGTCTCGCACGATCTTCTGCAAGAAGCGCCGCCTCATCATCGTCTGCATAGTCGATATTTTTGCCCGTCAGGAGAATTCGGCACCCTAGAGAGGCGACCCGGCAAATTTCCAAGATCGTTTCTCTTTGATACATGGCATCAAACACCCCGAAGCAGATGATCGCGTGGAACATCCCTGATTTGAACGGCATCTCCTCGCCGATGCCGACTTCCAGCCGCACATTCTTCAATTCCGCGCAGTGTTGGCGCGCAGCCTCAACCATGGCGGAAGAAATATCGAGGCCCCAGACCTGGCGTGCCTGGTGGCTAAGAAACGGCAGACTTCGCCCAAACCCGCAGCCCAGCTCAAGCACCGTATCGTCAGGACCAATTTTGAGATACTCTATCGCCTCAAAATAGGTCCGATCTGAGATGGTCGGCGAATCCTTCTTATTCATTCGGGACTTACTATCAACAACCTCGTTGGCCTCTGCCACTCGCTGTTGCCAATACTTCATATATTGCTCGTCCCAATACTGCTGTCGCTGATCTTGAGAGGGATTCATAGCTATCGAGTCCGCCCAAACCAGGCCAAGCTCGTCTCGTCCGTTAGTAGTGCTGAGCGCTGCGAATGACGCCTTTGGAGTCGATGACTAACACGGCGCAAGACGCATTGCCCGCAGTCACCGCAATTCCAATCAGCTCAATTGCTGGAAGGCGAACAGTTTCTCGATCGAACATGTAAGTCCATCGTCGTCGTGGCACCTGCACATCGAAATTGTCGGTCAAGTATCGCTGATCCCATGTCTTGATGGCGAGGAACGGCTGGGGGCCAAACGTCGGACAGTCCGTGTCAATCGTCAATCTTCCGCCATTCTCCCAGACCTCCAGCGTATGCGATATGTGAATGACCGCCTCTGAGTTCCAACCAAGGACCCTGCGAGCAGCCTGCCGGGCCCCAACAGATTTCCACTCCACACCGGTAAATCGACCCGCCGCATCGTTGAGGAGCGAATGCACCTGCTGGACATCTCGCCGCATGTCCCTCCAGTCATGATTGCAGAAGGCGAGGACCGCTGGCGTTCCGCTCTGAGCCATCTGAAATGCACGGTCAACCTCATATTGCGTCAGTAGCCGGAGCCGCGTTCCCACGTTGAGACATCGAAAAATCACTCGATTGCATCCGCCCGGCACTTGGTAATCATCGTGTGACGGATGGTAGGCCGTCCAGCTCGATGGGGCCCGTCGCCAGTCACCGAATCGCCCACCGCTGATATCTTGCTGTTCACGCTCCAGCTCTGTCTCAGGCATACCCTGGTTTGAATAATCCAGTGGAATCCATTGTTCGAGAAACCAATGACTGTCTGGACGTTCTGTGTGAAACCCTGCGCGAAAAGCCACGGGAAACCACTGTCGGTCAATAACCCGCCGTGCCAAACCTTCGAGCAAATGAGGGGAGTTGAGATACGACGTCGCGCACACATGCGCCTCGCGCGTGTGGCTCATCGGGTGAAAATGCCAATGAATTTCGTCTTGATGACTCGATGTTTCTTCAAGCTTGCGACGATAGTGATCGAAAATATTGTGATACCCAATATCGCGGCGGCGCGGATTGAGCAGGTATCCCACATGATCGAGAATGAACCAACTAAACACCCAGCCGGCGTTGGTGGAATCGGAAAACCGTGCACGATAGGGGGCACTCAGTAGATCCTCTAACATTTCATCGAGCTGCCCCCAGTCCTCCATGCAGGCAAGCAACGCCGGTTCCACCATCGCCCGCGCAGACTTCGTTTTAGCGCCCAGATCCAACTCGCCTACCTGAATCTTTCGAAGAGTCTCTCTATCAGGCTTCAACTGTAGACCAAGGGCGTAATTGAGCCGTTCGAAGGTCGCCTGCAACGATTCGTACAGCGGCCCCTCTGTATCAACGCAATGGACAACATAGACACAGGCGCTCATGCGTGCTGTTCCCAGGTTGAGCGAATTATTGAACGCCGCTGCGAGGGGGCAAGTCGTGTCGCTATGAATGCCAGGCTCCTTGTCTCATCGCCCGGCAGCCCGTCACTCAAACACACTCGAAAAATCTCCTTTTGCCTGTTCGTAGTCATCACGATGGCCAATATCCAACCAGTACTCGCGAACAGGAAACGCACTCACGGTATTGCCATCCGTCGCAAGCGTGTTCAACAAGTCCGGCATATCAAACGCCTCGTCGTTTGGCACCAAGGCAAGAACCGCAGGATCGAGGACATACAGCCCGGCGTTCACGAACAGATTGAGAGTCGGTTTTTCTTCCAGCATTTCGACCCACTGTCCACGCAATCGCGCGACGCCGTATGGCACATGCACATGGTGATGACGTACCGCCATCGTCGCCTTCGCACCCTGCTCCTTGTGAAACTCGAGGAGCTGAACGAAATTACAATTTGTCAGAAGATCTGCATTCATCACAATGAAGGGAGAAGTCGGCGCCTGCGGCAGCAACGAAAGCGGTCCGGCGGTCCCAAGTGGTCTGCGCTCCCGCAAATAACTGATGTCAGCCCCCCACCGCGCCCCATCTCCGAAATGGTCCACGATCATGTCAGCTCGATAGTTCACACTCAAAAAGAATCGATGAAATCCATGCGAGACAAACGTTTCGAGGATCGTCTCGAGCAGCGGCTTCTCCCCCACGGGAAGGAGAGGCTTGGGTACCTGCGCCGTCAGAGGAAGCAGTCGACGCCCCTCTCCCCCGGCCATTAAAACGACCGGCGTTTCCTGGCGCTCCGCTCGAGTCACATCATCGATGGTTTCGAGGCCCATTACACAGCCCATCTGATCCACCAAGGGAACTTGAGAAACCTGCTTATTCCGCATGAGGAGGCCGAGCGCCTCGCGTTCCTCGCTGAATGGCGCTGTGATAGGGGTCGAATTCATAACCTTCGAAACCGCCTCGTCCAGAGCGCACCCGCGAAGCAACCCACGGCGCACATCACCATCCGTGATGGTGCCGACGAGCCGTCCGCCCTCCGCCACCACCATGACGATTTTGGCAGTCGCCACGTCAAGTTTGGCAATCGCCTCACGAATTGACGAGGAACCAAGAATGGTGAGTTTTTTCCACTCTCTCACAAGACGACCTCGCGAGCGGGAACACCCATGACATGCTGACCATCACGAACGTCATGGACTACTACGGCTCCCGCAGCCACCAACACCCCGGACCCGATCTGAACACCTTGTACCACAACTGCGCCAGTACCAATGTGTGATCTGGCTCCCACGCTTACGGAACCTGACAGTGTCACACCCGGCGCCAAATGGACATGCGCTCCAATTCTGCAGTCATGATCGATAATGACGCCGGTGTTGACGAGGACGTTTTCCTCAATGAGCGCATTTGGTTGCAGTATTGCACCAGCCATGATTTGCACTCCAGCCTTGAGACCTACAGTCGAAGAAATCACGGCAGAAGGATGAATGGTATTGACGAACCGATATCCTTCCGAGACGAATCGATCGTAGAGGGATCTTCTCAGATCCGTCGACCGAGAGGATCCGATGCCGTTGACCAGAACAATGTTATCGGGATCATATCCATAAATAATCCCGTCATCACCTAAAATGGGGACACCTCGAATCGCCTCTCCCGCGAGGTCAGTGTTCGCATCCACTAGACCAAGGAGCTGAGCGCCCGAAACCAACAGCACGTCGAGGAGCACATGGGAATGCCCACCCGCGCCGATAACAATAACTGGGCGATTCATCATCCTAACGATCTATCATCGGTGCGCGAATGCCATCGACCCCAAGGCAAGTCGCAGACCGCAGGTGCTCTGTGAAGGCATTCCGTGTGCGCGCCGACATCAGATCTGGCACTAGACGTGGCCCAGCTCCCAGCGACGCATTGCAGACCAGACGTCCTCAGCAAAATTGGACGGCGCGGCCATTGTCTATGAACCCTAAGTTGTCGTCAAGCTTACGATTTACGGAGCAGGCCTGTGCTCGAAGATGGGATACTGCGTTTCCACTGGTGGTTCCCGATATTATGGGCTTTTCACAAGACTTGTTGGGAAGCCATCTGGTACAACCGTTATGGTATGATCGCCTCATCAGCCTCATAGTCCCGCTCCGCGAGCCTGCCCAACCACTCCCAATAGTATAGGGGTGATACACCGATCCCTGGCCGCTTGCACTCAATATTCTCCGAAGAAAACCGTTCACCCTTCGCAATATTCCGCACCGCAGTAAGGGACCTTCGCACCACATCTCTATTCTTGTACTCCACAGAAGCCGGACGTTTGACGCCGTCGCCCAATACCCGTTCAACCGCGCGTATCGCCTGAACCATGTCACGGAGTTCTGCTGGCTCTAAAGACGCATGATGGTCTGGCCCGAGCATGCCACGATCAAGTGTGAAATGTTTTTCAATCACCACCGCCCCACGTGCCACGGCCGCAATCGGTACATGAATGCCCAATGTATGATCGGAGTAGCCCACGGGAAGATTGAACTCATCTGCCATGGCGTTCATGGCTTTCAAGTTGATGTTTTCCAATGGAGCCGGATATTCCGTCGTGCAGTGGAGAATGGTCACTCGCTCATGAAGTCGACGCCTGCCTTCTTCGCCGTGATAGGCCTTCTCAAATGCCTGCCGACCCGGAGCCGCATCCCTCGGCATCAAGGCCCCAAACGCCAACACACCCAACGCCTCTCGCACTTCTTCCATAGTGCTCATCCCAGTCGACAAGATAATACGGCATCCTGTCTGCGCCACCAGCAGGAGAAACGGAGCATTGGTAATTTCCCCGGAGGGAATCTTGATTGTGGGCAAACCGAGATCGTGGGCGAGAAAATGCAGGCTCTGTGCGTCAAATGGTGTCGAGAGAAACTCGATCCCTCTGGAGCGGGCATAGGCATGGAGATCCCGATGCGCCGCCGTTGTCAATTCCAATTTTTCAAGCATGGCAAACTGGCTTTCAGTCGGCTCAGTGGTTCTTTCCTGATACAACGCTTTTCGCGCGTGCCGACTAACCACCTTGCCCGCCTTAAACATTTGGAATTTGACGGCATCGGCACCAGCATCAACCGCAACATCAATCAGCCGACGTGCCGTGGCTTGCGAGCCATTGTGATTTACCCCCGCTTCTGCAATGATGAAGACACTCATCGGATCGTGCACCCAGCAAAATAAAATCTGCGGCCGTAGCCGCTGCTCGCTCTTCTTCTAAGAGATCAACATGGCCAGATACTCCTAGAGTTAGAGATCTTGCAGAACCTCAAAGATTCTAGCGCAAGACAAACTGACAGTCCCTCCACCGTTGACTTCCTACAGTCAGTCGTTATCCCAAAACCGCTTCGTCAGAATATTTCCTAAAGGCTGATTCATCAAAATGCCTACAATTTTGCTGGCTATATTCCCCCGTTTAAGCAAGTGGCCTTTCCCCTTACCCTTCAAGCAGCTCCTTCTCAACAACGCTTGCCTGATTCCATCTATGATTGCACTTTCAGTTTCTTCCACATCAATCACGGTGCGAGCACGAATGCGGCCTCGCTGGCGGCTACCGATATTGACTGTTGGAACATTGAATATTGGCGCCTCAATCAGACCGCTCGACGAATTTCCAATCACAGCATCGGCGAAGCTCATGGCGCTCAGATACCGCCGTTGCCCCAAGGATAGGACCGAATGAACACGTTGCTTATGCTTGGAAGCAAATGCCGTTATTGATCGCTGGATCTCGCTGTTGTTCGCATCCGCATTGACACCAGTTAGCAGGATGCGATGTTCAGGAAAGGTTTCCAATGCTCTTAGCAGCGGGTGGATCCGCCCGCTGTCTGTAGATGAACAAAGGGTAACGGGATGGTAGGTCACAAGAAAATAGGGTCTCGACAAGTCGAATCCGACGGATTTTGAAAGTGCGTAACGTGACATTAGTTTCGTTCGTTGAATCGCTTCCACCCCCAAAGCTCCGACATTCCAGACACGCGTTGGGGATTCTCCGAGCTGAATCACTCGTTTCCGATATTCCTCCGCTGCAACGAAATGGAGGTGCGACATCTTGGTGATGGCATGCCGGACAGCATCATCGATCGCTCCCTCCGTCAACTCCCCTCCATGGATATGAGCAATTGGTATCCGTGCACACATCGCCGCTTGCACAGCAGCAAATATTTCAAACCGGTCCCCGAGCACCACAAGCACATCAGGCTGCAATTGTTCCAGCACACCCGCGAACCCAATCGTGCCCAAACCAATAGACTTGGCAATCGCCGTCGGAGTGTCCGATGAGATAAGCATTTCAATCTTGGCATCAGGAACAAACCCATCCGCCTCGATTTCCCTCACTGTAAGTCCGAATTGTGGCGAGAGGTGCATTCCGGTGACAACCAGTTGCAACGTCAAACCCGCCTTGTTTTGAATGTCCTTCAGTAACCAGTAGAGCAGCCCATACTCCGCCCGCGAACCTGTCACAACACAGACTTTTCGTGAGCTTCGCTTCACAGAGAATCCTTCAGCAGCCTAGGGCCGCTCGGAATGTTAATGAGTTCAGCCTCAAGTCGTTGGGCAATTGGCAAGGGCGCACGAGGGCACCCTTCATACATCGGCAATCGAGGCAGGAGGCGCCAAACTGGCCGGCATAAGTATCCAGCCTCATGTGCGCGCTGCAGAAGGATGTCGCGCAGGGTCGTCGATCCCTCATGCACCCGAACTGTATTCAGCCAATAGTTGCTGTAACACCCGGCAGGCTCTTTGACAAACGAAACCGCGCGCGCATCGGCGAATACCGCTTGGTAGCGATCAGCTAACTTGCGCTTCTGGTCAAGGATGGCAGGAAGGCGTTCGAGTTGGGCGCATCCGAGGGCGGCATTAATATTTGGCATCCGAAAATTGTAGGCAATCTCGTCATGCACAAACTCCCACAGATGCGGTTGTTTGGCCGTGGTCGTGAGATGCTTGAGACGACGGGCGTCGCCGGCATCATCGGAAGCCG
>WBZQ01000574.1_pt2 | contig 10319 bp, 9 predicted proteins | sample 5204251 | NCBI WGS metagenome assembly WBZQ01 (sample SAMN12412402, study PRJNA552823) | activated sludge metagenome | isolation source: activated sludge from nitrification reactor of wastewater treatment plant... | place: USA: Virginia | collected 2017-09 | reverse complement strand
AATGGCGTAGGGATCGCGCGTCTGACATCCATCACCAAGGTCATGGCGCATCTGTCCCTGACCACGCATGGCGACCCGAAATCCGCCGTGGCGATCTGCTTCGGCATGGGGACGACCCTGCGATCAATGCAGCGTTGGGGGATCGAGGCGACGGGCATCGACCTGACCCGCTCGGTGCTGGACGTGTTCGGTTTCTACCACGCCGACGCCGCCCAGGTCGCAGCCGATCCGCGCATCGCCATCGTGGCGGATGATGGGCGCCGGTTCCTGCTGCGCAGCAAGCGCCGGTTCGACATTATCGCGGTGGATCCCCCGCCGCCGCCTGAAGCCGCGGGTTCCAGCCTGCTCTACTCGACCCAGTTCTATGACGTCGTGAAACTGCGCCTCGCACCCGGCGGCCTGTTCCACCAATGGATTCCGACCGGCAACCCGCCGATCATGCGCGCGGTCGCCCGCACGCTGCGCGAATCCTTCCCCCACGTGGTCTTCTTCTTCTCGATCGAGGATTGGGGCTACCACGCGCTGGCATCCATGACGCCGATCCCCGACCTGACGCCCGAGGAAATGCTGCGCCGTATGCCGGATTCCGCGCGCAAGGACCTGATGGAATGGTATCCCACGCGCACGGTCGAGGACGTCATCGCGGGCATCCTGTCACGCCGGACGGATTACGCGAAGATCGTGCCGGATTCGACGCACGTGCCGCTGATCCATGACGATCGCCCCTACAACGAGTATTACTTCCTGCGGCACCGTGGGCTGATGCACTGACCGGCGCGGAGGATCGAAAGGCCGGGAGCGAATCATCAGGGGCGCACGGAACCAGCGTTGACACCGGGGAACGGGATGGCCGGGTCGAGGGGCATGATGAACGGGCGGGATGACGATCCCGATGCGCTGGCGCAGCCGATCAGCGAAACCGCGCGCCGATGGCTGCGCCTGGGCGGTATCCTGATCACCGCCGGGCTGTGCGCGGCGCTCGCCATCGCCCTGGCCGCCACGGTCAGCGCTATGGAAACCCGTTACATGCTGGCGCTGATCGTCGGCCTGTCCGGCCTGGTGGCGATGCCGCTGGTCGGCAGTTGCCAGCGGGTGCGGGACCTGCTGATCGTGTCCTTCTGCCTGGGCCTGTCGGTCGGTTTCAGCATCTCGTTCATGCACAGAACCTTGCCGCTGGGCCGCTATGTCCCGTTCATGGGTGGGGCACAGGCCATCACCGTCTCGCTGACCATGGTCAGTACCGCGATGTATATCGCGGTCTGGATGTTCGAGCGGATGTTCTACGCCGTCCGCCGCCCGGTGCTGTATTATTGGCCGCTGGTTTGGCCATCCATTGCGTTCATGGTCGCGGGCCTGCTGTCGCTGGTGAATACGCTGGACGCGCCGCTGACCTGGCTTGAGGAATTGCGGCTGGTCTACCTGCTGATCGTCACGGTCGTGGCGATGAACTTCTCGGCGCGTGAGGTCGATATCTATTTCTGGATGCTGGGCGCGACCATCACATTGCAGGCGGGCCTAGCCGCGGCGCAGTTCGCGACCGGCGGCAGCCTGGGCCTGGGCGTGTTCGGAGAGGCGGCGCCGGTCGTCGCGGGCGTCGATTTCGAACGCGTGTCCCGCCCGACCGGTACTATCGGCGATCCGAACATCCTTGCCTACTTCTTCGAACTCACGACCCCGGTCACCCTGGCGCTGCTGTATACCGCGCGCAACCGTCTGGAACAGTTGTTCTTCCTGGCCGTTACCGGGGCGGGGATCGCGGGTACCGTCGTGACGCTGTCGCGCGCGGCCTGGATGGCGTTGCCCGTTACCTGCGGCCTGATCACCCTGGCCGTCTATGGCCGCCGCCTGCTGTCGCTGCGCACCGCGATCATCGGCATGGGCCTGACCCTGACCCTGGCGGCCGGGCTGTCCTACTTCTACCCGCTGATCGTCCGCCGCCTGTTTGGCGACGATGCCGGCAGCACCGCCCAGCGCATGCCACTCAACCGCGCCGCGCTACTGGTGATCGAGCAGTTTCCTGTCTTCGGCGTGGGGTTGAACAATTTCGCGATCACCTTCACCAACTACGACTCCACCGGATATTCGCGCGTGCTGAGCGGCGTGGACTACGTGGTGCACAACCTGTTCCTGCTGGTCTGGACCGAGGTCGGCACCGTCGGGCTGGTCGCGTTCCTGTGGTATTTCGGCTCGGTTTACCTCACCGCGTATCGTCTGCGGCACGCCGAACCCCGAACCCGGGCCGTCGCGCTGGGGATCGCCCTGGGTCTCGCCGCGCATTGGCTGCATGGCATGGTTGACCCGGGCTATCGCGTGAACCTGACGATTTCCCAGTTGATCGCGGCGCAGATCGGCATTGCGGGCTGGCTTGCGATGGATCACCGCCGCCGCACGCGTCAGGCGCCGCCGGCGGGCTGATCTACCCCGATCGGCCGCCGAAGCGGATGCGCAGCGCGGCAAACAGGAACGCGGCTTCCAGGATCGTGCCACTGACGATCATGGGCAGCGAGCCACCGGCGATCCCCACCAGCAGCCCGATCGCGGCGGATTGCATGTAGAATCCCAACCCGAACAGCGTCAGGTTCGGCGTCCGGTCCCAGCCCTTGCGTTTCAGGACCCAGATGTAGAACCCGGCCCCACATGCGAAGACGACGGCATAAAGCCAGACCGGTACCGCCTGGGCGGCCAGCGCGGGCAGCAGCACCGAGGCCGAGACGATCGACAGCCCGAACAGTAACGCGGCCAGGGATGGTGACGTCGCGGACCCGCGCCACGTGTCCGGACTCCGCGGCAACACCAGGGCGAGCACCACAGCGGCGGCCATCATCGCCAGGATGATCGCCATCTGGACCGGTGTGCCCTGGATGCGCACCGGGCTGAGAAAGAATCCGCACCCGATCAGCAGCAACACGATGGTCAGCGCGACCGTCACGCGATGACTGATCCATGGCTGGTGCCGTTGGTCGGGAAAACGGTGATGGACGAACAGGATCGGCAGGCAGACGGCCGCGAGCGCCTGATACAGGCCTATGCTGGCGATCCAGGGGAAATTCACGTCCAGCCAGCGGCCATACGACGTGAACTGCACGATCGGCAGCGCATCCGTCAGGATGGCGGTCTTGGATCCCAGGCCCTCGTTGAACAGTCCGAACGCGACCCCCAGGGCGAACAGCGCCGGGAATCCAAGCTTGAACCGGACGGCCCAGGCGCGCACCACCAAGACTGGGAGGCAATATCCGATGATCGCCAGCAGCACGGTCATCGGGTCGAGGAAGCCGTGGATCGGCGTGCTGCCCGTCACGACCTCGGTCAGCAGGGGCACCAGGACCATAAGGTAGAGCAGGGGTTTCCATGCGATGCGCGTGGCGCCGCGATCGGCCATGGCGGATGGAGGCATGCGGGACTTGATCCTGGGATGGGTCTGTCTGCGCGGAATGTGTAACAGCCGATCCGGGTCTGTCACGGATAGTGTCACGGCACGTGTCACAGGATGGCGAGCCTCGCGGGGACAAACCGTGTCCGATCCGACTGCTGCCAATCTGGCCCGTTTCCTGCTGTGTGATCCGTTCGGGCGGGCCGATTGTGGCGGCGGGACGGCGTGCATGGGCGTGGCGGACGATAACACCAGGGCCAGGATGGTGGTGCGGCGGCTGTCGCCCGGTCGGCTGACTGTGACCGTTCCGGGACGGCACAACTGCGGCTGGCCGCCTCCGCGCCGCCGCGTCGCCGGTGGATCGCGCGCTGCCCAAGGCGGATCGCAGCGGCATGCCCACTAGCTCGGTGGCCCGCCTGCGCCTGCGCGCGCCCGTGACGCAGGTGGCGCAGGCCCGGTTCCGCGCCGAGGACGCATTACGCCTCGCCGTTCCCGACGACCGGCTGCTGGTGCTGCGCCGACTTGACCTTGGGCGGCTGCCCGCGAGGACCTCCGCCGCACAATGGGCCGGTCGAGCGCAGGAGCGTGTAACGGCCCAGGCCATGCGGGCGGTCCATGCGGCCGCGCCCGGTTCGGCGGCGGCCGATGCAGTGTGGTTCCACTCCTTCGAGGAAGCGCGCGCGTTGCTGCTGCGCGAACTGGCCGCGGGCCGAGTGCCATCGGCCTGGTTCTGGCGCCTCGCCGTGCGGGGTTGGGCGGGCATGACCCTGGCCGAGTGGCTGCCGAACCTGCTGGCCGATGCGGTGCGGGATCCCACGGTCGAACCGGCGATCGCACGGGTGATGCTGGACATGGTCGCATCCGGCCGGCTGCCCGTCCTGGTCGCGGCGTTGGCGCCGCTCCCCGCCCCCGCACCGCCGTCCTCGCGAGCCACGCTGGCCCAGCGTCCGCTCCCGCCAACGCACGAGCCGCGACGGCCCGAGGAACAGGCCGCCGCCCCGATCCCCGACCACGCGGCGGCTGCGGAACCGGCGGTGCTGCTCCGTCTCGACCGGTCCGTTCGGTTGGCGATCCTTCGCGGCGTTGCGGCGTTGCCAGCCTCCCATCCGGCGCGTGCCTGGATCGCGCGTCTGGCCCTGATCGCGGCGGAGCCGGCCATCCTTTCCCAGCCCGCCACCCTGGCGGCCTGGACCGAATCCCTGGCGGCGTTTGCGGCGATGGAACCATCCAGCGCCGCCGAAGGTCCCAGCGTCGCCGCGAGACCGGACACCACGCCACCGCCCCGCCGGAACCACAGACCCGAGGAGCCGGCCGCTCGGCCCGCAAGCGTCCCGGTCATCCCAAGTGATGCCGCTGGGAGCGATCCGCCTGGCCAGGCGTCAGCCCTCGAACCGCGTCCATCGCAAGTCCCGGCCAGCCCACCTTCCGCGTCGCCTGCCGACGCCACCGCCATGCGCGATCCGTCCGTTGAACAGCGCAGCCAGGCCACCGGACTGTTCCTGCTGATCCGACCCTTGATCCGCCTGGACCTGCCGGCCTGGCTCGACGCCCACCCGAGCATGGCCGCACAGGGTTTCCCGCGCGCCCTGCTGCACGCGATCGCCCATCGCATGCGCATCCCCGCCGATGATCCCGTCTTCGCCGCGCTACGCTGGACCGACGATCAGGACTGGTCCGGGCCGATCACGGCATGGCGGGTCGGCCTTGACCGCTGGCTGCGGCGCACCGCGCGCATCCGGCTGGACCAGGTCGTGCGCCGCCGCGGCTGGATCGTCGATGGGGGCGAGTCCCTGTCCGTCCGCTTCCGGGTTGACGACGCCGATATCCGGCTGCGCCGCCGGGCGCTCGACGTCGATCCCGGTTGGGTTCCATGGTTGGGCAGCGTCATCCGCTACCATTACCAGGACGACCCGATCGCATGAGGACGGAAGCCGATCTGCCTGCCCTGGCGCTGGCCGCGATGGGCGCCGCGCTGCCCGGCGCGATGCCGATGCAGGGCTGGTCCTTGTCCATGCTGCCGGCCTGCATCGCCGCCTTGCGCGCCGCTCCCTCGGAAGGCGACCGCCGCCTGGTCGCCGTCGCCGCCGTGTTGGGGCTGGATGACACTGCGTTGCTGACAACCGCGTTGTGCATCGCCGTTGACCGCGACCCCCGCGCCGCGCGCGCATTGGCCGAGGCGCAGGCGCCACTCGGCGGGTCCCGCCCCCTGCTGGGTTTCGTCGCCACCATTTTCGCCTCCCTCGGCGCCGATTCGATCGCGCTGGGCTGCGGAACCGCTGTATCAGCGGGCCTGCTGCGCCTGGGGGAGGAAACCGCGGCGCTGCCCGAACGTAGCCTGCATCTGCCGCTGCCGATCCTGGCCGAACTGAACGGCAGAGCCATGGCGTTGGGCGATGTTCGCCCGTTGCGGCCACGACCGATCCCGCTGCCGGCCGCGGTGATCCGCGAAGCAAAGGCGCGAGCGCAGGTCATGCTGCGGCGCGAATCTCTGGGGCTGGTCCTGCGATCCGCCAACAGCGCCGATGCGCTGGCGGTGTCCGCCCAACTCGCCGAGGCGCTGGGTCTCGGGCTGGCTGGGATCAGCGGCGACGTCCCCGCCGGGATCGCCCCCTGGCTTATCGCCAGCGGTCGGCTTCCCGTGTTCACCCCCGTCCTGGCTCCGGGGGAGCGTTGGACGCGACCGCCGCTGCCGCATTACGATGGCCCGTGGATCGTGACCTCAGGCATGGACGGCATGATCGAGGCCGATGGCGCGCCAGATGACTGGACCCTGCCGGTTCCCGGTATCGCCGATCGCGCGCAACTCTGGGTGGATGGCGGTGTGTCCCGCGCGATCGCGCGCAGGGCGGCCGAGAGCTTCCGCCAGGGCGCCGGCCGCATCGCCGAGGTCTCGGCCAAGGCGCGCCTGAACGCGGTCCGGCGCAACGCCGACAAGCCGAACTGGGTGGATGTGACCGCCAGCGTCGCCTCCGGCACCAGCAGCCTCGACGCCCTGGCGCGTCGCGGATCGGCTCGCGTCGGTGATGACGCGCTGGTCCTGCCGCCCGCGCTGCACCAGGGGCTGCATGGGCTGCTGGACCGCGCGCGCGTGCGTTCGACCCTGGCCGACGGGCTGGGTCCGGCGATCGGGTCGCGCTACCGGCCGGGCGTGCGCGCCTTGCTGGTCGGCGAATCTGGCACCGGCAAGTCCCTCGCCGCGCATTGGCTCGCGACCCAGCTTGGCCTACCGCTGTATCGCGTCGACCTCGCGGCACTGACCAGCAAGTATATCGGGGAAACCGAGAAAAACCTGTCTTCCATCCTGGGCGCGGCCGAACACGCCGACGTGTTGCTGTTCTTCGATGAGGCTGACGCCCTGTTCGGCGCTCGCACCGATGTCGCCGACGCGCATGACCGGTATGCCAACGCGCAGACCAACTACCTGCTGCAGCGGATCGAGGAGTTCGACGGTATCGCGATCCTGGCGAGCAACAGCCGCGATCGGTTCGACCCGGCCTTCACCCGGCGGCTCGATGCGATCCTGGAGTTCCCGATGCCGGCCGGTCCGGCGCGCCGGGATCTGTGGATCGCCCATCTCGGGCGGCGGCATTCGCTGTCGGACGCCGAACTGGATCGGCTGGCGGTCACGGTCGACCTGTCGGGCGGCTATATCCGCAACATCGTGCTGGCCGCCGCCGCGCGCGCGACCGTAGCCGGCCGCGTAATCGCGTGGCTGGATCTGGTGCCGGCCGTGCATGACGAATATCTCAAGCTGGGACGTCCGGTTCCCGATCTTGGACTGGTGTAGACCGAGCGGATGACGATGTGTCGTGGTGGCAGTGAGCGGTCATCCATGATTACTGGCGTGCCAGACTCGCAAGTCGTGGATGGCGTGCCGGCGCCCGCCATGACGGGGCGGCATCCGTATCGGACGATATCAACGGCGCCCGGGATCAGGGCAGGCGATGATGACCGATGGGGGTGACGCCTCACCGTGGCGTGGCGGTATCCGGATCGGCCGAATGCAACGCCGCTCGCCTATCAGACGAGACGAGCCTGGCGGACCGCGGCGGCGACGAAGCTCGCGAACAACGGGTGCGGATCAAAGGGCTTGGATCGCAGCTCGGGATGGAACTGCACGCCCACGAACCAGGGATGGTCGGGACGCTCCACGATCTCGGGCAGAATCCCGTCGGGTGACATGCCCGAAAAGCGCAGGCCGACATCTTCCAGCCGGTCGCGGTAGTTGACGTTCACCTCGTAGCGGTGGCGGTGACGCTCCTCGATCCGGGTGCCGCGATAGATGCGGCTGACCAGGCTGTCTTCCGCCAGCACGGCCGGATAGGCGCCCAGCCGCATCGTGCCACCCAGGTCGTCGTCGTCGGATCGGCGTTCCATCGTGTTGCCGCGCGCCCATTCGGTCAGCAGGCCCACGACAGCGATGTCGCAGGCGCCGAACTCGGTCGAGGACGCGCCGGGCAGGCCGGCCTGGTTCCGCGCCGCTTCGATCACCGCCATCTGCATGCCGAAGCAGATGCCGAAGAACGGCACGTCGCGTTCGCGCGCGAAGCGGACGGCATTGATCTTGCCCTCCGTCCCGCGTTCGCCGAAGCCGCCAGGGACCAGGATGCCATGCACATCCTCAAGCCGGTGTACGGCGTCGGGCTGGTCGAAAATGGCGCTGTCGACCCATTCCAGCTTCACCTTCACGCGGTTGGCGATGCCGCCATGCACCAGCGCCTCGGCCAGGGACTTATAGCTGTCCAGCAGGTTCGTGTACTTGCCGACGATCGCGATCCGCACCTCGCCTTCCGGTGTGCGGATGGCCTCCACGATCCGTTCCCAGCGTGACAGGTCGGGTTCGCGTTCATGCGGCAGGTGGAAATGGCGCAGCACTTCCCGGTCCATGCCCTCGGCGTGATAGCTGATCGGCACCTGGTAGATCGAGGCAACGTCCAGCGCCGGGATCACCGCCTGCGGGCGCACATTGCAGAACAGCGCGATCTTGCGCCGCTCATTGTCCGGGATCGGCCGGTCGCAGCGGCACAGCAGCATCTGCGGCTGGATGCCCACGTTCAGCAATTCCTTGACCGAATGCTGGGTGGGCTTGGTCTTCAACTCCCCAGCCGAGGGGATATAGGGTACCAGCGTCAGGTGCACGAACATCGACCGTTCCGTGCCCAGTTCGTTGCCGAGCTGGCGGATGGCTTCGAGGAAGGGGAGGCTTTCGATATCGCCGACGGTGCCGCCGATTTCGACCAGCACGAAATGCAGGCCGTCGGTTTCGTGCTGGATCACGGCCTTGATGGCGTCGGTGATGTGCGGGATCACCTGCACGGTCGCGCCAAGGAACAGCCCCTTGCGTTCCTTGGCGATCACGTCCTGGTAGATGCGCCCGGTGGTGGCATTGTCCGATCGCGTCGCATGCACGCCGGTGAACCGCTCATAATGGCCCAGGTCCAGGTCGGTTTCCGCGCCGTCATCGGTGACGAACACCTCCCCGTGCTGGGTCGGGCTCATGGTGCCAGGGTCGACGTTCAGATACGGGTCCAGCTTGCGCAGCCGCACGGCATAGCCGCGCGCCTGCAGCAACGCGCCCAGGGCGGCCGAGGCGATGCCCTTGCCGAGGGATGAGACCACGCCGCCGGTAATGAACACAAACCGCGTCATGGGCGACCCGTATACGGAGGCATCCCGGAGTCGCGAAAGCCCGCATTTCGCGGGGGAGGTGCGCGCCCGAACAAACTGTCAGTTGGTCGGCGCGGATGGCGCGGCGGGCAGGCTGGGCAGGGCGGGCGTGGTCGCGCCACCAGCAGGGGAATCCAGCAGGGACGGCGCCGTGGAGGTCGACTTGTTCAGCACGCCCAGACCCAGGGACAGCACCATGAACACGGCGGCCAGGATGGCGGTGGCGCGGGTCAACAGGTTGGCCGTGCCGCGGCCCGACATGAAGGATCCCATACCCTGCGATGTGCCAATGCCCAGGCCGCCGCCCTCACTACGCTGGATCAGCACGACGCCGATCAGCGCGATGGTGACGAACAGATGGATGATCAGCAGGACGGTGCTCACAATCGGGTCCTTGACGGTGACGGCGGGTCTTACCCGGCCTTGACCGCGCGAGCAATCGCCAGGAAATCCTCGGCCTTCAGGCTGGCGCCACCGACCAGCGCGCCGGCGACATCGGCCACCGCCATCAGGGACGCCGCGTTGGCTGGCCGGACCGAGCCACCATACAGGATGCGGATAGCCCGACCGCCGGCACCCAGGCGCGCCACCAGCCGCTGGCGGATGAAGCCGTGCATGGCGGCGACATCGGCTTCCGTCGCGGTCTTGCCCGTGCCGATCGCCCAGACCGGTTCATAGGCGACGACCCCGGCGAAGCCATCCGGCAGGCTGGCGTCCAGCTGCCCGCCCACGACCTGAGTTTCCCGCCCCGTTTCCCGTTCGGCCTCGGTTTCGCCCACGCAGACGATTGGCGTCAGGCCGGCCTTGATCGCGGCCTGGGTCTTGGCGAGCACCATGGCGTCGGTTTCGGCGTGGTTCTGCCGCCGCTCGCTATGGCCCAGGATCACGAAGGACGCACCGACATCGCGCAGCATCGGTGCGGCGACATCGCCCGTATGCGCGCCCTGATCGGCCGCGTGGCAGTCCTGTCCGCCCACCGCCACCGGCGATCCGGCGACCGCTGCGGCGATCTGGGCGATATGCACGAAGGGTGGGCAGACCAGCAGGTCGCAGGCGAGGCCCTGGGCGCCGGACGCGACGCCGCGCGCCAGGGCGACGGCCTCGGCCCCCAGCGTGTGCATTTTCCAGTTGCCGGCGATCAAATGGCGCATGCCTGTGCTCCTGATGCGGGGTGATCATGCGTGTCGTCTTGTGCCAGCGGTCATGCGCGTCACAGGACCGCTGGTCGCGTCAGCCCCGGCGCAAGGCCGGGGAGACGCGCCGCGCTGTTATTTCGCTTCGG
>WBZQ01003158.1_pt1 | contig 10320 bp, 11 predicted proteins | sample 5204251 | NCBI WGS metagenome assembly WBZQ01 (sample SAMN12412402, study PRJNA552823) | activated sludge metagenome | isolation source: activated sludge from nitrification reactor of wastewater treatment plant... | place: USA: Virginia | collected 2017-09 | reverse complement strand
GAGCGGGCGATCGGGTCGCCCACGTCGAGCGACCACACGGCCTTGTTCGAGAGGAGGTCGACGCCGTCGAGGTCCGTCGCGAGGTCGGCGAAGCGGTGCTGGATCGCTTGGAACGAGCCGACCGGCGCTTGCGGCTGTTGTGGAATGCGCGCCTTCGCTGATCGGCAAGGGCGCATCCATCTGCTCTATCGCGCTGCGACGGAAAGCGTGAACCGCGATATGTACTGGTTGAGTTCCGACCATCGCGGACAGCGCTTCTCCGGAGTCTTGCTCGACAAGTGGAAGATCAATGCCTGCCCGATGAGTTCAGCTTCGTTTGCCAACGGGCCGAACGACTTGCTGGCGGCTTGGGAAACCGAAGGTCAGGTTTATTTTGCGGCGCTCAACTCAAGCAAGCAGCAACCACTTTCTCCCATCCCTGCGACGGGCGTAGCCGGCAAACGCAAACATCCGGCGATTGCCGCGAACGCGCGCGGTGAGACGCTGCTCGCTTGGACGGAAGGCACGGGCTGGAAAAAAGGTGGCTCGTTCGCGTGGCAGCTTTACGACGCGCAGGGCAAGCCTCTCGGCGAGAAAGGTGAGGCGGCTGGCATTCCGGTTTGGAGTCTGGTGGCTGTGGTCGCGGAAAAGGACGGCAGTTTTACGATCATCTATTGAAGGAGTTAAGCGATGGTTTCAAATAATGAGCTTGCGCTGTGGGCAAAACCTATCTCATTTTTACTGTTCATTCTGATGATGGGCGGTCTCGCTTTTGCGCAAAAGAGTAAACAACCGACCGACGGAAAATTGACCATGAAAACAGTCCGGCTGCATATTGATGGTTTCACGAAAAGCAAAAGCGGGGCGGTCTGAATGGCTTGACCGGAAACGGTCAAACAAGCCCTGGAAGGGCTTGAAGCAGTGAAACATATCGAAATGTTGCTAGACCGGGATGAGTTCCTCGTGACTTACAACCCCGCCAAAGCTGGTACGAAGCTGTTGGTGACGACTGTGAAGAACGCTGGTTATTCGGCACGTGTCGTTGCGAGCAAGCAGGAATCATTCGTGCAGACAGTGGCGGCTTTGCCACAAGGCTTTCCTTTACTGGACGAAGCACTAGCAAAAGCCAATGCCGAAAATAAGCCCATCGTGCTTGATCTCAACACCGAATGGTGCGCTCCGTGTCGCCAACTGGAACGGCTGACTTTTCCCGACCCAAAAGTAAAAGCGCTGTTGGAGCAAACCGTTTTTCTCAGGATTGATACGGATAAATACCCCGACATCGCGCAACGATTGGGTGTCGAAGGATTGCCAGACATTCGGTTCGTCTTACCGGATGGCACGATCATTCGCCAATTGCGGAGTTTTCAGGAAGCAGAACCGTTTGCGGTCGAGCTTGAGAAACTACTTCAGAAAGTAAGATCAAAACAGTAAGTGTGTCTCTGACTTTGATTGTGTGGGTATGCCGAGTAAACCTGAACAATACATTCCGGCGCTCAGCTACGACCGGCTGACGTTTCTCTATGACCCGGTCGTGCGACTGACGACGCGCGAAGCAGCGTTCAAAGCGGCACTGCTCTCGCAGGCGCGGATTCAGCCCGGACAGCGCGTACTTGATCTCGCTTGCGGCACCGCGACGCTGACCATCGCCGTCAAACAAGCGCATCCGCAGGCCACAGTCATCGGCATTGACGGCGACCCCGAGATTTTGCGACAGGCGCGCACCAAGGCGGAGCGCAACCGCGCGAGTATTCAGTTTGATGAGGGGCTATCGTATGAAATGCCTTACGCAGATGAGTCGTTCGACCATGTACTGTCGAGCCTTTTCTTTCATCACCTGACGCGCGAAAACAAATTGCGGACGCTGGCGGAAGTCAGGCGCGTTCTCAAACCCGGCGGCGAGTTTCACGCCGCCGACTGGGGCGCGCCGCAAAACGTACTGATGAAACTGGCGTCACAAGGCATCGTGCTGTTGGATGGAGCAACAACGAAAGACAACTTCGCGGGCAAGTTGCCCGAGTTCATCGGTCAGTCTGGTTTTGAGGATGTGGAAGAGGTAAGGCACTTCAACAGTTTGTTCGGCACGATCAGGTTGCACAAAGCCTATAAGCCCTGCTGAAAGGTTTGCTTGAATGGAGAATTCCTCACTGACGGAACTGATAGCCTGGTACAAGGGCGACCCTGAGTCGGTTTACAACACATGGTTTGTCGGTAACGAAGCGCGCTTGAAAGCGTTTCGCGCCATCCGGCGTGGCGTGCGTGACACGATTGACGCGATTGCCACAGGTACGTTCGGCAATGATTTCAAAGGTTCGCCGCTCGAGGTCGTGTTGACCGCGATCACCGAACAGAAGCAGGTCTTTGAAGGCGCGGCGCATCCGTTCTATTGGAAGCCAAAGCTGCGCATCCCGGACATCTACGAAAGCGAGGAGAACAAGCGGAAATTCGGTGCGTTTCTCGAAGCCTGCTACAGCGCGACACGCGAGGAACAGGTGCTGATTGAGATGAGTCGTCTTGCCGGTGCGCAGATCAAAGGTCTCGGCCCGGCGGTGGCGAGCATCGTTTACTTTCTGCACCCGACGATGGTTCCGCCGTTTAATACGGCCATCGTCAACGGCTTCAATGCGCTCTTCAACGACAAAAAGAAACTCGGTTCGTGGGAGAGCTATCTGGCGATGCGCGAAATCATAGTCAGCGCGAATGAGGGAGTGCGCAACCAGCTTTCCAAAGACCTCGGCGCATTCGCCGGGCTGTTGTTTGAAATCGGTGTCGGGCGATTGGTGATTCCCGGCAATGCCGAAGCCGTGCTGCAAACGGAGCGCGCCAAAGCCGAGAAGGCCGCGAAAACACGTCACGCGGACGTGCTGGCTGAACAACGCGAAGAATCGGAACACACCCAGATGCAGTACCTGCTCATTCGCGCCGGACGCGCGCTCGGGTATGACGTGTACGTGGCGCGCAACGATCGGCATCGTTGCTGTGGCGGCGAAACCTTCGCGATGCTCACGGTGTCGGGGCTGCCGGAGCAGAACTGGTCGGAGGATGTCTCGCCAGAAGTCAAAGACACGGTGAGCCTGATTGATGTGATCTGGCTCAAGCCGGAATCGGGCGAAATCGTCTGCGCCTTTGAAGTCGAGAAGAGTACTTCGATCTATTCCGGCATTCTGCGGTTGGAAGACCTGGCGCGTTCGCTGCCGGGCCGCAACTGTCAACTTTATCTGGTCGCGCCGAACAAACGGGAAAAGGAAGTGCTGGCGCAATTGACGCGCCCGGCATTCAGAAACAACCTGCGCGAGGTATCGCTCGCGTGGATTCCATTCAGTGAACTCGAAGCACATTGCGAAGCACTGGGACGGTTCGGTGAAGACCACACCGTGTTACAGAAGATCGCACGAGATTTGACGACTTGAGCTTCGCAAGGTTTCGACCTGAATCATCAAGAGAAAGTCAGGCAAGATGAATCGAATTTTTATCGTATTTTTGCTCGGCTCGTTGCTGGCGATTGCTTCATTCGGGCAGTCTTCATCACCTCGCCCGGAACTGCTTAATCCGAAAACAGTCGAAGCGATTAGCGCCGACGAATTCCGACAACTCATCGCGCATCACGCTGGCAAGAGCGACAAGAGCGGTAATGTGATCGTCGTCAATTTCTGGGCGACGTGGTGCGCGCCGTGTGTTAAGGAAATTCCAGAGCTGATGAAGCTGGAAGAAAAATACAAGATACGCGGGCTGAAGTTGATCGCCGTTTCAATGGACGAGCCGGAAGAACTGGAATCGAACGTCAGGCCGTTTGTGGCGAAGCGTTTTCCCGGCTTCGTTTCTTATCTGTGCAAGGAATCTGATCACGATAAATTTGCCAGCGTAATTGACCCGGCTTGGAACGAAATAATGCCGACGAACTTTCTGATTGATCGCACAGGTAAATTACGCGCAACTCTGGCAGGCGGTAAGAGTCTGGCGGAGTTTGAGGCGGTGATTGCTCCGTTGTTGGAATAAACCTTTTTGGCGATGAAATGGAACAACAATCCTTGATGATGGCTGGCCGCGAACGTGATCTCAAGCCCTGGTGGTTGCTCGCAGGAATTATTGTGATCACGTTTTTACATTACAACACCAGCACGCATTATTTGTTGCTGCACGAGATTTATCAGCGGCTTTATTACATCCCGATCATTTACGCGGCTTACAGCTACGGACTGCGCGGCGGTCTGGCAGCCGCTGTTTTGAGTACGCTGATCTATCTGCCGCATCTGGCTCAGCATTCTGACAATCGCGTCTACGCGATCAATCAGTATGCGGAGATGATTCTCTTTCAAGTGGTGGGAGCCGTCACCGGTCTGCTGGCAGGCGCGGAGCGACGAGAACGACAACGCTATGAACAGACCGCCGCCGAACTGCAGCGCGCGTATGACGAGTTGCGCAACACGGTGAATCAGTTGCTCATCGCAGATCGTCACGCTTCGCTCGGTCAGATGTCAGCGGCGATTGTCCACGAGATTCGCAATCCGCTCGGCGCTATTCATGGCGCCGCTGAGGCGCTCGAAACTATCGTGCCGCCTGAACACGTGAAGGCGGAGTTTCTCACGATCATCAAGCGCGAAGTCGAACGACTCAACGGCCTGGTGACAGACTTCCTGCAGTTTGCCCGCCCACGTTCGCCGGAATTGCTTCCGACGCCTCCGCGCGAGATTGTCGAGTCGGTTGTCAAACTGGCAAGCAAACAGGCGGAGCAGGCGCGTGTAAAAATCGTCGTAGATGTCACTGAGCCTCTGCCCTTGGTGTTGCTGGATGCCGAGCAGATGAAGCAGGTGTTGCTCAATCTCATCCTCAACGCCATTGAGGCGATGCCGGAAGGCGGGCAATTGACGATCAGCGCCGGGCAGCGTGGTGAAGAGTTGTCGCTCGCCGTGCGCGATACCGGCAAAGGAATTGACCCGGCAATACGCGAGAAGCTGTTCAGTCCGTTCGTGACGACCAAATCGCGCGGCACGGGACTTGGCCTGGCGATTGCACATCGCCTGGTGACACAACACGGTGGCCGCATTGAGGCTGTGGATGGAGAAAACGGTGGCGCTCTGGTTGAAATCCGGCTGCCGATCAAACAATAGGCCGATATAACAAGGTAAAAAAGATGCCATCACAATCGTTCTTGGATTTAGAACAAAGGCTTAAGGACATCGATCAGCTACTCAAAGCTCATAGCGCGATCACTCAGTTCAAGAAAGCTGAGCAGGCAGCTAAAAAAGCTGGTGGTGATCTCAAGCAAATAGCAAATGTGGTAAATGCACTCGTAACGCAACCGGGTAGAGGGAAACCAGTCGAAGTTGATGTGATAAACAGAGCCGCGTTCGTTTTATTGACCGCACACTTTCAGGGTTTCATTGATGACCTTCACAAGGAAACAGCCAACATCGTCTTATCGGGCAAGGTCAGCAACGTTGATGACATAATCAAGCTTGTCAAGCCAAGGAATGCCAACCCACATGTAGGCATTATCGAACAAATGTTTAGTGGACTTGGAGTTTATGAAGTCATGCGAGCTATTTCGTGGCAAAGATGCTCGAACAAATCTGTTAAGGACAGGCTGACAAAATATATTGAAACGCGTAATAAACTTGCTCATGGGAAACGGGAAAAGATAACAAAACAGAAAGTTAAACAATATAAAAGTTATATTGAAATGTTGGCAGAAAAGATGGACGGTGTCGTAAGGGAGAAGGTCAAAGCTCTGACTGGTAATTATCCTTGGAGCTAATTGCTAATTGTGTCACTAAATAAGCCTGACACGGTCTGAGGTTGACATCAATGCCAATGACTAACAAAACAATCCTACTTGTGGATGACGACGCCAGTTTGCGGCGCGTGCTCGCGCACCATTTGTCGGAAGCTGGCTATCAGGTACTTACCGCAGCTAACGGCAAGGAAGGTTTGGAGGTGTTCACCAGCCAGCAAGTGGAGATGGTGATCACTGACATTCAGATGCCGGAGTTAAGCGGGCTGGAGTTGATGCGGCGCATCAGCGTGATGAGTCCCGACGTGGTGGTGCTTGTGATTACCGCCTATGGCTCAATTGAAACAGCAGTCGAGGCGATGAAACTCGGCGCTTACGATTACATCACCAAGCCCTTCAACCGCGAAGAACTGCTGCTCACCGTCTCAAAAGGGCTTCAATATACAGCCCTCGTGCGCGAGAACCGGTCGCTCAAGCAGTTTATTGAGAGCCGCTTTTCGCTCGATAACATGATCGGCTCTTCGTCCGCGATGCGGCGCGTTTACACCCTCGTCGAAAAGGTCGCGCGCACCGACCTGGCCGTCCTGATTACGGGCGAGAGTGGCACCGGAAAAGAACTGATCGCCAAGGCCATTCATCAAAATAGCGTGCGGCGTGAAGGGCCTTTTGTCGTGATCAATTGCGGGGCCATCCCCGAAGGCCTACTTGAATCAGAGTTGTTTGGCCATCGCAAGGGTGCATTTACTGGCGCGCATGCCAACGCACGTGGCAAGCTCGAAGCTGCGGACAAAGGGACTGTGTTGCTTGATGAAATCGGTGAACTGCCGCTGGCCTTGCAGGTGAAGTTGCTGCGCGTGCTGGAAGGCGGCGAATTTCAACGGGTCGGCGAAACCGAAACACGCTGCGTAGACGTGCGCTTCCTCGCTGCCACTAACCGCGACCTGTCGAAGATGGTGGCGGACGGAAGCTTCCGCGAAGACCTCTTCTTCCGCCTCAAAGTCGTTCCGGTTCATCTGCCGCCATTGCGTGAGCGGCGCGAAGACATCCCGCTGCTGACCGATTACTTTCTGAAGGAACTGGCGCAGCGTTATCAGCGCCCAGGGCTGCACTTTGAGAAAGATGTCTTTCGCTACTTTCAGACTTACTCCTGGCCGGGCAACGTGCGTGAATTGAAGCATACGGTCGAGCGTCTGGCGGTGATTGCGGAGGGCGATGTAATAAGCATCAGCGACCTGCCGGAAAATCTGACGGCGACGACCGGTCACGCTGCCAATGTTTTGCTTCGATTACCGGATGATGGGATTGATCTGGAAGAAGTGGAACGAGAAATACTGCGCCAAGCGCTCGATAAGCATGATTGGAATCAGACGCGGGCGGCGCAATATCTGAACATTACACGGAGCGCACTGATTTATCGCATGCAGAAGTATGGCTTGCAGTCCGTCGCCCCTGCCGAAGATGCGCAGAAAACTTGATCAGGAACCGCACCGTGATGCTTATCTGTCAGGATCAGTCCCACTTTGCCAACTGCTTCCCGATTGCCGCAACCATTAATCACGTGCCATCGCAGAATGCTTAGCTGGCTGAAAACAAACTAGCCCTTGTCTATTTTCAGCAAGAGCCACGTGACCATTTATTCTGTACCTGCCCGATGACCTTCTGAACTGATCGCCCTGTTATCAGCCTTCCCACCGGCTAAGTCTCAATCCCTGAAGACTTACCGCCGTTCTTCCATCATCAAAAATAGAAACAACCGTTGAGCGTCTTTGTGCTTCGCCGCTGGCTTGCCAGTTGCTAATAACGTGGCGGATTTAGTGGACGATGAGTCAGTCCCTTGCTCGATGTGATGGTGAAAGAGACTGAAATTGAGCGAGCCAGACGTTGGAGTAAAAGCTGAATCCGCTCGCTATCGCAAGGAGGAATGATGTTGATACGAGTCAAGAAAGTGTTGGCGCTGGGTTTAATCCTGCTGGCTTTGCCGTCAGCCTCTTCGGCACACGAAGGGCATGACGACGGAGCGAAGAAACCGGCGGTGACCGCCGATGCGGGGATGATTGCGCGGACTGCCCGCGTAGGCGATTACGAGGTGATGATGAAGCATCCGGCGCTTGAGCAGTTGCACGAACATTCGGCGCGCCTCTTCATCACAACTTATGCAACGAATGAACCCGTCAAAGAAGCAACGGCCAATCTGATAATCGCAGCCAAAGGAAAAGAGCCGATCAAAGTTGCCGCCAAGCCATCGGCGCGCGCGGGTGAATATGAGTTGACACTGCCCCCGCTCGATTCGGGTAATTACAGCTTTTCAGTTGTTGTGAAAATTGGGGGAGTCGAGCAAACGGCGAGCTATAGCGTAGTCACAATTGAAGCGCCTCAGTCTGCGGCGACGGCGGGCAAGCTGGCTGGCGCGGGGAACGCGCTGTTGTGGTCGCTGGGCATGTTGCTCCTGACGGTGGTCGGCGTGACAAGTTATCGCGTCTGGCATCGCCACGCGATTTTGCAGCCGGAGAGTTGAACAATGCTCTTAAATCAATTCCTCCAGCGTCGCCGGTTCATCGGTATCGGGTTGCTGTCTTTGATCGCAGCCTTGAATAGCGCCGCGTTTGCACAAGAAGCGACACAAGATCGAAATGCAATCAGCATTGCCGACCTCACATCGCTGAACGTGCAACTCACTTCGCGTCAATTCATCGGCCCGGCGGGATTAACCGCCGAAAAACTGGCTGAGGAAGCCTTCGCCCGCAGCCGCGAATTGCTTGCCGCCCGTCAGACGCTGGAAATCGCCAAAGGCCGATTGCTGCAAGCCGGATTGCGCCCGAATCCGAGCATCGGTGTCGAGCAGACGACCGATTACCTGACAGGCCGCAGTGGTGAAGGAAATACTGGCGTAGGCGTGACGCAGGTCTTTGAGTTGGGAGGCAAACGCAGCAAGCGCGTCGCCGTTGCGCAACTTGAATATGACCGCGCGGTGGCCGATGTGCGCGCGCTGGAACGCCAGATCGCGGCAGAGATTCGCTCCGCTTACGCGCAGGCGCTGGCTGCCGCGCGCCAACTTGACATCGCCGAACGGCTGATCGCGCTCGATCAGGAACTGGCGCGGGTCACCGAAGCGCGGCTAAAAGAAGGGGATGTCGCGCCGCTCGACCTCAATCTCGTGCGCGTCGAAGTTGACCGCTTGCACGCGCAATCGGTGCAGTCACGCGCCGATCTGACAGCGCAATTAGTCACTTTACAAACGCTCGCAGGGTTTGAACCGACTGAGCCTTTGACACTCGCCCCCGCACTTGAACGACCGCCGTCACTGGAGCTGACAGTTGCGGCGGCAACTGAGATTGCGTTGCGCGAGCGTGCTGATTTACAGGCCGCGCGCATCGCGGAAGAACTCGGCGATGCGCGCATCAGTCTGGCTGAATCGCAGCGCACGCCGAATCTCGCCGCCTCGGTTCGGTATTCGCGCTCGCGCTCGGTTTTTGACAATACACCTATCGGAGTACTGAACGACGTGGATCACCTGCTCACGGCAGGCCTTTCGATTGAGATTCCGCTGCGCAATCGCAATCAGGGCGAGATCGCCGCGGCTGTGGGTGAGCGAGCGCAAGCGAAATACCGGCGCGAATTTGTCGAGGCGATAGTCAAGCGTGACGTCGCGCTGGCGCTCAATCGTTACACGGCGGCGGCGCAGTCGCTGGCAATTTACGGCGGCCAGGTGCTGCCGCGCGCCGAAGAAAATCTCAAAACTATCCGGGCGGCTTATGGCTTCGGTGAAATGCCGGTGATGGAGGTGATCGCCGAGCAGCGTCGCCTGGTCGAAAACCAGACGCAATACAACGCCGCATTGCGCGATTACTACACGAGTCTGGCTGAGTTGGAGCGCGCTTTGGGTAAGCCTTTGCCCGCTTCAGCTTTCTCTTCCAGGCCGCTGACGGCAAGCACTAAAGAACAGGTGTCAGAGTCGGCTTCATCAAGGCGTTGAAGCCGACCGCAAAAACTGATGTACGAAACACACGAGTTGGAAGCAAAGGAGCACAAGCATGAACAGACAGATATTTTTCACGACAATCATCATACTGGCGGCGGTGGCAGCCGCCTGTTCATCGGATAATCACGCTTCGTCCGCGTCTTCTCACGAGGCAGCGTCAGCCACGACGGCCAGCGCATCGCCTGCGGCAGCAAGCACAGCCAGCAGCGAAGGAGCCAAGACCGATGATATTCCGGCGGCAGTGCGCGCCGCCTTTCCGAATGCGCAGTCAATCACCAAACAGCACAAAGACTTGACAACAGCGCAAGCCGCCAGCATCGAAAAGCAAAGCGGCGTGAAGCTGGATGACAAAGACCATCATTCTTATCTCGCCTTCGCCACTGAGGGCGGGACGCGCAAGCAGATTGGCGCAGCCGCCGTGGTGAAAGCCGAAGGGCGCGAATTGGTGATCGTTTACGGAAGCGAAAAGGGATCGCCGGTAATCAATGAGGTTCACGGCGAAAGCGGCGGCATCCCGCACGCCTTCCTCGATCAGTTCAAAGGAAAGGGGCACGACAACAAGCTGCGGCTGGGACAGGACATCAAGGCGCAGGGAGTGGAAGAAGCACTGGCTCGCGCAGTTTCGGACGCA
>WBZQ01003157.1_pt1 | contig 10321 bp, 10 predicted proteins | sample 5204251 | NCBI WGS metagenome assembly WBZQ01 (sample SAMN12412402, study PRJNA552823) | activated sludge metagenome | isolation source: activated sludge from nitrification reactor of wastewater treatment plant... | place: USA: Virginia | collected 2017-09 | reverse complement strand
CAATGAAGCGCTTCATCAGATACACCTCGTCAGGTGAGTGGACTGTACCGATGAGATCCGTCGTAGCATCGTCACCAGGGGAGCGTGTTCATGTGGTGGAAAATACAACGTATCGAGCGGCATCGCAATGGCAACCGACTCCCGAATGAATTGCTACAGTCCACTCGGTCAATGAAGTATGTGACGTGGACAAGAACGAACTGCCTATACGGATGCGGCCCACGTTTTCACACAGCCTCGACCCAAAGCAGACCTACACGACTGACCACTACCAGAAGGGGGGCTTACGCCGATCCGCATACGACGACGATCTCACCGCAGTACTAGAGCAGGAACTTGTCCTGCGGCAATGGGTTAGGGTTGGCGATCGGTGCTTGCCGCCTATTTAGGCAGAAGTGGACAATCTGCCGTAACGGGATTATACAATCCGTCCAAACATTGTTACATGGCAATGCTAGGTTCGACTTGATTCATGTCAGACCCCTTTCGACATCTGCAAAGCGTCATCGATGACTTGAATCTTTCTCTCTCGATCTATGACAGCTTCACGTCGCAGATTCTCAAGTCCACGTCGGCCATTGCCGCGATCCAAGACTCGCTTGCAGCTCAGCGTGCCATAGATCGTGACCTGATGGCGTCTGCGGCTTCTTCTTTGTCCGCTGTGCGTTTACCTGACTTCACCAGCAACTTCAGAGACTTGGTCTCCGCCAACAAAGCCCTCACTAATATCGTCTCGCAATCGGTGATAACGGATTCCGCGCTATCAAAAGTATTCGCCGAGCACAACGCTCTCCGAGATTCCCTAGCGTCCATCGCAACGTTGCCTTCCGCTACAGATCTGCTCTCGTCGCTCGATACCACTCGACTACTTCACACATCACTCAGCAGCCAATACCGCTTGCTTGACCTTGAAACACACTCGTTTGGCAGCCTGATTGATGCCTCCAACGTTCTTTCAAACGACCTCGCCGCAACATTCAGCAAGCTGACTCGCTCATACCGCGATGTGATCGAGGCCATTCCAGTTATCCCACAGGATTTTGTTCCGTTCATTGCGACGTATTCTCCAATGGAATATTCGCTCGAACTCGATGTCCTGGAGGGCATTTCGGTTGAGCGCGACGAAGAGGCCGAAGTTGAACCGTTGCCCTCAGTGGATGATGAACTGGCGTCGTTTGATGGCCGATTGCTGACTCTACTCAAAGGGGCACGTGAATCACTAAATTCAGACAACCCGGACAAGGCTCGTCACGTTACGACGTCCGTCCGCGAACTGTTTACTCACATACTCCACGGACTCGCTCCAGATGCTGAAATCACAAAATGGCCGACGGACGCTGGTCATTACCACGACAACCGTCCAACGCGCCGTGCACGCCTTCTGTATATCTGCCGCAAGTTTTCCTGTGACCCGTTGACAAAGTTTGTCGAGGATGACGTTCGCGCCGCACTGGCATTGGTGAGCTCTTTGAATGCCGGGACGCATGTTGTTCAATCCAAGCTGACTCAATTTCAGCTGCAGGCAATCGTGTACCGAATGGAGTCATTGGCGCTGTTCCTGCTCAAGGTATCGCGAGGCGGTGACTAGCTCGAAAGCCATGTAACAATCCGTTGCACACGGAGCTGCGGGCCGTGCGAGCTCTGAATCAACATCGTTGCCCGCGGACCGGTGAGCGGGGACGTTAATGCGACAGGGCTGAGGACTGTTTAATGGCGGTGCGATCTCGGTGCCGAACTTCCGCACTTGGCCGATGGCAGTCCTCGACCCTTAGCGGACTGTTGACTTGACCGGATGCAATGCTACGATGCGAGAAACTGACCGTGATGGGATGGGGAAAACCGGTCGATTGTGAACCCATATCACGGAGGACCCAATATGAGTGCCCATGATCCTAGGCGCGTAGTAGAAGACCTTCGCGACCACCTTGCCGCGCATGACCGACGGCTGGCATTTCTTCTCGGTGCGGGAACATCAAGCGCGGTGAATGTCGCCCCTCCACCTACACCAGGTGCGAAGCCCGAACACAAACCGATCATTCCAGGTGTCCTTGATTTGACGACAATCTGTGCCACCGCCGTTAGCAAAATTGGCAACCCCTACAGCGCGGCGTGGGAAAGCATGATCAAACAGTGTGAGAAAGGCGGTCGTAAGGCCAACGTGGAAAACGTGCTGTCGCAAGTCAGACTAAAGATGGACGCGATCGGTGAAGGGGAAACCCTAGTTGGGCTGAACCGGTTGCAGCTAATAGAAGTTGAAAAGACAATCTGTTCCACCATCGCCGACGTGGTAAGTCCGGCGGACAGCATCATCTCACAACGCATGCCCCACCACGATTTTGCCGATTGGGCCAAGAAAGTAAGCCGCACCGCACCCCTAGAGATATTCACAACGAACTACGATGTTCTGCTTGAGCGAGCTCTTGAAGCATCGGGCGTTCCCGTGTTCGATGGTTTTGTCGGAACTCTCCACCCTTTCTTTTATCCGGAATGTCTGGAAGATGAAGATTTGTTACCGAAGCCGAAATGGATTCGGCTTTGGAAATTGCACGGGTCAGTAAATTGGTTGCTCGAGGCTGTGGAAAGCGTAGGTGCGACGCGCAAGCGAATAATCCGGGGGCAACCTACGAAAAGCGGCGAACTGATTTTGCCTTCGCATCGAAAGTACGACGAATCGCGCAAGCAACCATACATGGCATATATGGACAGGTTGTTGCGAATCTTGAGCGTGGAACATGCACTCTTGATTACGTGCGGATACAGTTTTGGTGACGAGCACATCAATGCGATCTTGTACGGAGCATTGGACAATCGAAACACGGCAAACATTATCTCCCTTCAATTTGGGGATTTGAAAGAGACAGACGATCTCGTCAAAGCGGCAATGCACCGACCGAACCTGACGGTGATTGGACCAAACGGTGCCGTCATCTCGGGGATCTGGGGCACCTGGCAACTCACTGAACCCGTCGATGCCAAAACGAGCTCATTCATGGATGCGGCCTTTGATAGCAATGCCTTGCCCGAAGACGAAGGTTCGCCGGCAACCGCCTCGGCGGACCTCAAGGGAACGATGCGTTTGGGCGACTTCAATTGGCTTTGTCAGTTCCTTAAAGCTATGGGTCCGGGAATTCAATGAAACAGGGGATTCCAAGTCTGATTGGACACGTGGATTCCGTGAAGGGCGGCGTTGTGACAATTCGTCTGCGTGACGACATTCCAACTTTCATGATGGTGGATGGGCGTTCGTATCGAGTAGGTCAGGTCGGAGCGTTCCTTCGCATCCCCCTTGGCTATACACAGCTGTACGCTGTTTGCACGCTTGTCGGTGCGGCCGCCGCTCCGAAGAGTGACGAGCCGAGCATCCTGCCCGGGCACCGCTGGCTTTCCGCGACATTGTTTGGAGAGGCAATTGGAGGAGTTTTTGAACGAGGCGTGAGTCAGTACCCCACTATCGAAGATGAAGTTCATCTCGTAACATTGCAGGACATGCACGTGATATACGGGGCGACCAAAGAAGAACGTGCGATCACTATTGGCACCATTGCTGCGACGTCAGGAATTCCGGGCAGTTTGGACCTGGGTCGACTTGTTTCCCGGCATTCGGCCGTTGTTGGATCTTCAGGATCGGGTAAATCGAATTTGGTGGCTGTGCTTGTTGAGGCTATCGCTACACAGGGTTTTCCTTCGGCTCGCGTACTCATTATTGATCCGCATGGCGAATACGCCTCTGCAGTCGGTCAGTATGGAAAGGTATTCAAAATCAAGCCCAACGCAAACAAGGGCGAGCTACCCCTGCATGTTCCATATTGGGCTCTGCCCTTTGACGAACTGCAGGCCATCGCACTGGGTTCGATGCAGCCGAGTTCAGAAACTGCGGTTAGGGACGAAGTAACAGCGCGAAAGAAATCATCTGCGAGACATCTTGCTAGTGCGCCGCCGGAAGCGGTGATTACTGCGGATTCTCCGATTCCTTTTAGCATAAAGAAACTCTGGTTCGACTTGGATGACTTTGAAAGACAGACATTTCAAGACAATACTCGGACGACACCATGCAACAAGACACAGGTAGGTGATCCTGAGAATCTGGTTCCCAATCAGTATCCGGCTCCAAATCCTGGGAGCCAAGCTCCATACGCACACCCTAGACCTCGGGGCATTGCGAAACAGCTGGAGCTGATGCGAAGTCGAATTCAAGACTCGCGCTTTGCATTCCTCTTCCATCCCGGCGATGAGCTATCTCCAAATCTCGACGGTGAAACTACCGGGGACCTCCATAGACTCGTCCAGTCGTGGGTTGGTCACGACAAACCGTTGACGGTCTTGGACGTTTCGGGTCTGCCCTCGGAAGTGTTGTCCACAATTGTGGGTACGCTTGTGAGGATTGTTTACGATCTGCTGTACTGGGCACTCGACCTGCCAACTAGTGGACGGAACCAGCCACTTCTGATTGTCCTGGAAGAGGCGCATATCTTCCTCCCGCAGGGTGGCGATTCTGCGGCGCATCGAATGATATCGAAGATCGCGAAAGAAGGACGAAAGTACGGGGTTGGTCTATGTGTTGTGACTCAGCGGCCAGTGGAAATAGAGAGTACGGTGCTTAGCCAGTGTGGGACGATGATCGCGTTGAGGCTTACGAATTCCGCGGATCGTGCCAAGGTGGAAGCGGCAATGCCTGACGATTTAGGGGCCTTGTCTGGCATGTTGCCAGCCATGCGAACAGGAGAAGGAATCGTACTGGGAGAAGCAATGCCGATTCCCTCGCGAATTCAATTCTACAAGGCGCGCAAGCGCCCGCGAGGCGACGATCCCGAAATGCCGCAGGCATGGCGGCAGCCACGACCGGACGTCGCTCACTACGAATCTGCCTTGAACAACTGGCGGCATCAGGCTGACATGACTGGAGAGGAGACGAACGATGCCTGAAATGATTTACGTCGATTCATCGAACATCGAGGCAGTTGGCTACGATGCTGGTTCACAAGAGCTCCATGTGCAATTTCTTGGAGGTGGCCACTATGTCTACCACCAAGTGCCACGTTATATTTTTGACGACTTTCTAAGTGCCTCATCAAAAGGGAGCTTCTTGAACCGGGAAATCAGAAACGTGTACCAATTTACGAAACAGTAGCTGCTCAGACTACTTGGAAGCTCGAGGCTAATTTGTCCTTCTTTCATTTTGCGCGCACATACATCAGACAATTCGAAGGCTCCGCACAATGTTCCTGACAAAGAATGATTTCCTCGTGGCTCGGACTTGTCCAACAAAGCTTTATTACAAGAAGTTCGGTTATGCGTCTATCTTGGATGACGATCCCTACAGGGAGTTCCTTGCTGACGGTGGATATATGGTCGAAGCCATGGCGAAACTGCTATTCCCGGACGGCCGAGAGGTTGGTCAGTGGGAGGAGCCGATGAGAGCGTTTCAGGAAACTCGCGAATCGCTTGCAGGTGGAGATACGACGCTCTTTGAGGCAACGGTAGTGCATGAGAATTTATTAACACGAGTTGACATTCTGCGGCGCCAAGGGGCCGCGTTGCATGTGATCGAGGTCAAGTCCAGTTCATTTAATTCTGAAACCGATGGGGCAAACCCATTTCGTGGGAAGAAAGGCGGGATTGCGTCGGAGTGGAGGGAGTATCTTGAGGATATTGCATTTCAGACGGTCGTACTGCAGCGGGCATTTCCAGAATCGAAGGTAGTACCGTTCCTCTGTATCGTAGACAAGGCAAAGTCAGCGACTGAGAACGCGACATTCGATGATTTCCGGGTTCGTCGTTCGAGCGGAGCCGCGGGTCTCGCCAAAACTTCAGTCGAGTACCTGGGAAATGCGGACAGTCTGCGCAAGCAGCATGTGCTCGCCATCTTGGACGTAACATCTGAGGTTGGCGAAATTATTGCCGATGTAGCAGCAGCGGCTGAGGAATTTGCAAAAACACTTACATCCAGCCCGATTCAGAAGATCGGACCAACAATCGGGGTGAAGTGTAAAAAGTGCGAGTTCCGCACTGAGAGAGGCGATGAGCAGACCAACGGATTCCACGAGTGTTGGGGGCCTCTGGCGGAAGTCCAGCCGCATGTTCTCGATCTATTTCGTGTGGATGCGCTCGGCGGCAAGAACCGCGATGTAGTAGCCGAGATGGTAGCGAAGAACACGGCGCTGCTAACGGAAGTGCCGAATGATGCTATGCAAGGCGCTTACGCGGCCCGTCAATCGCTTCAAATCGAATACACGAAAAATAATCGAGAATTCATTTCCGACAAACTTCCAGCCATTTTGGCAACTCATCCCTATCCTCTTTACTTTATCGACTTCGAGTGCTCTCGCATTGCCGTTCCTTATCACGCCGGCATGCGGCCATATGAGATCTCTGCCTTTCAGTGGAGCTGCAATACCATTAGTCATCCCGGCGGCGAGGTAAAACACGCGGGATGGTTGAACGCCGATGAAGTGTTCCCGAGCTTTGAGTTTGCCCGGACTTTGAAAAGCCAGATTGGCGAAGAAGGAACAGTCTATATCTGGTCAAATTACGAGATTACCGTGCTACGGGAGATTCGGCAGCAAATGGATTCGTATGGTTTGAATGAGCCGGAACTGGGGGCGTGGCTAGATCGGGTGACTACCAAGGGAAATCCGAGAGTTGTAGACCTTTTGAATTTGGCCAAGGACCACTACTTTCATCCTTTGATGGGCGGCAGCTTATCGATCAAGTATGCACTTAGAGCTGCCTGGACTTCCAACAACAAGCTACGCGCTAATCCCGTGTTTGCGAAGTATGTGAAGACAGACGAACATGGACGTTTGCTCGATCCATACTTGTCACTTCCGCCGCTTCCGATTGGAGAGAAAGAGGAAGTGGTGCAAGAAGGGACTGGGGCGATGCGTGTGTACCAGGAAATGATGTTTGGCTTTGTAAAGGAAGACGCAACTCGTCGCGAGTCTTACCGAAAGCTGCTACTTCAGTATTGTGAGTTGGATACCCTAGCAATGGTTTTTCTGTGGACGCACTGGTTGACGCTATCTGGACAAAAAGAAATTACTCCGAGCTGATTCAAGTTGAATGCAAACATGATTTCCGATTCAAATCAAGACGAATTTTGGCCAAGATGCAGAATAACAACGTAGCACACTGGACACTCTGTAAACGGGTTTCTATCTTCAGCGTTGAAGATCCGCTTTGTAACGGTGTGATCTCGGTGCCGAACTTCCGCTCGTGGCCGTTCTTCGACCATCGGTGTCCGACCCCAACGCAGAAGTACACGACTGACCGCTATTAGAGGGGGCCGTATGCCGATCCGCATAAGAACCCGTGATACATGGTCCCACCGTCCGTCGCAACTCATTGAATAATCGTCGATTATGGCGTATTGTTCACGAACCGTAGTGGCGTCTTATACGGACAGAAAATGGCAAATCCGGCTCTTATGCGGATCGGCCTAAACATTGTTAGCCGCCTCCCGACATCTCTGTATTGATCGAAGGACTGGAGCTTTGGAACGTCCCGCAATCCCGGCAGAGATCAGGCGTTCGGTTCTAGTGGAAGCCGGACATAGGTGCGCGATACCGACGTGCAAGTACCCGACGACAGACCTTCACCACATTATTCCGTGGGAGAGATGCCTGACGCATGACTTCGACAACCTGATAGCCCTCTGTCCAAACTGTCATCGGCGAGCGGATTTTGGTGAGATCGATCGGAAGTCACTGCGGCTCTACAAGTCTCGGCTATCCGCTGCTCTCGGTACAGAACCTACTGAAGAATACGGCCCATCTATGACCATCTCGGAGACCGTACAAGGATTGCCTGGGTACGAGTTCGAATTTCAGGTCCCCCAGTTCTTGGAGACCGACCTTCGAGTTGTCAGTTTCTCTCTGGAGGCATGGGGCAATGCACTTCTCCAAGAGCATAGGAGCGACCATCACCTTCGTGGCCCCGCCGACCTTGCCGTATTGAGGGGTCCAAACACAACGTCGGCGTCGTACGATGTGGTGCGGAATGATTCAGATGTCCTAAGCATCAAGTATCGAGTCAACCAGTACTTTAGTGGAGCTGCACATGGAAGCGGTAAGACCGTTACTTGGACCTACCTGCGACACCCGCTTTTCTTGCTATATCTCGAGCAGGTGTTCGATGCAGTCGACTATCTTGAGCACCTCTCGCGGCTGAGTAGAGTAGCGCTACTTTCAGATTCAGGCCGAGATGAACAATGGGTACTAAACGGCACGGAACCGAAGAAAGAGTCATTTCGCGCGTTCAACATCGGTGTCGCTGGCTTGTTGATCACCTTTGATGAGTACCAACTGGATTGCTATGCCGCCGGCCCCCAGGTAATCGAGATTCCAGCGTCCGATATCGCTGATATTGTGCATCCGCGAATCAGATCGTTGTGGTAACGGCTAACAGCCGGTTGTAGCGGACGTTGATGGATAGAGTGCCAAGGCACGAAGGTCGGCGCGCCGCCGCTGAGCCGGAACAATTGGGCAGAGAGAATGCGAGGGAGGAATATGGTCAGGGCACTTATCTTGCGTGCCGTCGCATGGGCTTTGGTTGTAGGCTTTGCAAGCCCCTGCAAGTCGCAGTCGAGTCTTCCAGTTGTTCGTACCTCACAGCTCGATCATGGTACTGTCCTAATTTCCCCGTATCTGTCCTACTTTGATTGAGAGTGTCCTAATTTCAATGAGCCGCCAAAGTAGGACAGCTTTCAGTCAGCGTCCTCATTTGTGGCCAAGGGCAAATGGTTTGTTCTCTAGCACCCTTCGAGGAATACTCCTTCGGTCTGAACGCCGAGCGCCAAACGCATGGCAGTGCGGCTATCTAGGACAGACGCCGCAACAAGACCGTGAGTCCAGGGTGCCGACCCCTATTCGTTGGTCCATCATTCCAGCGAATCTCGCCACAGGGGCATATCCTTCGCCTGAGACTGTCAACGCCTCACCCACCTTGGTAGAGTGCGATTCTCTTAACCTTCCGCCTGTGAGGACTCATTGCAGCGCCTGTTCTTTCACCTCTGTCCCCCCGCCATCAGAGCTACTGAAGGTGCTATCCTCTCAGCCTACATTGCGCGCTTGTACGGATCATGAGTTCTGCACGAGCTGGCTTGCAGGACATGGCGATGGGTTGGAGGTGCCGTTGGGTGCAGCGACGAACGAGTCGAGCGCGCTCCCTACCTGGGGGCGTCGAAGTAATCTGGGGCGAAGGTGCGCCCACACTGGTTACAGTGCCATTCCGGGCGCGGAGGCGTGCCACGACGCCCAGGAGCGTCCGGCCTGATCAACAGACGTTCCGGGACGACGGGAGTTTGGCAGGTGGGGCAGTCGTGGACCGGTTCCTGACGATTCATGGTCCGCCACTGAGTCGTTCGGAGGAATCGCCTCGGGCCTCCAGGCACCAGTCCATACTCTTCGTCCCGCCGTCATAAGGCACCGCGAGGCCCCGCTCGATCAGGACGGCACTGAGATCCTGGCCATTGGCAATCACCCTCGCGTCAATTCTAAAGTATTTGTCCCGACTGGCACGGCGCAGGTGGATCGTGTCGGCTCGGCTAAGAGCGGAACGCACAAGATCTCTCGCCTGCCGAGCCAGTTGCGTCTCGCGTTCACATCGCCCCTTCATTTCCGGGGTATCGATGCCGGCGAGTCGGACAGGAATATGGTCACCGAATAGGGGATGAATGCCCGGCAAGCTCATCATGCACGTATCGCCATCATAACAGGTATGGTACACCGCCTGGTCGAAATCGAAGTACACTTGGCCCTGGCTAAGAGCGGGCCAGAGCAAGGAGATAGCGAGGGCAAAAAGAACGGCGACGTTCGGCATTGCGTGGCCGATTGTACTCCAAAACACCCTGCCTCGCAGGGGTTTGCCTACGAGATCAGTGTGAAAAATCTACAGACTGGATACCTGCGACACCTACCGGGAAGAAGGGAAGCGATGTAGGACTGTCAGGAGTACCCTTTTGGTTCAATTCATCGTAGTCCTTCTCTCCGTGTGGGCACATCACCGAACCGTATAGTCGTACCGATACGCGATGGGAACCAGAAGGCGCACTGGCATTCCTCCGGAGAAGGGTTGGGTGGGAAAGGGGGCTACCTGCTCCAATAACTGTGTGGCCGCTTGATCCAAGACCTCTGATCCCGATGATTGCTGTAGCTCAATGTGTGCGATGGAACCATCTGCTCTCAGCATGACTCCCAGAATAAGATTTCCATCTGGCCTGGACGCGAACGCGGCAAGCGGGTATTGGCCCTTTGTTTGCAGTAACCACTTGACCTCTGCGGCAAGTTGCTGGAAGTGGGGCGGCATGTCGGTCAGCCAATAGTTT
>WBZQ01002552.1_pt1 | contig 10327 bp, 10 predicted proteins | sample 5204251 | NCBI WGS metagenome assembly WBZQ01 (sample SAMN12412402, study PRJNA552823) | activated sludge metagenome | isolation source: activated sludge from nitrification reactor of wastewater treatment plant... | place: USA: Virginia | collected 2017-09 | reverse complement strand
CAGCGCGAATACAATGAAGGTAGATCTATAGAACTCGAAAACTACGCTCATAATGCTACCCCTTGCACAATAGTTAATCCAAAGAAAATTAAGCCAACTAATATTTCTGGTAAAGCTAGAGATGTTGTGTCAATGGAAAACACATCAAAGGCTGATGATAACCCTGGTAATTATATCTACACAGGTGAACCACGTTCTCTTGGTGGTGACATACCAATGTTTAAGCAGGGCATTAAAGGAGATATGCAGTTAATTAGTGCTTCTCCTGTTGGTGAAAGCGGTATTCCTGGCAGTAGCAGCGATACAGCAACAGGAATGCAGATTATTAGAGACTGGACTAACAGTAAATTAGCAATAAGAATTGGCCCACTAACGAGTGCGTTAAAAGCACAATCAGGACAGATTCTAGAGCTTATCCAAAAATATTGGGTTGGTAATCGTTATATAAAGATTTCTAATGAAGTTGGTTTGGACGATGGTAAATGGTTTCAAGGTGCAGACATAAGAGGAGATTTTGATATTGGTGTCCGTCCTGGTTCAGACAGAACCCTTTCATCGATGGAGTTAAAAGATAATGTCCTACAGTTTCTTGTTGCTGGTGGAGTGCCTTTTGGTGGGTTAAACCCTGCTTTTCCTAGACAAGCAGCAGTTATCTTAAGCCGTGAGTTAGGTTTACCAATGGACTTAGATAACTTCACAATGCACGCTCGCAAACAACGTGACGAGATCGAGGATATAAAAATTGCTCTTGAGATGACTGCTCAGAACATGCAAGCACAAGTAGGACAGATCCAACAAGCAGCAATGCAAGATCCAAGTGTCGATCCTATGATGATGCAGCAAATGGCACAGCAAGCAGCAATGCAAGGGGTAATGCAAGCCGTACCAGTAGAGGAAACAGACAATCATCAAGCACATATTGATACGATTAAATACTATCTCAATACTGACACCGGTAGGCGTGAATCGCCACAAATCAAAGCAGCAATAATTGAACATATGCATATCCACGAACAAGCAATGATGATGGATCAAATGAATCAAGCAATGATGGCTACAGCAAATGGAATGATGCAAATGCAACCCGGCGGAATGGTAGCTGGTAGTCCTGGCGGTGGTAATACTGCTCAAGGTCAAGGCAAGCCACCAAGTAACAATCAAGACAAACAACCAAGACCACAAAAGAAAGGACAATAATTTATGTCAGTAGAACAAGCTTTAGGATCAACAGGAGCAGGACAAGGAAGCGGCGAAGGCGCAGGAACATCCGCTACAAATACAGGTACAACAACTGCGGAAGGAATGTCCATAGGTAATGTTACGGCTACAGGCGCTAGCACCACAGCCGTAACAAACCCTGCACTAACTACCCCTGCTAATAATTTAACTACTCCACCAGTTACACCACAACCAACGGAAAATGCTTTTGATGTCAGTCAATATGGTGGACAAGAAAAACTTAATGCAGCAATCAGCTACTACGACAAGCTTGCAAGTAGTAACTTTGATTCTAGAGATTTTCTAGAAAGTATTGCTCAAGTATCACCAGAAAGATTTAATGCTATTAATAGAACAGTATTAGAATCTTATATGCCAGCTATCCAGCAAAATATGATGCAAAATATTGCTCAAGATGAAGAAATGCAGGCAGCAGCATTACAAGCTTTAGGTTGGGAGCCACAAAGCTATCAAGAGTATTTGAATTATAAAAACAGTGGTCAAACAGAGCGCTTGCAGCCTGCCGATCCTAGGTATGAGGCATTAAATAAAGAGTTAAACCAATTCAAAATAGAACGTCAACAACAGCAAGAACGAGAAATTTATAATCAAAGAAAGACCGAATATGAAAGCTTTAGAAACGATTTTAATGCTCCTGCCCACGATCTGATTAACAAAATGAATCTACCAGACACGCCAGAAGGTCAAACATGGCGAGCAATCCTTTTAGGTGGTATTGATAATTTATTTGAAAACTATAAGGACGAAAGAGGCAAAAACGTCCCACTAGATACAGTCAATGAAGCCTTTCAAGCATATATGCGCGGTGAAGGTAATTTGGCTCGAAACAATTCTTTATTTTCTTTACGTGCAGCAGTACAAAGACAAGCCGAACAAGTAACAAAACTTGTTGGTACGACAATTTGGAAAGCTGCCGAGTATGACAAATTAGCATCTCAAACCGGAGTGAGACGCGATCCTTTAGCGGCTACAGGTCAAGCTAGCCCAACTATTCAACAAGGTCAACCACAACAAACACAACAGCCTAACACAAATCCTAATCGTCAACTTTTTGACGGTGATGAGATTAAGCAACGTGTGTTTCAAAGGTTGGGCTTAACAAATTAGTAATTAGCGAAGTTATTTTATAAGGAGAAAATCTCATGCCAGAAGTCAATATGACAGAACTCCTAGCTACGACTATGGAGGAAATGGAAAAAGACATGGGGCAAAGCTTTGAACAAAAAGCCAAGATGCTAAAAATGATGATGAAAATGCAGGCTTTGCCTACTAACCAAAAAGGCCGTACTTTCCCTGTTTACACTGATCCTAATCCATCTATCCGCTACCGTAATGAGTCAGGCGCTTTTGCTCCTGGTGATACACACAAAGCTAAGGCAATGAAAATATTCTATGCTCGCCTTGGTATTACTCGCCGCCTATCTGGGGACGTTCTAGATCTTGGAGATCGCGGTACTATCATTAATGCCTTTACTGATGGTATGGACATGGACATCAACACACTTCTTAAGGATATAAACCAAGAAGTATGGTCAGATGCAACAGGAACTAAAGCTTTATATGCCAGTGGTACAGGTACAGCAACTTTAACTTTTAGCTTGCCATTAGGAGCGCTAAGACTCTTAAAAGGTGGACAATATCAGTTTTATGATCCTGCCACTGGCGCGGCTAGATCTGCAACTATCTACACGATTTCATCTGTAGATAAAACTAATCGTCAAGCTACATTTACTGCCACTGTTTCAGGACTGACAGCAGGAGATGCTATTGCTTGGGTTGGTAGTTACCTAAATACCATTACAGGGATGGAAAAGCTCATTGCTGATGATACAGGCGATTTCCAGGGTGTATCACGTTCTGATGTACCAAGTTTAAAATCTCCTAACGTTAATGCTAATAGTCGTCGTCTTACTCTTTCCTTGGTTGATCAACAAGAGATTCAACTAGGTATCAGAGCAGGTGAACTAGGTAGTGACGATCTATCACAAGCAACTTACTGGACACACCCAACACAAGTACAAGCCGTTCGTGATCTTGGTAGAAATTACCAACAATATCAAAGCGGAACCAACTTCGATGGAGGCAACGGAGGGATCAATAACCAAACTTTAAACGGCAGAAAGATCAATACTGATGTTGATTGCAAATACACTGATCTTTGGTTGTTAAATATGAAAGATTTTCGCTATTGCGAGTTAAGAGCGCTTGGCATAGTTGATCGTGATGGTCGTAAAATCCGTCTTGTTCCTGGCTATGACTCAACAGGTGCCGGCAGTTGGCTTGATTCTGGTGTTTATATGATTGATACCAAGTTTGACGTTGGTAACGTAGCACCACAACGTAGCAGCCGTATGTATTCACTTGATACAACTGGCCTAACTAGCCCACACTTTAACTAATATTATCGGGTTATGAGGGGAAGTTTTTTTCTCCTCATTAACTTAATGGAGGGGTTTATTTATGCCAGCTTTAGTTGATATAGTTCAAGGTAATGCCTTAACGTGGGGACAAGGAAGCCAATCAACCCCAACAGCTAGAACCGCAACGGCGGACGGGCTGACGACAGGAATTATAGCGCCAGGAACTAGTGTGGTTAGCGTTACTTCTGCTAATGCAACTTATTTAGTAACTCTACCACCGCCGGTTGCGGGGAACTCTTTAGTGGTTAGCGTGGGCGCAAACGGTTTTAGGTTACAGACCAGCGACCCTGCAACTATAGGGATAAACGCGGCGACACCAGGGGGCGGTACTTACATGCAAATACCCGCTCAAAGTACTGCCTTTATTTTTTATCAAAGTGCTACTAACTTCACTGTTTTTATTTTTAGTAATGCTGGTGCATTAGATACGGGGATTGAAGGTTATTTAAATCAAAGCGTTAGTCCTAGGTTGATACATACCGGAGGTATGCCTGCAAGGGTTAACACAGACGGCACAGATGCCACGCCGGTTGCCACAGAGGTATATATTGCACAGATTTTTATTGATGCGAATTGTACCATCACAGGAGTAGCAAACTTTAACGGATCTGTCGTGAGCGGCAACATCAAGGTAGGGTTGGCTGATAGCGCGGGAAATATTGTTGCTACTTCTGCTAGCACTGTAATGTCCGGGGTTGACAGCTATCAAAGAGTCCCGTTTACCAGTACTTATGCTGCTAAAGGGCCAGCAACCTTTTATGTTTTACTATTTGTCGATAACGGCACAGCAAGAATTAATTGTCACACCTTTGGCGACTTTGGTGCTGGTAAGCAAACGGGGCAAGTTTTTGCTACTGGTTTTACCACTATCACCCCGCCAACAACATTTACAACAGGACTAGGCCCTATTGCTAGCTTGTACTAAGGAGGCTACATGGCGTTTACGACAACTTTAATAACAGAATTTCCTCAACCACAAGGCGAGTTTATGGAAGAGGTTTGGGATTATGTTAATACTGCTGGCAATACAGGCGGTGTTATTACAACTCGCTTTATTAAAAACATTCAAAGCGTTACTGGTAACTTCTTGGATGAAACTAGAACAGCAACAACTACAACGATAGTTACCGATGTTAACGCTTCGGGTAGTGTAATCATAAGGGGAATATAGTTAATGTCTGACGAAAAGTTAGTTTTTCATATACAAAATCCGGGTACTAATGAGTTTTCATCAAGGCGACTTGTGAATTATGACGCTCCTCTGTATCCAAAGTTTATTGACGAGGAACTAACTTTAGCAGTCGGACGTGACAGGTTTAATGACCCTTTTATGAGAATAGTTTGGAGCCAAAGACTTTACCGTATCGTAAATGGTAAACAAATGCTTATGCATCCTTGCCAGAGTTACACTCGCGGTGGAGAGCTTTACCAAATTGGCTATCCACGTTTTATTGTTCAGCAAAAAATGGATCCAGTATTTGTGGGCTTAGATACTTGGGACGAAAGCTTACAAGGTGCTAAGCCTTATACTGGTGTTTATACGTTCTTAGCCTGTGTGCAAACAACTAGCGGCGGCTATAGATTACCTGATAGAACACTACTAGAAGCATTAAAAGCTTTGGACTTTAATAAACGTCACGCTCCTTTATATGGCTCACATATGGGCGAAGTACCAGAAGAAGCTAAACAATGGGGAGTACAGAAAATGCTTTCTGATATAGATATAGCCGAACAAAAGGTGAGACTAGAGCAGAAAGATAAAATGCGTCGAGTTTTAATGGAAAACCAGAGAAGGATTTTTAGTAAGCTTCCAAATGAAGGCAGGGCGAAAGATCCTTACAGAGAATCACAGAAGTTAAAAGAAAAGTTTTTCTTGGATCAGTACACAAAACGAGAAAAAGAAAAACAAGTAGTTAAACAAATAGTTTTGACAGATTTATAAAAAAGGAAGGACACAAATGTCAATACAAGCATTAGGAGCAGGCTTAGAAAGCCAAAGCAATTATAACCCTAACCAGATGATTGAACTTCAACGCTTAAGAGAAACACATTATGTTATCTCTTTAATGCAAGATAATGATTGGAAAGGCGGAGAAAACAATGTTTGGCCAGGACAACAAAATCGTAGACTTAACCGTTTAACATTTCCTAGATGTAGAATAGTACCAATAGATACTATCAGCTATCCTACAAGAAATACTTTTCAAAGTATGGACCCAAAAGATACTGCTCCTGAAATGATAATGTATGAAAAGCTAGCAGGAGAACAAGTAGAGGAAATAGTTAAGGGTTTTGATGGCTTTGGTATATATAATCTAGATATGTTAGTAGGCTTTAATAAACGATCTGTAATACTAATAGAGCAAGCTGTTTTGCCTGGTTCAACAGACGAGAAAGACTACACTTACCCTGCATTAAAAGCTTATTTTAACTCAAAGCAAGTTCACGATAATATCTTTGCTCTTGCTAATGACGTTCTAGAAGTAGCAGCAGAAAAGGTGCGCCAACAACTACTCCATAACCTTGAAAACGCTAAACAAATTGCTACACTCAGGATAGCTAGTAGTGACAATGAAATTGGACGGGCTAAAGCTGGTCGCGGCGGCAAATTTGGCTATGATGAAGTGGACATTGTTACAATGAAGTTTTTATCTGTTAAAGCTAAGTTTGAAGTAGCACCAGAAACAGGGCTTACCCAAGAACCAAACGTCCAAGTCATTGACATCAATAAGGGCGGAGATCAAGCTTTATTACTTGAAATTGCAGCACTCAGACAAGAAACAATGCAAATGAAAGTAGAACTTGCTCAGTCAAAAGCTGCTCCTACTCAACCTACAGAAGTAAGAGAAATGAAACGCTGCAAAGCTTGTGCTACTGATGTATTCAAAGAGGCTGCTATTTGTTATCAATGCAAACTAAATCCTGATAAAAAACCATCATAAGGAGAGGCAATGGCAAGAGGCAGACAAAGCAACTCAACTCAATCTAATGTAACTACACCAGGCGATCCTGACTCAGTAGCTATGGATAAAGCGCTAAATGAGATAGCTAAAACAGTAGAGAACGATAAAAAAGAAATAGAAGCAGCAGAAGCAAAAAGGCCAGAGATAGAAGCACTAGAAGCTTATGCAAAAGAGCAAATGGCTAAAATTCCAGTAGAAACACATAGGTTAGTAATAGACTGTGCGCCGCTTAGTGCAACAGTACTTGAGCAGATAGAAACTCAAATAAAGAATCGCGTAATGGCAGAGGATTACTATCAATATGATGGTCACGTTTTTGGTGGTCAAAGTATGATAATTTTTAGATGTTTTAATTTGTCAGGGACAGTACATTGCTTAAAGCAGATACCTTTACTGGCTACTTATGCTACTTATGCAATGATCACAGATTTAACCAAACCAAAAGAAAGCAAAAAGCTACCTTTTGACCAATTTCTTAACGATGGTTATCTAAAGGTTTAATAGGTGATTTATGCCTGATGCAGCATTATTTACAGTTGATGGACTAATGGCGGCGATTTATGACTACTGCGGTAATCCCACAGAAGATAAACTTGCGCCGTCTATGGTTTTAACTGCACTTTTTGATCGCATTCAGCATTATAAAAATGAATTAGATATTACAAATGAAGGCTGGAGACTTGAACCCTACACACTCTACGTACAGCCTAACCGTGAAGAATACACTATAGAAGATGGTAGTTTTGGTAGACCATTTTTTGCTGAAACTTATGATCCTAATAATGTTAATCTACGTCGTAGAGAGGTTAAAGTTGTTCGCCTTCAAGACCGAGATATGTTCTCAGAAACAGTAGAAGAGATAACTGGCACTGTTAAATATAGTGCTAGAGTTATGGTATTTAGAAATATTGGGCAACCTGCTCCTACTGTCCATGTTTTCCCTCTACCTAAACAGGCTGCTACTTATCGTATTTGGCATGAGTCAATCATTACTGATGAGCTTGTTTACGGCCAAACTGTTAATTTTCTCAAGCAATTCTTTCCTCTGCTCAAGGTAGATACTTGTATGGATGTATTGCCGTTTTGTGGCTGGCCTAATGAAGTAATGACGGCAATTATGAATCAAAGAATGGCAGCAAAACAGCAGTACTATCAAACCTTTTATGCGTACATCCAAGAAGCTTTTCACTCTCAAGTTACACCAATGAGGGCTTCCAATTCGTCCCGGCGTGGTCAATATCTTTCTTATTAGGAGGTACAATAATGGCTCTTAATGTTACTAGCGTTAGAAATCTAGTAGGAAGTATACTGAACGCTACACGAAATGGCTTTGGCGACTTCTCAACAGACGCAGATCCCTTACATCCTACAGGTGAAATAGACGAAGCAATAACAGCAGCAGGGCGCGGTGTAATGGGAGCAATCTTTGATACACCAGGGCACCGCTTGCGTAATGCCATTATGGAGTTAAGGACTGTTTCAAATGGCGAATTAGTACCAGAAGGGATTGGAGCAGTATTAATTGACGGAGCAGAAGGAACTTATAAAAAACCTTCACAATTTAGAAGGCTAAAAAATAACACCAATTCTATATCAAGTTACTCTACTTCTGGCTATTACACACTTCAAAGTAAAATTATTTCTTTTCTAGGAAGTAGTTGCAAAGTAGAAACAACCAAAGCGCTTACAAGCACTAACTTCGATAACTTCCCGGAGGAGTATGAATACGCAGTAGTAGCAGGAGCATTAGCTATAACATTTAATAAAATGGGTAGCAATCAAGCTAGTAGCAGTCAATGGAATAGTGCTTATCAAGCTTACCTAGGAATGATTAGACAAGGAGCGATAAGCTTACCTGCTCAAGTTGGTAGTACTGCCATACCTGGAGGTAATAGCTAATGTCAATTGGATACACTCGCGCACAAATAGCGGATAAAGCCTTTATACATATTAGTCCTGATGGGTCAGAAGATAATATCTCTATTGGCGACGTTGAACTAATGATTGACGAAGCTACTATGGAACTGTGCGCTAGGGTAATTAAAAGTGATGAAATAGAAAGGCTTCGCGATCCTGCTATTTCTGTTAGTGTTAGCAACGGTGTTGGCATCTTACCTTCTGATGTCTACGCAGAAACAATACAAACTAGTCGTGGCGGAATAATTACCTTTGCTCGTTCTGATACTACAGACACAGTAAGACAACCATTAAAATATACTTCAAATTATGATTATCTAAGACGCGCTAAACATGGCGGAGAAAATGACATTTATTTTACTGTTAGAGGTAACGCAGGCGCACCAGAAATACACGTCTTTAGTGCAGTAGGAACGGCTTGTAGTGGTACAGCTACAGTGTCAGCTTGTAGAAACTATACATATGACAATCTTCCCGCCCAACTAGCTAATGAATTTCTAGATGTCCTTATAGAAATGGGCAGAAATAGACTTCTAACCAAAGTACCAGTTAACGCAACGACAAACCAAAACCCGGTGGTAAATAGCTAATGGCGAATATTATTCGTTTACCAATAGAACTAGTTCAGGGATTTGTGCCAAGTGCAGCAGCAACAGGGCCTAATTCTGCCAAAGGTGCAGTAGTAAATGGGCGAAATTTTCTTTGGCTTGGTAAGGGCTTAATGAGATCTGCAAGAGGGCTTGGAATAGGGCCAACAGGAGCAGGCGGAACACGTCTTTTTGTTACCAATAACGCTATTGCTACAGTAAACGGAACAGGCTCAATAATAGCTTATAAGCAGGGCTTATTTTATTTCTTAAGTGTCGAATCTGGGGCAGGAGTTTTTTCAATTCCAGGTCTTGTAAGCGCACCGGGAACAGGCGGGCGCTTACGCTATACCAGAACAGGCGTTGTTTACAACGCTGGTTTAGCTGCTCCTACTTCTGCCCCTACGCTAACTGCTAGCACAACAGCAGGCATTAACAATTCAGGTGCTACGGCTGTAAAAGTAACTTGCGTTAGAACCGCTATGATACTTGGTGAAAGCAACATGGGAGTATTTGAAGAAAGTAATCCATCTCCTGCTAGTAACGTGATAGCAATATCAAATAAAAAGGTCAAAATAAGTAACTTTCCTTCTGCCCCTAGTGCTGGCGATCCTGATTTTTATGATGCTTATGGTATTTATGCGACTCCTAGCAATGCAGGAAACTTAAAAGGTAATCCATTTCAGTTTTTAAGAGTTATTCCTACTAGTGCAGTAGTTGGCGGTATTTATGAAACAGAATGGAATGATAATGAACTACTGCCGCAAACTCCGCCAGATGACTTTTTCCCTCCACCAACAGACGGTATCTTTGTACTAGGGCTTGGTAATGTGGTTTTTGTTGTTGGCTGTGAAGGCGGCGCAAGATTTGCGCCAAGTAAGCAAGGGCAATTAGGTGCTTTCCCTCCACTAGCAAGAGGCTTAATGTCACCAGCAGAAAGACCAATTGGTACAACAGGCAGAGCAACAGACGGGGAACTACTTGTTTGGACAATGAACTCCTTACAATCATTCTTACTATCAGGAGATCCACTTGCGCCTATTTATAACCGTGCTATATGGGCTAGTACAGGCATAGCTAGTCCAATGGGAGGATGTTTTGCTGATAAAGAATTTTATTGTTTTATTGCTAAAAGTGGGCCAGCAAAACTTGGTGAAAATGGAGCAGTAGAGACACAGTTTGCTTTACCAATCAGAGATCA
>WBZQ01002429.1_pt1 | contig 10330 bp, 9 predicted proteins | sample 5204251 | NCBI WGS metagenome assembly WBZQ01 (sample SAMN12412402, study PRJNA552823) | activated sludge metagenome | isolation source: activated sludge from nitrification reactor of wastewater treatment plant... | place: USA: Virginia | collected 2017-09 | reverse complement strand
GGCCGCCTTTCCGCTGGCCTCGGTCGATGCCCTGGAGATCGGTTGTACGACTCTGGACCCCTCGCTGGAGGGCTTGTGCGGCGATTTGTGGCGCCGCGCCGAACGCAGGCTCGTGGCGAGCTTTCCCAATACCTCGCTCGACGAGATGTTCGGCGTGCGAGATCGGCTCTGGTTCGACAAGCCGTCCAAGTTCCCGCGACCGCTCTACGACTACCTGTGGCTGCTCGCCTACCACGCACTCGAGGCGCACGGCTCGAGCGCGGTGCCCAGGCCGATGTTCCGCCCGATGCCCAGCGAGAACTCCCGTCACGATCGCGCCGTGCTCGGGCGCGAGTGCTGGCGTTGGCTGTCGTTCGCATTGCCCCCCGACCTCCTGCTTGCGGGCCTGTCGTGCTCCGAGAGCTTCCCGTCGAGCGTCACGACGCTGCCGCCGCGCCTCGAACGCGTGCTCGCCGACCAGGGCTTCGCCGAGTCGCATCAACACTTCGGCGCGGGGCTCGAATTCCAGCAGCTCTGGGTGGCGGCCGTGCGCCGCGCGGCGGCCAACGACTTCAAGATGGCCAGCCTCGAGAGCCCTGGAGCCGAACTGGACGACGGCCGTGGGCTTGCGCCGTGGCTGCTGCGGGCCGCCCTGCTGCGCGTGATGCTGGCGGCCTACCTGAACAGCGGGCCGCGCTTCGAAGTGCGTCGCGGCACGACAGCGCGACAGGCGGCCGCCAACGACGAGCCCTCGGGCGGCACGGGCGGACCCGAAGCACACGCGTCCACGCAGCCCTGGACCTTGACACGCTTCATCGCCAGCGGCCTGCGACGGGTCGAGCGGCTGGCGGGCCCTGTGGGTGCTTCGGTCCTCTGCCGTGCGGTCGCCGAAGTGAATCGCGGCAGGATCACGAGCGGCCCTCGCGAGCATGCCGAGCTGCGCTCGCTGTACAGACGATGGGGAGCGCTCTCGGTCGCCTCGGTCGACCGCGTGGATCACGTGCAGTGGGCCGACCCCATGGCGCGCTTCTTTCCGCCTCGGAGCAGGGGACAGATCACTTGCGAGATGCAGTTCATCACCGCAGCGCTCCATCACATGTCGGGCAGGGGGCGCGAGGACGCGCTCTTTGCGCATCTCTTCTGGCAGACACAGCGTGTCCGCAACCTGATCTACCGGCACGTGGTGCAGCGTCCCATGACGCCCGGCCTGCTGTGGTTCGTGCGCACGTACGATCGTCTCAGCCCGCTGCGGAAGGGCTTTGGCGCGCAGCGGCACACGATGATGCTCTCCCTGCGCGCCGCGGCCGGGCTTGCGGGCGCGGGCCACGGCTTGCGGGCGTTCGAGGCGCGTACCGCGCCGAGCGACTCGTCTGCCGAGGCGTTACGGCTCCTGCGCGACGCCGCACGGCTGCGTCATGAGCTCGACGACGCGGCTCCGGCATGCCCTTCGAGTGCGCATGCTCCCGATCCAAAGCTCCGTCAGCCGCAGGCTCCAGAGCCCTGCGAGTTCGGCCTCGTGCTTCACGTCATCCGCTCCCGCGGCGGCAATCTCGACCAGGGCCGCGTGATCGCCCACGTGCAGCGCGGTCACGCCGACCCGGCAACGCTACGACCCATGGGCAAGAGTGGCCTTCGCGACCTGAGCCGAGAGGCCGGCGCCGGCTTTCGCTTCGCCCGCTGGTATCGCCACCGGCGCCGCGAGGTGGTGTGTCTCGCGTCGCTGTTGCTCGAGTTCCCGCGCGCCATCGAAGTCGTGCGCGGGTTCGACGTCTGCACGGACGAACTCGGCGTGCCGATCTGGGTCGTCGCGCCGTTCTTCAGGTACCTACGCCAGGCCGGCGACCTGGCGGCGGCCTTTCTGCATGACGCCTTGGGTTGTGAGGTGCCGTCACCGCGCGCCACGGCCCATGCGGGCGAGGACTTCGTCCACCTACTCGGCGGTCTGCGACGCGTCGACGAGAGCCTGCGCTATCTCAGGCTGCGTGCCGGGGATCGGCTCGGCCACGGACTTGCACTGGGCGTCGACGCTCGACAATGGGCGGAGGCACATGGCCCGCTGGCCGTCTACAAGGAAGAACGCCTGCTCGACCTGACGTGGGAGTGGGGCCTCTATGCAGAGCGCCGCGTCGCGCCGCCGCGCGGCCGCGCGCTCCTTCTCGAGCACGAGATCGCCCGCTTGTCAGCCGAGATCTTCGGCCGAGTCCGGAAACCGTACGAGATGCATCGGTTCGCGGCTGACCTGCACAGCGAGCGCACCTTGAGAGCCCTCGGCTTTCCCGATCGCGCGCGCCACTGCGCGGGAGCTCAGCCCGAGTGGAGTCCGAGTTCGCCCCACCCGTCCGGCCTGGCCGCGCCGCTGGGCGAGCGGCTCGGTCTGGTGAATGCCTATCTGAGGGACGTGACCTTGTTCGACCGAGGCCACTCGACCGAATGGATTGACCCGCACGACGAGGGCGAGGCCCTGGCGCGTGTTCAAAGTCACCTGCGCGCACGGCTTGGTAGCGTGGGCGTTACCGTCGAGGTCAACCCCAGCTCCAATCTTCTCGTCGGTAACCTGGGGGATTTCGACCGACATCCGCTGTGGCGCCTCAATCCGCCCCCTGGCCTGGGGCCAGCCAAGGCCGAACCGCCTGTCGCGATCTGCGTCGGCTCGGACGATCCGCTCACCTTCGCGACGCAACTCCCTGCGGAGTTCGCGCGTCTGTACGACGCCCTGATGCTGGCCGGTGGCAAGGACGAGGAGGTGATGCACTGGCTGGACCGCGTCCGCCGGGCTGGCATCGAGACGCGTTTCACGCTGCCCCGGGTGCGAGGCGGCGCCAAGGCCCGTCGCGCCGGCTCGGCTGCGCGCCACTGGTGCGAGGACGAGATGCGCTTGACCGGCGTGCGCGGCCTGCGGCTGCACGAGCGCATCAAGCCGCTGCCCTAGAGCAGTTACTCGGACGGCCGGCGTTTGAGCCTCGGGGCCGCCGCATCTCGGGCCACGCCGGTTCGAGACCTTGATCACGATTCTTCTGAAGCGCCTCATTCGTGTCACAATCATCCTTCTCGTTCACGCGTTGCGGTCCGCCGAGGCGGATCGGGAGGCACTTGTGACCCCTCAACTCAACGATTTACCGCGCTTCGTCCTGGAGACGCTGAACGCGACGCGCGCGGTGCTGCACTGCTCCGAGGACACGGGGGGAGTGGTCAAGGTCAGCACGAGCCTGCGTCCGGACGACCTGCACACGCTGGCCGGCGTCGAGGTCCTGAACGACGTCAGACGCGACGAGCGCGTGCACGCCGTGACCCTGACCCTGCTCAGGCTCGACCACAGCCTCGCCGAGGAGGCGACGGCCCAGATGGACGAGCGCTTCAAGATCATGGCCGAGCTGGACGCCCTGCTGAGCCACGTGGGCGGCGTCTACCTCGCGTACGCGGTGACCCACTTCAACTATCGCCCGCTCGAGGAGCTGACGGTCTATGTGGGCGGCGACTGCTATCGCAAGGATCAGTCCGACCTGGCGGCGATTTTCAGGCGCACGCGCGACCTCGCCGGCGCCATGCTGCGCAAGGCCGTGATGATCTTTCCGGACATCCCGACCCTGCACGGTGGTAAGAAGGGCGAGTGGATCGTGCTCGATGCGTCCGGGCACAAGATCGACGGCCTGTCGGAGACCGCCATCTACGCCCTCGGCACGTTGGTCATCCCGCTCGGCATCCAGTTCCTGAATGCGTACAAAGAGCAGCGCCTGCGTGAAAAGGGCTGGCTCGAGCGCTTTCCTGAGCGCAACTACATCCGCTCCGACTCGGCGTCACCCGACGTGCTCTCGGGGCAGTACTGGCCCGAGATGTGCCGGACGTGGCAGCGCCGCGGCGTCGATCTGCGCGCCGTGACGTGCCTGCCGGACAGTCTCGGCGGCCCACTCTCGCCATCGGCCCGGCCCACGGGTTACGGCATTGCCACCACCGCAATGCGCTTGGCCGACCGCTGTTTCGACGGCCGGCCGGCGGGCGAGTTACGTTTCCTCGTGGAGGCACTCGGCAACGTCAGCCTGAGCACGCTCGAGGCGCTCACGGAGCGTTTCGGCGTCCCGGGCCGCAACATCGTCGCCTTCGACCCGCGCGCCGAGGTCTGCAAGTACGCGCGCGACAAGTATCACCTCGACAGGACCTACGCGCTCTCGCACGCGGAGTTCTACGCCAAACTCGCGGTCGACGGTCCATTCGACGTCTGGATCAACAACGGCCTGGGCAACAACACCAAGCCGGCTCACGTCACGCGTCTGCTCGGCTCGGGAGTGCGCCTGTTCTGCGGCGCAGCGAACAACTTCCTGGAGGTGGAATCGCGTGACGAGTCGCTGGAGGCGATCTTCGCTGCCGGTGGGTGGGCGTGGCCGGACGAAGCCGCCAGCGGGGGCGGCTGGACGCTCGCGGTGATCGATCTGTACCTGCGCAGTCAGGGGCGGGTTGCGAACGAGCCGGCGACCGACGCGCTCATCCTCGACACGATCACCGCTCGCAACGAGAAACTAGTGCGCGACGTGCTCGAGGCGGCCGACGGGCAAGCCGCGCTGGGAAGGGCCGTCTGGCGCTCGATCAACGGCCTGATCCAGCAACGCGTCGAACGCACCCTCGCGACGAGCCCCGCCGAGCCGACCGCGATCGCGGACGTGAGCACCTGGCAGCTTTGAGGTTCTCAGCGCGGCGATAATGCCCGCGTGAGCGTCCCTGTCGTGTCCGTGGTCACGAGCGTCTGGCAGAGCGCCGCGACCCTCGAGCGCTCGCTGGGCAGCGTGCTGTCCCAGGACTTGCGGGAGCTGGAGCTGATCGCGGTCGACGACGGCTCCAGCGACGGCTCCGGCGAGTTGCTCCAACGCCTGGCCGCGCGCGACCCGCGCGTGCGCGTGCTGCGCCAGGAGAATCGTGGCCTGACGGTCGCGCTGGCACGGGCCTGCGGGGAGGCGCGCGCGCCGCTCATCGCCCGCCACGACGCCGACGACCTGTCGCTGCCCGGGCGCCTGCGGCTGCAGATCGAACGTCTGCGAGCGCGTCCCGAGTTGGCCTTCGTCTCGTCCTGGGTGCAAGTGCTCGGCCCGGGCGACGAGCTGTTGCTCGAGACGCGCCGCCCGGGCGACGATGGGCTCGCGCTGGGGCGCCTCGACACGCACGACGAGGCGCCCGTGCACGGTTCGGTCGTGTTTCGCGCCGAGGCCTATCGCCGCGCTGGCGGCTACCGCGCTCCGTTCCGCTATGCGCAGGACTGGGACTTGTGGCTGCGCCTGGCCGAACTCGGCGGCCTGAGCTACGTGCCCGACTTCCTGTACGCGTTCCGCGTGTCGCCCAGCTCCGTGTCGGCTGCGCGTCGCGCGCAGCAGCTCCGCTTGCGTGAGATCGCGCGCGCCTGTCGCGCGGCGCGCAGGCGCGGGGCTTCCGAAGCGGCGTTGCTCGACGAGGCGGAGCGTGTCTCCGCGCAGCCTGCCGCGCCGCGCGACGCCGGCGGTCTCGGCCTGGCCTACTTCATAGGCAAATGCCTGCTCGACCGGCGTGATCCGCGCTGCCGCCCCTATCTGCGTGCGGCACGTCGCGAGCAGCCGTGGAGCCTGCGACCGCTGGCCGCGTTGCTGCTCGCGCGCCTGCGCTGCGCCGGCCCGGTGGCCACGCGATGAGCCTGCGCCGCCGACTCGGCGCGCTCGCCTACGACGTGCCGCGCACGCTGGGCGGCCTGCGCCCGAGCGCACGCGACCCCACGCGTGCCCCGTGGCTCTTCGTGCGCAACCGCCGCGAACGCCTGCTATGGGCACCCGACGGGCGCGGCGTGGCCTGCGATTGGCGCTTCACGTCCGACCTGCACGTCGCGCACGTCTTCCCGACTCTCGGCCGCGCCCTGATGCGTCGCGCGCTGCGCGACTGGCCGATCCGTTTCGCCGATACGCTCGCGTCTGCTCCCGGCGCCGTCGACGTGACTTTCGTCATCGGCCATCGCGGGCTCGAGCGCCTGCCGTCGCTGCTGGCGGTGCTTCGGACCGTGGCGGCACAGGAAGGCGCGCGCGTCGAGTGCGTGCTGGTCGAACAGGCGCCGCAGCCCGACGCGCGTCAGGCCCTGCCCGGCTGGGTGCGGCACGTGCACACGCCGCCGCCGCCGGACGAGCTGCGCTACTCGCGGTCGTGGGCATTCAACGTCGGCGCGCGCTTGGCGCGCGGAAATCTGCTCGTATTCCACGACGGAGACATCCTGGTGCCGGCTGGCTATGCACGCGCGCTGCTCGACGTGCAGGCCGGTGGGGCGCAAGTCATCGACTTGAAGCGCTTCCTGTTCGAGCTCAGCCACGAGCAGAGCCTGACGGCGCAGGCGGGACGTCTCGAAGGGCTGTCCGGGCCGCTCGTGCGCGTGCTGCAGAACGCGCGTGGCGGGACGCTGGCCGTCGAGCGGCAGGCCTTCTGCGAGATCGGTGGTTTCGACGAGTCGTTCGTCGGCTGGGGCGGCGAGGACAACGAGTTCTGGGAGCGCGCCGCGCTGCTGCGCGTGCATCCCTTCGGCTTCCTGCCGTTCGTGCACCTGTGGCACGCGCCGCAGCCAGAGAAGATGCAGCCTGGCGGCGCGCCGACGCTGCGCCACTGGGAGCGCCTGCGCGAGAGCGAGCCGCGCGAGCGCGTCGAGCGCCTGCTGGCGCGTGGGTTCGGCCATGTCGACGGGCCGCGCGGCGCGCTCGAATGAACAGCCGCCGCCGCGCCGAGGCACATCCGCCCAAGCGCCGCTGCGCGGCAGCCTATACTTGACGTCGGCGCCGCGTTGCGCCGAAAGGCTTCGCCATGCTGCATACCCTGACGCTCGAATACGGCGACGAGGTGCTCGTGAGCCTGGGCATCTCGGCGCAGGAGTTTTCCGAAGAGGCACGCCTTCTCCTGGCGGCGAAACTCTACGAGCTCGGACGGCTCACGTCTGGCCAGGCTGCCGAGCTGTGTGGCAAGGGACGGGTCGAGTTCATCATGTCGTTGCCGCGCGTGGGCGTGCCGATGGTCAACCTCAAGCCCGAAGACGCAGCCGATGAGCTGCACTTCGCGCTCGATGGCTGAGATTCTGGTCGTCAACACCGGGCCGCTGATTGCGCTGCAGCGCATGAACGCTCTTCATCTTGGGCAGCAGCTTCCCTACGAGTTCGTCTGCCCTGTGGAAGTTCGCCGCGAGTTGGACGCAGGCGTCGCTCTCGGGCACGCCCCTCATCGAGCACACGCGTACGAGCCTCAGCGTGCTGCACGAGAGCAGCCTTCGGGTGCTCCTGTCGACTATCGTCGACCATGGCGGCGACGAGGGTCTGGGCTTCGCGGTCTCCTTGCTCGGCGAGCGGGTTGGTGCCGGTCATGAGGGAGCCAACCTGACGTGCCGTCAGTCGTGGCGGCACTCGTCCTGCTCGCCAAGCGAGCAGCGCGGGCGTGGCCGCTCGTGTGGCCGCGCGTGCACGCCGATCGTGACTTCGGTCGGTGGCTGGTCGTGCGCTTGGCGTCAGCACGCTATCACCCTGCCGGCTCTTTCAGCTTCTATCAGCAGATGCCGTCACGTGGCCTCGCCGATCTGTACCTGTGGGTGCGGGCCGAGCAACCGCCCGAGATGGACGTCGAGCACGAAGGCGTCTTCACGCCGGACGCGCAATGGCATCGGGCACGTCTCCGAGGCACGCTCATGGAAGAACTGAAGGCTAGAGGCACGCAGGACGCTGTCACCGCACTCCGCTTCATCGCGGACGAGCTGCCCGGCGACGACTCATGTCGCTTCGCCGCAGCCCAAGCCGAGACGGCGCGCCTGCGCGCGACGTGGGGCGGCACGACCCCCGATGCACTGCGGCGATTGGCCGCCGACAACCAAGCGCGGCTCGTCGAGAGCGCACCGCAGCTTCTAGAGGTCGTCATCGAGTCGTTGACCCGGTACCAGGAAAGGCTTCACGCCGAAACTCCAGCGGTCGAAGACTTGTGGAACAACGTCCGCGGGGATCGCACCCCCAGGGACGAGGCGCACCTGTCGAATCACCTCAAGCGTCATCTCGACGACGATCTGCGTGGCCGGGCGATCGTCGTCAATCGTGAGCCGGAGGTGAAGACTGGCGCGGAGACCGACATTCGCGTCGAGGTCGTCCTCCCCGAGGCCGCCGGGCAGGCGCGCCGCCTCGTGGTCATCATCGAGGTCAAGGGCTGCTGGCACAGGGACCTCAAGAAGGGCATGGGGGACCAGCTCTGCGACAGGTACCTCGCCGCTTCGCCGGGTGCGTGTGGCTTGTATCTGGTCGGCTGGTTCCAGTGCCAGAAGTGGGCGAGCACCGCCTCTCGGCGGCGGGCGACGCCGAACTTCGAGCTCGCTGAAGCGCAGCGAGTCTTCGCCGAGCAAGCTGCGACTCAACGTCAGCGCGGCCGCGTCGTTCGCTCGTTCGTGCTCGACGCCGCGCTCCGTTGATCTCTTCCGGCATGCGGTTGCTGGGATGTGGCCGCACGCTGGCGGCGCGCCGACGCTGCGCCACTGGGAGCGCCTGCGCGAGAGCGAGCCGCGCGAGCGCGTCGAGCGCCCGCTGGCGCGTGGGTTCGGCCATGTCGACGGGCCGCGCGGCGCGCTCAAATGAACAGCCGCCGCCGCGCCTCCTCGGAAATCGCCAGCACCGCGGGATGCTTGATGCGGCGCTCGACGCTGACGGCGTAGAAGCGTTCCGTGAGTCCGGCCAGCGTGCCCACACGCCGCACGCGATACTGCGACGCGATGGCGGACTCGATCGCCGCGGGTCCGGGAAACAGGCCCAAGCCGGCCTCGCCGAAGACCTTCATGAGAGCGCTGTCGGCGAACTCGCCCGCCACGTGCGGTCGTATGCCTTGCGCTTCGAACCAGTCGTCGAGTGAACGTCGCAGCGTGCTGCCGGAGGCCGGCAGGAGCCACGGCAGCGTCTCGATGAGCTGACGCAGCGGCGCGCGCCGCCGGCCCAACAGCTTCGCGGCGCCGAACACGGCCACGCCGCACTCTCCCAGCAGGTGACTGTAGGCCCGGACCTTCACGTTGGGCGGCACGGGCGCGTCGGTCAGAACCAGATCCAGGCCGTGCACGGCGAGTTCGCCCAGCAGGCGCTCGGGCTGATCCTCGACGCATTCGAGACGCAACGCCTCTGGCAGGCGCAGCGCCGGCTCCAACAGGCGGTACGCGATCAGCTTGGGGACCACGTCGGCCACGCCGACGACGAACTTGAGCGGCCGGCCCGTCGGCGTCTCGCGCAGGCTGAGCAGCAGTTCCTGGCCGAGAGCGAAGATCTCGTCGGCGTAGCGAAAGACCACGCGACCCAGCTCGCTCGGTACCAGTCGCCGGCCCTCGCGCATGAAGAGCCTGTCGCCCAGGGCCTGTTCGAGTTCGCGGATCTGGGCGCTGACCGTGGGCTGCGAGATGTGCAGGCGCGCCGCGGCGCGCGTCACGCTGCCCTCGCGCGCCACGGCCCAGAAGTAGCGCAGGTGATGGTAGTTCAGCCAGTCCACGGGACGCTCCTTTATATTCGATAAAACCTATGGTTACGAGCACAACAAACTATTTGTCTATTCACGCGCGGAAGCCTAGATTGACTCACATGCGGCGCGCGCGACGCGGGCGCCAGGGAGGCGGCCATGAACCTCGATCTGCGCAGTCGGCCCTTCGATCTGACCCCGGCGCTCGGCCGCCACGTCGAGCGTCGCCTGCGCTTTGCTCTGGGACGCTTCCACGCGCGCGTCGAAGCGGTGCGCGTGCGGGTCGAAGACGCCAACGGGCCACGCGGCGGCGTCGACAAGGCCTGCCGTCTGCGCGCGCGCCTGCGGGGGGCGGCGCCGGTGCGCGTGGAGGCTTCGGACAGGGACGTGTACGCGGCCATCGACTGCGCGGCCGCGCGCCTGGCGCGGGGCGTGGCGCGCGAGTTGGGGCGCCGACGCAGCGTGCAACGCCGGCTGCTGGCGGCCAACGACTGAAGCGCTCATGACGAACGCGATCGCGGAGCGCGTGTCGGGTGCGGTGCAGGAGCTGACGGTGGAAGTCCACGGACACGAGTTCGAGATAACGCCCGCGATGCGCGCCAGCATCGAGGGACGGCTGACGTCGCAACTCGACGGCGCGGGGCACGACGTGCAGCGCGTCACCGTGCGCCTGCAGCCCTCGCCGTCGGGAGCGGCAGACCGCCTGGCGCAGTGCTCGATCCTGCTGAACTTCCGCCCGTCGGGCGGCCTGCAGGTGCGCCAGGCGGCCCCCGCAGCGGCCGAAGCTGTGAGTCGTGCCGTGGACGAGGCGCGCCGCGCGCTCGGGCGCCGCGCGGCGGCCGGCCAACGCCACATGCGCGCTGCCTACCTGCACATGGAATAGCGGCCGCTACTGCGTCGGTAC
>WBZQ01003153.1_pt1 | contig 10335 bp, 8 predicted proteins | sample 5204251 | NCBI WGS metagenome assembly WBZQ01 (sample SAMN12412402, study PRJNA552823) | activated sludge metagenome | isolation source: activated sludge from nitrification reactor of wastewater treatment plant... | place: USA: Virginia | collected 2017-09 | reverse complement strand
TCGATGAGGGCCCTCGCCAAGGTCTGCGGCCTGGTCCGCCCCGAGGATGCCGCCTTCGCCGCGGGGCAGGGGGCCGACCTGCTCGGCTTCGTGTGCCACGCCCCGAGCCCCAGGCACTGCCAGGATCTGTCGGTGGCCGTTCCCTACCTGGACAGGGCCGTGCTGGTGCAGGTGGCGGAAGGCCCGGAGGCGATCCTGGCCACTGCGCAACGCCATGGCTTCCGCCGCGTCCAGCCCTACCTTCCCGCGGCCACACGGGAAGCTGGCACGCGTCTGCTCCGCGAGGCGGGCCTCCAGGTCCTGCTGCCCTGGCCCGATGAACCCGACCAGGTCCCGCTGGCGGCTGATTTCTACGTCTGGGAATCCAGCCCCAAAGTCACTGGTGTGGCTGGAGGTTCAGGACAGGGCCATGCCATGGCCCATCCCCCGCCGGGGCCCTTCCTGCTGGCCGGTGGACTTGACGCCACGAACCTGCGGGAGCGGGTGCAGGGCCTCCCGGCCCCGGTGCGCGCGCACTTCCTCGGCGTGGATGCCGCCAGCCGCCTCGAGGCCTCGCCGGGCGTGAAGGCCCCGGCGAAGGTCTCCGCCTTCATCCTTGCCGCCCACGCACTGGAGTTTCCATGACCGCAACCTTCAGCCTGGCCTCCCGCTTTGGCACACAGGGACTCGGCGGCTGTTATGCGCCCGAGACACTCATGCAGCCGCTCCTCGACCTGGAGTCCGCCTTCCGTTCGGCCCTGGCCGACCCGGCTTTCCAGACGGAGCTCAAGGGTGAGCTGCGGCACTTTGTGGGCCGACCCACGCCGCTGACGCCCGCGCCGCGGCTGGCCGCGAAACTGGGCCTGCGGGCCCTCTTCCTGAAGCGGGAGGACCTCACCCACACCGGCGCTCACAAGATCAACAACGCCCTGGCCCAGGCCATCCTGGCCCGGCGCATGGGCAAGACCGAGATCATTGCCGAGACCGGCGCGGGCCAGCACGGCGTCGCCACCGCAGCAGCCTGCGCCCGGCTGGGCCTGGACTGCACGGTGTACATGGGCGTCACCGACATGGCGCGCCAGGCGCCGAACGTGGCGCGCATGCGGCTCTTCGGCACCAAGGTGGTGCCCGTGGAGGCGGGGCAGGGCACCCTCAAGGAAGCGGTGAACGAGGCCCTGCGCGCCTGGGCGGGACGCTGCGACAGGGCCCACTACATTCTGGGCTCGGCCCTGGGGCCGCACCCCTTCCCCACGCTGGTGCGCACCTTCCAGACGGTGATCGGCGAGGAGGCCCGGGCCCAGGTGCTGGAGCAATCCAGTTCCCTGCCCGAGGTGGTCCTGGCCTGTGCGGGCGGGGGCAGCAACGGCCTCGGTCTGCTGGTGCCCTTCCTTCGTGATGACCTGCGCCGGGTGGCCGTGGAGGCGGGCGGCCATGGCCAGGCCCTCGGCGAACACGCGGCCCGGCTCGACGGCGGGCGCATGGGCGTGCTGCATGGGTGCAAGACCCTGCTGTTGCAGGACGAGCACGGCCACACGGCCGAGACCGCCAGCATCAGCGCCGGGCTGGACTATCCGGCCCTGGGGCCCGAGCTGGCGGCCCTGGCCCTGGACGGGAAAGTCGAGGTCAGCCGCGCTTCCGATGACGATGCTCTGATGGGGGCCCGGCTCCTTTGCGAAGCCGAGGGCATCCTGCCAGCCCTGGAGAGCAGCCACGCCCTGGCCCTGCTGCCCGCGCTCGCCGCCGAGGGTGTCGCCACCGTGCTGCTGGGCCTCAGCGGCCGCGGCGATAAGGACCTGTCCACCTACCAGTCTCGCCTGGGGATCTGAGATGAGCCTGAATCCACTGCTGCCCTTCCTCATGGCCGGCGACCCCTCCCTGGAGGTGCTGCCCCGGCTGCTCTCCGAGGCCAAGGCCCTGGGCCTCGAGGCCCTCGAGCTGGGCCTGCCCCACTCCGACCCCATCGCCGACGGCCCCCTGCTGCAGGCGGCGGCCCAGCGGGCCATCGGCCGCGGGGCGACGCCGCTGCGGGTGCTGGAGGCCCTGGCCGGGATCACGGACAGCCCCGACCTGATCCTCTTCACCTACCTCAACCCGCTGCTCCAGATCGGGGCCGGACGGTTGCAATCCATGCTGGCGCCAACCCCCGTGAAGGCCCTGCTCGTGGTGGACCTGCCCTTCGGCGAGGAACCCGTCTTCGAGGCGAATCTGCGCGCCGCGGGCTATCCCATGGTGCCCCTGCTGGCCCCGACCACCACTCTGGAGCGGGCCCGGCAGATCCTCTCGGAACGCTCTGATCCCGGCGCGAGCGCCCCCTTCGCGCAGCGCTTCGCCTATGTGGTGGCTCGGCTCGGCGTCACCGGCACGGGGCAGGCCATGGACCTGGGGCCCGTGTCGGTACGGGTCCAGCAGCTGCGGACGCTCTCCGACCGTCCGCTGGCCGTGGGCTTCGGCCTGTCGGATCCGCAGAGCCTGGCGCGGGTGCGCTCCCTGGGCGCCACGCCGGTCATCGGGTCCGCCCTGGTGCAGGAGCTGGCCGAGGGGCGAAGCCTGAAACTGGTGCTGGCGCCGCGCATGGTTGGTGACGCCTAGATCGCAAATGGCTCGACCCACCGGGTTGTGGTGAGAGGTTGCAGGACCGGGACGATTTGGTATCGTGGTCCATCTTCATCCCTACGGAATCGGCTGGTGACAGCCACTCACCCCGGGACACCGGGTCAGGAGCTATGCCCCTATGAGTCATCGTTCGCGTCTCACCCTCACCGCTTTGACCCTGGTCGCGGCCGGGGCCCTCGCGCCCCAGGCCCAGGCCAGCGGCTTCCAGCTCCGCGAGCAGAGCCCGCTCTCCCAGGGCAACGCCTTCGCCGGCGTCAGCGCGGGCGGTGGCGACATCAGCTCCCTCTTCTTCAACCCGGCGGTGATGACCCAGTACGATGGCTGGCAGTTCTCCACGGGCGGCACCTACGTGGGCCTGAGCGCCAAGTTCGAGAACGCCTCTGCCTCCCGCACTCCCGTCCTGCTCGGCCTCGGGTTCCAGAGCGCCCCCGTGACCGCCACGAACCTGAACACCATCTCGGGTCCAGGCAGCCACGGCAATGCCGCCATCTCGGCCGTGCTGCCCGAGTTCAACATCATGTACAGCGTGAACAAGGACCTGAAGCTCGGTCTCTCGCTGAACGTGCCCTATGGCCTCACCACGGAGTACGACGCCAACTGGATCGGCCGCTACCACGCGCTGAAGTCCGAACTGAAGACCATCGACGTCTCCCCCAGCATCGCCTACCGCCTGAGCGACTCTGTCACCCTGGGCGCCGCCTTCATCGTCCGCAAGGCTGATGCGGACCTCACGAACGCCGTGGACTACGGAACGGCGCTGGCGCTGAAGGTGGGTGGCGCCCTGGCGGCGGCCGGACTCTCCACCGTTTCTCCGGGGCCAGGCCAGAACAGCCCCGTGGCCACTGTTGCCATGGGCCTTCCCAACGCCACCTTCGGCACCCCGGGCTACGCCATTCCCGGCGCCTGGGATGGCAAGGCCGGCCTGAAGGGCGATGGCTGGGGCTACGGCTGGAAGGCGGGCATCATCTTCCAACCGTCCAAAGAGCTGCGGATCGGCTTGGCCTACCAGGCCGCCATGGACATGACCTTGAAGGGCAACGCCTCCTTTGAGTACCCCGCGGCCATGCCCGCCAGCGACTACGCCGCCCTGACCGGTGCGGGCCTCAAGAACGGCAAGGGCCAGGCGGACCTCAACCTGCCCTCCACCGCCTCGCTGGGCTTCGACTGGCAGGTGACCCCCACCTTCGCCCTCCAGGGCGAGGTCGCCCGCACCACCTGGTCCTCCTTCAAGACCCTCGTGGTGAAGTTCACGGACAACGTGGCGCCCCAGACCACCGAGTCCATCACGGACGAGAACTGGAACGACACCACCTTCATGTCCCTGGGCGGCACCTGGAAGCTGAGCCAGGCCTGGACTTTCCGCGCCGGCGTCGCCTTCGACAAGAGCGCCGTGGATGATGCCTACCGCACCCCTCGCATCCCCGACAACGACCGCAAGTGGGTGGCCTTCGGGGCCAGCTACGCCTACTCGAAGCAGACGACCTTCGACTTCGGCTACAGCCGCCTCTTCATCACCGATGGCAAGGTCATGCTCTCCGCCGGCACCAGCCCCTACGACAACAACGCCACCCGGGGCAGCCTGAACGGCACCATCAAGGCCAGCATCAACATTCTGGGCGCCGCCCTGCGGTACAGCTTCTAGTCAGTCCTTTGTTTGCGCAGAAATGGGGGCCGGCATGCCGGCCCCCATTTCTGCGTTGGAACGAATGTTCCATTGAGTTATACGCGTTCCACCGCCATGGCGATGGCATTGCCGCCGCCCAGGCACAGCGCTGCGACGCCGCGCTGTTTGCCCTGGCGCTCCAGGGCGTGGAGCAGGGTGGCCATGACCCGGGCGCCGGAGGCCCCGATGGGATGGCCCAGGGCCACGGCGCCGCCGTGGATGTTGATGCGGTCGGCGGGCAGCTCTAGCTCGTGCATGGTGGCCACGAGCTGCACGGCGAAGGCCTCGTTGATCTCCCAGAGGTCCACGTCGTTCACCGTCCAGCCCACCTTCGCCAGCAGCTGGCGGATGGCCTCCACGGGGGCCATGAGCACCCACTCGGGAGCCAGGCCGGCGGTGGCGGTGCCCAGGATGCGTGCCTGAATGGGCAGGCCGTGGGCCCTGGCATAGTCCTCGGTGGTGACCAGGGCCGCGGCGGCCCCGTCATTCACGCTGGGGGCGTTGCCGGCGGTGACGGTGCCGTCCTTCTTGAACGCGGGACGCAGCTTGGCCAGGGAGTCCACCGTGCAGTCGGCGCGGGGGCCCTCGTCCTCGCTGATGATCAGGTCACCCTTCTTGCCGGGCACGGCCATGGGCACGATCTCAGCCTGGAAGGCGCCGGCCTGCATGGCCGCCAGGGCCTTGCGGTGGCTCTCGGCGGCCCAGGCATCCTGTACCTCGCGGCCCACCCCGAACTTGTCGGCCACCAGCTCGCCCGTATGGCCCATGTGCTGGTCGGTCATGGCGCACCAGAGGCCGTCGAGGATCATGGCATCCTTGGCCTCGGTGTGGCCCATGCGGGCGCCGGTGCGCAGCTTGGGCATGAGGTAGGGCGCATTGGACATGGACTCCATGCCGCCCGCCAGCACCACCTCGTGGTCGCCCAGCCGCACGGCATTGGCCGCCAGCTGGATGGCCTTGAGGCCGCTGCCGCAGACCTTGTTGATGGTGAGGGCCGACACGCTGGCGGGCAGGCCGCCCCGCAGGGCCGCCTGGCGGGCCGGGGCCTGACCCACGCCCGCGCCCACCACGTTGCCGAAGATAGCCTCGGTGGGCTGGACCCCCGGCGCCGCGGCCAGGAGGGCCTTCACCACCTGGGCCGCCAGGTCGGGCGCCGCCAGCGGGGCCATGGCGCCCTGGAACTTGCCAATGGGACTGCGCAGGGATTTAAGAATGACCGCGTGGGACATGGGGACTCCGCTGGGGCGATGACAATCAGCTCAGGTGCGACCGCTTCTGGGTCGGGAAGGTCTCGTCCAGGGCGCTGAGATCGAGGTTCTCCAGGTTCAGGGTGGGGGGCGCGGCCATGTAGACGTCGGGAGCCTCGTCCTGCAGGTGGCGGCGGGTGCGGTCCATGAGGGACTCCACTTCGCGCAGGAACTTGAGGCGTTCCATCTTCAGGTTGCGGATGTGCACCTCCAGCTCCACCACATGCTGCTGGGCCTCGCGCACGACTTCCTCGCCCTTGAACTGGGCCTCGCGGAGGATCAGTTCCTTCTCGCGGTTGGCACCGTCCAGCACGTCCTCGCGGGTGCGCTGGGCCTGGAGCAGGGTCTCGCGGAAGATGCGGTCCTGGTCCTGGTATTGGCGCAGGCGCTCGCGGTTGTCGAGGATCTCCTCCTTCAGCTTCTGGTTCTCGGCCAGGAGTTCTTCCCACTCCCCGGCGATCTCGTGCAGGAAGGTGCGGACCTCGGATTCCTCCAGGCCCCGAAAGACCTTCTCGAATTCCCGGCGCTGGATGTCGAGGGGGGTGTATTTCATGGTGGCCTCAGGAGGTCAGGGCCCGGAGGAAGACCCGCTGGATGACGCCGAGCAGCAGCACGGCGATGAGGATGTCCAGGCTGAAGCCCCCGATGGGGGGCACGAGGGCTCGGATCGGATGCAGGATGGGCTCGGTGATCGTGTGCAGCAGGCGCACCCAGCGGTTCCGGGGGTCGATGGGGAACCAGGACAGGATGGCCGTCGCGATCAGCAGGTAGATGATCGCGTCGAGGGCATAGTAGGCGATGGTGAAGAGCAGGGGCATGGGCATAATCCTTGGGACCTGTTCATCATAGCTGGGACGAGGATCTTCCATGCGCATTGGCATCTCCTGCTACAGCACCTTCGGCGGCTCGGGCGTCGTGGCCACGGAGGTGGGCAAGGCTCTGGCGGCCCGGGGCCACGAGGTGCACATCCTCAGCCCCAGCCTGCCGCCGCGCCTGATCGGCTTCGAGGACCGCATCACCTTCCATGAGGTGCGCGCCAGTCCCTACCCCCTGTTCGAGGACGCGCCCTACTCCATCGCCCTGGGCTCGAAGATGGCGGATGTGGCCGAGCACCACGGCCTGGACATCATCCACGCCCACTATGCCATCCCCCACGCCATGGCGGCCCTGCTGGCGCGCATGGCGGTGCCCGGCCTCAAAGTGGTGACCACCCTGCACGGCACGGACATCACCGTGGTGGGCAGCGACCCCAGCTACCTGCCCATGGTGAAGATGGCCATCCGCGAGAGCGACGGTGTCACCGCCGTCTCCGAGTACCTGCGGGATGAGACGGTCAGGACTTTCGGCGTGGACCGCACCATCGACGTCATCGGCAACTTCGTGGAACCCCCGGGCCAGGAGCGACCCGACTGCCGGGCCTGGCTGGCCCCCAAGGCCGCCTTCGTGTTGACCCACATCTCGAACTTCCGCCCGGTGAAGCGGGTGATGGATGTGCTCAAGGTCTTCGAGCGGGTGCGGAACGAGGTCCCCGCACGCCTCATCATGGTGGGCGACGGGCCGGACCGCGTGGAGGCCGAGGCCTACTGCCGGGAACGTGGTTTTGCGGGAGAAGTGCGCTTCACGGGCAAGCAGCTGGACATCGGCACCGTGCTGGCCTGCTCGGACCTGTTCATCCTGCCCAGTGCCACGGAGAGCTTCGGCCTGGCGGCCCTGGAGGCCATGGGCCACCGGGTGCCGGTCATCGCCAGCCGGGTGGGCGGCCTGCCAGAGGTGGTGCGGCATGGGGTGGACGGCTACCTGGAGGAGCTGGGCGATGTGGAGGCCATGGCGGCCGATGCGGTCAAGCTGCTGCGGGACGAGGACCTGCGTCTGACCATGGGGGACTTCGCCCGGGCCCGGGCCCTGGGCACCTTCGCGGAAGGCCCCATCGTGGACCAGTACGAGGCCCTGTATCGCCGAGTCCTGGGCCAGCCCTGACGGGTCGCCCCGGCAGCAGTCTGGAATCAGCCCGGGGGCCGCATCTGCCGATACACGGGGGATGAAGGAGTCCGGGTGAAGGTTCGGCAAATCGTGCTCATGGTTCTTCTCCTCGGGTTGGCCGGGGTGGCCTGGGCTGCGGGTGGGTGGCGACGTCCTTTTGAAGTGCTGGGACCCGGCCAGGGGCTCCCCGATGGCGGCATGCTCTCCATGACCCAGGATGCGGAAGGGTTCATCTGGCTGGGTGGCGAGGAGGGACTCTACCGCTACGAGGGTGGGCAGAGCAGCCACTGGAGCCGGAAGGACGGCCTGCCCTCCGACCACGTGAATCGACTGGCCGCCAGCGGTGGCGGGGGCGTGTGGGTTTCGACGCCCCAGGGGCTGGTCCGGTTCCGGGGGGGGCGTTTCGAGTCGGCCCGGTTCCCGGATCGGTCTCCCTTCACCGGGGTGCTGGCGATGGCCCCCGATGCCTCGGGCCGGCTCTGGATCGCTGCGACCGGGGGGCTCTTCGTGGAAGCCGAGGACCTGACCTTCCGGCCCCACCCACGGGGACCCGCGGGCATGGTCTTCACGGTGAACCCGGGCCGGTCCGGGACCATGCTGGTGGGCGGCGAGTCGGGCCTCACCCTCTTCAGGCCCGGGGGCGCCATCGAGTCCAGTCCAACGCAGGGACTGCCCCGCGCCAGGATCGAGCAGGCCTGCGAGGACGCAGATGGCCGCCTCTGGGCGTGCTCGGGCCGGACGCTGGTGATGAGGGAGCCCGGGGCGGCCCGCTTCACTGATCAATCCCGGCTCCTGACCGCTCCCGTCACGCCCTACGGCGACTTCTTCCTGGACCGGGACGGCTCCCTCTGGCTGCCGACCAAGAAGGGGGCACTGTGTCTGCACGGCCCGAGAACCACGGCGCTGGATGACTCCGCGGGCCTGCCCATGCGCTGGGTCCGGCGGATCTTCCGTGACCGCGAGGGGGGGCTGTGGCTCCTGGGCACGGCCCTGGTGCGGATGCAGGGCAACGACCAGCTCTGGAACCACCCGCTGACCACGGGACCGTCCGGCGTGATCGTCTGGTCCTTCCTGCGAGATCGGCGTGGACAGCTCCTGGTGGGCACGGATGATGGCGTCTTTCGGGTCGGTGAGACCCAGACGAGCCGCATTCCGGGAACGGAGGGGCGCCGCATCAAAGGGCTGGCCATTGATGGAACGGGCCGACTCTGGATGGTGGGAACCACCGGACCGGCCCTGTGGCTCGCACCCGGCGACGCGACCGCCCGGGTGGCGCCGCTGGGGGAGCCTGGCTTCGCCTTGAACACGGTCATGACGGATCCCAAGGGCGGGATCTGGGCCGGCCACACACGGCTGGGCATCCTGCGCTGGGACGCCGCGAAGCGGCGCCTGCTGCAGGAAGTGGGGCCGGAAGCCACGCCCTCCGAGGTCCTGGGGGCCTATCAGATGCGCTTTGATGCTGCGGGCCGGCTGTGGGCGGCCACCACCCGCGGTCTCTACCTCCGGGAACCCTCCGGGGTCTGGCGGCTCTTCGATGAGAAGGACGGCCTCCTGCCCTTTGGCCTGCATGGCATGGCCTTTCTCCGGGACGGGAGCGCCTGGGTCCACTATTCAGAGCCCTCGGGCCTCCAGCGGGTCCGCATCGACGGCACCAGGCTCACGGTGCTGGAGCGGCGCCAGGCCGGGCAGGGACTGCGCTCGAACCGCATCTATGCCGTGGAGGTGGATCCCAGTGGCCAGGCCTGGGCCACCTCCAGCCACGGCTTCGAGTGCCTCGACCGGCCCATTCACGGCAGCCGGCGCGAGGGCATGATCAGCGAGGATTGTGACCTGCTGGCCCTGCTGGCCGAGGAGGGCAGGGTCTGGGTGGGCACCTCGGCAGGCGTCGTCCGCTACGACACCCGCGAAGGCCAGGCTCCCCTGCCGCCGCCGCTGCCCCGCATCCTCTACGCTCAGAAAGGGACGCAGCGCCTGGAGGCACCGGCAGGTCAGCTGGCGCCGGTGGGACCACGGGAGTCGAGCCTGGCCTTCCGGGTGGCGGTGCCCAGCTATCGCCACGAAGGGCAGCTGAGGATCCAGGTTCGACTCACCGGACTGGAAGAAGCCTGGCGCGAGCTGGACGCCCCGTGGACCCGCTACCCGAGCCTGCCCAGCGGCCGGTACCGGTTCGAAGTCCGAGCGGCCCAGCCCGATGGAGGCTTCGGCCCCGTGGTTGGGCTCGGGTTCGAGGTCATGCCCCGGTGGTGGCGCACCTGGTGGGCCCTGACCCTCTGGGGGCTCACCGCCGCCGGAGTGGTCGTCCTGATCGTCCGCCTGAGGGTGGCCAGCCTCGCCCAGAGCAAGCTTGAGCTGGAAAGACTCGTGGCCACGCGGACCGGGGAACTGCATTCCAGGAACGCGGAGCTCACGGACGCGCTGGGCCGCGTGAAACAGCTCTCCGGCCTGCTGCCCATCTGCGCGAGCTGCAAGAAGATCCGCGATGACAAGGGCTACTGGAACCAGCTGGAGCATTACATCAGCGAGCACTCGGAGGTGGGCTTCTCGCATGGCATCTGCCCGGATTGCGTCGACACCCTGTACCCGGGCTTCTCGGGCCGCCAGAAGACCAAGGACCGTCTTTGACCCTAGAACCGCCGGCCCAGGCCCAGCCAGAGATTGGGACCCGTGGAGTCGGTGTCCGCCGTGACCATGGGGGCGGGGGCCAGGGAACCTGAGGCCGGAACCGCGTGCCGGAGCCGGGCCCAGGAGTAGCTGAGGCCAGCCTCGGCATACCAGGTCCTCCGGTTGGAGAGATAGGCATCCAGCCCGATTCCGACAGTGGCGATGGGGAACCAGCCGCTGTTGTCCACCTGC
>WBZQ01003152.1_pt1 | contig 10335 bp, 11 predicted proteins | sample 5204251 | NCBI WGS metagenome assembly WBZQ01 (sample SAMN12412402, study PRJNA552823) | activated sludge metagenome | isolation source: activated sludge from nitrification reactor of wastewater treatment plant... | place: USA: Virginia | collected 2017-09 | reverse complement strand
CCAGTCTTTTCGTCCACGCGCTCGACGCGGCCTGCGCCGCAGCCGCCGCGTCGAGCCCCTCACGTCGGGCCGCGCTCAGGTCGATCCAGGGCGCGAACGCCGCCGGTGCCAGGTCGTCGAAGAGCAACAGCAGATTGGCCAGGTCGCCTTTGGGGTCGATGGCGATCACCGGGATCTGTCTGCGCAGGAGCTCTTCGATCAGCGCGATCGCCAGCCCTGTCTTGCCCGAACCCGTCATGCCGACGATCAGGCCGTGGGTCAGCAGATCGGAGGGATCGAGTTCGAGGGCTGCGCCGAGCGCCCCAGTGGCGGGATCGACCTGCTTGCCGAGATAGAGCCCCTGGGACATGTCGCCTCCCCCGCGCTTCGACGGGAGTATAGCCGTGGGCCGTCTATCCGGCCTCAGCCTGTCCTCCGAAGCGGACATTCGCGGTGCAGACGCGGGCACGCCCGCAGTTCGCGGCTGCCCCTGCGCACGCGACGGCAAGCGCTTGGCGGAGATCGACTTGCGGTCGCGGCGCACGGCCGCGGCGGCGTCCTTGGCACAGACGGGCATGGCGGTTGCTCACTGATGCGGCGAGCCTCACGACACGTGGGGCGAGCGAGGTAGGCATCATGAACTCGAGAATGATTCTGGCGGGCGGGCTGGCAGCGGGTCTCCTGGCGCTCGCGCCTTCGGCGCAGGCGGGCTCGGTCGGGATCAGCGTCGTGTTCGGCGACGGCCACCACCACGGCCACCGCCACGGCGGTGGGCGTGAGGCCTTCCGCGCGGGCTGGGAGCGCGGCCAGGCGCGCGGTTTCGAGCAAGGCGTACGCGACGCGCGCCATGGGTACTTCGACTACGGCCGCGACGGCGACTACCGCCGCGGCGACCGCGGCTACCGCTGCGCGTACGGCCCGCGCGCCAGCTTCGTGAGCGGCTATCGCGAGGGTTACGAGGAGGGCTATCGGCGCGGCTTCCGCTCGGCGCATGGCTCCCGCCACCGCCACGGGTCGCGCTGGTGCTCCGAGCGCCACGATGACCGCCATCGCCACGACGGACGCTGCGAGCGCAACGGCCGTTGCGACCGCCGCTACGACCGCGACGACGAGCGCAACGCGCGCTCCGAACGCGACGACGACGACTGGCGCAACGACGAGCGCGCCCAGCGTCGGGACGACGAGCGCTGGGACGATGATCGGAACCCCGACCGCGACTGGCGCTGAGCAACCGGAACCACGAGGCGGGCCGCAAGCGCCGCTCGCCTCGTGTGGCCTACCCGAGGTTCAGTCGCTTGGTCACGGGATCGAACTCACGTGGGACTGGCCGGCCTCGATAGCCGAAGTCCTTGTAGATCGACTCGATGATAGGCAGAGCGCACGCGTCGGCGTTGGCCTCGAGTTCGCTCACGGTGCACTCGACCGGCTGCAACAGCAGCAGGTCTTGACGATCGAAAGCAACGATCTCGCCGGCACGGCCACCGATGCTGTACTCGACGGTGTTGGGAGAGCACGGACGCAACACCCAGCCCTTCAAGCCGAAGAGCGCGAACTCGGCGAGCACTGTGGCGTCGCGCTCACAGCGCCGATACAGCTCGCGTGTCAGCCGGAATGCGGAAACGACATACTCCATGAGCGCGTACGGCCAGATCGTGTTGGCATCGCGCCAGGCCAGGCTCCCAAGCGGCACTTCCACGCGCACCTGCCCGTCGTGCCGTATCCGCGTCGAGCGCCCGCCTGCATCGTCCAAACGCAGTTCTTCCGCATTCCTCGTTGGGGCACCGAATCCCACACAAATCCAGCCGTCGACGCGATTGCCGCTCTCGCGCGGGAACACGAGCAGATCTAGCAGGTCGTCGGCAGCAGTGTCGATCTGCATTACGGGCCCCACCGCGCGGATCGCCAACCAGAGTGCCGGCCGGCGTTCCATCTGCTTCTGGTTCCGCTCCTCGCGGAGTGCTTTGCGAGCCTCAGCCAACCCATCCTCGGTGGCCTGCGAGCCGGCGAACAGGTCGCGCAGTTCGTCGCGCGAGAGCACCCGCAGCCGATCGTCGACACGTCGCACGTAGCGGCGCGCGTCGCCCTTGACGAGTTGCGCGTAGGGCTTGCGCCGGCTCTCTCCGATGCGCACGACGAGCAGCGCACCATCATCGTGCGCGACGACATCGATCGTCAGCTCCACACCGCGCGGCGTGGGCTCGATCGTGTCGATCAGGTGGTCCAGGAGGCGCCCACGCTCGCGCTCGGCCTCCCGCACGGGCGTGACGCGGACCGCGTACCCGTTCTCTTCGGCCAGGCCGATCCAAACCTGGCCACCCTCGGCATTGAGCATGGCAACGACTTCGCGCGCCACTGTCTCCGGCTTGCCCAGAACTTCGGCCTGTTTGAATTCCAGGCGCAGGCCCTCGTGCTGGCCCAGCGGGATCGCGCTCATCCGTGCGCCTCTCCGCCGACGACGACGCGGGTGTCGAGCAGGAACCTCTGGAGCGGCACCACATCGATGCCGTCCTGGTTGAACGGAACCGACCCGCCGTAGACGAGCACGCGCCGCGCGGCCTTCAAGCGTTCTCCGACGCGGTGGACCTGGCTCAGCTTCTCGTCCCGCGCGCGTTCGCTGCCGGTGACTTCGATCAGGACGACGCGCCCGGCCCGATCGCGTAGCACGAAGTCGCCTTCCTGCCCGTCATCGGAGCGATAGAAGCCGGGTTCGGCCTGGTCCAGGTCTTGGCGCAGATGTCGAAACACCACGGCCTCGAAAACCGCGCCACGCGTGGCAGCGTCTTCCAGCGGGTCAGCCGCCACCGAGAATGCGCCGATGAGCGCATGATCGGCGGCGTAGATGCGCGGACGGCCACGCAATCGTTGAGACGCGGGGACGGGATGCCGCTCGAGCTGCTTGAGGGTGTGCATCTTGACCAGGTGGTGCAGCCAGTTCTTGACGGCGCGCGCATCCGCGTCGAGCAACCGTGCGCACTTGCGCGCGTCGAACATGGCGCCGGAGTTCTGCACGAGGTAGACGAAGAGCTTGAGCGCCTGCTCGACGTCGAGGTGGTAGCTCAGCAGATCGCGGCGAATGGAGCGATCGAGTATGTCGCCCCGCATACGCCCGGTCCTCAGGGTTCCGACGTCGGCCACCACGTGTTCGGGGAAGCCGCCGACACGCAGGTAGCGGTCCAGCGCGCGCGGGAAGCGACGCAGTACGTCGGCGCCACTCTCGCCCTCGCGCGCGATGAAGCGCAGATACTCGCTGAAGCTCAGCGTTTCGAGCGTGCGCTCATCCCAGCGCCCGAAGCCCGACTCACGCGCTTCGCTCAGCAACAGCGTCGCAGCCGAATCCGTCACGAGGTAGTGGTGCTTGACCTCCGCCGCGCGTGACGCGTCGACGGCCTGCTTCAGCCATGGCGCCCAGTTCGAGGCCCGGCCGATCTCGTCGAAGAGGAACACGCGCGGCAGGCCCGCGACGTGAGCGTGCGGCGTCACGGCCACGACGTCGCGCGCCGAAAGCGCTTGGCCGCCCGGGACGATCAGGCGCTCATCAGAGAAATCGAAGCGCGTCAGGTTGCCCGGAGGCCAACCGCTATCCAGCAAGTCGTCGGCCAGTTGTTGCAGCAGCACGCTCTTGCCCACCTGGCGCGCGCCACCCAGCACGACCGCGCGTTCGCCAGTGAACAACGCCTCACGCACCAGCGGCAGTAGATCGCGCCGGACCGGATAGACCCCGGCGGCGCGCGCCTCCGGATCACGCCACCAGGGATTGAACTCCTCGAGCAGCGGCATTAGAAGCATTGAAATGCAGTGTATCATCCATAAATATGACATTGCAATGTCAATTACGCCATGCCGTGCGCCGTGGCGCGCTTTCGAGGGCTCCCAGCTCGGCTGGTACAATCGCCGCATGAAGTCGCACCACTATTGGAAGACGATCGACCCCTTCCGCCGCAAGCTGCGCGAGGCCATGCCGATCGCGGAACTGCGCGAGCTGCACCGGCGCCGCCCGCTCGTGCATCACCTGTACGCCGCGCGCCAGTTCGGCATCATCGCCCTGTGCAGCGTGGGCCTGTGGCACCTGCGCGAGCCGCTGTACTGGCTGCCGCTGGCGGTCGTCCAGGGCTTCACGTTCTTCAACATGACGACGCTGCTGCACGAGGTCGTGCACAACTCCGTCTTCCAGATCCCACGCCCGCGCTGGGAGCGCGTGCTGGGCCTGGCCTACGCCATCTCGAGCGGCATCTCGTCCTCGCAGTTCACGCGCTGGCATCTCGACCATCACGACAACCTGGGCTCCTACGAGGACGATCCCAAGCGCCACTGGCTGTCGCCCAAGCGCAACGCGCGCTGGTACAAGCTGCTCTACTGCACGCCCGTGCTGATGCCGATCTACTTCCGGGCCGCGGCCAGCGAGGCGCGCGGCTACGAGCCCGCGCTGCGCCGGCGCATCCAGCGCGAGCGGCTGGCGACCATCGCCATCCAGCTCTCGGTGATGGCCGCGCTCGGATACTGGGGCGGATTCGGCGCCGCGCTGCGGGTGCAGATCGTGCCGCTGTTCTTCGTCTTCCCCGTGGCCTTCACGCTGAACCGCCTGGGCCAGCACTACAACATCGACCCGACCCACCCGCTCAAGTGGTCGACGTTGATGAAGCCCAGCCGCATGTGGGACTTCCTGTTCGTCTACTCCAACTACCACCTGGAGCACCACTACTTCCCGCGCGTGCCGTTCTACAACTTGCGCAAGCTGCACATGCGCCTGCGTCCGCTCTACGCGGAGCTGGGCCTGCGGCCGCACACCTATCGCGAGATCGTCTGGCAGTGGTTCGGGCGCAATCGCGCGCCGCACACCGATTGGGAGCGCCCCGAGAGCGAGCGCGCGCCACAGGCCGCCACGCACGCGGCCTGAGCGGCACCCCGTGAGTGCGCGCGGCCGGCGCGGGCTGCGCCGGCCGCCGAGCGCTCAGCCGCGCTTGTCGCGGCTCACGTACGGACGGCGCGCCGGCCCCAGATAGATCTGCCGCGGGCGCGCGATCTTCTGGTCCTTGTCCGACAACATCTCGTCCCACTGCGACAACCAGCCGACCGTGCGCGGGATGGCGAAGAGCACCGGGAACATGCTCATCGGGAAGCCCATGGCCTGGTAGATGAGCCCCGAATAGAAGTCGACGTTCGGGTAGAGCTTGCGCTTGACGAAGTACTCGTCCTCGAGCGCGATGCGCTCGAGCTCCAGCGCCACGTCGAGCAGCGGGTTGCGGCCCTTGACCTCGAAGACCTGATCGGCCATGCGCTTGATGATCTTGGCGCGCGGGTCGTAGTTCTTGTACACGCGGTGGCCGAAGCCCATCAGGCGCACTTCCCCGCCGCTGGTCTTGACCTCCTTGACGAACTCGGGCACGCGCTCCTTCGAACCGATCTCCTGCAGCATGCGCAGCACCTGCTCGTTGGCACCGCCGTGCAACGGGCCGTAGAGCGCGGCGATGGCCGCGGCCAGGGCCGAGAAGGGGTCGACCTCCGAGGAGCCCACGCCCCGCATGGCCGAGGTCGAGCAGTTCTGCTCGTGGTCGGCGTGCAGGATGAAGAGCAGGTCGAGGGCGCGCTCCAGCACCGGGTTGACCTGGTACTTGCCCACGCTGAACATCATCTGCAGGAAGTTGCCGCAGTAGCCCAGGCTGTTGTCGGGGTACACGAAGGGCAGGCCGATCGAGTGGCGGTAGGCGAAAGCCGCCAGCGTCGTCATCTTGGCGATCAGGCGGTGGATCTGGTGACGCCGGTTCTGCACGTCGTGGATGCGCTTGGCCTCGGGGTAGAAGGTCGACAGCGCGGCCACGGTCGACATCAGCATGCCCATCGGGTGGGCGTCGTAGCGGAACGAGCCCATCAGCCCCTTGACGTTCTCGTGGACGATGGTGTGGTGCGTGATGTGGCTGGCCCAGGCGTCGTATTCGGCCTGAGTCGGCAACTCGCCGTGCAGGATCAGATAGGCCGTCTCGAGGTAGTTGCTGTGCTGGGCCAACTCCTCGATCGGGTAGCCGCGGTAGTCGAGGATGCCCTTGTCGCCATCGATGAAGGTGATGCGGCTCTTGCACGAGGCCGTGTTCGTGTAGGCCGGGTCGTAGGTCATGAGGCCGAAATCGTCGTCGTCGACCTTGATCTTGCGCAGGTCCAGGGCCTTGATGGTCCCGTGTTCGATGGGCACCTGGTAGCTCTTGCCCGTGCGGTTGTCGACGATCGTGAGGGAATCCTCGGCCATGACGCCTTTGCCTCCAGGGAGGGGGGGAGCGCGCGCACGCGCGCGGCAATGACAACGCCAGGCTAGCACCCGCGCGACGCGCGGGTCAACCACGCGCGCGAGGCGGCGCTCGCGAGCAGGTCGACGGACGTCACGTAAGGGCGTGGGAGCCGGCGTGGGGCCGCGTCTCCCCTGCGCGCTCAGTCTTCGATCTGCTGGGCGAGATAGTTCTCGAGGCCGAGATCCTTGATCTGCTGGAGCTGCGCCTCCAGCCAGTCGACGTGCTCCTCCTCGTCGACCAGGATCTTCTCGAGCAGCGCGCGCGAGCCGTTGTCGCCCTTGGAGCGGCACAGCTCGACGCCGGCGTTGAGGCGCGCCACGGCCTCGCGCTCGAGCGCCAGGTCGAACCCGTGCTGCTCCGGGATCGTGGCCCCCACGTTGATCTTCATGTACTTCTGCAGGTTGGGCACGCCCTCGAGGTACAGGATGCGCTCGATCACCGTCTGGGCGTGGCGCATCTCCTCGATCGACTCCTTGCGCGTGTGCTCGGCGAGCCGCTTGTAGCGCCAGTTGGCGCACATCATGGCGTGGATGAAGTACTGGTTGATGCCCGTCAGCTCGGCGCAGAGCACGTCGTTGAGCACTTGGATGACCTGCGGATCGCCCTGCATGCACACCTCCGCGGGACCGCTTGGAAGCTTCGGTCCCGAAGCGCGGATTGTAGCCTGCGCGCTGCGGCCGCGCTCAGCGCTCGCGGGCCAGAAAGGCTTCCAGGTCGGGCAGGCAGGCCGTGCAGAGTTGGCCGCAGCCCGTGCGGCGGCAGGCGTCCTGAGCGCTCAGGCCCTCGACGTGCATGCGCCGGCGCAGCTCGTCGAACGCGAGCCCAGCGCACTCGCAGCGCGTCATGCAGCGGGCGACGACGCGCGGGGCTTCGGCCTGCAGGGCGACGCTCGGCACCATGGGCGGCATGATACTGAAACACGATTTCAACTTCAAGTCCCCCCGGCGCGCAGGACACTTCGAGTCGCGGTGCTACAATCGCGCCATGCCCGAGGCGCTCGACGTCACCTGCCCGTGCTGCCAGGCCGAGCTGAAGGTCGATCCCGAGACCGGCACGGTGATCTGGGCCGACGAGAAGAAGGCCGCCCCCAAGGACTTCGACGACCTCGTCAACCGCGTGCACTCGCAGCGCAGCAAGCTCGACGAGAAGTTCGCGCGCTCGTTCCAGCAGACCCGCAATCAGGCTTCGATCCTCGATCGCAAGTTCGAGGAGGCCAAGAAGCGCGCCGAGGCCGACCCCACGGGCAAGCCGCCCAACCCGTTCGACTTCGACTGACGGGCATGGGCCGCAGCTTGGCCGTGGGTTTCACGGGTGTGTGGCTCGGGCTGCTCGTGGCGTCCTGGTTGATCGCGTCGCTCAATTTCCGCACGGTCGACCGCGTGCTGGGCCCCGAGCTGCGGCCCGAAGCCGACGCGGCCCTGCGCGGCGTGACGTCGAGCGATCGTCGCATGGTGCTCCGGCATCTCGGGTCGGAGGTCAATCGGGCGATGTTCGGCCTGTGGGGTCCGGCCCAACTCGCGCTCGGCCTGGTCGCGCTCGGCCTGGCGTGGCGCACCGGCACGCTGCCGCGCGCGCTGCTGGGCGGCGCGCTGGCGCTGCTGCTGATCCAGGCGCTGGCGCTGGGCGGCGCCATCGTGGAGTTGGGCCGCGCCCTCGATTTCGTCCCGCGCCCGCTGCCACCCGACGTCGCGCGTCGCTTCGGGCGATTGCACGCGGCCTACGTCGGCTTCGACCTGCTCAAGGCCGGCCTGCTGGTGGCCGCGGCCTGGGCGGTGGCGCGGCGCGCGAGCGCCTGAAGACAATTCGCGGTCGCAGGAAGTCGTCAAGAGTCGGGGGGCTCGTGGAGGAGATGAACAAGATGCTCAAGCGCGCTGTGCTCGCAAGCCTGCTCGTGGCCGGCCTGGCCACCGTGGCCGTCGCCGAGGACCGCGGCACGTCCTCGTTGAAAGTGGCCGGCAAGTCCGTCACGGTCGAGTACGGCCGGCCGAGCCTGGCCGGACGCGACATGCTGGCCAAGGCGCCCGTCGGCAACGAGTGGCGCCTCGGCGCGGGCTCGCCAACGGCCCTCAAGACGGAGGCCGACCTGGCGTTCGGCGCCAAGGCCGTCGCCAAGGGCGACTACATCCTGCGCGCGCGGCGCGACGCCGAAGACAAGTGGACGCTGCTCGTCAAGAAGGCCGACGCCGTGGTGGCCGAGGTGCCGCTGACCGCGTCCCCGCTGGCCGACAGCGTCGAGACGCTGACCATCGACCTGAGCGCCGCGTCCGGCGGCGGCGAGCTGAAGATCTCCTGGGGCAAGAGCGCGCTCTCGGCGCACTTCAGCGCGAAGTAGCGCGCACCCCGCGCCGGAGGCTCAGCACTCCGGCAGGTTGACGGCCACGTCCAAGGGGGCCTCGAGCACGTTGAGCGCGAGGCCCCCGCGCGCCGTCTCCTTGTATTTGCTCTTCATGTCGGCGCCCGTGTCGCGCATGGTGCGGATGACCGCGTCGAGCGACACGAAGTGCGCGCCGTCGCCCTGCAACGCCAGGCGCGCCGCGTTGATGGCCTTGATGGCAGCCATGGCGTTGCGCTCGATACAGGGCACCTGGACGAGCCCGCCCACCGGGTCGCAGGTCAGACCGAGGTTGTGCTCCATGCCGATCTCGGCGGCGTTCTCGACCTGCGCGGGCGTGCCGCCCAGCGCCTCCGCCAGCGCGCCCGCGGCCATCGAGCAGGCCGAGCCGACTTCGCCCTGGCAGCCCACCTCAGCGCCGCTGATCGAGGCGTTCTCCTTGTAGAGCACCCCGATGGCGCCGGCCGTGAGCAGGAAGCGCACGACTCCCTCGTCGGTCGCGCCCGGCACGAAACGGCGGTAGTAGTGCAGCACGGCCGGCAGGATGCCCGCCGCGCCGTTCGTCGGGGCGGTCACGACGCGCCCGCCGCCGGCATTCTCCTCGTTGACGGCCAACGCGTACAGGCTGACCCAGTCGAGCGCCGTGAGCGGATCGCGCAGGCCCGCCTCGGGGTTTTCGATCAGCCTGCGATAGAGCGCGGGCGCGCGGCGCTTGACCTTGAGCCCGCCGGGCAGCGTGCCCTCCGTGGTGCAGCCGCGCCGCACGCAGGCCTGCATCACGTCCCAGATGCGCAGCAGCCCCTCGCGAATCGCGCGCGCGTCGCGCCAGGTCTCCTCGTTGGCCAGCATGACCTGGCTGATGCGGAGCCCCTCGCGCTCGCACAGCGCGAGCAAGTCGTCGCCGCTGCGAAAGGGATACGGCAACGGCGTGGCGTCGGGCACGATCGGGTTCTCGCCCGCGGCGGCACGCTCGTCGACGACGAAGCCGCCGCCCACCGAGTAGTAGACGCGTGCGAGCAGAGCGTCGCCGCTGGCATCGGTGGACGTCAGGCGCAGGCCGTTGGGGTGATAGGGCAACGCCTTGCGCAGCAGCAGCACGTGTTCGCTCTCGCGGAACGCGATCGCATGTCGGCCGAGCAAGGCCAGGCGTTGACTCTGACGCAGCGCGGCCAGCCAGCCGTCGATGGCCGCCACGTCGACGCCTTCCGGCGTCTCCCCCATCAGGCCGAGGATCACGGCTTTCGGGCTGCCGTGGCCACGCCCCGTGGCGCCCAGACTGCCGAACAGCTCGGCCCGCACGCCGGCCGTGGCGCCGAGAGCGCCGGCGGCCTCGAGCTCCAAAGCGAACAGGCGCGCGGCGCGCATGGGACCGACGGTGTGCGAGCTGGACGGGCCGATGCCGATCTTGAACAGGTCGAAGACGCTGATGGCCATGCGCGCCAAGCTTACTCGACGCACGCCGTGCCGGCCGCTCGGCGCGCGCCCAGGTTAACATCGCCGCCATGCAGCGCTTGGAGATCGACGTGGCCGCGATCATGCGCGGCATCCGCGAGGACAACCGCCGGCGCCGTGAACGCGGGGAGTTCACCGACGAGGAGTTGCTGGAGATGGCGCGCGAACGCCTGCGCGGCTACGCCGCCCAGGCCGCCATCGATCCGCGCCTGCTGGAGCGCTTCCTCGGCCCTGGCCACGACTGGAACATCGCCACCGACTACCTCATCCGCACGCACCGCCGCGGGCTGCTCC
>WBZQ01003150.1_pt1 | contig 10340 bp, 10 predicted proteins | sample 5204251 | NCBI WGS metagenome assembly WBZQ01 (sample SAMN12412402, study PRJNA552823) | activated sludge metagenome | isolation source: activated sludge from nitrification reactor of wastewater treatment plant... | place: USA: Virginia | collected 2017-09 | reverse complement strand
ACGACGCACGACATCACGAAGATCACCTTTTCCGGAGCCCCGGCACCCAACGCGGTTGATTTCAACGTTCCACCGCCCAATGTGCTGCAAACGACCGGCGCTGCTGATCGGTGGTTCAAAGATGCGCTATCGTCAGCGCTAACGAACCATTCCGATGGGGTGCGGGAAAAGCTGCAGCTCATGGCAAAGACCATAAATGACAAGCCCGACGCTCCGGTGACGGCCGAGGTCTGGGGATATCGGATCGCCTTCAAGCCGAAGGTGGGGATGTTGAATACGATTTATACAGTCTCAACTGCAACCGAAAACTTGGCCGGATCATTCACGCCCAACGTCAGGCAATATGCCTTGGGCAACATCGGGACCGGCTCATTTCAAAATGGTGCGGGACAGATTGGACAGGATGATGACGGGACACCACTGACCGTTGCCGACTACACGGGAAGTGCGTTGGACCATACAGGCTTCTATGCCCTCGATCGCATCGATTTGTTTAATCTCATGATTATTCCTCAGGATGGCGACATCGACGAAAGTGAATATCAGCAACTCATCGGACCAGCCACGACCTATTGTGAAAGCCGCCGCGCGTTCTTGCTGATCGACGCACCGGTGAGTTGGACAAACGGGGACAAAATGGTTGCCGATGCGGCAAAGGTTAATGGGCTCCGCGCCGGCATCGTCAAGCACAACTCGGCTATGTTCTATCCCAGGGTCAAATACAGTGACGCCGGTATCATTAAGCCGATCGGTCCGTCCGGCGGGATTGCCGGCCTCATGGCGCGGACTGATTCGCAGCGGGGCGTGTGGAAGGCTCCGGCGGGAACCGAGGCGGATCTTCGTGGAGTCCTTGATGTCGAGCTGAATATGACGGACGGAGAAAACGGAGTGCTGAATAAGCTCGGAGTGAATTGCATCCGCAAATTCCCCAACGGAATCGTCAATTGGGGTGCACGCACACTGGATGGAAGCGATGACTTTGGGTCGGAGTGGAAATATATTCCAATCCGCAGATTAGCGCTGTTCCTCGAAGAGTCGCTTTTTCGCGGTACGAAATGGGTTGTGTTCGAGCCAAACGATGAGCCGCTGTGGGCTAAGATCCGCATGAACATTACTGCGTTCATGATGGGACTTTTCAGGCAAGGGGCATTTCAGGGCAGCACGCCTGACAAGGCGTTTTTTGTTAAATGTGATGGCGAAACAACGACGGCTAACGATCGCAATCTCGGCATTGTCAATATTCAAGTCGGTTTTGCACCACTCAAACCAGCCGAGTTCGTCATCATCAGCATTCAACAGATACCGGATCTGTAACCGATAATAGGAGCGTGACATGGCAAAAGGATTCGTCAAGAACGCAAAGAGGTTCGATCCGTACAAGAACTTTAAGTTCCGGCTCGTCTGGGACGGCAAACCGGTCATGGGTATTAGTAAGGTCAGTGCACTCAAGCGGACGACTGAGGTGGTCAAACATCGCGACGGCGGAGACAACAGTACCGATCACAAGTCCCCCGGTCGTACCAGCTACGACGCCATCACGGTGGAACGTGGACTGACACACGATCCGGAATTTGAAGCGTGGGCGAATAAAGTGCATCCGTATTCAGGCGATAGTGCAATGGATCTGGCCGCCTATAAAAAAGACCTCACGCTCGAAATGATGAACGAAAAAGGCCACGTGGTGTACAGATATTTCTTGTACGACTGCTGGGTCAGCGAATACACGGCCATTCCCGAGTTGAATGCCAATGCCAACGCCGTGGCTATTGAATCGATGAAGATCGAACTCGAAGGTTGGGACCGAGACAAGGATACCAAAGAACCGAATGAGGCCGACGACGTTCCACAAGGTTAACGGGTAAGGCAGGACATGAATGCTCAGGTCGAGGCAGGGGCGGTGATCCCGTTGCCACCGGTTACTATGTCATCCGCTGGGGCATGGTGCACCGATGGTGTCGGGTTCAGGAGATTCGGGAAATTCGAGACTGATCTCGCTGTGGATTTTTCCGTGCCGAACCGGGCAGCTCTGACGACACGTGTGCTTGAGTTGTGTGTCGTTGATCCTGAGAGTCTGCTTCCCCCGAGGCATTTTACCGAGCTTTCAATCGGTCAGCGGATCGAATGCCTGCTGCTGCTCGCAGCCGGAGGGTGGGAGAAGGCTTTGAGTTTAGTGTTTAAGTGTCAGGGATGTGGAGAGGATCTTGAACTAGATCTCACCCTCAAGGAACTTTCTGAAGTTCAGCGTGAGGCGGACCACATTGAAACGGTCGGCCTCGACCTGGAGGGGAGGCGCATCGAATTTCGAAAGCCCAAGGGCCGCGACCAAGAAGTCTGGGCAGGGACCGTATTCCGAGACGAACTGGATGCGGCCGAAAGAATGGTCAGTTCTCTGGCTATCACGCCGGAGTTCCCGTCCACTCTTGGAAGGACCTCGATTCGTGAGATTGAAAGGATATTTGAAGACGCCGACCCACTCGTGAATTTTAGTTGTCGGGTGAGGTGCGGAGAATGCGATCGGCTCAATGACTATCGGGTCGATCTGATGGAGACAGCGCTCGCGATGTTGAGCCGAATGCAAACCCAGTTGATCCATGCGATTCATAGAATGGCGACACATTATCACTGGAGTGAGGCGGACGTACTCGCTGTTCCCGAATGGCGACGACAGCAGTACCTGCAGCTGATTGGGGCCACGAAGAAATGACGGGATATTTTGCAAATATCGCCAGACAGAGCGGCCTCCGCTTTGTGAAATCGAGACCGTTACGGGCTGGAACAGCGACCCACGGCGCGTACCCTCGCTCGCCACAGGCTTCGCCTATTGATATGGAAGAGGTTGTGGAGGTCCCATCAATTCTGGATACGAACCATGCCATGTTGTCGAAAACCGAGGATCCTCCGACGCGAATATCCGAAGATGCACGTCTGGCGGTGAGAAAGCGAACCGATGGCTTGGCGATGTCTGATCGCCCCCAACCTAGGGTCGTCTCTCCGGAGATTCATGATCAGATCCACGGGGGAGTTCCCATAGGTGGGTTGAGCGGAAACACGTCGTCAAAGGGCGAGAGTCAGACGGTCGATCCAAGGCCAACTCGGCATATCGGAGAGGAAGAGGATTCTGTCGGTGAACAGTCCGAGACGATCCATGAACGAAGGCCAAACGAATTTGTCACTGCAGTCTCGTCTGCGGAGCAGCAGGAACAACGGGCCAAAAAATATTTCAGAAGGACAGCCGAAATCCTCGATGGCGGTGCGGTGGAACGTACCGATGTGCCAACCATTCTTGTGCAGGACATCCATGAATGGATCGCGGCGGAACCGATGGTATCCGGAAAGTCTGAGGGAGGGGAGGAAGGGAAGCACGCCTCGTCGCTGGGAATGCAGCGTGAAGTTGTGTCGCCATGGGAGCCAGAACCCAGTGTGGTCCGTATCGCCGGTACAGATGGGCCGGAGTATCGGACTCGCGAGCGGACCATAAAAACGATTCCTGACATTCAGGAACAGGTGCTGGATCTTTCCATTGGAACGATCAACGTGGTGATAGAGGACGACGCAAAACCGCCTCAGCCGGTTCCTGCACGGCGGAGTGACTCCGGCCAAGACAAGAGAGACTCAAGGCGTTCACGATCACGGCTGAGCCGGAATTATCTCTAGAGAATCATGGCGCTCGCAGACACAACCAATGCCATCGGCGCGGTTACGGAAATGTTGCAGCTGCGGCTTCAGGCCTTGAGCGGCTCGACCCTCGTGACCATCGGCAAACCTGAAGATTCGGATGACGCAACGCCCCATCTGAACCTCTTCCTGTATCAAATCGAGTTTGATCCTTTCTTAAAGAACACGCCGCTCAACGAAGGTGAGAAGCCGCCGTTGTGGATGGTGTTGAAGTATTTGCTGACGGCCTACTCAGCCCAGGATGTGAGCGACACGATTATTGCGCAGCAGAGACTCGGTGGAGCGATCAAGGCGCTCAACAGGAACGACTTGATCGATATCGGAGTGAACACCGCGATCAGCAAGGCGCTCAGCCCGAACCCTCAGGAATTGCATGTCACGTTTGATGAGAGCAACTCGGATCTCTTGGCCAAGCTCATGCAGGGAACCGATGAAAAATACAGGCTCTCGATTTGCTTTCAAGTGCGCCCGGTGATGATTGCGGCGGCTGAACCTGGTGACTACTCGCTGTTGGTCGGTATCGATTACACGCAGCCTCCCACGACGTTGGCCGATCCATATGTCGGCATCGATACTATCCCATCCATGGGGGCACACATTGATGGCCTTGATCCCGTTGGCTTCGAAGTAGGTGAGGAAGTAACGATAAGAGGTACCGACCTGCACGTGGCGAATCTTTCAGTCATGCTTGGAACGGTCGAATTGCCCGTCACGATGCAACGGCCGGATCAGCTCAAGTTCACCGTCGATGCCGCGATGATCGGTGCCGGCGGGATTTCTGCCGGAAGCCATGCCGTCACGGTCGTGCAAACCCTTCCTGGGACGGGAAAAAAGAGAAAGAGCAACGCGGTCATCGGCAATCTGGTGCCCACGCTGCAATCTGTGGTTACCGTACCCCTCGGTGCGGTGACGGTCAACAGCGGGCCGCCTCGGACGGCCTTTGCCACGATTGATCTGACAGGCCTGCTGTTGGGTACGCATGGTGATGATGTGATCGCGGCATTCTACCGAAATGGCAGCGTCGCTCGGATGTTTGATGTATTTACGATTCCACCAGGTCCGCCGCCACCGCAGACCCAGCGCCGTCTCACAATGGCCGGCAGCGATGCCATTCCGGCAGGCGATTACCACTTGGTGGTGATCGTCAACGGACAGCAAGCTCCGCAAAGCCCGGTGATTCACATGGATAGTCCATGAACGTGGAATCGGCACGAACAGAGCCTATTGTGTTCACGCCAAATTTGCGGGCTCGCGACGAGTTGGCGAATTATTGGATGCGCCAAGCCACACTCCGGCTGCGCCGCGAAATAGCCTGGCTATGGCACGAACGCGGCGCCAGTTCACCTCAACAATTTGGCGAATTGCCGCCGATGATCGACCGTGCGTCGGTTTCGCTCGATCTCTCGCGTCACTGGGACGAAAAGCAGAGATTTTATGGCAGTCATGTCGCGGCGAAATACTTGACCGAACAACTGATGATTCCGCCCCCGAGAATTGATCAATCGGTTCGCGGGTCTTTCGGATGGGTGCTCCAAGAACTCTCGCTTGACGACGTCTCGGCCCTGACGCTTGCCATGGGGCTTGCCTCGGCATTTGACGCGAGTTTCGGAGCCGTGATCGCATCGTGCTTGAATGACCCGTCTCGGATCTATCCAAACCTCATGCTAATACAACGAGTGTGGGATTTTCCGGAAGAGGCTCACACGCTTTCCGATCCCATGCACCCGCTTTTTGCGATGGGGTTACTCCGTCGTGTCTCGTCCGTTCAGCGGCCCTATGCTGACACGCTTTGGGAGCAACCTCTCTCGGTGCCATGGATGGTGGCACGTGTGCTGATCGATGGAGCCGAGCATGGAGCAGAAATCGGTTTGACAAGTTTGAGGCTGGTCGATCCGATGAAAGCGAGGCACGGTGAACTTGCGAAAGCCGAATCGTTGATCGCCTATCGTGTGCGTGTAGAAATGCCGCAGGGTCTGCGCGTCGTGCCATTGCTTGGACACCGCCGGTCAGCCTACCGCCAGACTGCGATCGAGATCGCTCTGGTGACAGAGCGGAAAATCTGGGAATACAAAGGCGATCCGACCTTGCTGGGCCATGAAGACTATTTTGCGATGCTGATGTGTTTCGCCTGGCTGACCGGGCACAGTCTCTTGATTCGTTATGAATTGTTTGATGGAACGGAAGCTCGGCGCGCGCGTAACGAAGGACTGCCGCTCGTCGCGGTTCCTATCATCCTGTTCCTGTCGATTACCGATCGGAAGCAGGTCGCGCACCTCGATCCCGCGCTGTTGGTACCCTTTGTGAAAGTTCCTGCGCTTGGGTATGAAGGCCGTCTTGCGGCCTGGATCGAAGGTTTTGGCGAGGATGCCAAAACATATGAATCGATTCTGAAGGAGATGGCTCGCCGGTTTCGGTATGAGAAGGAGACGATCCACGATATCTGTGTCGAGCTAAGAACGCAGCCGGAACCGCTGAAGGAAGATGATTTTATCGAGGCGTGCCGTGCCGAACTGAGCGTGGACATGGGTGAATTGGCGGCCTCCGTCGAGCCGCGCTTTACCGACGAGCAACTCATTCTCCCGAATAAACAGGCGATTCAGTTTGAAGAGCAGTTGGCTGCGATGCAGGCCTTGACCAAGGTGCATTACGACTGGGGGACTGCCCGTGCGTGGAACGAAGGCGGTATGACCGTCCTGTTTTCAGGACCCCCGGGAACCGGAAAGACCATGGCGGCGGAGATCTTGGCCCATCGGCTCAAACTTCCGATGTATCGCATTGATCTTTCACAGGTGGTGAATAAGTACATAGGGGAGACAGAGAAAAACCTGAAACGCATCTTTGACGCCGCGGATGTCTCGGACATGTTGTTGTTCTTCGACGAGGCCGATGCGCTTTTTGGCAAACGCATCGAAGCCAATGATGCCCGCGATCGCTATGCCAATCTGGAAGTCAGTTATCTCTTGGAACGGATGGAGCGCTTCAAAGGGCTGGCGGTGTTGGCGACGAACCGGAAGAACGACTTGGATCAAGCTTTTTTGCGCCGTATCCGCCATATCATCGAGTTTCCGGTTCCGGACGAGATCCAGCGAGCTGCCATTTGGCAACAGGTGATCCCAGCCTCCGTAGCGGACAATTCACACATCGATATCGCCTTCCTGGCACGGCAGTTTCCACTTTCCGGGGGGCACATCCGTTCCATCGTGTTCAACGCTTGCCTGCAATCGGCGTACGCCGGGAACGGACATCACGAACTATTTATGAAAGATGTGCTCGTTGCCGTCAAACGCGAATACGACAAGATGGGCCGGTCTTTGAGTTTCGAACAGCTGGGGCCCTATGTACAAGACATCGTCAAGCTCGAGTAACCCATGAACAGGCAAAAGATTCATATCTCCAACGTCACCGTGCGGTTTCCCTCAAGGGCACGCCGCCTGATGAGTGATCCGAAGAAGTTTGCCTCGGATGTCGGGCAGGAGATTATGAAACAGGTCGCCGCCGCAGTTCAGGGGCATTCAGGAATGATCAGGATCGATCGTCTGTCTTCCGGGAAGATCAGCATGGGTGGAAATGCGAGCGTGATTCCGACACAGGTCGGAAAGCAAGTTGCCTCAAACGTTAGGCATGTTCTCGATGGAGGCGAGCGGTAATTCTATGGGCTTCTTGATGCGCGGAGCGCTGATTGAATATGGATCTGATTTTATGGGTCCGATCCCGAATGTCGTCATCTTTCAGTTCAATCCTGAAACTCTCACCAGAACTGTGCAGATTCCTTCTCGACCCGCATCAGCCACTGCGCGTGAGACGACGCAGGCTGGAGAACCGTCGATCGAAAAGATCACGTTGAAGGCCAGTTTTAGCGCCGCAGATGAGTTCGGCGAGAACAAGGCCTTGGCACGCCTGTTTGGAGTGGGCACGCGGCTGGCTGCCTTGGAAAAGATGGTCTATCCGTCCAACGATCTGCTTGCGGCGATCGGCGCGGCGCTTGGAGGAGCAGCGGGAGCGATCGGAGGCGGCGGGGGCGGCGCCCCGCGTCAGCCGATGCCACGCGAAAAATATCCACGAATTCTTTTTATCTGGGGAGTCTACAGGGTACTGCCCGTGATCATCGAATCCATGAGCATCACCGAGCAGCAGTACGATTTTCTTCTCAATCCTGTTCAGGCCGAGGTGTCCATCACGTTGGCGGTCAATGCCAATGATCTCTGTTCAGACGACGAAGTCGCGAAGGGCGCCATGCTCTATACCAACATGGCGAAGGATGCGCAGGCGATGGCGAACTTGGCGAATACCGCCGAGCAAATCGTGGAATTGATACCGTTCTAGCGGGGGGAACGCATGTTCGATGAAAATTCGAGGTACACCAAGTGCTCCATTGTCGAAGTGGAAACGGCACAAGGGGTTAAAGCCCTTGCCGTAAAATTGCGCCGCCCGCCATATGTGCCAGGACAATCTACCGAGACAAAGGGCACCGACCGGCTCGATATGATGGCGCACCGCCGCTACAAAGACGGCACAAAGTTTTGGCACGTGGCGGATGCCAACTCCGAGCTCGAGGCTAACCGATTGGTTGAACGCGAACGCAATGAAAATCCGCTCGTCCAGGAAGAAACGCGGTTCATATTCGTTCCGGAAAGCTAATCCATGATCAAAGAATTCAAGGTGTATTACGGCAACGTTCCAGCCAGCCAGGAGCAGCTCAATGCGATCGAAGAGATCGTGGTGGAGCAGGAAATCGGTCGTGCCTGGCAGGCGAGGATAACCATCCCGATTTGCATCGCCGAGGACGGTTCTTGGGATGGCGAAAATAATCCTGAATATGCCGAGTTCGCACGCGTACGCGTCGAAGCGCGAGTCGGAGCAGGCGATTTTGTGCCGCTCATTGACGGACGCATTGTCGACCAGGATCCCGGGATGAGTGCTGAGCCTGGAGTCAGCACGTTAACTCTGACTGTCCAAGACGATACGACCTTGCTTCATCGCGAAGCCGGTTCGGAGGATTTTCCACCGGGACAATCGGATAGCGACATCGCGCGGTCGCTCTTAACCGATGCTGCGCTCGGCGGAACGGTTGAAGTGGACGAGACCGGTGCGGCGACAGATCCCAATGCCGTTGTTCAGCGGCATGGCACGCCGATGCAACTCCTCCGATCGCTGATGCGGCGACATGCAGATTTTTATGCGTATGTGTTGCCGGGAAGCGCGCCTGGTACAAGTGATTGCTGTTTTAAAAAGTTGCCGGAGACGCTTGATCCGGCGCTGCCCACTCTGGCGCTGACGGGCCCAGACAGGAACATGAATGGATTCCACGTTCAGCGGGTATCGAACAGCGCGGCTCAATATGAAGGTGCCTGGTTGAGTATGGAGGATAAGAATGTCTCAACCGGGAGCTCACGTTCTTCGGAAACCGCCCTGTCTGAAGGTGAAGCCGCAACGGCTGCCGGAAGCTCCGAGATACGGACCAGGCGACTTCCACCTGGAATCGGTGACCACGTGGGTTCTTCTGAAGCGGCGGAGAGTCTGGCTCGACAATCAAGCTATACCATCCGCGCCGAAGGGGCGGTCCTACCCCAGTGCTTCCGGGGGATCCTCTTGCCATACAGGATGGTCCGCGCCAACGTTTCTAACAGCCGCTACAGCGCGCAGTATGTGATCTTCAAGGTCACGCATACGCTTGGGAGATCCGAATATACGCAAAGTTTTTCTTTGCGTGGAAACGCCGTGACGCCGGAAACGTCCACGAATGCGTTGTCTCCGGCCGCAGCCGTGGCAACCGGTGCGGCCGCCGTAAGTTTTAACATTCAAGCGGATATTTTTTGATGGACCCGCTCGAGTTTGAAGATCAGTTAGTCGATCTTTCCGAATGGCGCAACGAGCATTTGTTCGGAAAGTACCGGGGAATCGTGGAGTCGGTCGAAGACGGTGACAATCTTGGAATCATCGCCGTCAAAGTGCCCGATGTGTTTGGCGCTGACCACGTGCTCGAACACGTCCGGCCCTGCAGCCCATTTGCCGGGAGCAAACATGGATTTGTCGCCGTCCCTGAAGAAGGCGACGGCGTATGGGTTGAATTTGAAGCAGGCCGCACATCGCTTCCGATCTGGACGGGGTTTTGGTGGGCGTCTGGTGAGATGCCTGAGCCAAAGGGCAAGCTGATCCGAAGTTTCATCACGACCAAAGGGCATAAGTTGTTGCTCGACGACGATGCGAATGAGGTGAAGCTGCTTCATGCGGATGGGGCAGAACTCACCATGAGCGACAATGACATCATACTCAAGATCGGTGATTCCAGCGTCACGCTAACCTCCAACGAGATTACACTTCAAGTGGGGAGTTCGCCGATGTCGCCACAGGTCAAGATCGAATCGACACAGATCACCATCCAGGCAAGCACCATGGGCTCCGTAAAGCTGACGTCGGGCGGCGTGGATATCGGGAATGGAGCCATGAAGATAGGCGCATAGCATATGCCCGGGTACGTTCTCACGACCATGAGCCAAGTCATGTGTACGCATGGTGGGACGGCAGTGCTCACCACGGCCAATACGATGAGCAAGGTTGATAATGCGCCCGTACTGCTCGAAACGGATATTCATTCGGTCGCGGGCTGTCCGTTCACCCTGCCGTCGGGCAAGCCGCAACCATGTATTCGAATCGAATGGACGATG
>WBZQ01003144.1_pt1 | contig 10348 bp, 9 predicted proteins | sample 5204251 | NCBI WGS metagenome assembly WBZQ01 (sample SAMN12412402, study PRJNA552823) | activated sludge metagenome | isolation source: activated sludge from nitrification reactor of wastewater treatment plant... | place: USA: Virginia | collected 2017-09 | reverse complement strand
CGATCAAAGGAATCTTTATGGATCGACGGCAAGGTACCGATAGCTATCGCATGTTTACTGAGCATCGGAAGCTCAATGTATCCATTGTCCAACAACCCCCGTCGAAGCAAATGTGGATCAACCTTAAAATCTTCACGACCTAAGCCGCATTTAATAACGATTTCCCATAGACTAACGGCGCTAAAGAACAATTCATTTTCCGGAACACTCATCAACTTCTGGGCACTGGGTGATAAATATTCAAAACCTTTCGCTGCCCACAGTAGCAGATGGGTATCTAACAGCAGTTTCATGTGCCATTCTCAAATAGCTTCACAATTTCACTTTCACTTGTATGGTCGAAATCATTCGGCACCTGGATTTGTTCAGCCATAAAACCGAATCTCTTCACCTGAGAAGGCTCAGGCGCATTGAGTGCAATCACCTTGACCATCGGCTTACCGGCTTTAGCGATAATAAATGAATCGCCCTTGGCAGCTTGTTCTACCAAACGGGAAAGTTGCGTTTTAGCATCGTGAATATTATAGGTCTGCATAATTTTATGCCCAATGTAGCTTAGCTATTTGGCTCTCGGCAATATCGCCAAAAAATGGTCTATGCCTCTTAAAGATTGGAAACCAGCTTTAAACAGGTTTACCATTCAATTTGAAGGTAGAATGCCTCAGCATTATTAACCGCCATTTGCACAAAATCTAGGACACCCTCGGCATTCAAAGCATCCATTCCAGGAACTGTCCCGATTAAACGTGGCGCTCAATTTGAGAAAGAGGCTTAATTAATCATGAATAACTTGAATCAAGCGAAGTAATTCAATTTCCAACTCGATAAATTTAAACGAACCCGTCCGAGTGGCGGGTTTTTGTTGCTTATTATTTTTTGTGCCGTGGCACCTGTGTGGCACCAATAAAGAAAAAGGGATTGACTATTTAAGCTAACTCATTGAGTTAAATGGCTCCCCGACCAGGGCTCGAACCTGGGACCTGCGGATTAACAGTCCGTCGCTCTACCGACTGAGCTATCAGGGAACGGATAAGGAGGTTGATGTTAACGTTTTGATGTTGATTGGTCAATACCACATTACTTTAATGAGATACAAAACACTAAAATAGTGCAAAATTAGGAAAGGGTGAATAAGCTGTATTTACTAAAGAAGCTCGATAAGCTACTGGATTTGTAGTTTTTGTATGACCTGAATCTGTACTATCCCAGACTGGATCTACAGGTCAAGTCATTTTACTTTTTTATTTACAAAACCTAATGATGTTTTTTGTTGTTTCTAAATTCATTTACAATCACATAACCTCCCGAAATAACTAAGTCGGGGTATTCCAACAATTTAAATCTTTCGAATGGATTGCCACGTACGGCGATAATGTCGGCAGGTGCACCTTTTAGTAGTGTGCCTAATAATGGTTCGCCTAAATTCTTACCTGCTTCAGAAGTTGCCGCCTTAAAAATATTGAGTACATCAGTAAATTCGATCGTCTCGCCACTGGTTAAATGTAATAGCAATCGCATTTCTTCACCATTGATGCCCCAAGGTACATTATCATGGCCGATTTCAGAGCCATAGATAAATTTCGATTTTGAATCGGTACTATGTGCCATGATATGTGCAAGTTTATGCATATTGGCATGAACTCCCGTGCAAGCGGAAAGCGTATCGATGGTTGTTATAAAGGTAACATTTTGAGCAACTGCACGATGCAGTAAATCTTCGCGGATTTCGGCACAAGGGATGTGTGCCCATTCGTCAACACCACCTTCCAATGCAAGCTCAACACCTGTATTTTCACCGACATGCGCCATGACCCGTTTATTTAGTAAATGCGCTTTAGCGACGATTGCCTTGACAATATCCAAAGAAAGAATCGGCCAGGGAGTTTTGGGTGGTTCACCATGACCGTGACTGGACATCCAAGGCGCACCTGACTCACCTCCTGGTTCTAGCGAGATTTTAATGATGCTTGAACCACCATCAACTAGGTCTTTAACTATTGCCTCAGCTTCTTCTATGTTAGTAACAGCAATTCCAACAGCATCATATTTATTATGAGCATTGTGACCGTGGCCAAAAATATTCAATGGATAACCATCCATTGCCTGAATGATAGGGCCAGCACTTAAAACACGTAATGCACCGGCGCTATCTGATGGTTTTAGCAGAGGGCCACCAGTGTCTCTAACGGTGGTAATGCCATGCTTCAAAACTTTTTTATGAGGAATGTTTTGAATCGCTAAATGTGCATGTGATTCAATGAAACCGGGTAGAATGGTCGCATCACCCAGGTCCATTGTACGATGGCAATGTCCTATTAATTCTGACTGATTGCCTACTTTCACGATTTTATTATCTTTAAACAGGATAGCCGCATTTGTCAATAAATTAAAACCATCAAACACTCGATCGGCATGCAATATTTGGCAATGATTGCTTTGTGCAAAGCTATTAAAACTCAGTATCTGCCCTAAAAGCAAAACTGCAACTAGCCGTGTTATAGGCATTATCGTTTTTCTGTGAATCATTTCTTTTCCTTATGAAATTCATTTATCGCTTATGATGCTGGAAACATAGGGAAGAAAAGAATTGCTTTATCGCTTTGCAGCTACGACATCAACTTTTCTTTTTTGCCACTATTTCTTGCCATTGTAGGGAAGAATGCGGGGGCTGATAATGCGACAAATTGTCGCATCCAAGGTGCGAGATTCTTTAGAAATCTGAAATATTGTTTAATCCGTGCTAGGAGGCAAACCGTTACACACAAACCACTAAAATAGTTAAAAACTCGATCCCGGCTGCTTTAAGAATTCGGTTTCTTCAGCACTTGAGATGCGCCCTAATATGGCATTTCTGTGCGGATATCGACCAAATCGATTAATAATTTCTTTATGCTTTAATTCAAACTCGTAACTTAATGGTAGCGCCGATTCACGATAGAGTATTTCTGCAATCTCATGAATCTTATCGGATTCACTATGCATATATGGAATTAATAGAAATGTACACTCTGTAGCAGACAAAAGTTTTGGAACTTCCAAGTGAACTGCTTCTTGAGCTAAAACTAATGCCATAGCATCATTTGAAAACGCTTTCGGTGTATTTCGGTAAATGTTTCGCGAAAACTGATCAAGTACAATAATCTCAGCCAGTCGTCCCTTGGGTTCTTCACGCCAACCGTATAACTCGCCTTTTTCCGCCCGTTTGAGAAGATGGGTAAAACGATCTTTAATGCGGCTATCAAAAATTGGATCTGCAGTCCACCACATATTCGAATCAATTTCTTCAAACCAGAATTTTAAGACTTCGTTAAACATATTTTCCCTGAGTATTTCTTTCGGCAAACATTTAATGCAAGCTGCGCGCAGCCAGAACCTTCAAGCTCGTTTAATCATATTATTGTTCAACGAATCGTCTTGCGTTTAAAGATTTGCAAAGCATCATTTCCGCTCTCATATTTTTCTTGATCCGACGATTGGCGCTACGATAAATTATGACACGGACAAAACCGGAAAATGATACCCATATTTCAACCAATTGTAGTTATAACTCGCCTGTAATACTATTTGATCGTGCTAAGTCACGAGATCCCTGGGCGGCAAGGCCACTTTAAGTAGTCATTTCATTTGTACACTGGCTCAATTTAATAGGAGAATCAATGAAACCCCATGCTTTTGTAGCGATGCCATTCGGTATCAAAAAGAATCGTGAGGGTAACGAGATCAACTTCAACCGTGTTTACGAAGAATTAATCAAACCAGCTTTAGAAGCAGCAAATTTAGAGCCATTTAGGGCCGATGAAGAAATACGTGCCGGTAATATCATCACCGACATGTTCCAAGAACTTTTGGTCGCAGATTTGGTGGTTACTGATATCACCATCGATAATCCCAATGTCTGGTATGAATTAGGTGTTCGTCATGCCTTACGCGCACGAGGAACAGTGCTTATCAATGGTGGGCAACTTACTAATGCGTTTGATATTCAACCGGATCGTAGGTTACGCTATAGTATTAAAGATGGCGGCCCTGATCCGGCAACACTGGAACAAGATAAAAAAGCATTAACGGATATGGTGGTGAGTACGATGGAGTCCTGGCATGAACGCAAGATCAGTCCGATTTATCATGCGTTACCCAATCTTCAGGAACCGGATTGGAAATCTTTACGTATCGGGAACGTACGCGAATTCTGGGATCAACATGAAGCATGGCAGCAGCGTATCGATTCAGCAAGAAAATCCAATCAAATAGGCGATCTCTTGGTGCTGGCTGATGAAGCGCCGATTGCAGCTTTCCGAGCAGAAGCTTGGATTGAAGCCGGTGTTGCGTTGCGTAAAGCAAAAAGATTTAATTTTGCCATTGAACAACTGCAACGTGGATTGACTATTGATCCTGATAATTTACGTGGCTTACGAGAGACGGGTATTTGCCTACAACGATTGGCGCTTCAAGGCGAATCAACTTATTCGTTGGATGATGCGCGAGCGCATTATCACAAGATTCTGGATAAGCAAAACTCAATATTTAATAGCGATTCAGAAACTTGGTCATTATTAGGCCGCGTGGATAAGGATGCCTGGATAGCTTCCTGGTATCAAGACAACAAGTCGAGCGAACAGTGGCGACAAGAAGCTGCTTGCGAAGAAGCGCTACTGCGGGCCGCAATAGAAAATTACGCAATCGGTTATCGTCACAACCAGAGTCACTTCTATTCAGGTATCAATGCACTGACATTAATGTATTTGTACCATCATTTAACCAACGATTTTCGTTATGACAGGGAAATTGCCATTTTATCTGGGGCCGTTCGATATGCGGCTGAATATGCAACCAGCCCAATAGAATTATTCTGGTCAAAAGCAACACTGGGAGATATAGAAGTGCTCACTGGCACACCCGGCAGTATAAAAGCCGCATACCAAGAGGCGATCATTCATAGTAATAAAGATTGGTTTGCGCTCGACTCTTGCCGTGATCAACTGATACTCCTAAAGAATCTTGCTTTTCATCCAGAAAATGTGGAAATGGGCATTGCAACGTTTGATCATGCAATGCAAAAATTAAATAAACCTGATGATCATTGGAAGCCCAAAAAAGTATTTTTATTCAGTGGCCATATGATAGATGCTTCAGATAGACTTATACCACGCTTTCCCGCAGAAAAAGTATCAGCAGCGGCTCAAAAAATTGCCAATGCCTTGCATCAACTGGATGCCGGGCCGGAAGATTTTGCGCTTACTCAAGGCGCCAATGGCGGTGACCTTTTATTTACAGAAGTCTGTCAGCAACTCGGCGTTAAAGTGCAATGGCTGCAACCATTTGATGAACCACAATTCATAGAAAAATCTGTCATCAACCCAGATAAAATTTGGCTTGATCGCTATCGGTCGGCGAAAGCAAAACTTACCCATGGTATTCGCTCAGCACCGGAACGACTGGGGTCACTGCCGAAAAACATTGATCCCTATGTGCGTTGCAACTTGTGGTTGCTTTATACAGCCTTGTCATACGGTATCAGAAAAGTACATTTTATTTGCCTCTGGAATGGCAGTGACGGTGATGGCTTGGGTGGCACCGTGCATATGTATCAGGAAGTTAAAGAAAGAACAGGAAATGTTACTTGGATTGATACCCGAGAACTTTAGCAATTATTGATATGTTTATAGCTGATTCTAAGGCAGAATTTACTTATAAAAGAATATTATGATCTCCATGGCCAGTATGGAATAATCCCGATGCGAAATATAATCTCCGAAGTCGCGCCGATTGCAATCTCAATCTGTCTTTATGGCAAGTAGTACGCGCAAGCACCGCAGCACCGACTTTCTTTCTCCCAGAAGTCATAACACTAGGTTCTGGAACAGCAAAAGAATATCAATTTCTTTTTCTAGATGGTGGCACCACCACCTATAACAATCCGTCATTTCTCGCTTTCCAAATGGCAACGGTAGCACCGTATCATGTCAACTGGAAAACCGTGTAGACCAATTATTAGTCGTGTCAGTAGGTACCGTCTTGCTGCAAAAATACAGCCGGAATTAGACGCCAGTGAACTCATTATTCTTGATCATGCAAAAAATATCCCATCTGCCTTGATGAATGCCGCCAGCGCTGGTTGGGATATGATTTGCCGAACGATTGGTGCATGCCGCTTTGGTCCTTCCATTGATCGAGAATTTGGTGATATGGTACAAACTAGGGATGAATCTCAGCCAAATTGGACTGGTAACAAGCAATTTACCTATGTTCGCTACGATCCGGATGTGGCACAATCCGCTCTCAATACATTGGGTTTGGACGATGTGAAAGCCGAAAAAATTCAAGTTATGGATTCAATCAAGTATATTCAGGATATTCAGCGAGTGGGTATCGCATATGCGAGAAAATATGTCACGCTCAACCATTTATCACCATTCGATTCCCAGCCTTTATAACAAAACTACATCAAATATTGTGATCAACAAAATCATACCGAAGCAAATACGATGAAATCAACAGTGAAGTATTGGAACACATTTGCTGCCGAAAACATCAATAAATGGAATTTCGTTGCTGGATTGGAAGGAATGGTTGAGGAGCTGACCTTGAGCTGTGATTTGGTAACTGGTGAATATACCCGCCTTACCCGCTTCCAGGCTGGTGCAGATACGACAACATTCGGCAGTAAAAGCCATCTTTATCCGGAAGAAATATTCATTGTCAGTGGTCGACTTTACGACCAAGCGTTTGATTTATGGCTGGAGGCCGGACATTACGCCAGCCGACCTCCTAATGAAATTCATGGTCCATTTAAAACCGATATTGGCTGTATGGTATTGGAAATTTCTTTTCCCAATAGAGCTTTGGACAATAATGCTGTTTAGCCCGTCCATCATGCAAATCACACCGATACTTACTTAAATATAATGCTTAATGATAGAAGGTGATGAGCGGAAGTCCGGGTTTTTATAACTTACGTTGACTGCATGCATTGTTTACCGGGCATCGTTTACTGGATAGAAAGAGTCAAATTGTTCAATGTGTTGTTTTGCATAAGCAAAAAGGCTAAATCTATTTTTAAGCCCTAATTTGCTAAAAATGGATGTTAAATGATTACGGAGCGTATGTTCACTCATACACAATTTTGCAGCTATCTGCTTATTCTGTTCTCCTCCCATTCCATTTGCAAAGGCTTTTAGAATCGTACATTCTTTACGTGTAAGCGTCGTTATTTTTTCTGCTTCTGAGTCTTGAAATCTTTTTCCTCTCATACGTGAATTTTGAAGAAATATTCGACCAGTTGTTATACGATCAAGCCATAATTCTCCATCATGGATCTTTTCAACTGCCCGGAGTATTGTTTCCATCGATTCTTTTCGATGGACGATGCCTCTTGCTCCGCTTAATATTGCTCGATCCATCACATCTTTATCGTTTATTTCACTAAAAATAACTATCCGAGTATTTCCATGATTTGTTAGGTCGGGTATGAGCTTGATACAGTCTGTATCATCTATATAGATATTTAATATGATGATATCCGGATTGATTTCTGCTGCAATCCTTTTGGCATCAGAAACATTGGATGCTGAACCCACAATCTCGATTCTTGGTTTCTCGCTTTCAAAAAATTTCTTCAAACCCCAAAGAACTACTTGCTGATCATCTACTAATAAGATACGAATAGGTTTTTCTGCTAAAGATTGTTTAATATGATCCGCCATTAGATTAATTCCATAATGCTGGCGAAAACATGACTCAAAATCTATATGAGTTTTCTTGCTGTTTTTATCAACGCTATAGCCTAAACTGGCTGCGCTATTAATGGTGCGTTGTACAATTAAATCAGTTGCATACGCAGTGAAATAAATCGATAAATTAGAATCTTTATGTTTAAAGCTCAATTGTTGTGCAAGATTAATCCCATTACAATTAGTTAGTTCTATATCAGTAAAAATAAGGTCTGGTTTTTTTTCCTTTACTTTATCTAGAACCTCCTGATTGGATGTGCAAATTCCGATGATATTGTATCTCCAAATGTCAAATATATCTTTTAGAGTAGTGCCCGGGATGTATTTATCCATGACGATCAGAACCTTTATGTCGTCGGTTTTTTTATGCAGTATCCTTGCAAGATTATGTTCTGTTTTACTATTCATTTCTTCCTGCTTAACTAGTTATAAAGATGTAGGAGCGAGTCATTTATAACTTATAACTTCGGATTTTGTGGTTAGAACTTTAAATTTTTATAAAATGTTTATTGTAAGTAAGCATATTGGTAATTCCTCTCGAACATGCGATTTAGGCTCATGAATAGAAAATTTTATTGAAAATGATTAATAAGAAATACGACTAAATCTTCTATTTAGCGAGGATGCTTTTATATATTATGGTAGAAATTTTAAATCTGTTTTTAGGTTCCAATTAGATAATTTTGTAGGTAATTTTCCTATATGGGAATGAGTAGATTACCTAACACTGTTTAAGCATAATTTCCATTTACTTCAATTCTTGCATCATTGAAAATACCTTCTACACTAGGCAGATAACTTCTAGTTTAAATTTAAATACTTTTTACTAATCGGAGATTGTGCAAATGGACTCAAATCAAATTCTCGATGAAATCAGAGACATTAATTTAAGCTATATGCTACTAGCCAAACAAATGCTGCGTGAGGACAGAGTATCGGCGATGTATCGGTTAGGCATTAACCAAGATATCGCAGATATATTGGAACAATTAACTTCTGCACAACTGATAAAAATGGCAGCATCAAACATGTTGCTGTGTCGTTTCCGATTTGATGATCGTTTAATTGCGGAAATGTTATCTACCGATAGCCGAGATCAATCTGTAGCTAAATCGCATGCTTCTATTTTAATGGCAGGTAAGTCTGCAGAAGCGATGATATAGGGAGCGATGCTATGCGTAATAAAAGCATTATAACTGAAGCCAAGCAGATTCAACTTGCTACTGAATTAATTTCGTTAGGAGCAAGGCTGCAAGTTTTGGAAATGAATACCAATTTGAGTCGCGAACGCTTGGTGAAGTTATATAAGGAAATTAGAGGCGTGTCACCACCGAAAGGTATGTTGCCTTACTCAGAAGATTGGTTTATGAGTTGGCAACCTAACATGCATTCTTCACTTTTTATCAATATATATAATTATGTAGTGACTAATACGGGTGTGGACGGAATTGATGCTTTGATTAAGAGCTATCGTTTGTACATGGAACATATTAAAGTAAATGAATTGGATAAAGTGCTTAGTCTTACTCGCGCATGGACGCTGATACGTTTTATCGATAGCGGTGTTTTATGTATTGCACCTTGTGTAAGTTGTCGCGGGAAGTTTGTTGTGCATTCGCTGGAAATACATTCCAATCATGTTTGTGGGCTTTGCAATATTCCTTCTCGTGCTGGAAAAACAAAAAAGGCAGCAATGCTAGCAGCTATCCACTAGCAAATATTTAATCAAAAGAACTCTTATCGCAATAGTTCTTGCATACGTTTTATCGCCTGCTTCAAATTTTCCATTGAAGTAGCAAAAGACAAGCGCATATATCCCTCACATCCGAAAGCAGAGCCGGGAACCACGGCTACTCCAGCATGTTCCAGTAGGTACTCGCTAAATGCGATATCGTTTTGAGTGGCAAGTAATTTTTTCGAATAGAGTTCTTCCATTGTGGAACGAATATCCACGAAAGCATAAAATGCACCATTGGAAGCTAGGCATTTCATGCCTTTTATTTTGTTGAGTTGCTCTGTAATAAAATGATTGCGTTCTTTAAACGCAGTTACCATTGGTTTAATGCAGGATTGATCGCCATTAAGCGCAACTTCTGCAGCTGCCTGAGATATCGAACTGGGATTTGAAGTACTTTGGGATTGAATATTCTCCATCGCAGTAATGATTTTCGTGGATCCTCCACAGTAACCGATCCGCCAACCAGTCATCGCATATGCTTTAGATACCCCATTGAGCACTATGGTTTGTGGCAATAGATCGGGGCAAGCATTGGCAATATTCACAAATTTCTGATCTGACAATAAAATATGTTCGTACATGTCATCAGTTGCAATAAGAATGTGCGGATGTTTACGCAGTACTGCCCCCAGCGCTTTTAGTTCATCTAAAGAATAAACCGCTCCTGATGGATTGCTTGGACTATTGATCACAAACATCTTGGTCTTTGGCGTAATGGCTGCTTCCAGTTGTTGAGCAGAGATTTTAAAATTCTGCTCAATACCTGTATTAATAAATATTGGCTTGCCTTCAGCTATTAATACAATATCAGGATAAGAAACCCAATAAGGCGCAGGAATAATTACCTCGTCACCAGGATCAATTGTCGCCAAAACGAGAT